>Ga0315534_1001827_pt1 | contig 14679 bp, 13 predicted proteins | sample SalMarSW160240MG_FD_203094 | JGI IMG/M metagenome (GOLD analysis project Ga0315534, IMG submission 203094) | Salt marsh sediment microbial communities from the Plum Island Ecosystem LTER, Massachusetts, United States - Salt Marsh Sediment SW1602-40 ... | reverse complement strand
GTGTGTATTGACCCATAAGCGCTCCTTTCACTTAGCGGTTTTAGGATGCTTATTATACCGCAGTTAACTCGCATCCTTAACCACTTTGTCGTGTTGCACTTATGAGTTGAATTCAGGAAAAGGTTAAATACCTTTAGGTGACTTAATTTTTTTCCTTCTTATAAAGAAGTTCGGCTTCAAAGTTGCCAGATACTTTCAAATCTTCATTCTGATCTCTAATTTCCAAAGCACATAAGAAAGGACAAAGCAGTTTCCATCACCACGGAGGTGATATTTGGAAAAGACAAAGGAGTGAAATAATGTTTGGCGCGATCTTGCTTTGGCTAAAGCTTCAACGTCTCACTCTTTGAGCTTAACATCTGACATTGAGATAACAAGTGCATCCAGAAAACTTTCGCGATGCCGGGCGGCATCATCAATCAGATCTAGAATGCCAGAGAACTAATGATTTACCGTTTGCCATAATTATTTTTCAATAAAAAAGAGACATTACGAAGATTTTCTGTAAGTACTACAAAATTCACACTCATTCTTACTATCCTCTTTAAATTCCTTGTTAACCTGTTTTTCCATTTCTTTTCTCTCCCCCTGTTATCAGGCAAGAGCTTAAAATTTCCTCAACCACTGAATATGGATCACCCTTGCCTTCCAGAATGCTTTTAATATATTTTTTCTTCTTCCCTGTCCCTTTAAGTCCCTTAAAAATAATCTTTTGCAGTTCATCTTTAAAGATAAGTCCAAGTTCTTGCTCTACTCTCTCAAATCTGACTCGTTCAATGGCACTACTGGTGTGTAAATATTCCTGATGTTTTAATATTCCTGCCACCAGCTCATCTATCCCCTGGATGTCTTCTGGCTTGCTGGCTACAGCAACTGTTAGTATCACTTGGGGTACCCATTCCCCTTCCTTAAAGGACGTTACAGATAAGGACGCTTGCAAATTTTTGATACATGTGTTTGCTCCATCTAAGTCTGCCTTGTTAAGTACAATGATATCAGCGATCTCCATGAGCCCTGCCTTCAAAGCCTGAATTTCATCGCCCATACCTGGTGTGGTCACCAACACGCAGGTTTGGGCGATATGAATTACGTCAATCTCGTCCTGGCCTGCACCCAGGGTTTCAACAATCACTATATCCCTACCCATAGCTTCAATTATTCGAATAACGTCATGTGTGGCCCGGGCCAGACCACCAAGATAACCCCTGGAGGCCATACTGCGAATATAAACACCATCATCTGAAGAGTGGCTTTGAAGCCTGATGCGATCTCCTAAGAAGGCCCCTCCTGAAAAAGGGCTACTCGGGTCTACTACAACAACTCCAACTGTCTTTCCTTGTTGACGAAATTTGCGTATTAAGTGATCTATTAAACAACTCTTTCCGCTCCCTGCTGAACCTGTTATTCCTATAATCGCTGCCTTTCCAGTATAAGGATATATCTGTTTCATTGCCTCATGGTTTTCCTCTGCCTCATCTTCCACTAAGGTGATTAATCGGGCTGCCATACGACGATCACCAGACAATATTTTCAGTATCATTCCATTTATAGTTTTTTCACTTTTCATAAATCATATTTATCTTTTTTCACGTACATGTTCGTGTATATATTGAATGATCGGTTCGGTGAGGGAGCCTGCTCCAAATACCTCATCAATTCCCATCTCTTTCATGACTGGTATGTCCTCTACAGGGAATGTTCCTCCTGCAATAAGTAAAACATCATCAAGGTTGTTCTTCTTCATCTCCTCGACAATCTTGGGTGTAAAGATGAGATGTTCTCCAGAGAGATAACTCACCCCAATAACATCAACGTCTTCATCGACAGCGGCTTTTATTATGGCCTCCGGTGTTTGATACATCCCTAAGTATATTACTTCCATCCCTGCTTCCTTAAAGAGGGAGGAGACCACCTTCGCGCCTCTGTCATGTCCATCAAGCCCCACCTTGGTTATCAAGATTTTGATTTTTCTCTCCTTGTCCATCTAAATAATCTCCCTAAAAGTTTATTATTTTCAGAAAGGAGATTCAATAATCTCCATTGGGTCATAGGAATATCCAAACACCTGTCGGACAGTACCTAAAAGCTCACCAGTGGTGCCAAATGACTTCGTAGCCTCTACCATCGCTGGGATAACATTTTTTCTTTCCTCTGCATCATCTCGGAGACGCTTGATGGCATCCTTGAGTTTATCCATATTCCTGGTACGCTTGAGTTTTTTAACCTCCTCTACCTGCTGAACTGCCGATTGCTTCGGTACTCTCTGCACGCCCAAAGGTGTGGTTTTTTCTTGTTCAGAGGTAAAGATATTTACTCCAACAACCAGTTTTTCACAACTGTCCAATTCCTTCTGCCTATCCACTGCCTCTGCTTCGAATTGGCGATCCAGCCATTCGGTTCGAATCGCCTCTTCCATTCCTCCCAACTCTTCCACCTGCTTCATAATTTTTAGGCTATCTTCCTCAATCTTATCGGTTAGCTCTTCCACATAATATGATCCACCCAGGGGATCTGCTACATTGGTAACACCTGTCTCATATGCCAGGATCTGTTGAGTTCTTAATGCCTGAAGATGAGCCTTTTCCGTCGGGAGACACATGGGCTCATCATAAGAGCAGCAATGAAGAGACTGAACTCCACCTAAAACAGCTGCCAAACCCTCATAGGCAACACGAACAATGTTGTTAAGCGGCTGTTGTGGTACAAGGGAGCATCCTGCTGTATGGACAGCAAATCGGAACTGCATTGATCTGGGATCTTTTGCCCCATATTTTTCTTTCATTAATCTTGCCCACATTCTTCGGGCTGCCCGGATCTTAGCCACTTCCTCAAAAATGTCTATATGGCAGGAGACGTAAAAGGTAAAACGTGGGGCAAACTCATCAATATCTAACCCCCTCCGGATAAGTTCATCTATATAGCACATGGCAATGCCAAAGCCGAATGCCACCTCCTGAGGAGCAGTAATCCCTTGTTCTCTTAAGTCATACATGTTGACAGTGGTGTAATACCATTGAGGTAACCTTCTGGTGCAGAATTCCATAACATCGGAGCCAAGTTTGATGGATAGGTCAAGGGGGCAGGCCGGTCTGAAGCCACAGTAACGGAAGTGGATTGGATCATTCTGAATAGAGCCACGTAATTTAGTGAGATCAAAACCATTATTCTCAGCAACCGATACATACTGGGCCATGCTTACAGATGCCGCTGTAGATGCTGTAATCACAGACCAACTCACTTTATCTAAGGGGATATCCTTAGTTAGTGTCTCCATGTCCCTAATAGAGGTAATATTCACCCCGGTCAAGCCTACCTCATTGGCTGCCCATGGGTGGTCGGCATCAAGACCCATCTCATAGGTGACATCAGCAATGGTGTTTAGCCCTGAACCTCCATGTTCAACCAGATACCTCACCCGTTCATGGGTGTCCGCGGGGGAACCTATCCCGATAACCTCCCTCTTTGTCCAGTAACGTCCCCTAAACATATTTTTATGAATCCCTCTTGTAAAAGGGTAAGTGCCAGCGTCTGCGACATTCTTTTCATAATTTTCTTCAGGCCTATCCTTGGGGGTGTAAATTTCCTTTAAATCATATCCGGACCAGCTTTTTGCACTTTGTGGCTTTTCATAGTAGGCCTTAAGGTAATCATCCCAATTTACTTCAATTGCATTTTTTATTTTTTTATTAGTATCATGGTTCATTATATTCTCCTTATTGATTTTCAGTTTGCTAATCTGTTTCAATGAGATGATAAAAACTAATTCTGGAGATCAAAACTCGATTCCTTTTTGGGCTTTAACGCCATTCCTAAAATGGTGTTTTATCTCCTTCATCTCTGTCACCATATCAGCAATATCAATAATCTCTTTCTTTGTTCCTCTACCAGTGAGAAAGAGATGTATATTGTGGGGTTTGTTTTTTAACAATTCAATGACCTCATTTACCTCCAAGAGGCCATAGCCCAAGGCATAGTTAATTTCATCGAGTACCACTAAATCAAAATCTCCCGAATAAATAACTTCCTTTGACTTTTCCATGGCTCTTTGTGCCAAAGCTCTATCTTCGCCCCAACTTTCCTTAGTCCATGAAAAACTAGAACCCATGGCGTGTATCTCTATGTTGGAAATTTTATTGATAACATCTCTTTCTCCAGCCTTCAATAATCCCTTCATAAACTGAATTATGCACACTTTAAGTCCAGAGCCATTGGCTCTGATTGCTGTACCTAACGCAGAGGTGGTTTTACCTTTGCCCTCACCTGTGTTGACCAAAATGAGTCCTTTTCTCATTAGACTAATGCTTTGATTATAATTGAAAAAGGAACTGAAGACTTGTAGAATATTATAATAAGTAAGGCCTTCAATAATTTAATATTGACTTTCATGGTGTAATAGATTAATAATTGATTATTTACTAAACAGTTAGTAAATTTAAATTATTGTTTAATTAATTTTATTATTTTTAAATGTCAAGTTTTTTATATTTTTTTTAATCATCCAATCTAAAATGAGAATTAAACGAGCACATGAATATTGATAATCAACATAAATTTAAAGGCTTAGATAGAAGCGAAAGAAAACAAAAAATTATCAATATTGCTGCGGATCTCTTCCACAAAAAAGGCTACAGGTCCACATCTCTAGATCATATCTCAAATGAACTGGGGATTACAAAGGCCGCCCTTTATCACTATTTTTCCAGCAAAAAGGAAATCCTTTCTATCATATATATCCAGTCGTTACAGAATATTTTCAAAAATACCCGCAAAATACTTAAGGCAAATATTCCACCTGATAAAAAGTTGAAACTTCTTATTCATAATCATGTGAAAAACATAATTATCCATCCAATTAATATGATGAGTGTTTTTTTTACCGAAGAAAACCAGCTCCCTGAAAAGGAATTCCGAAAAATCCAAGAGGAAAAGAACAAATACAATCTCATGATGGAAACAATCATTAAGGAAGGAATATCTCTTGGTCTTTTTAAAAAAATGGATTCCAAACTACTGTCATTTTCCATTTTAGGGATGTGCAACTGGATATACAAATGGCATAAACCAAACAGTTTATATTTCAGCCCTGATCAAATTGCTGATCATTTCATTACACTGATGGAAACAGGATACCTCAAAAATAACAAGCAGGAAAATTATTTAGATTTAGCATCACTTGAAATGGCGCCCAAAAAGAGCAAATCTGATACTAAAAGACAAATTTATTGTAAACTTAGGTCTCAATGTAAAACCCTTATGAAGCTAATTGATGAATTGGAGCAGTAAATTAAAAAAATTTTCTCTGATCAAATTTAAAAAAATTCAATATCTTTCCTCAAAAATGGGTGTTTTTTTTGTCACCCTCCCAAGGGCACCAGGAGAGACAAACTCAATTGCCGAAGGAACACCAAAACGATTAAGTATATCCTTAGTGATCTTACTGCTCAAATGCTCAAGTGCATCATTACTAATATTTATACCATGTTCAATCTTAAGCAAAAGAGGAGGCTCTATCTTCGGCGGTAAAGACTTGAGTACAATCCTCATTGCACCAGTTACCATGGGGATATATGATACAATCACATCCCTTATAGCAACCGGATATATGGATTTTCCATTAATCAACAATCGATCGCTAAGTCGACCGAGTATTCTGACTCTGTAACCGGAACCGGGGTAATTACAGGAGCATGCTCCTGACTCTATCTGAATAATGTCCCCTGAGGCATACTTGATAAGCGGAGTCCCCTCCCTTTTAAGGGAAGTGAGCACCCCTTCCCCGATAGCGCCTTCTTCCACAGGGATAGGTTGACGTGTCTCCGGATCAACAAGATCAGCCGCCCAGATTGTGAGGTCAGGGGCAACTTCGTGCAATCCCCTGTACTCCTCCTGATTACATGAACCGACATAGGCTTCCCCATTCACCATGAAAACCTCATTCCAGCGACCACCGTAAAGTTCTTCCATGTGTTTTTTTACTGCAGGAATACCGACCCCTGGCTCTCCTGTAAGAAAAAGTTTTGTAATTTCAAGCTCCCTCACATCATGGCCCGTAGTTGCCTGATACTCCTGGGCAAAGGTCTCAGCGAATGATGGAGTTGCCATAAGGACATTGGGCCTTGTCATGCTGGCGAATTCTATAATCCTTGAAGCTTCTGTTTCGGCGCCTATCTCTACCGTAGCAATATTCATTTGAAAAAGAGGATTTTTAACGATTGATCCTGCCCAGCACCCACTCAAAGGAAAACAAAAAAGTACCCTGTCCCCCTTTCTTAATCCAGCCAGATAGAAAAGCCTGGCTGTGCCCTCGTTCCAGCGAGCCATATCATTTGCAGTAAATGAATAGGTAAAGGTTGGCAAACCAGTGGTTCCACCTGTTGTCTTAATTACCAAAATCTCTTCAGGAGGCACACAGAGATGCATTCCATATGGATGACCATATCTTTCCAAAGATTCGTCACGCCCTTCTCTCTCAACTTCTTTATCCATTAATATAGGCAGCGAGCGAAAATCTTTCCATGTCATTATATCGCCTGGTGTGGCTCCTATTTCTATAAATTTTTTCCTATAAAATTCAGATGTTTCATAAACATACTTCAATTGTTTTTTTAAGTTATTTAGACGAATGGTTTCAGCCTCATCTTTTGATACTGTCTCGATATCTTTATTCCAAACGTCAACTTTGTTTTTCACTATCACACCTCATAAATGACTAATAGTAGATAACCAATGACTACTGACTTTCTCGCAATAAGGATAATGACCATGCGGCCAGCTCAAGAGTCGGATATATCATTATCCTTTTTTTAGACTCATATTTTTTGGTGATCTCTTCAGGATTTGGCCCATAAAGCCATGCAACTACCGGTTTGGGGGGCAATCCCTCCACTGCCTTATTCAATGACTTGGAAACCTCGAGAAATGAAAACTCTGGTAGCATGGGAGCAATTGCTATGCATATAACGCCATCCACCTGTGGGTCGTTCATAACTGCATTGAGCGCTATCGAATATGCCTTTTGCGTGCCGTGCTTCATTACTGCTGGCCATATATCAAGAGGGTTTCCAAGAGGCATCCAATCAGGAGAAAGTTCAGCCACCTCATGAATAGTCTCAGGGGAAAGAGCAGAAAGCTTGAGATTGTATCTTTCCAATGAATCACTGACCATAATACCAGCCGCTCCACTGTAAGTGATCACAGCGACCCTACTTCCTTTTAGAGCTGGAAGGTTGAGCAAGGTCTTAACTGCATATGTCATCTGCCCATCATCGTTTAAAAATATTACACCAGCCTGCTTTAAGGAGGCCTTGTATAGCTGATAATTGCCTGCCATGGTGCCGCTATGGGATATAGCTGCCTTGGCCCCTGTTTCGCTGCTGCCTGTTTTAAATATAATAATCGGCTTTTTTTTGACTACTTTTTTAGCAAGAGAAAGAAACTCCTTCCCCTTGGTTAGACCTTCCATATGAATAGCGATAATCTTTATATCAGGATCGTTTCCTAAATACTTGAGAGCCTCATAAAAACCAATATCACATGCATTACCAATATCAATACCCTTGCCTATCGTTCCGCTAAACTCCCGAGCGCCTACAAAAAAGATGCCTGATTGACATATTAAACCAACCGGGGTTTTCTCCTTAGATAGCGGCATAAATGAAGTAGTAAAGTTGTTAAAGTTATTAAGGACCCCAAGGGTATTAGGGCCAAGAACTCTAATGCCGTCTTTTTTTGCAATCTCTGTTATTTGCCGCTGTATCTCCTTTCCCTTGTTATTTGCATCTGCAAAGCCCTGATTTACTATTATTGCAGCCTTAACACGGGCAGCAACACAATCTTTAAGGATAGGCACGGTATCTTCTCGAGGAGCACTTATAACTGCGAGGTCTATATTTTTTTTCACTGATTTTATGTTTGGGTAAACCTTTTTACCGAGAATCGTATCCGCCTTTGGGTTAATTGGAAATATTTTTCCGGAAAAACCAAACTTGATCATATTTTCCATTAGATTAAAAGATCCTGGACCACTTTTTCGACTTACACCGATAAGAGCTACACTTTCAGGCTCCATAAAATGTTTCATAAAAACCTCTCTATTAAGTAAGCATTCAACTACCAACAAAAACAATGTCAATAAAGATCAGAATTAAACTTATTCCTGTAATGTGTTAAAGAGAAGGCCAAAGCCCTCAATGCATCATCTGGTTCTGTAAATATGGGAAAATCTGTTATCTTTTTCATTGTAAGCCACTCATATGAATCTGATATGAGGCATAGAGCAATTGGTTTTTCATAACGTATCGACAATTCCTTTGCAGAGAGTATAAGATTTTTAGTAGCAATCTCATCGATGTTAGGGAGGTAGGAATGTGAAAACAAGACTCCGTCAATCTTCTTTTCCTGTAATGCCCGCTCCAAAACGTCTCTGTAGAAATCAAGATCGAAAACATCCCCGAGATCAAGAGGATTGGTCATTCGTATTACCCCAGCCCTTGCACCTTGTCTCGCGTGGTTAAGAAAACTTTTAGAAAACGGGGTAATCCTAAAGCCATACCGTTGGACCGCATCTGCTGCCATTACCGCACTTCCGCCTGAACGGGACATAATTGCTAAATTTGCTCCCTTTATCAATGGGAGATTAAATATCTTAAAGGCGTTCATCAGCTCTTGAAGAGTAAAGACCCTATGTATGCCAGCCTGGCTCAAGGCCGATGATGTAACCTCATCATTGCCGGCGAGGGCTGCGGTATGAAATCTGGCAATCTGATTGCTTGCCGTGTTGGTATTTGATTTTAAAACAATAACTGGTTTCTTAGTTGAACGTGTCAGATCCATTAAGCGTCGCCCATTAGAGACACTCTCAAGGTACAGGCCTATAGTCTTTGTCCCTGGATCAGATATTAGAAACTCAAGATAATCGTTCTCGTTTAAATCGAGCTTATTCCCCATGCTAACGAGCTTTCTAAAGCCAATATTTTCACAGGAAGAAAGCCGGACACTGTAGTTTACCACCCCTCCACTCTGCGCCACAAATGATATGGCCCCAGATTTTATCCTTTTCTGATCGAGTGGTACAAAGGGGAGGACCAGACCATTTTCCAAGTTGATAATGCTAATACAGTTTGGCCCTACTAATCGAATATCTTGCTTTCTCGCAATTGCAAGGATATTGCTTTCCAGCCTTTTATTTTCATCGGCAAATTCACTGAATCCTCCGGACTCTATCACTGCGTAATGGATACCTTTTTTTCCACAGAGCTCGAGTGCCTCAGGTATATACAAGGCAGGTATCAAAAAAACAGCCATATCAGGGCATGCATCTATATCCTCAATTTTTGTGTAAATCCTTCGACCATTTAAATTACCGCCCTTTTTACCTACAAGGTAGATAGGTCCCTTAAAATGAAACCGTTCTAAATTTTCAACAATGTTTTTACCTAAATTAGTCGGTGTGTTTGATACGCCGACTACCATAATACTTTCAGGATAAAATAGTTTTTGCATTCTTCGTTCCCTCAAACTTTACTAACTCGTAAAAAGTCTTTTGCGAGCGATTTTGGCCACTTTTGGAAATACATTCATATAATGCTGAGTGTTAATCCGCCTGAGGCGGATTAAAATCGCCACACTGTATAAGGAGCATGTGAATGTCTTTTTTTATCTATGCCCTTACACATTGGGCCTCACAGGATCCCGATAATCGGGATGTAGAGCAACTCGGCCTTAGCCGCTTATGCGGATAGTGCTCAGCCTGGCACATCCCGAATTATCGGAATCACGCCGATGCATTTATTAAAGGGCATGAGTAAAAAAAGACATTCACATGCTCCTTTCCAGGCCTTTAGGCCGAGTTTTTGGAATTTAGCGAAGCCCTTTATGAATCCCAAAATGGGCATCATGAGCGAGTCAAAAGACTTTTACCGAGAACGTCAAACGACTATCACTGCAAGATCCGAGTTCCTATTCTGCGCCCATTTCTGATGATATCTTGTTGGCAACTTCCTTAACTGCTTCACCTAAATACTTCCTGTTTTCGAGTTCAAAGCTAAAAATTGGAGATGCTATTCCAATACAGCCTGCAAGGTCTCCGTGGCAATCATAAATTGGAGCCACAACCCTTCTCACTCCTTCACGCAACTCCTGATCCTCAAATGCATAGCCATTTTTTTTGACTATTGATAATTCATTCTCGAGCTGATCGTTGTCCGTTATGGTATATTTTGTAACCTTGGGTAGACCAATTTTTTTTAAAACATCCTTCATCTTTTCCTTCTCCATGTGTGCCAAATATATCTTGCCAGCTGCAAGGGTATGGAAGTAAGGATAGGCTGAGCCAATTCGAGAAAAAAGGCGAACCCCTTCATTTCCCTCTATCTGATCAATCAAGACAAGCTGATCCCTGTCAAGGGTAGAGAGCTCTATGGTCTTTCCAGTCTTCAAAGCCAACTCTTGCATAAATGGTATTGCTACAGACTTGAGCTTGAGTTTACTTTCAAGTCTGTTACCCAGGTATATAAGCTTCATTCCCAGCCGGTATAGGCCTCTGTCTCCTATCTTGGTAATCAACCCCCTATCTGTCAATATTTTCAGTATCCTGACCAGCGAAGGCCGTGGTATATTGAGAGAGCGTAGAATTTCTGAAAAAGAGAGATCACTCTCATGTGATGCAATAAGGTCTATAACATCAATAGCCCTTTCAAGGGCAGGAACATGGTATTTCTTTGTGGAATTCATTTAGTACCATAGTAGCTGTTAACGGTTTTTTTCATCGACAGGAAGAGATTGATGGAGTATTGGAGTGATGGAGAATTGGAGCTGTTCGATTTTTGTTCTTTGATTTTCAATCGACAATTGTCAATCGCCAATTCAAAATCTGATTGATATGCCAATTCATATTTGTTCGCATATTCCATTACTGCAACACTCCATTAATCCATTATTCCGTGAAATATTTAGTATCATATATGATAATTGAAATTTACTATATGAAACTATTTTACAAAGAAAAAAATATCAAGAAAAAATTTCTCTTATTTGACAATAATCTTTTTTAAGATATAATTTATGATACCATCAAATATGACTAACTCGTAAAAAGTATTTTGCGAGTGAATAAAAGGACTTTTTACGAGAACTTTAAATATGAATTGCAATAGATCTATTAGATATGAATGATGCTGACCATCGCCCCTGGGGTTTTTATACGGTACTTTCGGATGAGCCCGATCATAAGGTAAAAAGAATTGTTGTCTATCCTGACAAAAGATTAAGCCTTCAGAGACATAAGCTCAGGTCTGAGCACTGGCATATGGTCAGTGGAAAGGCCCTTGTTACTCTTAATGACAAACAGATTTCCCTCAAAAAGGGGATGTCTATTGATATTCCTGCTGGTGCAGCCCATAGGATCAAAAACACGGGATTAGAAAATCTCGTCTTTATTGAAATACAACAAGGAGAATACTTTGGAGAAGATGATATTGAGCGGCTTGAGGATGATTTTGGAAGAATAGACGTAAAAGATGCTTAAGGAGAAGCAAAAAGATCCATAAACTCAAATTTGGACACATCAAATAACCCCTTATCGCTCAGCTTGATCTCTGGAATAACCAGCAATCCCATAAATGAAAGGGTCATAAAAGGGGCTCTTAATTGTGAACCCATCTCTTTGGCACACCTGTTGAGCTCTCTATATTTTTTTGAAACCTCGATATAATTCAAATCACTCATAATTCCAGCTATCGGTAAGGGCAAAACTTTTTCCGTTTCTCCACATACAGCACTCAACCCTCCCCTGTTTTTAATGATTATATTTACTGCCCTGCAGATATCGATATCATTAACACCAACTGAGATTATATTGTGGGAATCATGGGCAATGCTTGATCCTATTGCCCCTTTTTTGAGGCCGAAATTTTTTACAAAGCCTATTGATGGAGATAAATCATTGTATCTGTTGATAGCAACTATTTTAAGTATGTCTCTTTTTATATCCGAAACGATGTAATTATTAATCACTTTTGCTTTATCTAAAATCTTATTTGTAATCAGCTCTCCATCAATTGCCTCGATTATATGTATATTTCTGTTTTGGTTCTTGATGGCAAAATTATTAACTTCCTTCTCTGTTCTATTAAAATTATTAACTATCCTTTTGCGTGACTCCTGTATTAATGTATTTCCATCTTCCGCAACAATCATTCCATTAATAAATGTTTTTAAAATGGTAAGGTCGCGAAGGTTATCAATTACTAGAAAATCTGCAGGATCCCCAACCTGTAGTAATCCCACATCCAGGCCATAATGTCTGATGGGATTACAAGATGCCATTCTTAAAACATCTATCGGATCAACACCATAATGAATTGCTTTTTTAACCATTGCATTAATATGCCCTACCACTAAATCTTCTGGATGTTTGTCATCACTGCAAAACATGCATGTGTTTGGATGTTTTTTTGCTATTGGGATTAATGCATCAAAATTTTTAGCTGCAGAACCCTCCCTTATCTGAATCTTCATACCGAATCTGATTTTCTCAAGTGCTTCAGACTTTGAAAAACACTCATGATCCGTTGATATCCCAGAGGATATATATTTTTCTAAATCTCTCCCCTTTAAACCGGGGGCATGGCCATCGATCACTTTTTTATGCAATTTGGCCAAATCGATTTTTGCCATTACTGTCGGATCATCACCCAAAACCCCTGGAAAGTTCATCATCTCGCTGAGACACCTGACATTATCAATCTTTAAAAGTGCTTGAACCTCATCGGTATCTATTCTTGCACCAGCTGTCTCAAAGGGAGTAGCCGGCACACAAGAGGAAGCTCCCCAATAAAACTTAAATGGAACTGAATTACCATCAGTAATCATATACCTAATTCCATCTATTCCCATTACATTGGCAATCTCGTGTGGGTCACAAACCGATCCAACTGTTCCGTGAACGGCCACCCTTGCAAATTCTGATGGAGCAAGCATACTGCTCTCAACATGAACATGGGAATCAATAAATCCAGGTATGAGATATGTTGAATAGTTTGTGTGCTCCTCAACAATCCTTGCTATTCTCCCACCCGATATTTCAATGCTACCTGGATAGATCTTTCTTTTTACAACGTCCACAATATTCCCAGATATGTTACTGATGGTCTCTATCATCTTTGTTTCCACAATGATTAATTGCTATAAAGAAGTTATTTTAAATGAATGCCGATAATTTTCAAAGAAAAGAAATCTACACTATTATTCTTAAATCACAAAGAAATGATTTCAAAATAGAGCGTCATAGAATCCAGCTTGGTTTTTGTTTTTTAAACAAAACAAAAATATCTACTGGATATTGATAGCAATTTACACTATAATTATTTTTAAAACCATTTATTACATAGAAAAGGAGGATGACCCATGAACGAAGAAAAGGCAGAAGAAAAAATGGCCCAAGAATCAAAAGAAAAATCTGAAACTACTGAAACAAAGGCCAATGATGTCGAATTAACAAAAGCTGACCCAGTTAAAAGAATAATAGCATTCATCATCGATGCTGTAGCTTCTATGATAGTCGGGTTTATCCCCCTTGTGGGAGGTATTATCGGTGCCCTTTATATACTCCTACGAGATGCTTTGCCTATTGAAGCACTTGAGTATAAAAGTATTGGGAAAAAATTGCTGAAAGTATCTGTAGTTAATACTAAAGACCCTGCAGCGAAAGTAGATTATGCTATCTCTGCAAAGAGAAATTGGATGTTTGCTCTCGGTCCTATCATGTTCTTTTTCCTCTTTATACCCATTATTGGCTGGATCATTGATATCCTGCTCGGAATCGCTGTTTTTATCCTGGTTATCATTGAACTTATTAAGATCTTCACCGATGAGAAAGGATTACGATTAGGCGATAAGATGGCAGGTACAATGGTGATCGAGAAATAGACTCAAAGGCAGAAAAGGATAAATTTCTATTCTTTAGTAACCTGCAAGGTGCATCCCCTTGTTGAAGGCTACCATATTGGCATCAAATTCTTTGGGGAAATTTTCTTTGAATATAGGCTTCGGTTATCTTTTATCTAAGGGTACCCACTCGCACATGCTCCATAGTAAGTGCAGAGGCTCGAATCAATAACCTATCAATTTTTCCTCATTGAAAAATTGCTATTCTGCATTTGTGTGACAAAAAATTAAATCATGCTCATTATGGGAATATTTTACCAGGATTAAGAATACCATTTGGATCGAAAAGCGATTTAATACTCTTCATCCACTTCAGGCTCCCTCCATGCTCTGCCTCCATAAACTTTCGTTTCCCTATGCCTACTCCATGTTCACCGGTAGCAGTTCCTCCCATGGCCAGGGCATTTGACACAATACGCTGATTTGCATGATCAATAATTTCCCACTCACTTTCTTCTCCCTTTTTTCCCATAAATACAAGGTGAAGATTACCATCTCCTGCGTGGCTAAAAATATATCTCGGTATTCCTGTCTTTTCTGATTCCTTTCTGGCAAAAGCTATCATTTCAGGATAGCTCGTAATGGGGACAGCCACATCTATCACCATCATTGAGCAACCTGGATGTTTACGGATAATCATCTCTGCCAATTCATGCCTCGCCTTAAAGAGACGATCTCTTTCTGCCCTGCCCAGGCCTGTCATGAATTCTTCGCATCCCTCTTCCTTGCATATTT
>Ga0315534_1001826_pt1 | contig 14679 bp, 6 predicted proteins | sample SalMarSW160240MG_FD_203094 | JGI IMG/M metagenome (GOLD analysis project Ga0315534, IMG submission 203094) | Salt marsh sediment microbial communities from the Plum Island Ecosystem LTER, Massachusetts, United States - Salt Marsh Sediment SW1602-40 ... | reverse complement strand
CTGGTGCCATCTGCAATCTGCAGGCTGGCGCCATCCGCCAGGGCGATTGCAGGAGGCGTGTCGGCGGCGGCGTTCCCTGCCCGCGAGCCCCACTGGTACAGGTGGTCGTAAAAGGCGTTATGCAGGGTCTGGCTGGTGTCCTCGATCAGTGCAATCAGGCCGGCATCAGCCATCCCATCCGGCAGTGCCGTGACCAGGCCGTAGCGCGTCTCGAGCACGGCTAGCAGCACGCGTGGGTTGATGCCGTAGTAGGCTGCGTTCACCTCGACCGCGTTGGCTAGTGACGCTAGCGGTGAGCCGCGCTCCTGCAGGAACGCGGTCAGATCGAAGTCGCCCACGTTCGGACCCCAGACGAACTGTCCATCGGAGACCAGCGCCTGGGCCCATGTCTGAGTTCTGGACTGCGCCTGAACCTCGGGCGTAGGGCTGGGAGCCGGGGGAGCGTCTGCGGTTGGTGTTTCGCTGGCCGCCGGCGCGGGCGTGGGATTTTCCTGGCGCAGTACCGAATCAGGAGCGCCGGCTGCGGCCGGTGTGCTGGCCAGCGCCGCGGCGGTCAAGGCCGATAGGAGCAGTGCGAACCCGAAGGCGATTCGTATGTGCAGTCTGTGCCGTGTTTGGCCTGATCTCATGGACGACCTCGGCCCGGGATGATTTCGAGCAGCCGCCGGGCGCGTACGGGCGAGTGCGGGGCAGCGCACACGCCAGGTATTCGCAGGAGACTATGCAAGAAACGTTCCATCGATGCGGCCTGGAGTCAGCGCACGATCAGTGGCAGGTAGATGCGCGGCGAGAGGAAATCCAGATCGGAGGTGAACCACTCCGGGCCGTTGGTGTAGCCGCCGTAGCGGCGCAGCCCGTCGCTTGGACCACTGGCGGCTCCCGAAGCGTCGTTCAACGTATCACCGCGCCCCTCGTCGAAGTGGTAAAGCCCCACAGTATGAACGTCGCTCGTGAACGGGCCGCTGGGCGGCGTGAAGGGTGCGCTGTAGCGGGCGAGGTTCGAAATGCGGATCTCGTCCAGGAAACCGCTGTAGGATGGGAACGCCTCACCCAGGTCGTGCTTCTCGGCGCCTATGATGAGGTAGGGATCATTGGCGGAGGTCGTCGACCGGCCGTCGCGGTAGCTGATGTTGCCCGCCGGCCCGGCCGTGCTGGCGTCCAGCCGGCCGTCGACGTAGATCGCGAGCCCGCCCGTGTCGCTCCGCACCACGGCCACGTGATGCCAGCGGTTGTCGGCTACAGGTGAGCTGCCGCACAGGGTGGTGCTCGATGATCCGTTGTTGACCCCGAAGGCGATTCGGCCGCCAGCCAGCGAGACGCCGTAATCGCCGAAATCGCCGGCGCCGTACACATCGCGGTCGAAGAGGATGTTGCCGTAGATCCAGTCCTCATGGCTCCCGGTCATGCAGGCCGGACCCGGGTTGTCAGCCGGATCGGCCCGCATCCACCACTCGAGCGTGAACGCGCCGCTCACATCGACCGGCACCTGCGGGTCGAGCGGGATTTTCACCCGGTCGATGTCGCCCCAGCCGTTGCCGTACATGCGCAGCATGTAGCCGGCCAACGGTGGGGGCTCGACGGCCGTGATCTGGATCGGTGCGTAGTACAGCTCGAGCATCTCGTCCCAGGTCAGCTTGGCATAGCCCCAGTTCCCGATGGCGTGATAATACGTGTCCCACTGGCCGATGCAGTCCGACCAGCCCATACTGTCGCATAGGTCGCTGTCGCTGGTGTAGTGCGGCAGGATCAGGCCTCCCGAGCGGGTCATGCGCCAGTTCCAGGTGAAATCGACGGCGTCATTGGTCGATTCGTACTCAACGGCCGGCTCGTAGACCTGGTCGCACACGTCGTCGCGCACGTCCCACGTGCCGGGGTAGTCGACCCAGAACCACCCGTACATCTTGACCGCCATCGCCCCGGCGCGCAGCGACTCGTCCGGCCAGAAGTGGATCCACTCGTTGGGCAGCACGTGCTTGACGTAGTACTTGAAGTCGATTTCTTGGAGTTCGTAGCCGGTACGATTCGGGTCGCAGTAGTCGTGTGGTTCACCATATACGCGCACGAGGATGGTCTCCGGCAGCGGCGGATCGGTCATGTCCGCTGCTGCCATTTCATTCAGCGCGGCCTGCAGTTCCTCCTGGCGGTACGCGCCGGGCACCTCGGACCGGGGTGGGGGCATGCGGATGACGACCGGCTCCGTCTCGAGCTCGACGTTCAGGATCAGCGTGTCCTGATCCAGGAGCAGCACGTCCTCGATGCGCCACTGGCCGTAGCCGGACGCAATCACGCTGATCGTCACGGCCTGCGGGTTCTCGTCGAGCGCGATATCGTTAATTGCGAAACGGCCGCGGGCGTCGGAGCGGGTCGCACGCCCCATATCATGCAGGACAATTTCAGCGTTTTCCACCGGCGAACCGGATCCGGCTGCGACGACCATTCCCCGCACGCGGGTTTGCCAGCTGGTCTGGGCAGCTGCATCCGGAGTGGGCGCCCACACTAAGATCAGCAGGGCGAATCCAAAGAGCCCGGCCAGGCAGGCGTTGCGGTCAAGACCTAGATGGATGGCCTTACGGAATAGGGTCATGTTGAAAAACGTATTTCACCTGGCGCAATCGGCACAAATGCTGCTGTGTACGGTACGGTTCCTCGTTCTCAGCAAGCCCGGGATTATAAGTGCTCCGCTCTAGTAATCCAAGACTAGAAGCAAGAAGCATGCCTTATATAGGCCTGATTCTTATCGAAGGCGAGCTGGAAGCCAAAAGCCTCGCCGGTTATGCCGTACGCTCACCCCCCTGCAAGCACTGTGGTAGCGTGATTGTGCGATGTAGAGCAAACTCTGTACAGTCTCCTGTATTCGAGAGGACATTTCCAGCCCTACGTCGCAGCCCTTTCATAGTAAGGATCATGTCAAGAGACTGTGCCATGAGACGAGGATTGCCCTGGCTGACTATGACGATGATGTTGATATTTCTGCTCAGCGAGCTGCAGTCTGCCATCGCCGCCGCGATCTCGGCCGTGGACTCGGGGGGCGTGATCTACATTCGCGAGGGCACTTTTACCGAGAACCTGGTGATCGCGAAAAACGTCACCCTGCGCGGCGTGACGACCGCCACGACCACCATCGACGGCTCCGACAGCGGGCGGACCGTCGACGTCCAGGCCGGCTACACCGTCAACATCCAGCACCTCACGATCACCGGAGGCCGGATAACGGGCTACGCGAGCGGTGGCGGTGGCGGGGTCCGCAACGCCGGAACGATGACTCTGAACGACGTGAACCTGATCGATAACTACGCCGAACCGAGCGGCGGTGGGGTGGGCAACACCGGGACGCTGACCATCCTCAACAGCCGGGTCGAGGGCAACCTGGCGAATCCCAGCGGAGCCACCGGCCAGGGCGGAGGCGGCATACACAGCCTGGGGACGCTAAGCGTGCGGGATACCACCATCGTGGACAACGATGCCGATGACGGCCTCACCTACGCACGGGGCGGGGGTGTGTACAACGAAAACGGAATGGCGACTCTGGAGCGCGTCACCCTGCGCGGCAACACAGCTACCGACTCGGGTGGCGGGATGAATTCCAACCTGAACGGCGGTGGTAGCACGACCCTGATCAATGTCACTTTCTATGGGAATACGGCCAAGAGCGGCGGGGCGCTCGCCTTGAGCGGCGGCCCCAGCAGCGGCATGACCACCATCAACAACGGCACGATCGTCGGCAACACGGCCACGACCTCGACCGGAACCAAGGCGGCGCTGCTGGTCTACGCGCCGCTGACGCTGCAGAATACGCTGATCGCAGGCAACTCGATCTTCGACTGTTCCGGCGACCCGGGAACCTATGTCACCTCTGGTGGGTACAACCTGACCAACTGGACCAACTGCGGGCTCACCGCGACCGGCGACCAGCAGGGTGTGAGCCCCGAACTGGGCCCCATCCAGGACAATGGCGGGCGCACGGAGACCATCGCACTGCTGCGAGGGAGTCCCGGCATCGATGAGGGCAATCCGGCGACGCCGGGGAGTGGTGGTGCAGCTTGCGCGGCGGAGGACCAGCGTGAGTGGACCCGCCCGATCGACGGCGACCTGAGCGGGTCAGCCCGCTGCGACATCGGTGCCTATGAGGCTACGATCGACCTGTTCTTGCCGCTGATTCTTAGGTAAAAGGAGAGCAGGCGGGGGGTTGAGCGGCCTGTTTGAAGGTCGTATCTGGCGCGAAACGATGGAGTGAGGAGAGCTCGAGAGGATCTGTATCTCATTCTACCTTCACGTTTCTTTCCGCGTCGAAGAGATTGAAAAGGGAGCATATGTAAAGGCAACATGGAGGTTCAAGGGGGTGGTTGTATCAGGTAGAAGGGCAAGCGTGCGAATCGCTACGCAGAATGTCGCGTGCAAATCGCGTTGGCGTCCGGTCAATAGACAATAGGGCACGTCGCCTGAAATCCTGTCGGCAATCCAGGCAGCAGGTATCTGATCCCCTGGTGCAGCAGCCAGGTGGCGCATCGCAGGCTAGTTTTCCCGAGCCTTGCTGTTACCGGTCGGTTCCCACTGCATGGTCCGCGAGGTAGGTTAAGAGAAGATGGGGATCTTGCCTGGCATAGGATCGGCGCTGCACGCATTGTCTACCCAGGAGGGGGTATGAAGATGCACATCACTACGGATAACATGTTTTCCGTCATCGGTCGGCGGAGAACGCTGATGACCTTGTTTTTGGGTCTGGCGATATTGGCCTTGTCCTGGGGCTATAGGCCGGCATCAGCAGCTTCGATCGTCGTTAATGCCACGGCTGACAAATGGAACAGCGACGGGGACTGCTCGCTGCACGAGGCGCTCGCTGCGGCGAACTCGGATGCCGCCGTCGATACCTGCAATCCAGGGTCAGGAGATGACATCATCTCGATCGACGTATTGAACCTCTAGCCGGGAACGGCGGTCTTACTGATACGCACGCGCTGGGCATGGATAGTCCGGCGCTGAATGCTGGCGAACCCGGCCCGTGCACGAATATCGATGGAGACCCGTTCGCCCTGGACCAGCGCAGCGTGAGCCGTCCGCAGGGAGCACACTGCGACATTGGAGCTTTCGAGTTCGAATTTCCGTACTCGCTCTACCTGCCGCAGATCATGCGGTAGGGGGCGGTCTGGATCGGGCTTACCATATCCGGAAGGAGTGTCAACAAACTGTACTTGCCCGGTTCCCGGTAATTCTGTAAGATGATTGGAACTGGACATTCCGGTGGGAAGAGAAGTGGGTTCCACCCGGCACTACGGGATGATCCCGCAGCGTGTAGAGACGGGGGGACGACATCGCGCATCGCAGCTTCACTGTTACGCGCTTGCATGGCCGCAAATCTACAATTTTGAAGCCAATTCGAACTGACGGTAAAGCGCGCCAGCTCCTTAAGCGGGCGCGTTTTTTGTTAATCGGATTTCAGGGAATGCGGTTTGCACATCCAGGCCATGCCGGATTCTTGCCACAATACCGCGACGTCATGTTTCTATGATCCCGTTCATGAGCTAGGAGCCAGACGATGAAAACTTTCCCAACTATCCGGTACCGGGCCTGTCGCATCATCCTGGCAGCGGTCTTCATCTCGGGCTTCTTCGCCGCCAGTCCTGCCCAGCCGGCGAGCGCTGCGACGATCACCGTCACGAATTCAAATGACAGCGGTGCCGGTTCGCTTCGCCAGGCGGTGCTTGATGCGGGCAGCGGGGACACGATCAACTTCCATGCTTCCCTTTCCGGTGGGACGATTCTGCTCGCTTCCGAGATCCTGATCGATAAGGATCTGGTGATCGATGGCACGGATCTGACTGAAAAGATGGTGATCGACGGGGGAGGAAACACAAGAGCTTTCCATATCACCTCAGGGACTCCGGTGACCGTCGCAGGTGTGAAGATCAAAGATGGTTCAGCAATCTTTGGGGGCGCAATCTACAACCAGGGTATATTGACGCTGGATGAAGTGATACTTACCAACAATACAGCGACGAACATCGGTGGGGCGATTTACAACGCGGGTACCCTTCATCTTTCCACTTCCTCCCTTGCAGGTAATCAGACGACGAACTTGAACGGCGGCGGGATCTACAACGCAGGTATCGCAAGCATTGCCGGAAGCACGTTTTCAGGCAATGCCGCAGGGAATTTAGGTGGCGGCGTGTACTCTGACGCTGGAGCAACCACCACGATCACCAACAGCACCTTCAGCAGCAACTCCGCCAGCGGCATAGCGGGCGGAATGTATAACAGCGGGGGTATCGTAACCATCATTAACAGCACCTTCTCCGGCAACAGCTCAACGGGCAGCGCAGCAGGCTTAGCGAATAGCCTGGGAACCCTTCACCTGATGAATTCCATCATCGCGAATAGCGCTGGAGCGAGCGACTGCGATAGTTCAAACGCCTTAGCGACGAACACGAACAACCTGGTCGAGGACGGCAGCTGCAGCCCTCTTCTGAGCGGTTCTCCGGGATTGGGTCCGTTGGCAAATCATGGTGGACCGACGGAGACGATGGCGCTGCTGGCTGGCTCGGATGCGATCAATTCCGGTGACGATGGAACGTGCGCGAGCAGCGATCAGCGCGGGGCGGGCCGTCCGAGCGGTTCGCATTGTGACATCGGGGCATTCGAGTTCCCCTCGCTGCTTGAGGTCAACTCGGTTGCCGATCCGGGCGACGGCATATGCAACGTAAGCGAGTGTACCCTGCGCGAGGCGGTTACGATCGCCGCCAGTGGCGACGCAGTTACCTTCGATCCGGCGCTGGCCGGAGACACGATCGCAGTAGGCTCCGAGATCGAGCTGGAGAAAAACCTGACGATCGATGGTGCTGGACTGAGCTCATTGGTCGAAGTAAGCGGGGGTGATTCCACGCGGGTGTTCGGGGTCTCGAGTGGTGTGGCGGTCGAACTAAACTTAATCGGAATCGTCGATGGGAACAGTGTCGGTGATTATGGCGGTGGAATCCGAAATCGCGGGGATCTGGAGATCCGTGGAGCGAGGTTTGAAGGGAACCGTGCCTACAGTGGAGGGGCGATACATAGCGCGGAGGGTTCCCTGTCCATTCTGGATTCGACCCTTTATGGCAATCATAGCACGGGGTTCGGCGGTGGGATTTCTCTTAAATCCGGCGAATTATTCCTTACCTCAAGCATACTCAGCCACAACTCCGGGTTGAGTGGAGGGGGAATATACAACGACGACGACGGCATCGCTCAAATCGATGGCGGCTATCTTGAATACAACTACTCCATTGGGGATCCTATTGATTATGGTGGTGGGATCCTGAATGATGGCAGTATGACCATATCGAATACTGCGATTGCCTACAACCATTCGGATACGAATGGTGGTGGCGTATACAACAGCGGGGCTCTCACAATCTTAAACTCGACAATCTTTGGAAACTCAGCGGAAGGGGTATATGGCATTAGCGGTTCCCTGAGCCTTTCCAATGTGACAATAGCCGGCAACGGATCTCGTGGAATTGAAGTCTGGGGAGATATGGATCTATTGAACACTTTGGTGGCATCGAATGGGGGAGGATCAGAGTGCTTGGTGGTGGGCAGCCTCGGAACGAATATCAACAACCTGATCGAAGATGGATCTTGCAGTCCGGCCTACACTGGCAATCCGCTGCTCCGCTCATTTTCGGACAACGGCGGGCCAACGAAGACGATATCGCTCTGGGTCGGTTCACCGGCGATCGACGCCGGGGACGACGGCACATGCGAAGCAGCCGACCAACGCGGCGTGAGCCGACCGCAGGGCGAACATTGCGACATCGGCGCGTACGAATCCTACTTCAGCCTGGTCGTCAATTCGTTGAATGATCCCGGGGATGGGTTCTGTGACGATTCTGAATGCACCCTGAGGGAGGCTGCGGATTGGATTGACAGCGGCGGCTCTATCACCTTCGATCCTGCACTTGCTGGCGGCACGATTAGCACGGTATCCACCATCACGATCGATAAGGACCTTTCGATCGATGGCTCCGGATTGAACCCACATGTACAAATCGATGGCGACCTTCATCATCGTATCTTCGAGACAACATCGAGTTTAGCCACTGTCAACCTTGAGCATCTAGATTTGGTCAACGGATGGTCAAACATCTCAGGAGGCGCGATCGCGAACGCGGCGGATCTTACGGTACGCAACAGTTCCTTCTCGAATAACCATGCCTTCTGCGTCATTGTCGTTCCTCCCAGCTGTTCGGCGATAGGAGGTGCGATCGTAAACTTCCATGAGGGTGAGTTGGCGGTCATCGACAGTACGTTTGATGGGAATGCTGCGGAAGGCGAGACAGGGGAGGGGGTGGGCGGTGCAATTGCGAATTATGGTGAATCGACCCTGGAGAACAGCATGTTTATCGGCAACGCGGCAACATACGGCGGTGCCATCTACTCTGACCAGGAATTGTATGTGGACAGCGTGAGCCTTGCCGTTTCGCATTCCACATTCTCCGGAAATGCCGCCAATCGGGGAGGCGCGATTGAATTTAATGGTGCAAGTTCACCGCTTGTCGAGCCGACCTTGACCATCTCCAATAGCACATTCTCGGGGAATACGGCGATTGAGGCCGGCGGGATTAAAACCAATTCGGACACCACGCTCTCGATCGTGAATTCCACGATCTCCGGCAACAGCGGTTCCAGCCAGGCAGGTGGTATCGGAGCCGATGGGACAGTTCACCTTCTGAACAGCATCCTGTCCGGAAATGCGGGCGGCGATTGCGAGGCTGTCCTTACCACGAACACGGCGAATCTGATCCAGGATGGATCCTGCAGCCCGGCTTACACGGACGATCCGCTGCTCGGTCCGCTGGCCTACAACGGCGGTCCCACACAAACGATGGCGCTGCTGTCGGGGTCGCCAGCGATCGACGCTGGGGATGACGGCACGTGCGAGGCGACAGACCAACGCGACGTGAGCCGGCCGCAAGGCCCGCACTGCGACATCGGCGCTTACGAGGCTGCAGCCGCTCCCGAGATGGACGTGCAGGGCAACAGCACCTCGATCGCCGACGGCGACAGCACGCCCAGCGCGTCCGACGACACCGACTTCGGTTCGGTGGACGTCAGCGGTGGGACGGCGGCGCATACCTTCACAGTCGAGAACACGGGCACGGCAGCCCTGAACCTGACCGGCGTGCCCAAGGTCGAGCTCAGCGGGACGCATGCCGGCGATTTCAGCGTGACCGGCCAGCCGACCTCCCCCGTGGCAAGCAGCGGTGGCACGACGACGTTTGAGATCACGTTTGACCCGAGCGACACGGGAACCCGCACGGCTGAGATCAGCATCGCTAACAATGACAGCGACGAGGACCCGTACAACTTCGCCATTCAAGGCACGGGCACCATTCCGGCCGCTCCCGAGATGGATGTTCAGGGCAACAGCACCTCGATCGCCGACGGCGACGACACGCCGGACGCGGGGGATGACACCGACTTCGGCTCGCTGGATGTGACAGGCGGGACGGTGGCGCACACCTTCACGATCGAGAACACGGGCACGGCGGTGCTCAACCTGACCGGTGTGCCGAAGGTCGAGATCGGCGGGACGCATGCCGCTGACTTCAGCGTTACAAGCGCTCCCACCTCGCCGGTGGCCAGCGGCGGCGGGACGACGACCTTCGAGATCACGTTTGACCCGAGCGACACGGGCACCCGCACGGCCGAGATCAGCATCGCCAACAATGATAGCGACGAGAACCCCTACAACTTCGCCATCCAGGGCACGGGCCTGGCATCTGTCCTGGCGCTCACGGTGAACTCGGATGCCGATCCGGGCGATGGGACCTGCGACGGGAGCGAGTGCACGCTGCGCGAGGCGGTGGCTGCGATCAGTCCGGGCGGCGTGATCACCTTCGACCCGGTGGTGGACGGGACGGTGATCAACCTGGGGGCGGAGATCGCGATCACCAAGGACCTGACGATCGACGCCACGGACCTGGCCGACGGGGTCGCGCTGAGCGGCGGCGGGAGCGTGCGGGCTTTCTACATCAGCGGGGGCGCGACGGTCGAGATCATCCATTTCAGCATCGTGGACGGCTCGGAGACGATCGGCGGGGCGATCGCCAACGGTGGGGGAAGCACGCTCACGCTTTCTGACTGCCGGATGGAATCGAACAGCGCCGATGACGGCGGGGCGATCAACAACAACAACGCCGACCTGACGATCACCGACTGCACCTTCGCCGGCAACTTCGCCACCAACTACGGCGGGGCGATCAACAACCTGCAGGGGACGGTCACGGTCTACAGCAGCACTTTCACGGCAAATACCACCGACCAGTACGGCGGCGCGCTGTTCAATAATGACGGCGACCTCTCCCTGTTCAACAGCACGCTGCAGGGCAACAGCGCCGTCGCGGGCGGTGGCATCATCAACTACCTGGGCACGCTGACACTGTCCAACAGCACTCTGTACGGCAACAGCGCCAGCTCTGATTCGGGTGGGGTTGGGAATGCGCCCGGCAGCACGCTGCACCTGCGCAACACGATCATCGCCGGCAGCCCGAGCGGTGGCGACTGCGTCAACAGCGGGACGCTGGGGGACAACATCAACAACCTGGTCGAGGACGGCAGCTGCAGCGCGTGGCTGGCCGGCAGCCCGAACCTGGGACCGCTGGCGGACAACGGCGGACCGACGGAGACGATGGCGCTGATGGCGGTGTCGGATGCGATCGACGCCGGGGACGATGCGACCTGCGAAGCGGACGACCAGCGCGGGGCGGGGCGCCCGAGCGGGGCGCACTGCGACATCGGCGCCTTCGAGTACCCGTCGCTGCTGGAGGTGAACTCGACGGCCGATCCGGGCGATGGGACCTGCGACGTGAGCGAGTGCACGCTGCGCGAGGCGGTCACGATCGCGGCGGGCGGCGACACGGTCAGCTTCGATCCGGCGCTCGCCGGGGATACGATCACGCTCGGCTCGGAGATCGAGATCGCCAAGGACCTGACGATTGACGGCTCCGGGCTGACGCCGCGTGTGAAAGTGAGCGGGGACGACAGCGTGCGGGCTTTCATCGTCTCGGGCGGGCCGACGGTTGCAATCAACCACCTCGATATTGTCGATGGATCATCCGACGTGGGGGGCGGGATCGCCAATGAGCCGGGGAGCACGCTCACACTCTCCAACTCTCATTTCGACGGCAACAACGCCGATGAGGGCGGTGCGATCAACAACAACAACGCCGACCTGACGATCACGGACTGCAGCTTCACGAACAATCACGCCGTGGACTTCGGGGGCGCGATCAACAACTATCAGGGAACGGTCACGGTCGAGAGCAGCACACTTGCGTCGAACGTGTCGGACTATAACAGCGGGGCCATCTTCACGACGGGGGGTACACTAACCGTCGTCAATTCGACGATTTATGGCAACAGCGCCCCATATGGCGGGGGCATGATCAATCACCTTGGGACTCTGACGTTGTCCAACAGCACGCTGTACGGCAACAGCGCCAGCATTAACGGGGGCGGGGTCGGACTAACATCGGGCAGCACGATGTACTTGCGGAACAGCATCATCGCCGGCAGCCTGAGCGGGGGTGACTGCGTCAACAGCGGGACGATCGAGGCCAACGTCAACAACTTGATCGAGGACGGCAGCTGCAGCCCGGCTCTGAGCGGTGACCCGCGGCTCGGACCGCTGGCGGACAACGGTGGTCCGACACAGACGATGGCGCTGCTGCCGGGTTCGCCGGCGATCGACGCCGGCGATGACGGGACGTGCGAGAGCAGCGACCAGCGCGGCGTGACCCGGCCGCGGGGGCTGCACTGCGATATTGGGGCGTTCGAGCTGGAATTCCCGTACTCGCTCTACCTGCCGCTGATCATGCGCTGAGAGGAGGGCTTGATACCGATTTGGGCGAAACAGCTTGTACGAGCTTGTGATTTTTAATACGATCATGTGAAGCGAACTCAATCCACGAGGGACGGGCGTTCCGCGCAGCGCTGTGGGGTGGGACTTACGGCGTTTACCGAAATGGGGATGCCATCGCAAATTACGTTCACGCTCGTGCTGCCACTCGCTGCAGCGAGCTGATCCCGCCAATTCCCAGGCCTGCATTCAAGGTTGCGCGCTGGTGTTTCACACCGGCGCGCGTCTTTCATCTCCGCCCGACGGTTGCCTGCGGGATCACGTGCCGACACCGGGGTGGCTGGCAAACACGTATCAAGATGTCGATTCCACGCCCGGGGTAAAGACATGGAGGAAAGCCATGAAGGCCCTGAAATCATCGTACCGTTCTGCCGTCCACCTCATCATGGTCTCCCTGTTCGTCTTCGGGTTGCTGGCTGTCAGCCCGGCGCAGACTGTCCTGGCCGCAACCCGCACCGTGACCAACACCAACGATTCCGGCGCGGGCTCACTCCGGCAGGCGATTGCGGATGCCAATGATGGAGACACGATTACGTTCTCAGCGGCGTTATCCGGCCAAACGATCTCGCTGTCCTCGCAGATTGATATTGAGGACGACCTGACGATCGACGGATCTAACCTGCAGTATCCGGTCGCCGTCATTGCCAGCGGCTTCGTGAGAATCTTCCTGATCAACAGCCTGGCGACGGTCACGATCAACCAGATCGTGCTGGGCAACAGCTATGGATCTGGAGCAGGGGGAGGGATCATCATCACCCATGGCGACCTGACGATCACGAACTGCACCCTCGCCGGAGGGGAGGCGGAGTGGTACGGCGGTGCAATTTACAATACTGGCGACCTGACCATTTCCGGGTCCACAATCTTCGGCAATCTGGCGGGCAGCTATGGAGGCGCGATCTACAACGAAGGAACGCTCGAGCTGACCAACAGCACGATTTATGACAATTCGGGTGACTACGGAGGCGGGCTGTATCAAAACACCTCTGGAACGTCCACCGTCGTTCACAGCACGTTTGCCGAGAATACCACCGCCAACGGTGGTTCGGCGGTGCATACTACCGGGTCTCTAACCCTCTACAACAGCATCCTGTCCGGCAACACAGGAGGTTCAGCGGAATGCGTATGGAGCGGTCACATGACGGCGAGTACGAATTTGATCAGTGATGGTTCCTGCGCGGCAACCTATACCACAGCCTACCTGGGGCCTTTGGCCGATAACGGGGGACCAACGCAGACGATGGCCATCGGATTTCTCTCCGCGGCGAGAAACACCGGCAACGGGCTCTATTGTGTGCCGACCGACCAGCGCGGTGTCGCCCGAACCGGTGCTTGTGATATCGGTGCCTACGAGTACGCGACCTCCCTTACGGTCGATTCCACTGCCGACCCCGGGGATGGTGTGTGCGATGTCGGTGAATGTACGCTCCGAGACGCGGTGGCCACGATTGAGACGAACGGCTTCATTTACTTCGATCCATTGCTGGCAGGCAGTACGATCACGCTCGGAGAGCAAATCGAGATCTCGGGAGGGTTGACCATCGATGGCACAGCTTTGTCCCCACCTGTTCAGGTCAGCGGGGGCGATTCGACGCGCGTGTTCCATATCAACAGCAGTGCCGATGTCGACATCAATGGCCTGGAGATCACCCACGGCGGGGGTGTTGTGTTCGGCGGCGGAATCTATAACGAAGGTTCCCTGCAGCTGGCCGAGAGTATCGTGTCGGGGAGCAACGCCACGAACATCGGAGGCGGGATATACAACGCTGGAACCCTGTACGTCCAGGATGCAACCATAGCCAGCAATGGAACAAACCTGTATGGAGGCGGGATCTACAATGCAGGCGTTCTGACGGTTCTGCGCAGCACATTCCTGGGGAACGATTCCGGAAGCAGCGGCGGTGGTATCTATGCAGCGTCCTCGACAAGCACGATAAAGAACAGCACCTTTTACAACAACAATGCGGATTCGAACGGGGGCGGCATCTATATTTCTGGTGGAACCCTCACGGTCCACAACAGCACATTTTCGAACAATGTCGTCACAGGAAATGGCGGCGGGATTTACAACAGCGTTGGAACGATGTACCTGGAAAACTCCATCCTGGCGAACAGCTCGGGCGGGAACGATTGCGTGAGTTCAAACACCTCGGGAACGAGGATCAACAACCTGATCGAAAACGGCACTTGTGGCTCCGCCTTGAGCAGCGACCCACTGCTTGGCCCGCTGACAGACAACGGCGGTCCGACGGAGACGATGGCGCTGTCGGCGAGTTCACCAGCGTTCGACGCCGGGGATGACGCTACGTGCGAGGCGACCGACCAGCGCGGCGTGTCACGGCCAAAGGGCTTGTACTGCGATATCGGTGCGTTCGAACTGGAGTATCCCTATTCGCTCTACCTGCCGCTGATCACACGCTGAAAGGATCGTTAAAAAAACACAGAAATCTGCTTGTCCGTACTTGTGAATTTTAGTACGATGGTAGGAAGTAAAAGCCATCATCGTGAGGATTGGGCGTTCCACACAGCGCTGTGGGGAGGGAGGAACCTGCTGCGTTCGCTGAAGTGAGGACGACATCAGCCGTCGTTCACTTCCTGCTTCAGGTTTTCACGACCATCAAAGTGCGCGTAACCCGCTAACGGGCATTGACCACTTGACGGGGCTGTCCCAAAAGGGCAGCCCCATTCGCGTTTTAAAGGGGAGTTGGCTAGAATCGGGGGCATGAAAAAGAAGAAGAATACCCATGTTGTCTTCAAGCCATACACGATGGGCCAGCTGCAGCTGC
>Ga0315534_1001825_pt1 | contig 14683 bp, 12 predicted proteins | sample SalMarSW160240MG_FD_203094 | JGI IMG/M metagenome (GOLD analysis project Ga0315534, IMG submission 203094) | Salt marsh sediment microbial communities from the Plum Island Ecosystem LTER, Massachusetts, United States - Salt Marsh Sediment SW1602-40 ... | reverse complement strand
GCTAAGGCCCTCCAGTTATGGCTTGCAGGACAGCAGGTATCGAAATATGATATTGCGAGAGGCTACTATGATCTAAATACCGTATGATTTGATTATTTATGAAATTAGTTCATTTCACTCACCATTTAGAATAGTGGATAGTACAAATCGGGGCGGTAAAAGGTCAGAGCATTTCAATAAGTTGTAGAAGCCCCAAGGTGGCTAACTAGTAAAAACAAAAAAGGGCTGAAATATGTTTGTTGAACAAATTATCAACGCTCTCCAAATTGGAAGCACCTATGCGATCATTGCAATCGCATTTACCCTGCTTATCGGTGTTCTAAATTTGCTGAACTTTGCAGTAGGTGAAATATTCATGCTGGGTTCTTTTTTTGCTCTTACTTTCTTATTTATAGGCCTTCCCTTTTGGGTGGCCTTTATCCTTGCTATAGTATTAAGCGGGTTAGTGTCTCTTGTTGTCTATTATTTTTCTTTTGACCTTCTAAAAGGGGCGCCAGAATTAATACCTCTGGTAAGCACGTTAGGGTTCAGCATATTGCTACAGAATGCGGCTGGACTCATTTGGGGAGCTGAGCGGCAGGCTTTTCCCGAATCTATTTCCTCGAGTATTGTTTATTTCGGTCCGATAGGTATCTCACCCGCTCAGATTGCCATTTTTGCCGTGGGAATACTATTGATGATCTCCCTTGATCAGTTTATTCAAAAAACGCGTATCGGCCGCGGTATGCGAGCTGTAGCTGAAAATCCGAGGACAGCAAATATCTTGGGTATCAATTCGAGGTGGGTTATCATCACTACCTTTTTTGCTTCCGGAGTTCTTGCTGGAGCAAGTGGCATTTTATTTTCAATTAGTTATTTTATTGTTGAGCCTTTAATTGGCTTTCATGCCGGTATCAAGGCGATAGCTGCTATGATCGTTGGGGGATTAGGCAATGTCCGTGGAGCTATAGCTGGAGGTTTTTTTATTGGTTTCATTGAGATCATGAGTATGCATTTTATAGGTTCGGAATTCAGGGATATTATCGTTTATGCACTAATTTTTGCTGCACTCATTGTTCTGCCTCAAGGGCTTATGGGCGTTGTCAAGCAGGAAAAGGGAAGAATCTAATGCTTAGCAGCTATCAAGAAGGAATCCTCATATTGCTCGGGATCAACATACTATTGGGCTGGAGTGTATACTTACCCATTTCAACTGCTCAAGCCTCTATTGGAAATGCAGGCTTTATGGCCATCGGAGCTTATATTTCATCTTTCCTGACATTGCAATCAGGATGTCCTCTCTTCTTTGCCATAGTAGTAGGTGGTATTATGGCAAGTTTTGTTGGAGTTCTCCTTGGCATACCTGCTTTGAGGCTCAAAGGGATTTATCTTGTTATGGCTACCCTTGCCTTTGGTGAAATGGTCCGGAATATCTTCTTGAATTGGGAATTTTTTGGCGGTGCATATGGGATGAGGGGAATGAAGGGAACTTCGCTGTTTTTGGTATATCTGTGGGTCTTTGTCGCCTTATTTTGTTTCTTCCTCCTTTCACGCTCTCGCCTAAGGCTTGCCTTTGATTCTATATATGACGATGAAGCAGTCAGCCAACTCACAGGTACAAATATTGTAAAAATAAAGGTCGCTGCCTTTGGATTCGGTGCATTACTTGCGGGTATCGGGGGAGGACTTTATGCTCATTACATGCGCTTTATAGAACCGGGAAGTTTCACCGTGCTTCTTTCGATCTATATGCTTCTCTTTGTGATACTTGGCGGGATGAGAAGTCACTGGGGGCCAGTGCTCGGAGCGGCTATTTTCACTTTGGTTCCCGAGATCTCGCGTGGGTTAAAAGACTACCGGGGGGTTTTTTTAGGGGGGTTGATTATATGTCTTATGATTTTTAGGCCAAAAGGCGTAATAACCCGAGATCTGTTTAAAATGATGTTCTATCTGCCCAAGAAGAAAGGTTGATAAAGGAAAAACAGATGCCTTCTGTTAAAGAATCAATATTAGAGCTTCGTAATATCACGAAGAATTTTGGTGGGGTTAAAGCAATAGATAACCTTACGATGGATATGAAAAGCTCCGATATCCTGGGACTTATAGGACCTAATGGAGCAGGAAAAACAACGGTATTTAATCTTATGACAGGGGTTCTCCCGTTAACCGCGGGTTCCATACTTTTTGGGAGTAGGGAAATCAGTACTTTTTCTCCTCATCGTATCGTACAATATGGTGTTGCTCGGACTTATCAAAACATACGGCTCTTTGAAAGCATGACTGTTTATGAACATGTTAAATTCGGACAGAGCTGCCGTATCCCTTCACGTTTAAGAAATTTTCTAGGAGGAGATTTAGGGACATCACTAAAGAGGGAAGCTGAGGATATTTTGCATTTTTTAGGTATCTGGGAATTAAAAGATATGCCTGCCCATTCCCTACCTTATGGTCAGCAAAGACGGGTGGAAATAGCCAGGGCTCTTGCTACTCAGCCCAGTCTTCTCTTACTGGATGAACCCACTGCAGGAATGAATCTCAGGGAAAAAAAGGAAATTCTGCAGATCATGGAAAACATCCATGAAAGAGGCATTGCTATTCTTGTCATTGAGCATGATATGAGGGTAGTTATGAATACTTGCAACAGAATTGTCATGCTAAATTTTGGACAGAAAATCGCAGAGGGATCACCTGCCGAAATCTACAAAGACGTTAAAGCGAGAGAAGTCTATCTAGGAAAGGAACAGCCTTGTTAAAAGTAAATTGTGTTAAAGCGAGCTATGGCAATATTCAAGTCTTAAGGGGGATTGATATCCATGTCGAGGAAGGAGAACTGGTAACTATCGTTGGTGCTAATGGGGCAGGAAAGACAACCCTTTTGAGTACCCTTATCGGTGCAATAACACCTGATGAGGGGAACATAGAATTTTTAGGTAAGAGAATAGAAAAAGAACCCCCCTATGTGCGTGTCAGGGAAGGACTGGTTCTGGTTCCTGAAGGCAGGGAAATTTTAATTCAGATGACAGTATTTGAAAACCTTCTCATAGGTGGCTATGCAAGAAAGGACCAGGCAGCTCTGAAAAAGGATGCAAAATCGATGTTAAGCCGTTTCCCTCTCCTTGAGGCTAGAAAAGATAGCAGTGCCAGTGTGTTAAGCGGTGGGGAACAGCAAATGTTGACCGTTGCCCGGTCACTCATGGCCAAACCCAAGCTGTTAATGGTAGACGAACCATCCTTAGGACTGGCACCACTCACTATACAGAATGTCTTCAGTATTATCTCTGATCTTAGAGACCAGGGGCTCACAATCCTTCTGGTAGAGCAAAACGCAATGCAAGCATTAAAATTAGCAGACAGGGGATACGTTATTGAGCAAGGAGAGATAGTTGCTCAAAATTCAGCAGATAACTTATTGAAGAATTTAGAGGAGCTGGAGAAAGCTTATTTTGGAGTAGAAGAAATGTAAACCTAAGAAGGGAGGGAGAAAAATGTGAAGAATAGATTTATTATTAGCGTAAGAAGGTAGAGAAACAACATGTGAAATCTACTAAAAAGGAGGGAAATAAGATGATAAGAAAATTCAGCAAATTGGCATTTATGGGCGTTATCTGTTCTTTTTTACTTTTTTCATTAATAGCTATAATTGCCCCGCAACCTGCAATAAGTAAGGTAGCAGGAAAAGAAATCAAGATTGGATTTGCATGTGGCATGACAGGTTCCTGTCGAGATTGGTGTAAGAATAATCTGATCGCTACAAAGATGGCTGTGGAAGAAATCAACGCCACTGGTGGGATCGATGGGGTCCCTATAAAAATCATTGTCCAAGATACGGCCAGTAATCCTGCCGAGGCTGCGAGTGTCGTGCGCAAGCTTGCGACTGATGATAAGGTATTGGTTATCCAGGGTCCTTTTTACAGTAGTGAAGTTGAAGTGGCATTCCCTGTTGCAAATGAGCTGAAGGTTCCTGGGATTTCACAAGCCTCAAGCAAACCGGGACTTGGTGCAGCAAACAGACCATACGGATTCCGTAACTGCCCTGATGAAGCCACTGCTGCTCGGCCTGCTGTAAAGAAATTTATTGAGAAATATAATATAAAATCAATAGTAATAGTTCATGATGTGAAGGATGCAGTATCAAGGGCTTTGGGTACAATGGTATTTCCTCCTCTTTTTAAAGAGCAGGGAATTGAGATCGTTAACGAAGGGAAATACATCACTTTTCAGCACGGTGATTTTGACATGAGGGCGCAAATAACGAAGTTAAAAGGTTATAAATTCGATGGAATCGTTATAGGCGCACTCTATGATGATTGTGCTACCTTTTTGAAACAGGCACGCCGGCAAGGTGTGAACCAACCCCTTATGAGTGGTGTAACTATAGTTAGCGAGTATTTGATTAAACAGGGGGGTACGGCTACTGAAGGGACTCTAGCTCCAACCACTTTCTGGCCTCAGATGTCTGGTGTAGTGCAAAGGTTTGTTCGAGAATTCTACAAAAGGGCGGGCAACGTCTATCCTTGTGTGCAGGACGCCCACTGTTATGACAATATATATCTCTTAGCGGAAATTATTAAAACAATGGGGGTGACCAATAGACCAGAAGATCTTGCAAAGGATCGAGAAAAAATTATGAAAGGCTTGACAAAAACCAAGGCGTTCCCAGGAGTGGAGGGAAAAGTTGGTTTCGATAAGAACGGTGACGGTGTCGTACAGATTTATGTTATCGAGGTCAGGGATGGCAGATGGGTGGAAGTGGAGTAGGTCTGAAAAATAAGCAATTAACAGATGTATTCCATTGTTCAACCTAAGATTATCTATATGGGCCGAGGGGCCGTAAAGGCACTCGAGGGAGAGCTATCTCAGATGGCTCCCAACAGGATTCTCCTTGTGACAGATCCCATTCTCCAGAGCTTGGGGATTGTGGATAGAGTGCTCAATTGCATGGGAGCCTATCAAAAAAAGATGGAGCTCTTCCTCAATCCTGGTCCAGATCCCGATGTTTCTCTTGTGGAGCGCTGTGCTTCCAGGGTGAAGAAAGGATCATTTGACCTCATCATCGGGATTGGTGGCGGCTCTCCTCTGGATGTGGCCAAGGGTGCAAGTGCATTGGCCGTGCATGAGGAAGGAATACAGAGTCTTTTGGGCAAAAATCTGTTGAAGAGAAAAGGGATCCCTACCATGCTGGTACCCACAACCTCTGGGACAGGAACGGAAGTCAGCCAGGCTGCGGTTATGGAGGTTCCGGAGGAGGGAACAAAGAAATCCATTTGGGACCCTCGAATAGTTGCTCAAACTGCGATCGTCGATCCTGAGCTAACTACATTGATGCCTCCTGCCCTCACTGCTGAAACAGGTTTGGATGCTCTATATCATGGTATTGAAGGATTCACGGCCCGGACTTCCAATCCCATTGTCAGAATGTATAGTTTAGAGGCAATACGATTGATTGGGCGATATCTAAAGAGGGCATATGTAAATGGGTCGGATATGGAAGCCAGGGAGGCTATGTCAAGGGCTGCGACCTTGGCCGGTATTGGTTTTTCAAATGGTGGTTTAGGAGCCATTCATGGTCTTGCTCTGGCTTTGGATTCGGCCCAAGGTTTCTCTCATGGAAAGGGATTGGCCATTCTTGGCCCATGGGTTATGAATTTCAATAGAATCGGCCATGAATCGATCTATGCAGCAATAGCTGAAGCCCTGGGTGAATATACCCAGGGCCTCGATCCTCATACAGCCGCGCAGAAGGCCTGTGAGGCAGTACTTAGAGTGGCTATGGAAGTAGGGATTTCCCCTTACCTAGCAAAGTATGGGATTGAGAGTGATGAGATACCAAAATTGGCCCAAAAGGCGTACCTTTTATCACAAAGGCTAATGGCTATGAATATAAAAGAAATGAGGGGAACGGATGTTTTGGAGATCTTTTGGAATGCTTATATGGAGAGATAAAAAGTCTTTTTAATGCGCCTTTTAGCCTCGGATTTTATATCATTGAAGATCACATCCACAACCTGGAATTTAAAGCTGATACATTATGTTACAATATATTATCTCTTGATTCCAGATATGTGAGTCAACGAATCTTGATGCCTTGTAATCGCCATTCTTTTCCCTTAAGACGGAAAGGAATGTTTTTTGTAAACCATCACCTTTAAAGAAGGAGGAGAAAAATGTCAAAGTCTAGAATCAAATGGAGGTTTTTCATTCTGGTCATCGCGCTTGTGTGCTTCATGGGAGCGATGCCAGCCATCTCACAGGCGCAACAACCGGTGAATCTGAAGTTCGCTTCCTTTAAGATAGGCAGCGGCCACTTTGTCATGGCTGGTATCATGTCCGACATCATCAAAAAGTACCTTCCCCCTGGCTCCACGGTGGATGCCCTTCCAAAATCCGGGGGCCTTGGCAACCCCAAGCTTCTTGGTCTAAAGAAGGCAGAGCTCGGACTCTCATTTCCCCCGACGGCCAAATGGGCCTGGAACGGAGTAAATCCTCCTTATGAAAAAAAGATCCGGAACATCCGGGCCATCGCCGGGGGATTGGATAGTTATTGGCACCTGGGTGCCGTAAGGCCCGATACCGGTGTCAAGAGTTGGGCCGACGTGAAGGCCAAGAAGATGGGGCTTCGGATCTGCTCCCAGTCCAAGGGCTCTCTGAGCGAGTTTGCCGCCCGACAAATCCTGGGCGAATACGGCATCTCAGTACAAGATTTGAAGGGCTGGGGCGGCAATTTCTTGCTTAAGGGGTACAATGAGATGGTTCCCGGCCTCAAGGAAGGGGCCATTGACGGATTCTTGATGTTGGCCACCCCGCGCCACCCCACCTGGACGGAGCTGGCTATTGCCCGGCCGATCCGGTTTTTAAACCTGGAAGAGTCTATGATCTCCAAACTGAGCGCCAAGTATGGCTTCCTCCGCTCCATAGTGCCCGCCGGGATGTTCCAGGGTCAGAAAGAGGACGTGGTCACCGTTGGATTTCCGACCTGTCTACTTGTCCGGGAAGATATCCCCGCGGACGTGGTTTACACCATCTTGAAAGCCATCGTGGAAAACAAGGACAAGATCCAGGCTGCTTATAAGGCGTTTGAAGCCTTTGATCCCAAGACGGCCTGGAAGCCCGAAAAGGTGGGAGGGGTTCCCCTTCATCCTGGCGCGGAAAAATTCTACAAGGAGATGGGTTGGAAATAGATTAAGATCTCCTTTTCAATCTTAAAGTGAGGCTATGGTCCCGGACAAGGGCTTTGCCCTTGCAAAAGCTCTATATCTTCTGGCAGGGGCCATGACCATCATCTAGTGTGGTGTAACATTAGTAATATCAATAGATAGCGCAAAGTTGGCCCATCACCGCCCTTGTCATGGCGAGGCGCGCCGCGACGTGGCCATCTCTCTAAGTCTTTGGAATAATTTCATTTCAGAATAAGGAGATTGCTTCGTCGCTTTGCTCTTCGTCATGACAATTTTGCCACAGTATTATTTATGAGATAAAATTACGGGACAGAAGACTAGTGTCCCACGAGAGGAGGTTAATGACAATAAGTGAATTGAATTTGCGAGAAGCAGACAAGATGGAAGTCACCGTCGTGGTGGACAATTACACTGATGTCCTTTTGAGTGACAGCACAAAGGTCGTGAAGCGCCACCCGGTTTCCCCTCCGGTAGCGCCTTTAGCCGAACACGGTTTGTCGTGTCTCATAAAGGTTTATGCCGGCTCAGAGCAACATGTTATGCTAATGGATGCCGGTCGGTCCTCCATCTGCCTTCTTCACAATATCGAGGTTTTGGAGGTGGATTTGAGCAAGATTGAGTGCGTGCTCTTGAGCCATGGCCATCGCGACCATTTTGGAGGCCTCTTAGAGATCTTAAGCCAGGTCAAAAAAGGGATACCCCTTATCCTCCATCCCGATGCGTTTCTGCCGCGCCGTCTCAAAATACCTGATCTTGCGGTTAAGGGAATGCCTGGGTTAGATGAAACAGCCTTGCGGCAAACTGGGGTGGCGCTTAATAAAGTTAGAAAGGCTTCGCCCTTATGCTCTGATTTAATCCTGGCCTTGGGGGAAGTGGAACGGGTGACAGATTTCGAGAAAGGTTTTCCCTGGGCCGAGGCGAAGATCAAGGGGACTTGGGTTGTGGACCCCTTTCATGATGACCAGGGCATGGCTGTCAAGTTGAAAAGTCAGGGACTCGTCGTTGTGGGTGGCTGCTCCCATGCCGGAATCATTAACACAGTCAAACATGCCCAGAAGGTTACGAGAATGGACAAGGTTCATGCGGTTTTGGGTGGCTTTCATCTCACCGGTCCCATCTTTGAACCAATCATCGGGCCAACCATTGAGGAGATGAAAAAGATAGGTCCGGATTTTGTTGTGCCCATGCATTGTACGGGCTGGAAAGCCATCAATCAATTCTCGAAAGAGATGCCGGAGCAGTTTGTTCTTAACACTGTCGGAACAACCTATGTCTTCCAATGATTCTAGACGAACGGCGCCATGAAGACTGCCTCTTGACTTGGCCGTTACGGTCAGCCACGAATTCTACACCCTTGGCGCCGACATTTTTTCCCTTAAGACAGAAAGGGATGTTTTATAAACCATCACCTTCAAAAAAGGAGGAGAAAAATGCCAGAATCTAAGATCAAATGGGGGTTTTTCATTCTAGCCATCGCGCTTGTGTGCTTCATAGGAGCGATGCCAGCGTTTTCATCAGCCCAGCAGCCGGTGCAACTAAGGCTGGCTTCCTTCAAAATCGGAAGTCACTGGTATGTCCTGGCCGGTGTCATGGCCGATATCATCAAAAGGAACCTTCCACCCGGCTCCACAGTGGATGCCCTCCCAAAATCCGGCGGCATCGGCAACCCCAAGCTTCTTGGGCTCAAGAAGACTGACATCGCCTTGGCTTTTCCCATGACGTCTAACTGGGCCTGGAATGGAAAGTTCCGCTACAAAGAAAAAATTCGAAATATCCGAGCCATCGCCGGGGGTTTGGATAGAATGTGGATTCTGGGCGCCGTAAAGGCCGATATTGATATTAATAGTTGGGCCGACATGAAGGCCAAGAAGATGGGGCTTCGGATCTGCTCCCAATCCAAGGGCTCTCTGAGCGAGTATGCGGCGCGGCAAGTTCTGGGCGAATACGGCATCTCCTATGAGGATCTGAAGAGCTGGGGCGGCGATATCCTGATGAAGGGTTTCAAGGAAATGGTCCCCGGCCTTAAAGCCGGGGCCTTTGACGGCTTTTTGATGATGAGTACCCCACACCACCCGACCTGGACGGAGTTGGCCATCTCCCGTCCCTTGAGACTTCTCAACCTGGAAGATGACGTCATCTCGCGACTGGGACAGAAGTATGCGTACAATCGCGCCATCGTGCCGGCGGGTATGTTCAAGGGGCAGGAAAAGGATGTGGTCACCATCGGATTTCCAACCTGCATTATGGCCCGAGAAGATATCCCTTCTGAGGTGGTTTACATCATCTTGAAATCCATCGTCGAAAACAAGGACAAGATCCAGGCTGTTTACGCGGGCTTTGAAGCCTTTGACCCCAAGACAGCCTGGAAGCCCGAAAAGGTGGGAGGGGTTCCCCTTCATCCTGGAGCGGAAAAGTTCTATAAGGAGATGGGTTGGAAATAGATCACGAGTAAGGATTACCGCAACTGGCAGCATTGGCTTGGTTCCTGCTGACACTGTGCGGACTGGGTTCAAGATGGAGGAGATAGAGTGGAGGCGAAAATCAAGAGACTACGGCATTTTCTGGCAGGGACCGTAGCCATATGCTGGTCGACGTTCCAGCTATACGGGGCCTGGAATGTCACCCTGGATTCCCTGATCCTGAGGGCTGCCCACGTCTCCTTTGCCCTTTCTCTTGCCTATCTCCTGAACCCTTCTTTCAAATCCAAGCCCAGGCTCTCTTTTGCCATCGATTCCGGCTTGGTGGTTCTGGGAATCGGGGTCGGGCTCCATATCATCACAGATTTTGACCGCCTTATACAGAGGGTCATCTCCGTGGACGAGATGACCTTTTGGGATCTCTTTTTTGGTATCGTGGCTGTACCACTGATCCTGGAGGCCACCCGGAGGGCCGTGAGGTCCGCCTTGGCCATTGTAGGTGCCTGCTTTGCCATCTATGCCTTAACCGGACCCTATCTGTTCGGGACACTAAAGCATTCTGCGGCTAACATAGCAGAATGGGTTGAATATCTCTACCTTACCACTGACGGGATCTTTGGTGTTCCGACCGGTGTTTCAGCCACATTTGTCTTCCTGTTCATCCTTTTCGTGGCCTTTCTTCAAAGGACCCGGGTCGGACAGTTCTATTTAGACGTGGCCTTTGCCGTAACGGGCCGGGCTCGAGGTGGAGCGGCCAAGGCATCGGTTGTGGCATCCAGTTTTTTTGGGACGATCTCTGGCAGTGCTGTGGCCAACACCGTAGGAACGGGGAGCTTCACCATCCCCTTGATCATTAAGTCGGGCTACAAGCCCTATTTTGCAGGGGCCGTAGAGGCGCTGTCTTCAACAGGGGGACAACTCATGCCCCCCATCATGGGGGCAGCCGCCTTTGTCATGGCCGAGTTGACCGGGATTCCATACTGGGACATCTGCAAATCGGCTGCCTTTCCTGCCCTTCTTTTCTATGGGGCTGCCTTCTTTATGATTCATCTTGAGGCCGTCAAAACGGGCCTGAAGGGCATGGACAATGAAGAGTTGCCCATCCTGATGGACACGCTGAAAAGAGGGGGCCATATGGTACTTCCCATTGTGGTTTTGATCATCTTCCTTGTCCTGGGCTACACCGTCACCAAAGCGGCCCTCATGTCGATCATTTCCACGGTGGTGGTCTTTGTGCTGGATAGGCGAAGCCTGGATGCTTTGGGGAGGATCACCAGGGACTTCTCAAAGGGTGCCCGGGATGGGATCTATTCATTTGGTCAGGAAGCGGCATCGGCGATCGTAGGCCTGGGAAAGACCCTGGATCAGGGTGCCAGAATGGCTGTGACTGTGGCCGTGGCCTGTATCTGCGCGGGGATTATCGTTGGCGTGATTACCCTCTCTGGCTTCGGCCTCCGATTCTCGGGCTTGATCAGTGCCTTTTCCGGAGGCTATGTCCTTTTTGCCTTGGTGCTGGTGGCGATGACTTCCATTATTTTAGGTATGGGTATGTCCACTACCGCGGATTACATCACGGTATCTACATTGGCGGTCCCTGCCCTTTATGTCCTCGGGGTCAATACGCTGTCGGCTCACATGTTTGCCATGTACTTTGCCTGCCTTTCCATGATCAGCCCTCCGGTGGCACTGGCCGCATATGCGGCCGCAGGCATTGCCCAGACTGGGCCATGGCGGGTGTGCTTTACTGCCATGCGACTTGGGATTGTGGCCTATATGATCCCTTTTATGTTCGCCTACAATCCAGCCTTGCTCCTGGTTGGGCCTGTAGGGGAAGTGGTGCAAGCCTGCGTTACCTCTGTGATCGGAGTAGTAGCCTTATCTGGAGCTACCATTGGCTTTTTTTTCAGAGATATGAAACCTATCGAGCGGATTCTGATGGGCGGGGCAGGGATCTCGATGGTCTTTCCAGGCCTGGCGAGCGACTACATAGGGATACCCCTTGCTGTGGTCATGGTGGCATGGAATTATTTCACAAGAAAAAACTATGAGGGAATCGATCTGAAGGTGATATGAAAGAAATCTGGTGATGAACTTTCCTCGATCTAAGCACGAATCGAGGGAGATCTAAGGCGAGCATTGAGATTCTGCACCGTGACTTAGAGGTGGTGATCATTTGTCTTGACAATAGGATCTGGCTCATACTACAACGCGACATAACTTGGATACTCAGTAATGGTAGAGAGGGATTAAGGGGTAATACAAGTAACGTAAATCTCGCCGTTTGCGTGATATTGAGATCATTATTGACTGCTCCACTTTCCCAAGAGGATATCAAATTCGTACGGACGTTGCACAAAGCACGGTATGAAAGGGAGCCGCATGCTTTGTTCGCGAATATCAATACAATCAAAAAAAGAATGCGGCTGCAAAAATAGGATAACAGAGCACAATCTACCGTCTCAACTCAAAACGTGAGATATGTAAGCATTCATAATGGAGGGCTGTATGTCTGTTGCGGTTTCTTTAAATGGTAGACATTACATAAGGCGTGGAATCAAAGAGCTCTCTTTGCCAGCTTATGTCAAGGATATTATTGAACCACTCCAAAGATTTGATGAAAAAAATACCCCACTTTCCAGGGGATATGTTCCGCCCGGCGGATGGCAAGACTCATTCCTTGAAACCCTTGTCTCCCAAATTGGTGAACAGGGTCCAGTGCCTCGCGATGAACCGGGATACACTCAGGTAGACGTGGCACTCCGTATCGCTGGATTTCACTCTGCCATGGCCAGCAATTGCCATACAGGCAATTGGACGCGACCTCGGCTTTCAGAGGAGTTGGGCTGTTTTTACGACTGGGAAGACCGATGGGGTCCTGATTTCATGGGATTGCCCTGGAGTCCGGAAAAAATGCGTATTGATTATCCTGCCGAGATGTCGGAGATCATAAAAGATGCTGCTCTGTTTCTTGGCGCGAGTCTTGTAGGGATAGCCGAACTTAACCAGACTTGGTTATACAGAATGGGATGGGATCGGTACGGCCACAATGAAATAGACCTGGACAAAATGATTCCCTCTTCAATCAACTACGCGGTGGTAATGGCGGTCGAGACCAACTACGACTATGTCAAGCATGCACCCACTGCAAAGGCGGGAGCTGCAGCTGGTTTGGGCTATTCCAAGATGGCGTTTCTGGCTCCCTCCCTAGCCAAATTCATTGCTGCCTTAGGATACAAGGCCATTGCCTGCGGAAATGATACGGCCTTAAGCATTCCATTGGCTGTGGACGCAGGTCTAGGCCAACTAGGCCGATTCGGCGGGATTATCACTCCTGAATTCGGTCCCAGAGTAAGATTGTGCAAAGTCCTAACTGATGTCCCGCTCAAACCTACAGCTCCCATTGATTTCGGGGTGACAGAGTTCTGCGAGGTCTGTCAGAAATGTGCCGAATATTGCCCGGCCCAGGCTATCCATTACGGAAAAAGAACCCATAAGGCCCGAACCTTTTCAACAAATCCAGGGCTAATGAAATGGCCCTTAAATGGAGAGCGTTGTCTTCGCTATTGGTACAAAAATGGAGCCAAAACAGACAGGGGGATGTACCATATTGAGTGCTATCAGTGTGTTAATGTTTGTCCTTTCAACAAGAAGCCGGGAATCGGCCATGACCTGGTAAGATGGTTTATAAAAAGGAAATCGCGTGCCCTTGACCGACTCTTTCGGCTTGCCGACGATCTTCTTTACAGGCCCTTGTACGAGACAGGAAAGCATAAGAACGGCACTATGCACTAGTGTCATGTCAATTAAAATATATTGGGGGTAACGTCAAGAGTTTTGTGTCACCGCAAGAAAAGGGGTAGCAACACCCTGCCTGAGATTCTCATAGGAGAACACGGCATAGAGAATTCTCTCCATACTTGTTTTATCTGAAAACACACCCATCGGCCTTGTTCTTCTCCTCACCTCCCGAAATCTACGCTCAATAGCATTGGTAGTACGTATCTGAGGCCAAACATTTTTATCGGTTACCTGAAAGAAGCTCAACAGATGTTCTTCATCGTTAAGCAAACATGTGACTGCCCTGGGATAGACATGCTTCCATCTTCGAGCAAATGCTCCAATGGCCATCTGGGCCTTTTTAATGCCAGAGGCATACTGGATAGCATGCAGATCACTCTTAACAGCCTCTCTATCAGTCTTTCTCACATAGTTGAGCACATTTCTGCTCTTATGGGCCCAACAGCGTTGTATGGGTATTGTTGGATAGACCATGGGCAGCGCTGCCAAAAGCCCCTTACCACCATCGGTGACAATCAGCTCAACACTCTCTTCACGCAAGCCCCTGCGGTACAAATCAGTAAGGAAACTTTCCCATGACCCTTGAGATTCTCCCGGAGCAATGGAGAAATCAATTACCTCTTTTCTGCCCTCCGGTGTAATCCCCAAGGCCACCACAACCACTCGTTTGACTGAACCAGCCCCGGTCTTACGCTTGAGCACTACCCCGTCAAAGATAAGAAACCGGTACTGTCTCTTTATGGGTCTTCGATGGAATGCCGCTACTACTGTATCGAGGCTTTTGGCTACGCGAGAGACCGTTGTAGCACTGACCGGTTCTCCTAATACAGGGAGTAGGGCAGTGGCTACCTTGCGAGTAGAAATGCCAAGCACAAAGCACGCGAGGATCATTCGGTCTATGTGAGGTGCTCTTCTGGCATAGGCCCTAACAATACGTATCGGGCTGAAGTGTCGGGTTCTGGGGACAGCGAGCTCAATGTCCCCGAGTTCCGTTACCAGGTGACGGGAGAAATACCCGTTTCTACGATCAGATGCTCCTAGCTGAGCCATTTCCTCAAGATACCAGCTGATCCGCTCCTGCATACGTCCTTCTAATATTACCTCTAAGGACCGACGTCCTGCTGCTCGATAATCCGAGCCATCCTGATCGTGGTCTAAATTCATTTCCTTGATTACTTGAAAGGCTTGTGGCAAACTGGTAATAACAACATTGTGTCTCATGGGGTACCTCCTTTTTTTGGTGTTTGGGTTTTTATTACAGGTGGTACCCCTTTTTCTCTTCTGACACAAATTATGATACGCTACCTAATATTT
>Ga0315534_1001820_pt1 | contig 14706 bp, 8 predicted proteins | sample SalMarSW160240MG_FD_203094 | JGI IMG/M metagenome (GOLD analysis project Ga0315534, IMG submission 203094) | Salt marsh sediment microbial communities from the Plum Island Ecosystem LTER, Massachusetts, United States - Salt Marsh Sediment SW1602-40 ... | reverse complement strand
TTTCACCGACGCGGTTTCAGCACCCGCCGCAACCGCAGACGGGCACTTGAATCGTCTTGGGCACGCGGTGGCACACCCGCACCGTGACCTGCTTTTCAACGCGATGCGGAACTAGCACGGTGCATTGGACGGTTTTCTCGCGCGGCACGCATTTGTAGGTCGTGACGTTGTACGTCTTCGTCCGTTGGTGGGGAACACATTCCACGTATTGGACCTCCCGCGACGCCTGCTCGCGAACCATCCTGCAAACACGATACGACCGCTTCTGTGTCTGCTGTTCATAGTCGCAGACACGCACCTTGCGGACGCGATTCTCGGGATGATACTGGCACACTCGCATCTTGTAGGTCCGCTGCTCTGGACGACAGACCGCTACGGTGTACTCATACGGCTCTTCTTCTACGTGCTGCTTGTAGACCGTCACGTCCATCGTCTTGGTGACCACGTTCGGGACCCACACCCGCCGGCAAACAACTCGCGTACCGCATCCGCCGCAATGCGATCGGCAGCATCCACCACAGGGCGCTCCGCAAGGAACTTCCACCATTTGCTGCTCCCAATGTCCTTCGTCGCAGGTCACCGTGCGGGTTTCCTTTTGGGGAACCATGCGGCAGACGCGGCGTGTTGCCTGACGTTTCTCCAGGTGCCGTACCATTACGGTCCGAGTCTGCTCCACTTCTTTCCACTCGGGAACGTGAACCGTGTACTCGCGATCCTCTTCTCTCCACACGGGCACGCACACTGTGACATCCCGCTCCACGGTCTCCCAAACAGGTCTGCAAACCGTATAATTCACGGTCTTGTGGCGTCGCTCCGGAACGTACTCCGTGTAGGTGCGCGTAACCGCGTGTGTTTCGGGCATCCGTTGGTAGACCGTCACAGTTTTATTGCGGACCTCGCGGCGATGCTCGACGCACGTCACCGTACGTACCTCATCGACCCACTCGGGCACCATGACCGTCTTCTCAACGTACGCGACGGATTCGCAAGCCGCTGGCGCGCAGCCCGAACGACACCGATGGCACGCCGACGCCGAGTCGGCACACCAAAGGCCCGCAGCAGCAGTTACAAAGAGAGATGGAATCACAGCGGCTACACGATACATTTTTGGCTCCTCACAATGCGGCAATCAGCTAAAATGCTCAAGCCGGGATATTTATAATAACAGACGGCACTTTGGCGATCACTTTATCTAGACAATTTAAGTGGACTCGGTCGACTGTCAAGGGGCACGATCGGGATTTTGCCATTGGCGGCCGACGCGGGTCGACCCCGGTCTTGGGGCCGACCGGGCCAGCAGGCCGTGTGCGGGCCTGACCCGGGCCCTGGCGGCCGATTATTTTGCAGCGCATCTGTCATGGCCGATGTCTCCATCGAGGGTGTGTCGAAGCGGTTCCCGGGCGGCGTAACCGCCGTGGACGGGATCGACATCTGCGTACCCGACGCCTGCTTCACGGTGCTCGTCGGGCCCTCGGGGTGCGGAAAAAGCACGACCCTGCGGATGGTAGCCGGCCTGGAAGAGATCTCCCGAGGCACGATCCGCATCGCCGGCCGAGTGGTGAACAACGTGGCGCCCAAGGACCGCGACATTGCGATGGTCTTCCAGAACTACGCGCTCTATCCGCACATGACCATCTTCAAGAACATGGCCTTTGGATTGAAACTCCGCAAGGTTCGCAAGCCGGAGATTGAGCAGCGTGTCCGGCAGGCGGCCCGCATGTTGGGCATTGAGAACCTTCTGGACCGCAAGCCGCGCGCGCTCTCGGGAGGCCAGCGGCAGCGGGTGGCCGTGGGGCGGGCTATCGTCCGGGACCCGGCCTGTTTTCTATTTGACGAACCGTTGTCCAACCTGGACGCTCGTCTGAGGATCGAGACACGTGCGGAGCTGAAGCGCCTCCACCAACGACTTCGGACGACGACCATCTACGTCACGCACGATCAGGAAGAAGCCATGACGTTGGGCGACCAGGTGGTCGTGATGGATCGGGGGCGCATCCAGCAGTGTGGAGCACCGCTGGACATTTTCCATCAACCGAAGAATCGTTTCGTGGCAGGTTTCGTCGGCATGCCGCCGATGAATTTCTTCGATGGAAAGTTGTTTGGAAACGAAACCGCCGCGCGTTTTCAGGGAAGCGGCGTATCCGTCCCGCTCGCGGCTCTTCAGAGCCGCGTCCCGGCTCGCGCCGACGGTAGGGCGTCCGTGTTGGGTATCCGACCCGATTCGCTGCGCCTCCGGGTCGGCACGCTGGAAACTTCTTCGATGGCCGCGATGGATGTCGACGTGACTGTGGTAGAACCGCTCGGCAGCATTATGGATCTGTATTGTGTCACGCGATCCGGCCACTCGCTCGTGGCCCGCGTCGAAGCAGAACCCATTTCGCCACCAGCCGGCGTCAAACTGTACATCAACCCAGCCAGAGTGCTGCTGTTCGCTCCAGGGCCGTACGGCGAGAAATTGCTGGGATAGGAGCGGCACCGGCCGCGAGCGGCCGCGCCGGTTCTGGTCGCCTACCAGAGCCCGGGGGACTGGTCGCCAACCTCGTTGACAACGTTGGGGATGCGATGGCCCAGAATCGCCGCCCGGCAGGCGCGGGCGCTTTTGGTGCGCATTTCGACGAGCCCTTCTTCGCAGTACCATGCGGCATGAGGGTTGATCAGGACCCGGTCGTGCGCTGGATGTTGCGGGTCGCGCCACGCAGCGATCAAGGGGTCGTCGTCGCGGGGAGGTTCTTCGGGAAACACGTCGATGGCCGCGCCGGCCAGCTGTCCGCTGGCCACGGCATCGGCAAGGGCATCGGTCTGGACCAACGCGCCGCGCGCCGTGTTGACGAGAAAGCCCCCGCGCGGCATCCGGGACAGCGTCTCGGCGTTGACGATGTGGCGCGTTTCGGTGGTCAGTGGACAGTGCAGCGTGACGACGTGGCTTTCGGCCATTAAAGCGTTCAGGTCGTGGACGCGGCGGACGCCGATCGCTTTGTCGTAGCCGTCCTGCTTGTACGGATCGTAGTACGCGACGTCCATGCCCAACGCTTTGCCACGGATCGCGACAGCCGTCCCGATGCGCCCCAGCCCGACGACTCCCAGTTCGGTGCCCCGCAATCGCCGCAGAGGAACGGTGTGCTCGTGCGTCCACGGTCCCCCGCCGCGGCGAAAAATGCTGTTCAATAGATGGATGCCGCGGGTCAGCGCCAGCAGCATCCCCACCGCGCTGTCGGCAACTTCCTCGGTACCGTAGTCAGGCACATTGGCGACCGGGATGCCGCGTCGCCGTGCCGCCGCCACATCGACATTGTCAACACCGACGCCGCAGCGCACGATCAGCCGGCATCGCTCGAGGCGCTCGATGGTCTTCTCGGTGATGGCCAGACAGTGGTACACCATGACCGCATCGGCCTTCTCGATTCTTCCAAGCAAATCTTCCTCGCACGTACAATCGAGCGCGATGACGTCCGCCACATCCTGGAGAATGGCCCGCTCGTCTTCCATCGAATCGCGCACTAAATCGGTGATCACGACTTGGTGTCTTTGTGCCACATTCCACCTCCACGGCGTGCCCGGCAACCAGGACGAACTCGAGAACCATACGAAATTGGCAAATCGCCCGCAACTGCCTGCTCCACAGGTTGTGGCCCCCGTGTCAAAGCGCTACGATAGCGTCGGTTGCCGTGCGGCTGGGTTTCGGCGGCCACGAGCGTGCGCTGGCGGGCAGGCCGGCTCGCTCTCGCCCGCCGGGCAGGCGTGTCGCCGGGCGGTTCCGTTCCCGGCAGCTTCATCAAGCAAGGCAAGCCCCGTCGACGAGCGACGCGATGCCTGTCCGGCCGCCTGCCGGAAGCAAGGCGTTGACAGCGTTCGCCGATCAAATACGTTTTCGGCTTAACGATGCGTGTCGACTCACAGATCCGTCTGGAGGATGTCTCCGCCCGGACGCCCCGCGTCCTTGATGTGGCCGCCGGCAAAGTGCGGGCGCTGGACCGCACCTGGGACGCAACGCGAGGCGCCCCGGTGTTCACTGTGGGTGGCAGGTATACGACCCGGGGCTGGACCGAATGGACCGAAGGTTTCCAGTTCGGCTGCGCGTTGCTGGTGTACGACGCAACTGGCGACGAAGACTTTCTGCACATGGGGCGGCAGCGGACCGTCGATCGGATGGCGCCCCACGTGACGCACATCGGCGTCCACGATCACGGATTCAACGTCCTTTCGACCTATGGAAACCTGCGCCGTATGATGCGCGAAGGCCGCGTGGCGGCCAATTCGTGGGAAGCCCTGTTTTACGAGCTGGCGATCAAGGCCAGCGGCGCGGTTCAGGCGGCGCGCTGGGCCCCAACCGACGACGGAGGAGGCTACATCTATTCGTTCAATGGGCCGCATTCGCTGTTTATTGACACGATGCGTACCCTCCGCGTACTGGGGTTGGCCCACCAGCTGGGTCATGCGCTGCGGGGCGAGCAGGACCTGCGTATTTCGCTGCTGGATCGTTTGATCCGGCACGCGTTGACGTCGGCCCGATATTTGGTCTGGTACGGCGAAGACCGCGACACGTACGACATTCGCGGGCGCACGGCACACGAAGCCATTTTCAATCCGAACAACGGCAGTTTTCGCTGCCCCAGCTCGCAGCAGGGATACTCGCCGTTCAGCACGTGGACTCGCGGCCTGGCATGGGCCATGCTCGGCTTTGCCGAACAACTGGAGTTTCTGGCCGCGCAACCGGCCGAGGAAATTGAGTCGGCCGGCGGACTGTCCAAGCAGCAGGTTATCGCAACGATGGAGCGGGCGGCCGTCGCCACGTGCGATTTTTATGTCACGCACGCCGCGTGCGCCGACGGGATATGTTATTGGGACACCGGCGCGCCGCGACTGGCAGCGATGGGGGATTACCTGGAACGCCCGGCCGACCCGTTCCATGCACTCGAACCGGTGGATGCATCGGCCGCGGCGATCGCGGCGCAGGGTTTACTTCGCCTGGCGAATTACCTCGGCGCATGCGGGACCCGGTATCTCCACGCCGGGTTGTCCGTGGCGCGTACGTTGTTCGAACCTCCGTACCTTTCGGAAGACCCGCAACATCAGGGCCTGCTGCTCCATTCCGTGTATCACCGGCCCAACGGGTGGGACGCGGTTGCCCAGGGCGGCGCCATACCTTCGGGCGAAAGTTCCCTGTGGGGTGATTACCATTTACTGGAACTGGCTGTCTACGTTGCGCGCTGCGCCGACCCTCAGAGTACTTACCTGAGGTTCTTCGACGCGTAACGGGTCCTGTGCTCATGACCGAGATCGAAGCTCATCCCGGCGCGATCGTGACCGGCGGCAGCCGCGGGATCGGGCGCGCCGTGTGCGTGGCCCTGGCCCGTGCCGGTTACCGCGTCGCCATTAATTACCGGAGCAACCAGGAAGCCGCGCGGAAAACGCTCGTCGAAGTACAACGCGCGGGATCCGAGGGCGAGTTGATTCAGGCGGACGTCGGCCACCCGGACCAGCGCACGGCGCTTTGTGATCGGGTGGCCGCGCGGATGGGGCCGATTGCCGTGCTGGTGAACAACGCCGGCATATCGTCCCCTCGCCGAGATGATCTGCTCACGGTCGAACTCGCCGCGTACCGTACCGTGATGGAAACAAATCTGGAAGGCCCGTTCTTCCTGTCGCAGCGTGTCGCGCTTCACATGATCGATCACCGTCGGGATTATGCTGCCGGCGTGACGCCGATGATCATCAACATGGGATCCATTAGCGCGTACGCGGCGAGCATCCACCGCGCGGAATATTGCCTGGCAAAGGCCGGACTGGCGATGCTCACGCGCCTGCTCGCCGCTCGACTTGCCCAGCACGATATTCTGGTTTACGAAATCCGCCCGGGGATCGTGGCTACCGATATGGCGCTGGCAGCGAAAGAAAAATACGACAAATTGATCCTGCAGGGCGATCTGCTCCCCACGCGACGGTGGGGCACGCCGGAGGACGTGGCCAAGGCGGTCACCGCCCTGATAGGTGGCGCGTTGCCGTATTCAACCGGTGCGGTCATCGACGTCGACGGTGGATTCCATATCGTGCGCCTGTGACGACGGCGCAAACCTACGTGCCCGCGCGATCGTCGTCCGCTGCGGTTTCGGAAGACAGCCCTGAACCGCTAACCGGTATCGCGCATAGCCTTATGAACCCTTCAGCCAATCCACCCCGCAAGGACAACGAATCCCATGATCCCCCTGTGCGATAAAGATGCGCCCTTCAGCCCCGCCGCCGCCCGAGCCTGGCTCCTCCGCCGCGACGAACCGTTTCCGCAATACCGCGCCATGCACGAGAACCGCACTGTCAGGAACGCCTATCGGCGCGGTTTGTGCCGGACAACGTGGTACGCGATCGCCGCCGCGCTCACTTTCGTGTGGCCGGCGTGTCAGGCCGCCAACAGCGTGGCCGACGCGCCCAGCATAGCGTCGTTCATCAAGATCCGGTGGCCCACGCAGGCCACGCTGGCACCCGACAGCGCTCTCTATTACGTCTACGATCCTCAGGGGACTTATCAGTTATTCAAAGTGCCCCCCGGCGAGACACAGCAAAACGCCGTGGCGCTGACTGAATTTGTCGACGGCCTGGACAGCTACGTGCTCAGTCCGGACGGGGCGTGGGCGGCCGTGACAGCCAGTCGGGGCGGGAGCGAGCAGTCGGATCTTTTTTTGCTCGATACCCGCGCGGAAACGCTCCAGCCGCTGTACGAAAGTCCCGACGTCGTTTACGGCGATGTCGTTTGGCAACGGGACAGCTCCGCCTTTGCCTACCGCGCCAACGACGACTCTCCCAGTGACTTTCACGTCTACGTTTTTGATCTTGAATCGCGAACGTCAAAGAAAGTGATGGAAGCGGCCGGTTATCATTACCCTGCCGATTTCAACAAGAATGGCGAAAGACTGCTTGTCGGCAAGGTTCATTCGGCGACCCATTCGCAGATTTTCGAGGTCACGATCGCCACGGCGACGGCGCGGGAAGTAACGCCCCCCGGAGACGCCTGGACCTTCGACCCGGTGGGGTACTTCGACGATGATCGGCGCGTGCTGACCACCAGCAACTACCGGCGTGATCTCAAGTCCGTACTTGCCATCGAGCTGGAATCGGGCTCGATTGAAGACGTCCTTCCCGAAAGCGGGCAGCATGAGGTGGACTTTGCAACACTGGCGCCGGACCGCGATGTCGTCGCGGTGACCGTCAACCAGAGCGGTTATCGTGAGTTGTTTTTGTACGACCTACCGGGTTTTGTGCCCGCCGAACGCCCCGATCTGGAAAAGGGCGTTGTCGGCAACATTCAGTTCGTGAATCACTGGATGCTGTACGCGATGACCAACGCGCGTACGCCGGGAATTGTTTATCGCTGGGATCGCTCGCAACCAGCGGTCGAGTCGGTGCCGCTGACGCGGGCCGACATGCAGGGCATCGACACCAGCAAATTTCGCCTGCCGGAGCTTGTGCACTATCCGTCCGTGGATGGCAGGTCGATTCCGGCCTTTTTGTACTTGCCGCCTGATGGGAAACCGGACAAAACGATCCCGTTTCTGATGTATTATCACGGGGGGCCGGAAAGCCAGTTTCGCCCCGAGTTCATCCGCAGCTTCCAGTATTTCCTGTCCCGCGGATACGGCATTGTCGCGCCCAACGTGCGCGGCTCCAGCGGCTACGGCAAGGAATATGTCGAAGCGGACAATTACAAGAACCGTCGCATGAGCGTGCAGGACGGCGTGGCCGCAGCACACTACGTTATCCACAAAGGATACTCCCAAACCGGCAGGCTTGGCGCGTGGGGCGGCAGTTACGGAGGTTTCATGGTGATGGCAGTCATCACCGAGGCACCGGAACTATTCGGGGCGGCCTGCAACATCGTGGGAATCGTCAACTTTGAAACCTTTCTAAGGCAGACAAAAGACTATCGCCGCCATTTGCGCGAGGCGGAATACGGGCCGCTGTCCGACCCGGATTTCCTGCGGTCGATCTCACCGATCCACCGTGTCGATCGCATCCAGGCCCCGCTGATGGTAGCGCACGGCTTGAACGATCCTCGCGTGCCGGTGGGGGAAGCGATGCAGGTCGCCGTCGCCTTGAAGCAACGGGGCGTTGAGGTGGAACAGCTCTATTTCCCCGACGAAGGGCACGGATTTGCGAAAGAAGAAAACCGGTTGTTGTTTTACGAAGAGCTTGCGCGTTTCTTCCTCAAACATCTGCCGCCCGACTAGCCCGGCTAACGGAATACCCGGGATCGTGGCCCGGACGATCCGAGTGCGCGGCAGCGGGCTCATCCGCCGGTCATCCGTTTGCGGACGGCGTCGCGGTCAAAATCGGCCGGCGGCGCGGAGTCGAGGTTTTCCTCCAACTGCTCCCATCCGAGTGTCGGACTGGCAACACCGTTGGCGGGCACCTCTTCGCCCGCCGCCCACACAATGGCGTTGAGCACGATCCGGCGAAAATTCGGGTCGCCCCAGTTCCAGTGGAAGTGTCCGCCGGTAAATCCAAAGCCCCGGCCCCCGCCGGCCCGTTCGATGGCCCACGCCATGGGCTGGGGCCTGCCTTCCGCCACGGCCGCGCGGACGTGCGGGTTGCCGCTGTGCGGGCCATCAGGTCGACGGAGCGTCGCGGGGGGAGGCACGTCCGTCAGTATCGGGACGACACCCTGCCGGTCCTCGCGGAATCGCATGTGGTAATACCATTCGTCGTGAATGGAAAAGGGATGTACGCCGCGGGTAATCGGGTGCTCGGGGAGCGACGCGAAGTGGGGTTCCCAGTGTGGATTCACGGACCAGCCGGTTTCGAAGTAGCCGCCGATCCAATCGAGAAAACGGCGGCCCGCGGGTCCTTCCGGAACTTCCACGGCGTAATGGATGCAGACGATGCCCGTACCACTGCGGGCCAGACGATCGATCGAATCCAGTCGATCCAGAACCGGATGCCCCTGGCCGCCGTCGCAGTACATGACGACGGCCGCGACGTCATCCAGCGCGTCAGGTTCCCGCGGCCAATCTCCGCGGTACACCTGCGTTCGGAGCGTATCCACGCCGCGCTCGATAGCTCGCGCCAACAGTGTGCATCCGGCAAAGTGTTCATGGGCACCGTATCCATGGCTCGGCTTGCCCGCCAGGAACACGACCTTCTTCTTCACACCGCCGGTACGGCCGGTCGATGCGGGCAACCGCCTCAGCCGGATGTTGCGAAACTGGACCCGCATGGGAGGTCCGGCATGCAGTTGCAGCGCAATGATACCGGAGTCCGCCGCCTTGGCTTGTTGATGGTCCACGACATCCACGGAAGGAAGGCCGTTGATGCTCTGCTGGATACGGTTGCCGCGCACGGTAACGCAGTACCGATTCCAGTCCTCTCGTTCCACCGCAGCGACCAATTCGTCTTCCGGCGTGGTTGGACCTTCAACCTTTTTCCGACCCTGATTATCGATCACCACGCGCTGCCCGCGCCGGGCCAGCACGCCCCGGCCCTTTTCCTCGTACAAGGTTCCCGTCCATTCGTTGGCCGCATCGATATCGGCTTGGTAACCGGCAACTACCCACTGTTTCACTTCGCGCGAGCGGTATTGGATTCCCGAATTACCGCCCTCGATGCGATATTCCAGCTGAAGTTCAAAATCACTTACCTTGCCGCCGCGCCACACGAGAAACGTGTTGCCTTCCGTGGGATTTTCGCGGGTGGTCTGCCCGGTAATGGCACCGTCCCGCACCGACCAGAATCTTGGATCGCCGTCCCATCCCGCGAGCGAGTCGCCGTCGAAGATGGATTCCGAAGCCGGTTCGGCGGCTTCCACCGGGAGTGGCAGACTGACTCCAAGCACGGTGAACGCGAATACGGCTGTCCGCAACGTTGGGCGAAATGTCCACAACTGCATGTTGGTCTCTCCTGCCCGCAGGCGATGTCCGCGTTGCCGAAGAACCATGCGGCCTCAGGATAGTCGGCTGCGGCGCGCAACGTGAATGGTCAAAACGTAGCCGGTACGGCATGCGGTGCGAGGCGAATCCGGCCGGCGAGCCGCAACGGCGACGCGATTTCGTACAACGTTAATCGTGATCGTTGCCGGCGTCAATGAACGGTGGAATGAAATGCCCTGATCCTGCCATCCGGTCCGTTCGCGACAGGTTCGAAATGCCCCGGAGCGGCAGCCGGCCGGATGCCGAAAACCGGCGAGGCATCAACGAGGCGCAGGAACCGGCCAGGCGCCCCAATCCGCTTGGGGGTCCTCATAAAAATCGTCCGGCAGCGCTTCGTTGATCGCCGCGGCGATCCCATCGACTTTACTGCTTGCCCGACGCATGGCCAGGTGCAGTACACAAATGCGCTGTCCCACGGCGGACCAATACGCAAGCCGTTCGGGGCCGTCCGAAGGAAACCGCAGTCGCGTGCGCAGTGCTGCTTCGTATCGGATCCACTTTTCGCGGCGCATGTACGCCTGGCCGGAGGGCCGCAAGACACGAGTCCGGCCCGCCGAAATGTCGATCCATGCGTTATTCAGTGTGTTGATGCCCAGCGCGACGATCCCGTCAGCATCCACGTATCCCAGATAGTGCATATACACGCCTTCGGGCCGGCGAAGCGCCGGGTCGCGCACACCGGATGATTTTCTTATTCGGCGGCACGCGGCTTCGATACTCTGCCAATCGATGTTCCCACCGCGGATTCCGATTAAACCGACGGACGGGGTCGTCGACCGGAATGAGCCCCGTATCAAGTGCACTCGCGGAAACACTTCCTGAAACGTGGCCAAGATGACTTCAAATTGATCCGGTTCCAACTGGTACATGGGCAGCCATTGGCAAAATGCACCCCGGTCACGCAGAGCCCGCTTGACACTTTGAAAGTGTTCCAGGCTGTACAACCTTCCCACGCCGGACACCCAGGGCCGGAACAGATCGCCGATGACAAGGTCATAGTCCGACACCGACGCGGCCATATAGGTCCGGCCGTCTTCCACGATCACGTGTGATCGAGGATTCTGGCAGATGTTTCGATTGGCACCCGAAAAGAATTGGCACGCGGCGCGTTTAATCAACGGCGATATCTCAACCGCCGTCAGCGACTCCGTGCTCGCCATATCCAACGCAGCGCCGGCCGTGATGCCGGTCGCGAGCCCGATCGAGGCGATGCGACGTGGTTGATGTTGCAACACGCAGGGAAGCAGCATTTTACGCCGTTGGGCGTGAAAACCACCCAAGCTTCCCAACTGGAACTGATTCGATTGCACGATCGACCTTCGCCATGTCTGCTGCGCCGCGGGAGCGACTTGATCCACTACGGCGACGACGCCTTCCCGGTCGGCGCGGATGTCGACAATCCGGTACTGCGCGTCGGGCGTCATCCAAGGCAGCCGAGCCACGCGCATGGCACCCACAAATGCGGCGATTGCCAGTGCCGCCGTACAAGCCGCCAAGACCATGCGCGAACCAGACAGGAACCATGACAGGGCGGCTGCCAGGAATGCGTACATCAGCGCGATCACCGTAAAACCGCCATACAATCCAATCCAGGGCAGCATGAAGCGGTTGGCTACCGCCGCGCCAGCCAGCCCCCCCATTCCGTTGCTGGCCAGCAGCCATCCCCACCGCTGGCCTCGGCGATACGCTGCATCTGCCCCGTGCCATGCACAGGTGAGCGGAAACACCAGGCCTGCCAATGCCAGTCCCGGACCAAAGGTGATCATGACGCACATGGCAACACGCAAAATAAAGGGAACGACACCGGCATTGCCGGGCGGTGGAGCCATTTGACCTGTAAATTCATAAAACAGTAGCGGGGCAAGTACCGTCCCCAGCGCCGCCAGGGCCAGCACCAGCGGCAACGGTCGGGCTGCCGAGCCGGCCCGCCTGGCGATCCAGGGCTCCGTGGCCGCCGAGACGGCCAGCAGAACGATGACGGTCGCCAGCACGGCAGTCACCCCGAACAGGGTGGGTGCCCATACGTTAAACACCAGCTTCAGGGCCAGGATCTCGACTGCCAGAACCGCGAAACCGGAGACGAACGCGACGCACAGTGTCGGGCGGAATGAGGCGGCGAGCGCGGCCCGCGCTTCGGACGTCGCCGCCAGCTCCGCCTGGGATGACCTCGGAGTCGGCGGACGATTCTCGGTTCGCGCAACCGGCGCGTCGGTCAATGAAACCGCGCCGGAGGAACCCTTCCTCTGATGGCCGGTGGCCGCCCGGTCCAGGCCCACGCAACACAGCGCGACCATCCAGTTCACCGCAACGGTCCAACTCATGGCACCACTCACGCCCACGGCGGGCAGGCTGATGCCCACCGTTGCCAACAGTCCGACCACGCCTCCCAATGTGTTTGCCGCATACAGCCAGATTCCCTGCCGGTCCAGGGTGCCGTGTCCCTGGGCAATACCGGCGACCATCAGCGGCAGGGTCATACCCATCAAGAACGATGGGGGCACGACCACCAGTATCGGAAGGACCAGCGTGACCGCGTCACCAGGCCAACCGACAAGTCCCGTCGTGCCCAAGGCGGGCCAGATCCACTCCGTCCACGTCGCGAAGAACAACGCGGGCAATGCGGCCAGGCCGATGGCGGCTTCCACAAGGCCGACGTTCAGCCAGGGTCGCCGCGGTTGCCTGGTCCATCGCGTAGCCGCGGCGGATCCGAGGGCCAATCCCAGAAAGAAACATCCAAAAACGGCGGCCGTGGCGTCCTGGCTGGCTCCCAGCAAGTCCGTCAACCGCCGCGTCCAAAGCAGCTCGTGCGAAAGCGCCGCGGCTCCACTGAGCAGCGCTACAGCAATGGCGCGTGGGAACATACGTTGCGAGGCCCTGAATACGCGCTGGTCATGATCCATGGATGAAGGTCATTGATGGCGAACCCCGCCGCAATGGTCTGTTTTCAGGCATCGTCGATGAGCAGCGGCACCGGTGCGAGGAGCGGACGGTCCCTTCCGCTCTGCGGTTGCGCCTCCCCCTCTCAGCCGCCGCCTTTTTCTGGTCGACTTCCTGGTCGACTTCCTGGTCGACTTCCTGGTCGACTTCCTGGTCGACTTCCTGGTCAACTTCCTGGTCAACTTCCAGGTCAACTTCCTGGTCAACTTCCAGGTCAACGGGCGGCCAGGACGGGAAGGACGTATGGTCCTTTGGGGACGACGGCCACTCGGGCGTCGCGGCCGTAGCGCAGCAATGCCTGCCGCACCGCTGATTCCACCGACGCCGCCGTGCGGACAAACATTCGTTCGAGCGTCTCCGAGGCGATCCCGTCGGTAACATAAACGACGTCGGCTTTTCGGCGAACCTTGGCCAGCTCTTCCAACTGCCACTGGTCCATGACAAAGAAATCCTCGTGGCGAAGCTGCTCCGTGAATAGTTCCAGGCTTTCGTACTCGTCCAACAATCGCTTGAATTCTTCGCTGCCCACACCTTCGCTGAGACTGGCAGCCAGAATGATCGTGCCACCCGGTTTGACAATGGGCAGCACGCCGGTCAGTCCTTTAATCGATTGATAATAGGTCGTGTCGAGCGGATACCCCGCGCTGGACGTGACGACGACGTCGCATGGTTCGTCGAGCTGGGCCAGGGCCACGGACCGCGCAACACACACACCCTCCAGGAACGCCTCTTCCATATCGCCGGCGACAATCGATGTGATCCGCCTTTGCTCGTCGATCGTAACGTTGACGATGAAATCGCACCCGGCCATGCGTGCGATGGCCGTGTTCTCTTCATGGACGGGATTGCCTTCCAGAACTCCGCAATCGGCATTCGGATGCTCGAGAAACCGCGGACCGTGCCATTGTCGGATCGTATCCAGATGCGCGATACCCGGACAAATCAGCTTGCGGCCACCCGAAAACCCCGCCATGAGATGGGGCTCGATCAAGCCGGTCGCGATCTTCAGATCTGCGGAGACGTAGCGGCGGTCGATCCATACCGGCACGCCCCGCGGGGAACGGCCCAGGTAGACGTGGTCCTCACGGGATTTTCCATCGTGATTCTCGATCAAATACCGGGACGCAATTTCGTCTCCCACCAACTCGATTAGCTCTGGCCCCTCATTGGGTCGATGCATGCCCGTCGCGACCAGGATCCGTATCGCATCCCGCCGCAGTCCGGCCGATTCGAGGACGGCCAGGATGTGCTTCAAAAGCAACTCGTTGGGGACCGGTCGTGTGATGTCGCAGATGAGCACGCACGCGGACGAGCGGCCTCGGGCCACGGCATCCAGCGGTGGCGTCCCGCGGGGCGAATGCAGGACCTGTTCCAGGCGCGTTTCGGGGTCCGCCAGAGGTGGACGAGACTGAAGGCGCAGTGGCCCGACGAGGTTCCGATCTGGAATTTGGACTTCCAGCCCTGTCTTTCCATAGTCCAGGCGGATTTGCATGGCGTTGGAAGCCTTGTTGCGGATCGCACGCGTCCGGGGATCGCCCCGAGACGCACGGCACGACTTTGCGACCACGGCGCCGAGTCCGTCCGCGTGCTGCCCGCAGTTCCGTTCAACGGGGGCGGCCCGCCGACGTGGAAGGCCAACCGGCGGCGCGATGGTGCGTCCCACCGCAGCATACGCGCCACCGGCCAGGGCCGCAATTGGGCGAGCGCCACCCGCCGCGCGGGCACGGAACCGCTGGTGTGCCACCGTTTCATCTGTTGCAATCGGGCCAGACGTCCCGGCCTGTGTGACCTGCCCCCAACTTTTGTAGGGGAAGCGTCGCTCCAGGCTGCTGCGCGTGCTACCTGTTGTTTGACAGTT
>Ga0315534_1001819_pt1 | contig 14707 bp, 11 predicted proteins | sample SalMarSW160240MG_FD_203094 | JGI IMG/M metagenome (GOLD analysis project Ga0315534, IMG submission 203094) | Salt marsh sediment microbial communities from the Plum Island Ecosystem LTER, Massachusetts, United States - Salt Marsh Sediment SW1602-40 ... | reverse complement strand
ACGATGATCCACACCGCCAGGACAGCACCAAAGCCGAGGATAAAGGCCCAGCTGCCGCCAAACCGGGCGACCCGGTCCGCGACCCACTGGCCCGCCGTGACGCGCTCATCGAACTCCCTGTTGACGTCCGCTGTGAGCAGCTCCTGCTGCTTCAGCGCCGCCATGACCTCGGCATCGAGCTCGGACAGCTCGCCGCGTTCGGCGGCGAGCATGTCCTCCACCAGCTCCATCCGATAGCGGTGGAGGTCGTCGGCACACACCATGCCGCCCGGCTGCCACTCCGGATGGTCGTGCCGGATGAGGTCCGCGACCGAGTCCCGCACCAGATCTGATGGGAGGCCATCGTCCGGGCCCATTGCCCTACCGCAGACGCTACAGATCAGTTGCTTGGCAGTTCCCATCGGCTCCTCCTGCCTCGTTTCGCTGGGTTGACCCCAGCTCGGCCTTGTCGAACAGCATAATGCCAAAGTCGCGAGTGGACTGCCCACCCCCGGAAGGGGACCTCCTGGCGCCTGCCGTCTCCCCCGGCGTCGAGTATGATTTCCAAGGTCCCCCATCGCCGCTGATAATGGGGTTCGCAGACACCTTCCGAAGAGGGGAGACATTGGCGATGTTAGCCGAGAAATCAGGATGCAAGGTGTGAGTTTGCGCCTGCGCAAGCTCGCCCCGTTCCTCGGTCTGGCGGTGTTCGTGCTCGCCTTGTGGGTGCTCCATCGTCAGTTCGCCCACCTCCATCTGCGCGACGTTCTGGGGCAGATCGAGGCGATTCCGCTGGCATCGCTCATGGCCGCGGTCGGGCTGACGTTGCTCAGCTATTTCGTGCTCACCGGGTACGATGCCCTGTCCCTGTATTACATGAGCCAGCCGTTGGGGTATCGGCGCTCGGCGCTGGCGTCCTTCCTCGGCTATGCGGTCAGCCAGAACGTCGGCCTGACCATGGTCAGCGGGGCGCCGATCCGATTTCGCCTGTACTCGGCGTGGGGCCTGTCGGCGGTCGAGGTGGCAACGGTCGTGGCGTTCAACGGCCTCACCTTCTGGTTGGGTCTGCTCACCGTCGGAGGCATCGCATTCACGATCGGCGGCGGCTCCGTCCCGACCGCGTTGCACGTCCCTCTGACCTCTCTACGGCCCCTGGGCATTCTGTTTCTGGCGCTGGTGCTGGCCTACCTGGCCTCCTGTCTGTGGATTCGCAAGCCGATCCGCATCGCCCGCTGGGATCTCGAGCCTCCGCCCTTCCGTCTTGCGCTCCTCCAGCTCGCCATATCCTCGGCGGACTGGACGGTGTCGGCGAGCGTTCTGTGGGTGCTGCTGCCTCGCGAGGCCGGCGTCGGGTTTCCGCACTTCTTGGCGGCCTTCCTGCTCGCCCAGATTCTCGGCCTGATGAGCCAGATTCCTGGGGGTTTCGGTGTCTTCGAGACGGTGGTCATCGCACTGCTGCCCGTCGGCGTCGATGCGTCGGACCTCCTCGGTCCGCTTGTCGCCTACCGCGTGATCTACTACCTTTTCCCGCTCGTGGTCGCGGCCGGGGTTTTGCTCGCCTACGAGCTGGCACAGCGACGGCAGCAGGTCACGACCGCGTCCAGAGCAATCGGCACCGGGCTTTCTCTGGTCGCGCCGCACCTGCTCGCCCTGACGACGTTTCTCGGCGGCGCAGTACTGCTGGTTTCCGGCGCCACACCGGCGGTCACAGGCCGCCTCCGCTGGCTCGGTGACATGCTTCCCCTCCCCGCGCTCGAGCTCTCACACTTTCTGGCAAGCGTCGCGGGGGTGCTGCTGCTTCTCCTGGCGTGGGGCCTTCGGAGGAGGCTGGAGAGCGCTTACTATCTGACCCTGGCCGTGCTCGGTTTGGGTGCTGCTTTTTCCATCCTCAAGGGGGCCGACTACGAGGAGGCGGTGGTGCTGGCGGCGATGATGGCTGTTCTCGCCCCGACCCGTCGCTTCTTTTACCGCAAGACTCCGCTGCTCAGCGAGCCGCTGTCGACAAACTGGCTTGCCGCGGTGGCGATGGTTCTTGTGGGCGCCTTCTGGATCGGGTTTTTCGCCTATCGCCACGTCGACTACTCGGCCGAGCTGTGGTGGCAGTTCACCCTTGACGGAGACGCATCCCGGTTCCTGCGCGGTGGCATCGGGGTGGCAATGGGACTGCTGGCATTCGGGATCGCGCGCCTGTTCGGCCCGGCCAGGCCGCGGCAGCGCGAGGCGTCCGCCGACGACCTCGATCGGGTGCGCGCCATCGTGTCAACGAGCCCGCACGCCTCCGCCAACCTCGCCCTGCTCGGGGACAAGCACTTCCTTTTCTCTGCCAGTGGCCGGGCAATGATCATGTACGCCGTCAGTGGACGGAGCTGGGTCGCGATGGGTGAGCCGATCGGGCCCGAGGAGGAGCACGTCGACCTTGTCTGGAGCTTTCACGCTCTGTGCGACCGCCACGGCGGCTGGACGGTGTTCTACGAGGTCGGCGAGGAAGACCTCAACCTGTTTCTTGAGCTCGGCCTCACGGTGCTCAGAATCGGCGAGGAGGGGACGGTGCCGCTGGAGCGATTCTCGCTCGAAGGTCCCGCCCGAAAGAAGATGCGCCACGTACGGAACAAGCTCGAAAAGGATGGCTGCACCTTCGAGGTCGTGGAGACGGCCGCGGTGCCGACGCTCCTGCCCGAACTTCGGGCTATTTCCGACCTCTGGCTCGAGGATAAGCATTCCCGTGAGAAGGGTTTTTCATTAGGCCACTTCGAGGACGGCTACGTGCGCCAGTTTCCGTGTGCCCTGGTTCGCCAACACGGCCACATCGTCGCCTTTGCGAATCTGTGGCCAGGTGCGCCCGGCAGCGAGCTGTCCATCGATCTGATGCGGCACTCACCGGACGCTCCCCCGGGGGTCATGGACTTTCTGTTCACGAACCTCATGGAATGGGGCCGCGATCATGGGTTCGCGAACTTCGACCTCGGCATGGCGCCGCTCGCCGGACTCCGCACCGGGCCGTTTGCGACCCTGTGGAATCGGCTCGCCTCGTTGGCGTACCGCTACGGCGAGTACTTCTACAACTTCCAGGGGCTGCGCCAGTACAAGGACAAGTTCGATCCCGAGTGGCAGCCACGCTATCTGGTGTGCCCGGGCGGGCGGGCCGTACCCGGCGTGCTGGCCGACCTCGCGGCGTTGATCTCGGGCGGCCTTCTGGGAGCCATACGTAAGTGACCCGGTTGTTCGAAGCGCCGTTTGTCCGAGTCTAGCCGGCATATCCGAGTATCGGGCCCCCACACCCAGTTTCCAGTACCATTTCACAGATGGAGGCCCGCATGTCTCTCCATTTCGGCGTAATACCCATTCAACCGAGCTCACTTCTCGGCCAAGAGGCGTTTGACGCCATCACCGGCGACTACGTCCGCGCGCTCGAAGCGCTGGGAGGCGAGCGCTGGGCCGCAGACGCGATTCCCGACGACGAAGCACAGCTCTTCTTTCTGGTCGCCACCGGCGGCACAGAGGAGGTCATCCTCAAAGTGCGGGCAGAGCGCAGAAGGACGGCGCCCGACGAACCCATTTTCCTGATCGCCCATCCGGGTCACAACTCGCTGCCCGCCACCCTCGAAGTGCTGGCGCGACTGCAGCAGGACGGCGCAGAAGGCCGCATTTTCTACCTCAACGGGCCGGACGATGCTTCCGGCCTCTGTGAAATCGCGGATGCCCTGCACGATATCGACGTGCGACGCACGCTGCAGCGGGCGCGCATCGGGCTGGTGGGCGCACCATCGGATTGGCTCGTCGCCAGCACCCCCGACGTTGCGACGATCCGAGCCGCTTGGGGGCCGACGATCGTGCCGGTGGATATGGAGCAGCTCGTCGAGACGGTGCAAGCCGTCTCCGACGCCGACCTCGAACCGCACCTGGACGAGTTCATTGCAGACGCGACCGAGGTGAGCGAGCCCACGTCCGCCGAGCTGCGAGAGGTCGCCCGAGTCTCTCTCGCGCTGCAACGAGTGGCCGCTGATTACAACCTCGATGCGCTGGCCGTGCGCTGCTTCGACCTCGTGCTGCACCACCAGACCACCGGCTGCTTCGGGCTGGCGCAACTCACCGATGAGGGCGTCATCGCCGGCTGCGAGGGCGACCTGGTCAGCACCATCGGCATGCTGTGGGCGCACAGACTGCTCGGCGCTACGCCATGGATGGCGAACCCGGCGCAGCTCGATCGCGCCCGCAACGCGCTCTGGCTGGCACACTGCACCGTCCCGCGCACGCTCGTTCAGAGCTATCGTCTGCGCTCGCACTTCGAGTCGGGATTGGGCGTAGGAATTCAGGGGGCACTCCCGATTGGACCGGTCACCCTGCTGCGCATCGGCGGCAAGAAGTTGGATCGGCTGTGGCTGGCGGAAGGCGAAATCCTGCGTTCCGGCGACGCTGAACACCTCTGCCGCACCCAGGTGGAAATCCAGCTCACGCGCGGTGGTACCGTCACCGATCTGCTGCGCGCGCCGCTCGGCAACCACCTCGTACTGGTATTCGGCCACCAGCTCAACCGGCTCCAGAGTTGGTGCGAGGGTGCCGCGCGTCACATTGTGACTCAGTGGGGTTAAATCGAACTGCTGTCGCGTTGCCAGGTCAGGCTCAGACCACAACGTCACAATGTGATACGTGGCACCCTCCGAATCCCTTAAACTGGGGGGGCGTTTTTTCGAAAGAGATCCGAACAATCATCGGATCGGCGCCGAACGGAGCATGATGATGCGGTTTTCTTTGAGGATCTGCATCGCGTTGGTGTTCGCCGTGGGGCTCGCCTCCTGCGACTCGATGGAGTTGATGATCGCGGTCAAGCAGCCCGAAAAAGGATGGCTCGAGGTGGCCAACGCGAGTGATCGCGTTTGGAAGGACGCCCATCTCGTTACCGAGGCGTTCGAGAGCGAAGGGGCGACCCGCCTCTGTGGCGAAGAAAGCGTCGCACGATGGGAACCCGGTGAGGCGATCCGAGTGCCGGGTTGCGCTGAAAAGGTCCGATTCACAGTCACGACCGGCGGCGAAATCGCCCGGTTTTCGTATTCCGCCGGCCAGCTCTACCGTCGCATCGGCCGCAAGGAGGTCCCGATTTCGAAATGACGACCGGTTTCGCAACGTCGGTTGGCAAAAAGAACAAGGAGGAAGGGATGACGAAACGGCTCGGTGTGCTGGTGGTATTTACGGTCATCGCTATCGCCTGCGGCGGTGGCCGGGCCGTGACTGAAAAGAGAATTCTCGAGTGGGCACCGATCCTCAACATGTACATGGGATCGAATTTCGAAGGCGGTAACTCCTATCCAGAGGCACTCGAGGAGCTGCCCCCGGAGCTCTCCGGCGAGCTCAAGTTTCGTGACGGTTGGGGCAATCGCCTCCTCTACCGGCGACTGCGTGTCGACAAGTACAACATCATCTCCTCAGGTCCGGACGGTGAGTTCGGGAACGCGGACGACATTGTCCTCGAGAACGGGGTTTTGTACGAGCCGATGAAGATCTACTCCGAGAGCCCCCTCGAGTAGACTGTCATTCGCGGTCACGGGCCAGCGCGAGCTCGGTGTATGACACCCGAAGATCGAGTCGATCCGCCATCCGCGCGAGCCGCGTCAGTTCGCCGGATCAAGGAATCGTTCCTCGATCCCCAGCTTCCTGACGACAAAGGCAACCCCGACGCCAAATATGAACCCGGCGATGTGCGCCTCGAACGCAATGTCGCCAATATCGGCCATGCCCGTGAAAGCCCACCACCCGCTCGCAAAGGCGATCTGGGCGAGAACCCATAATCCGAGCATCAGCCCTGCGGGGGCCGCAAATGTCCCGGTGTAAATTTTGAAGAAGAAAAAGAAATAGAAGAAGGTGATCCGGGTCTTCCAATAGCGAACGGCAAAGGCACCCATGACCCCCGCGATCGCTCCGGACGCGCCGATCAGAGGCTCGTCGATATCGGGCGAGCCGGCAACGAAGAAAAACGCCGCCACCAATCCGGCCACAACGTAGAAGACGGCGAATGGGAAATGTCCCCAGGCGTCCTCGAGGGGCGGACCCGCGAGATAGAGGATGAAGAGGTTGCCGAACAGGTGGAGCCAGCCGGCGTGCATCAGCATGTGGGTGAGCCACGTTACGGGTCTCTGTTGGGTCGGCACCAGGCCCCAGCGGTAATATGGCGTGCTGTCGCGAGTCGCATAGAGGGCTTCGACCAGACCATCCAGTTCCCGTTGCTCACGCTGCAGCTCGTCCGGATCATCGGGCGCAGGAACCTGTTGCCCATCTCTCTGTTGCCGCAGTGAATAGTAGATGTAGCCCTTGAGGTGTTCGTCGAGCTCGAGATACGGATGGTCGAGGAAATACTCGACCGCAATCTGTTCGGCGAACGCAACACGGTCCTCGCCCGAAGGGGCAATGGCGGTGAGAATGAATGCCACCACGCAGGCCCCGAGAATCGTCAACGTTACCCACGGCATGCGCCGTACGGTGGTCTCCTCGTGGCCGATCGGAAGCAACATCGTCGTGTCCCGTCGTTCGAGAATACCGCGATCTCCGACCTGACCGCTACGGTGCCACCATCTCCCTCAACCGACGAATATGCTCCGGCCACGCTCGGCAGCAACCACCATCACCTCCGTCGAGCTGACAACCGGCACCGGAGGAGCTAGACTGCCTTGCCGGGTTGCGGCAATGAAAAACCCAAGGATGAACAATGACTCAATCGAAGATCATCTGGACAAAGACCGATGAGGCGCCGTTACTGGCAACCTACTCTCTGCTCCCGATCATTCGCGCCTACACCAGGGGTTCGGGCGTCGAGGTCGAAACGCGAGACATCTCGCTCGCGGGCAGGGTCCTCGCCAACTTCCCCGACAACCTGACCGAGGATCAGAAGGTCCCCGACCATCTCTCAGAGCTCGGCCGTCTCGTGAAGTCCCCAGAGGCCAATATCATCAAGCTGCCCAATATCAGCGCTTCCATCCCGCAGCTGCAAAGCGCCATCGAGGAGCTCCAGGACAAGGGGTACGACATCCCCGACTTCCCCGAAGAACCCAAGAATGATGAGGAGAGGATCCTTCGCGAACGGTTCGCCGTGTGTCTCGGATCGGCGGTGAACCCGGTGCTGCGTGAAGGTAACGCCGATCGCAGACCGGCGGCGTCGGTCAAACGCTTCGCGCAAAAGCACCCGCACAAGATGATGAAGCCGTGGCCGGAGTCGGGGTCCAAGACCCGCGTCGCACACATGAGTGGCGGAGACTTCTTTGAAAGCGAGAGGTCAACCACCATGAGCGAGGCGACCGATGTGAAAATCGAGTTCGTCACCGGCGACGGAACGACGACCGTGCTGAAGGAGAAGATCGCTCTCCAGGCAGGTGAGGTCGTCGACACTGCAGTGATGAACGTCGCCGCGCTCCGTGAGTTTTACGCCGGGCAGATCGACGCCGCCAAGAAAGACGGCGTCCTGCTGTCGCTGCACCTCAAGGCGACCATGATGAAGATTTCCGATCCGATCATGTTCGGCCACTGCGTCTCCGTCTTCTACAAGGAAGCGCTCGACAAGCACGCCGAAACGCTCGAGGAGATCGGCGCCAACGTCAACAACGGGCTCGCCGACGTGCTCGAAAAGCTCGACCGGCTTCCGGCCGAAAAGAAGGCAGAGATCGAAGCCGATATCGCCGCCGTGTACGAGACCCGACCCGACCTCGCGATGGTCGACTCGAGGAAAGGCATTACGAACCTGCACGTTCCCAACAACGTCATCGTCGACGCCTCGATGCCCAACGTTGTTCGCGACGGCGGCAGGATGTGGAACAAGGACGACCAGCTTCAGGATTGCATCGCCATGGTGCCGGATCGCAGCTACGCGACCATGTACGCCGAGATCCTCGAGGACGCGAAGAGGAACGGCCAGTTCGACCCGGCGACGATGGGCAACGTCGCCAACGTCGGGCTGATGGCGCAGAAGGCTGAAGAGTACGGCTCCCACGACAAGACTTTCGAGGCGCCGGCCGACGGCACGATCCGGGTCGTAGACTCGTCGGGCGCCACCGTCCTCGAACAGAGGGTCGAGGCCGGCGACATTTTCCGCATGTGTCAGGCCAAGGACGCGCCGATCCGGAATTGGGTGAAGCTGGCCGTGGCGCGGGCGAGGGCGACCGGCTCGCCCACAATCTTCTGGCTCGACGAGCAACGGGGCCACGATGCCGAGATCATCAAGAAAGTCAATGCCTATCTGCCGGATTACGACACCAGCGGCCTCGACATCCGCATCATGAAACCGGTCGACGCCATGAAATTCACTCTCGAGAGGGTCCGTCGTGGAGAGGACACGATCTCGGTCACCGGGAACGTCCTTCGTGATTATTTGACCGATCTCTTCCCGATTCTCGAGCTCGGCACCAGCGCCAGGATGTTGTCGATCGTGCCGCTGATGAACGGTGGTGGTCTTTTCGAGACCGGCGCCGGTGGTTCCGCTCCCAAGCACGTTCAGCAGTTCTACTCAGAAGGACACCTGAGGTGGGACTCGCTCGGTGAGTACTGTGCATTGGTGCCTTCCCTCGAGTTGATTGCCGAAAACACCGGCAACCCAAAGGCGACGATCCTCGCCGAAACTCTCGACGAAGCAATCGCAATGTATCTGGAGAATGGAAGGCTCCCCTCGCGTAAGGTGCACGAGCTCGACAACCGGGGGAGTACGTTCTACCTGGCTCTGTACTGGGCCGGGGCACTGGCCGCCCAGACCAAGGACGCGGCGTTGAAGACACGTTTCGCCGATGTCGCGGCCACGCTGCAGAAGAACGAAACGAAGATTTCAGAAGAGCTCTTGTCCGCTCAGGGAAAGCCGGTTGATGTCGGTGGCTACTACGTCCCCGACGATGCAATGGCCGAGAAAGCCATGCGTCCGAGCCCGACGTTCAACGCCGTCATCGACGCCCTCGACACAGACGGATAAGAGTTTCTGGCTCCACGCCCTTGTGACGGGTTAGCCCCGGTCCTCGTTGAGCACTCTTTCCAGCTCCTGGCGAAGGTCCGCCGCCGCCTGTTCGGCCCAGACCCAGATATTCGCCCACTCCGCACCGGCGTCAGGAGGCTTCGCCGAATCGTCGGTTTTCCGGCTCTTCCTGCGCTCACTGACGCGAGCCAGAATGACTCCGGTCTCGGCATCGATCAGATCGAAGGTAATGTCTCCCTGGACGGAAAAGGGTTTCGGATCCTGGCCTGACTTCCCGGACTTCGATGCGATATCGGTCACGATGTCTGTGACCGTGGCGCGCACGATGAGGGTCCGCGGGCCGCCGTCTTCGACCAGTTCGATCCGTTCGGAGCTCCCCAACTCACCGACAACAGCATCGTTGATGACCTGTCTGAATGTCTCCAGATCCTCGCCCTCGGGAATCTCCGCAGTGCGGTTCCGCCTACGGACCAGAGACCCGGCGAGCGCGTCATCGTGCCGGAGGCCCGAACTATGGAACTGAAGCAGAACCCCGTTCGGGCACAGTTGGCTGTAGCTCGAGAAATCCACGTCAGGGTTGATCAAAGTGGTCTTGAACAGGCCCTTCTCTTTTTTGAGCTCGTCGAGCCCCTCCACCCCAGTGACGGGGCCCGGGTTCTTGGCAATTATGGAACTCGCGGCCAGCGAAAGCACCACAACGAAGGAACGAGCTTTCTTCACGAACACCACCTCCACCGTTGAACCTTCTCAACACCCGGGAAGTACGTCAACCCGCCGCGAGAGGTTTCACCGTGCCAAACGACAACGAATCATACCGACTCCGCAGATGAGTGCGAGTGAAGTTGAGGCGCGCCGACGACTCAACCTGCATATCTCACCAGTTTGCATCGCGAGCCGGCCACGCAGCACGCCATCGCATGCCAACCGCACGGAACACGTCTGACGCAGTATCCTCCCTCATGAAAACGGGGAAACGTCATGGGTGAGACAGGCGCGGTCACGGTTGTCGGTGCAGGTGGAATCGGGTGTGCGCTGGGCCACGCCCTCTGCGCGGGCGGCGCCGACGTCACCTTCGTCGAAAGCAACTCCACGAAGCTGGAGTGGGGACGCCGGAACGGTGTCGCCCTGAATCAGATGCCACCCCTGCCCGCGGTCTTCGTTCACTTCGAGGAATGGCAGCCGTCGTCTGACGATCTGATCCTCCTGTGTACCAAGTGCTATGACAACCGGGCGGTGTTGGAACGGGTCCCGGATTCGATCCAAATCATCCCCGTCCAAAACGGTTTCGACTCCGATCTCGTCGACAGGGTTGAAGTTGAGGGCATCGCGTCATTCGTCACGGAGTGCATCCCGGGCAGAACCCAGACCCGCATCACCCGCCCGGGTGATCTGCACGTCGGTTTCCGGACCTCGGTGGAGGGACGCGCGCTCCCCGCCCGCGTCGAGACACTCATCGGCATCCTCACCCGCTATGGAGGATTCACCGTCCGCCGCGCGGCCGAAGTGCTCCCATACAAGTATTCGAAGCTCATGTACAACGCTGCGATCAGCCCGGTCGCGGCCATCGGAGGCCTCGACAACGGACAGCTTCTCAGATTTGCCCGGGCAAGGACGCTGTTCTTCGGCCTCCTGCGCGAAAATTACCGCATCCTGAAAGGCGCGGGCGCGCCGCTCGAACGGATCGGGCCTTTCCATCCGGATACGGTGGACCGCCTCCTCCGACTGCCTATGATCGCCCGATTACTGGCAATACCGTTCGCGAGGACGCTGCGCGGCACCTATTGCTCGATGGCGGGCGATCTGCCGAAGGGACCGACCGAGCTCGACAACTACAACGGCTATTTGCTCGAGCTGGCGGGCGTCCGGGATGCCCCCTTGAACCGGGCGGTGTACGCGCTGGCTCGGCGGGTGGAGAACGAGGGGCTTGAGCCCGGGCTTCGCTGGCTGGAGGAGCTGTTCGCAACAACCTCGAGCGAACAGTCGTCTGCATAGATCGCCCGACAAAAGAAATATGGCGTATCGTCTGGATCAGGACCCATGTAAACTGTGGCCGATTCAGGGCCGGCTGGAGGAAACATGAGGCGTGCGCGTTGGGTGTGTTTGTTCTTCGTGATGAGCGTGGCGGCAGTTTCTTTTGGCGGAGACATCCAGGTGTCCTGTTCGCCCGGTCTCCGCATCTCCCTCGACGGGACGTTCATGGGGATCTCGAACGCCACGGAAGATGGCCTATTTCTGGCCGGCGTGCCGATTGGTGCGCACACGATCCGGGTCGAGAAAGACGGTTTCGTGCCGCAGAACATCCAGATCGAGGTATCGAAATCTCCGATCGAAGTCAGAGTCGGGCGGCTCTCCCCTGAGCCCTCTGTACGTTTCATGAAGGAGTCTGAGCCCGAAAAGGTCAAACAGCTCTTTGGCAACCTCGTTCTGACGTCAGCCCCTCAGAACTGCGAGGTCGAGATCGATGGCACGTCGGAAACAAAGGAAACCCCAGAGCTCTCGATCGGGCGCATTGCGGCAGGTGAGCACACGATCACCTTCAGCAAGCCGGGTTACGAGCCCATCACCGACGTGGTCACGATCCATCCCGGGGCGGATGTCACCGTTCGGGGAGACCTCTTCGCCGGGAAAATCGATGTTTTCTATGAAGGGATGGGATCGCTGCGGGTTTTTTCGAAGCCGCGACGGTGCACAATTCGATTCCGGGGGAAAATCGAGGATAAGATCTCCTCGTTCTTGAACCTGACCCACATTCCCGCAGGTCAATATCCGATCGTTGTCGAGATCAAAGGCCGCAAGCTGTCCACCAATGTCATGATCAGGGATGCAATGAGGACGATTCTCGAGGTGAGCTTCGTCAAAGGGGATGAACCGTTCGCCGTGTCCTACGTACCTCATTGAAGGTCAGATCCCGCGGTCCTTCACTTCGGGAGCGCTGGTGATCGAGGGTCGGTATCGGTAGCTTTGATGTGCGAGCACACCCGGAGAAACGGTCGTGCCGACGATTCCCCATCAGCCTCGACGTGGTTGGCAGCCGAATCGGCCTGGCATGACGGAGGTATGTTGAGAAGCTGTCCTAGCCCGCATATCTCACCAGCTTTCGTCGCGAGGGCGTCGAGGTGCCGTGCACGGTGGAGTTTTCGATCTGGAGGTCCGGCCGGGGTCCCCAGTACCGTCCGCCGATGGGGCTCGTGCGCCGAGGTCAAGGCGCGAGGAGGAAGTCGATGCCCGAGCATGGTCGACGACGAGCAACGAAGAGATCGGCCACGACCCCCATCGGCCCGAAGGGTTACAGCGCCGCTTCGCGGCTTGTGTCCCGACCTCGGAAGCGAGTGGCCGTTGCCGGCATATGCCGGCGTACGGCCACCGCTCGCTTCCATTACCGGGTTGTCGGCGCCATGGGCCCGGCTTCGTCGTTGCCGCTCCTTGGCGATGAAGGACATCGCCGTCGTCGCAGCGCCTAGAATCCGGACCCATGGCGCACACAACGGACAGTGCTGGGGACCCCGGCCGGACCTCGCAGGGCGCGGAGCGCGTACTTGCAGTACGTCGAGCACCCCGAGGCGAGAAAACACCGCTGGGTGCGGTGCATCGGCACCCGCAGCAGAAAGTTGGTGAGATATGCGGGCTAGAATTGGCTGGGAGTGAGATGACCTGGGTTCGCGCCTCTCTCGTCGGTGTCATGAGCCTCGCGCTTGGATGTGCGAGCGGGTCGACGAGCGTCGATGCGGTCGAGATCGCGCCCAACGCCCTGTTGGAAGGGGCCCCTCTCGGCGGCGTGCAGGACTCACCTGCACCCGTTGAGGAGGAGGAGGTGCTCGCCGTCAGCCCCGAAATGCAGGAGTTTCTGAGCGCCAACGTGCACCGCAAAGCCCTCGACCAGGTCAAACTGCAAGAGTTGATCGACGCCATCATCAACGCAAAAACGTTCGGGCTGGAGTTCGAAGGAGCGACCCACACGGCCTCCGAGACGTTCAGGCTCCGGCGGGGCAACTGCCTGTCTTTTTGCAACATGTTCGTCGCCATGGCGCGTTCGGTGGGCCTGAATGCGTCGTACCAGGAGGTGGATATCCCGCCCGATTGGACGCTCGACAACGAGGTATTCATCCTCAACCGGCACGTCAACGTGCTCATCGAAATGGGTCAACTGGACGACCGCGTGGTGGACTTCAACATCGACGACTTCAGGTCGAGCTACGACACCCGCTTGATCCCCGACACGCGGGCACGGGCACACTACTTCAACAACATTGGCGTCGAACACATGCAGCGGGGCGAGACGGCCGAAGCCCTCGCGAACTTCCGCCGAGCCATTGCCGACAACGACCGCCAATTCTCTCCGGCGTGGACGAACCTCGGCACGCTGTACCTGCGAGAGGGCTATCCCGCGTACGCCGAGGCTGCCTATCGGCAAGCCCTGAAAGTGGATAAGAATGACTCTGTGGCGATGAGCAATCTGGCCCGCCTGTACGAGCGCGAGGGTGATACGGAACGGGCAGCCCTATTTCGAAAGAAGGTGTCGCGCCACCGCAATCAGAACCCCTATTACCGGTACAACCTCGCCCGCGAGGCGTACGCTGCCCAGAACTACAACGCGGCCATCAGCCACCTGCGGTACGCCATCGGCAAGAAAAACAACGAGGATCAGTTCTACTTTCTGCTCGGCATGTGCTATCTCCAGAAAGGAAACGCACCGACTGCTCGGCGTTGGCTCGCTCGGGCGGAGCAAGTGGCCGCTACCGACGCTCTCAAGCGCAGATACTCCAGCAAGCTCGAGATGCTCCTGTCGGAAATGGAGAGGGAAAAATTCACCGGCAGTCGTTGATGATGTTTTTCTCGAGCTTCCGGGGATCGTTGATCGTTTCGTAGAACACTGCGATGTACTGCAGCGCCCGCTGGCGGTCTTTTGGGTACGGGAGATCGTCGCGGCTGAACAGGGCCTCAAGCTCGGTTCGTTTTGAGTTGAAGACGGAGATCGCGCCGGCCAGCTCATCATTGTGTTCGCAGAGTCCGCGGTACCTCCGCTCGGTCACGCGGCGAATCCCGAGACTGGGGTCGGGTGGGGCGGCGTAAGGCGGGTTGACCAGACCGGTCTGATCGAAGTCGAAGGGCAAGACCGTGTTGACGTCGACGCCCTCCTGACCGAAGACGGCAACGTTGTGGCAGCACCGGTGGTTGGGCCGGGCCGTGAGCGCCGACCAGTCGGTGTTCCCCACCATGTACTGGAACAGGGTTAAGACGGTGAGCTGTGCCGGGTCGAGATCACTCGTCCGCTGCGACTGGATGTCCAGCCACACCTGGTCCCGGCGGACAGCCGCCTGGCCGATGTCCTCGATGAAAAAGGCGTAGCCAGTCTGCTCCCGCCCCGGTTTCTCGCTGTCGTCAAAGTTCACCTGCACGAGCCGGGCTCGTAGCGCCGGGTCGGCGATCGCGGCGTAGCTCGCGTACACGAGGTACTCCAGCATGGTGTACTTGTCGTACGCACCCCGGAGGCGACATGGCGTCACGAGACGGAGAATCTCACGGCCTTCGAATACTGTGCCGCGGACGTCGCCCGCTTCGACCGTGATCTGGAGAGAGGCCAGATCACATTCACGCAGCCGGCTGATACCGTACTTGTTGAGTGAAATCGGCACGGACGTCCCATCCGGCAATTCCATCGTGCCTGAGACATCCGAGGCTCCCGCCGCCTGCCGCATCAATCTCGTCAACGGGGCATGGAGGGTGAGGCCGAAAACTTCGTCGTCGGCGAACAGCGATCCATCGGCACCGACGGACGCGCCCCAGGCGACG
>Ga0315534_1001818_pt1 | contig 14713 bp, 14 predicted proteins | sample SalMarSW160240MG_FD_203094 | JGI IMG/M metagenome (GOLD analysis project Ga0315534, IMG submission 203094) | Salt marsh sediment microbial communities from the Plum Island Ecosystem LTER, Massachusetts, United States - Salt Marsh Sediment SW1602-40 ... | reverse complement strand
GCGGCAAAAATTTATCCTCAAGCTATTATTTCGATCATCCCTTTTTCAAAACAGCATTATCTCAGTTCGGTCGCTGCCCGTTTGAAAGAGCAGTACGAAAGGACATCGATCGTTGTCGGTCTTAAGGACAGTATATGCTATGGTGAGTTGCGCAGTAACACGGTCGATCTATTCAAGATGCTGAGCAAGTTCGGTTCTTTTTTCCTTGATTTTGGCGGTCATCGTAAAGCCGCAGGTTTTACGATGAATGAATCGCATCTGGATAAGCTGATCAATGAAACGGTCGCGTATATTTCCGATAATGGCAAACTTGACAGTGTCGATAAGGCAACCAGCCTGAATGAGCGTTCTGTTTTCATGCTCGAACGTTCAAAAATAGATTTTTTACAGCCCCTGGTACCATTCGGTGAGGGTAATCCAGCACCGCTCTTGACAGATGGTACAAATATTTATACAATAGACAACAGGTTCAACATAATCGAGAAGGAGCTTGATGGCTAATTTGAATTTCGCTAAGAAGGAAGTCAATCTCAAAATCGTATATTACGGCACTGGTCTTTGCGGTAAAACCACGAATTTGCGGACGATATTCTCGGCGATGGCTCCGAACCGCCGGGGAGAAATGATGAGCCTTGCGACCGAACTTGATCAGACACTATTCTTTGATTTTCTGCCGGTCGATCTCGGCAGTGTGAAGGGTTGGAAATTACGCCATCATCTTTACACTGTACCCGGTCAGATCTATTACAATGTTTCTCGTAAACTCGTCCTTAAAAACGTTGACGGTCTTGTATTTGTCGTTGATTCGCAGGAAGAACGGGTTGATGAGAACATTGAAAGTTTCAATAATCTGCGTGATAATCTGAAGAGTTATGGTTTGAGCCTTAAAGATATCCCGATGGTCATTCAGTATAATAAACGTGATTTACCGAATATCGTGCCGATAAGTGATCTGCAAATGCAAATAAACCACGACGGGTACACGTATTTTGAGAGCGTGGCGATCCGCGGGATCGGCGTTTTTGATACTCTTAAATCGATCTGCCAGATTACCGTCCGCAAACAGATGGATAGTCTGCCGCAGGTCTAGTCAACCCGTTTCCGCAACTCCTTTTACAACTTAAAACTATTGACTTTAGTTGAATTGTCTATTATAATTTTCGCATAATGGAAGGTTCGCGGACTATCTCAATTAGCAGCAAGAAGGTTGAAGAACTCGACGATTTACTAGCGGGTTTCTGCGAACAGGCGAATATCGTGTGGGCGATTTTTGTTACTGCATCAGGTCAGCTTTTGGTGCAGAAAGGGTTTGTGCGGTCGTTTGATGTACTGGCAATATCCGCGTTAGCTTGCGGAGTTTTCAACTCGACCATGGAACTGGCACGAATCGTCGGTGAAAAGCATTTTAGTCAATTTCTTCAGGAAGGCAAGAAATTCAGCGTTTACTATATAGGGGTCAAGGAAGATTACCTGCTTGTTTCTTTATTTGATGACCGGACTTTGCCCGGCGTTGTTAAAGTGGCGAGCAAAGATTTTTCAATAGGGGCTGAAAGGATTCTAAGAAACGGAAAATGAAACGGCAACAGGATTTTGAGAATTTCTACGTGTATGAAGGCAACAAAGTTGCTTATCTGGCGGCTAAGAAGATATTAGAATTCCCGGGTGAACTATTTAATCCTCTTTACATTTACGCGGGTACAGGATTAGGGAAAACGCATTATCTAATAGCACTGCAAAATGAATTGAACAAAAAAAGCACGACCAAATTCTTTGCCGCCAAGGAATTTGAAGATGCACTCGATAAAACAAAGGTTTTTGACCACGCCATTGTCGTCGATGATCTGCATATGATAGCCGACACGTATCATGATGCATTGGTCGGTGTTATTGATACGGCATTGGCAAGTAACCGACAGGTATGTTTTTCAGGTAACGCACCGCCCCGGGATATTAAGAGTTTTGATACCCGCTTAGTGTCACGCATAGAGGGTGGACTTGTTTGTGACATTCTTCCTCCTAAAGAGATGGCGTTAGTTGATATGATCAAAAGGAAATCTGGCGAGGCCGGAGTTCTTTTGCCAGACGCAGTGGCCCTGGAACTTGCCCAGATATCGACGGGCTCGATACGTAAGATTGAGGGCATGATAAATCGGATCGTTGCCTACTCATCGCTTGGGAGTCTATCATTAGACCCTGATAGTATTCGTATGATATTAAAAGAGTTTTATCCCAAGGGCATGTATAGCCCGGTTTCTTCGTTGCTCGAAGAATTGAAGAAAAATGCGAGCGAAGTTTTGGCTAATGTTTCGGAAAAACTCGATGAACGTGAAGAGTACAAAGAAAAAATTTATATATGGGAAATGAAAGGATTCGACACTTCTGCTCTTAAACCTTTAATTGAAGGCGACCTTGGTAAATTCAAGAAAGCTTATGATGATTTCATCGGAAAAGTGGAAAGGCTGATCGACCTACAAAAGGAGTTTGGTTCACTCGACACCCATGATTTCCCAGATGAAGCGATGAAGATCGAATCGATGTTGTTCTCTCCTGCACATGTCGATGAGATAGAGGATCTTACATCAAAGATAAAACAAAAAGTTGAAGCACCCCATCCTAAGAAAGCATTTGAAGACTATTTTGTCGGTTCATGTAATCAAGATGCGTATAGCCTGTACAGAGAGCAAGTTGTTAAGAATCTTGGAGAAAAATTCAATCCTTTTGTGATATATGGAAAAGATAGTACTGGCAGGACAAGGTTTTTAACTGAGGTTAAGATCGATCTTGAAACAGCAGATAAATCAGTACTTTTTACAGACCTTGAAGATAAGGATGCCTCTGGGCAGTTTGAAAAAGCAGGTGATTACGATGTGTTAATAGTAGATAATTTCCATAGTGTTTTTACGTTTGACGACAAAGCACGCAAGATAGTTTTCGATGCGATCAGGGATCATATAGATAATAGTAAAGCAGTCATATTCAGTTCCGCTACTTTCTCAAGTGGAGCTGTTCTGTCCGAGTATGAGAAATCGATATTTGAACTCGGTATTGAAACTGGATTGAAAGAACCGTGTCCTGAAGTTACTGAAGCTTATATCAAAGCAAGGATCGATAGAGATATCGCCAAAAAAATGATAAGTGCTGGATTGCCTGAATTTGTTTCATATTCAGCGATCGATGAGTTTATTGAATCATTCGATAAATCAATAGCAGTGAAAGAACCTGTTAGTGTGAGTAAAGAAACAGCAGAAGAAAAAGAGGAACCGGTTGAAGAAGAGGAGTCAGCTGAGGAAGAGATCGTTCCGTTGGGACTGGCTGGCGAAACAGCAGAGCCTGAAAAGACAAAAGACGCAGAATCTGAGAGTGTTGCTGAGGCGACATCGGATGAAGTACCTGAAGAAGTAGTCTCTCTGGGATTGCCCGGCGAGGAAACTGCTCAGCCAGAGACCGTGATAGCTGGCAAAGAGGAGGACCGACCTTTGGGAATGGACGAAGATGCTGACATGACTGATGAGGGTACTGAAGAATTAGAGGTCGTATCATTAGGTCTTCCTGGAGAAGAAGAAACAAAAGCATCGGATCATGAAGAAGAAAAGCAGATCGAAGAGACTGCGGAAAAAATAGAAACGTCGCCAGCAAAAGGTGAACCCCTCAAAGAAATCAAGGAGGACAGGTTCATCACAAAAGAGATCCCCGGGGAATTAATTGAAGATAATTTTTAATTCCGCTGTCGGCGGAAGCGATTACGGAGATGAAAAAAAGGATTACAATGATAGGGGATTTGAAATTCCAGATTACAGATTACCAATGAGAAGGATAGAAGATGGCGATTAAGGGATCCTTAACCGAGGCATCATTGCCCGATGTTATACAACTGCTTACGTATTCTGGTAAATCCGGCTGTCTATCAGTTACCGACGGCAGGAATTTCGGCAACATATTCATTAAAGACGGCAGGATTATTTACGCTACGATATTAAACAAAAAACAACGACTCGGTGATATCCTTATAATGAAAAAAATCATTGATAATGAGACTTTATCCCGGGCTTTAGAGGTTCAGAAATCGGCAAAGAAAAAGAGATTGGGTGAGATTCTCATTGAGATAGATGCATTGACCAAGGATATCCTTGAGGATGAGTTAAAAGGCCAGATCGAACAGACAATATTCACAATGCTGACCTGGGAAACAGGGTATTTCAATTTCGAAGCTGATTTGTTACCGTCACGGGAAGAATATATTGTTCAGTTATCTGCCCAGGAACTCCTACTCGAAGGGGCGAGACGAATAGATGAATGGCGGCAGATCGAAAATAAGATACCTTCTTTTGAAACCGTGCTCGGGCATAAAGGCGATGCCACAGACATACCACTAACATCTGAGGAACAACAGATCCTTGAATTGATTGACGGCGTAAGGTCGATCGATGATATTTTAAAACTATCGAAATTCGATTTTTTTGAAACCTGCCGAACGATTTATGGACTACTATCAGCGGGTTTATTGGAAAAGCCGGATAAGCCTTTGGAGAGGAAAAAAACTACGGGCGATATATCGGAATATAAAAATCTCGGGTTTGCATTTTATAAGACTGAAATGTTCGATGAAGCTGAACGCGAGTATAAGAAAATACTCGATATCGACGACAAGAATGCTGAAGCCCTGTTTTATCTGGGACTCATCGAATTAATGCGCGAAAACTATACCGGCGCACGTGAAAATCTGTTAAAAGCATTGGCTCAGGATAATCGAGCATCAGTACTCGGCAATTTAGGTTATGTGTGCCTAAAATTAGAATCATATGATGAGGCGTTAGACTATCTGAAACAGGCGGTCGAGCTTGCTCCGGATAATATGCGGGTTAAAACCACCCTGGCTGTTATCAATTATCAGTGTAAAGACATCGAAAGTTCTGCTGAGATTTTCAGAGAAATAATCGATAAGTCACCAGAAATAATCAGTCCATATATTTATCTACCAATAATTTATTTGAGACAGGGAAATACTGAATTAGCTTCTACATTGCTGCAGGATGCGATCGATCGATTCCCAAGGTTCTCATTTTTTAGGAACAATCTTGCAGTATTGTACGAGAGCCTCGATAAACCCGAAGATGCGGAGAAATTATACAGAAAAGCACTCGAAGCAGATCCGGGGGACAAAGCCGTTTGCCGAAACCTCGCTGATTTTTATTACGAAGCTCAAATACTGGGTGCCGCGAAAGAGCTGTACGAAAAGATCCCTGAGGAGAGCAGGGATTGGCAAGTTATGTTTAAGCTGGGTAATATTTCCTTACGTCAGGGAGATTCAGAAAATGCATTACTTTCTTGGGAAAAAGCTCAGCAGCTGAATCCGTCGGAATCTATTATTACTCGTAACATCGAAGTGCTGAAGAAATCGGGTGGAAAATAGCTTTCACAATCTAATCAGGTACATTGAGCAGAAAACTTCATTTAGATGCCAGAGCTACAAAGAAAAGCCTCTAAAGAGACGCATCCGCGTCAGAATGAGAGCTTTGGATATAAAAAATTTTTCAGAGTATGAGATATATCTAAGAAAAAATGATGGCGAGTTGGCTAAATTAGTGGAAACTATTACGATCAATCTATCATATTTTTTCAGGAACCTCGAGACCTTTTACTTTTTGAAGGACTATATATTCCCCGAATTGAAGAAGAAAAAGGAGAAATTTATTTTCTGGAGCGCGGGATGTGCACAAGGCGAAGAGCCATATTCCTTGGGAATAATGGCAGCTGAGAGTAAGATGCTTGAAAATGTAACGATATATGGTACGGATATTGACAATAGAGTTCTCGATGTCGCCCAGCGGGGCAAGTACTCGAACATAGCCTTTCAATATACGCCGAGCGACCTGTTGAAAAAATACTTCAGACATCTTCCAGATGGTTATGTGATCGCCAACAACGTGAAGAGCCGAGTTAAATTATTCAATGCCGATCTTTTTGACGTTCCACCCTTCGGACTCTGTGATATGATCGTGTGCCGCAATGTATTGATATATCTTGATCGTGAAGCTCAGTCGACTGTTCTAAAGAATTTCTACGATCATCTAAGTCCAGATGGTTATCTGGTTATCGGCAAGGTCGAATTGCTGATAGGTATCCCTGAGGTTGTTCTATTCGATACGGTTAGTCGAGTTGAACATGTTTATCAAAAGAAAGGGTAATTCCCGCGGGACGGTCAGCAAAAAGCCATGCAGGTTATTTGTCAGTTGTGATGAGTGAACAAAAGGTGGGTATCGGCGAGGTGAGGACAGAACAAGGTCAAGTTAAACTTTCGGCTTTTGGGGTGGGTTCCTGTATAGTCATCATGCTGTATGATGAAACCAAAAAAGTTGGTGGCTTGGCGCACTGTTTGTTACCATTCGGGAACGACAGTAGTCTTAAATATCCGCGAAATGCTATTGATGAAATGCTTAAGCAGATGTCTCAGATGGGCGCCTCGAGGGATAGGATCGTAGCAAAGATAGTCGGCGGTGCGACTATGTTCGAAGGCTTTGAGAGGCACGCGATAGGTAAGAGAAATGTAACAAAGACCAGAGAAGAACTCAATAAACTGGATATTCCGATAATCGCTGAAGATGTTTTTGGCAACTGGGGTAGATCGATATCTTTTAACGTTGAAAGTGGTGAAGTTAAGGTGAGATCATACCGGCACGGTGAGAAGGTATTGTGAAGAAAAGAATCCTCGTTGTTGAAGATTCGATCTTGATGCAAAGGGTTATCGGGGATATTATTACCTCATCAGGTGATTTTGAAGTATGTGGCTATGCCCGTGACATTGTCGAGGGCTGGGCGAAGTTTAACAAACAAAAACCTGACCTCATAACTCTTGACTATGAGTTGCCCGGTGAGAATGGTCTAACATTACTCGGTAAAATCATGGATTCAAAACCGACCCCTGTGCTTATGTTGTCAGCCCATACAAAAAATGGGGCGGAGTTGACGATTCGCTCACTCGAGATGGGTGCAGTAGATTTCTTTACAAAACCATCCGGTCCGATCTCGATTGACCTTTACAACTATAAGTCGGAATTGCTGGGAAAACTGCACAGTATTTGTGATGCAAAAATGCCGGGAATGTTAGAACGCAGGGTTACAAAAAGAACGTCTACGTTCCGGGATCTCTATGTCGGTATTGCTGCATCGACTGGCGGTGTTCGTGCGCTTAATTATATTATACCGTCACTGCCAGCAAAATGCGGATTGAGGATCATTGTCGTGCAGCACATGCCAAGGTATTTTACAGCCACTCTGGCTGTCCATATGAACGAACGGGCGAGTATGGTCGTTAAAGAAGCCAAGGATGGTGATCCGATCCTCGATGGAGAGGTTCTCGTTGCGCCGGGTGGTTGTCATATAAAAGTCAATGATTCCGGAACAAGCGTTGTGCTGAGTGATGAACCTGCCAGACACGGGGTTAAACCGTCAGCCGATATTTTATTTGAGTCCATGGCTATGGTTTTCAAACAAACCACATTGGGTATTGTTCTTACCGGTATGGGGCATGATGGAGCGGCAGGAATAAAAGCAATAAAAAACCATGAAGGTGTTGTGATCGCTCAAGACCCTGATGATGCAGTCATCGGCGGTATGCCGCAGTCCGCGATCAATACCGGCGCAGTCGATCACGTTCTTCCCCTGCGTTTGATACCGGATAAGATTTTTGAGTACGTATCTAAGAAGCCATGAAAGAAATGATAAAGGATCTGCAAAGCCGTCTTGATGCTTTAAAAGACAAGGTTGACCATTTCAAACCCGATGATGATCTGGCAATCAGGGATGAGATCAAAAAAATCTATGTCAGGATAGCGAATGGACTCAAAGTGCTAAACAAAGCACAGGAAGATGTAAGGACGATCGTTCAGGAATTCAAGAGACATAAATCGACACACATGGGAGTCGGTCAGTTCTATTCTTTTGTGAAGTCACAGACATCAGCTGAGCTCGATCTGGCTACGCTGCTTGACCGCGCCTGGAACCACATTGTCATGGAGGATTTTGATGAAGCGATAAAAGTGCTAAAAAGGGTTCTGGATATAGATCCAACCAATACAAAAGGACTTGGATTCATGTGTCTCGCTTTGATGGATAAGGAACAGTATGATGATGCAATGATGTATTTGCAGAAAGTCCTGGTTGTTGATCCAGAAAATGCTTTTGCGCTCAATAATCTCGGTTACATCTGTTATAAAAAAGGCATCTGGGGTGAAGCGATAGAACATCTGAGTAAAGCTGCGCGGCAAAAAAAAGACAGGATGGCATCTTTGTATGCGAATTATTATTTGGGTTTGGTCTATCATGAGCGTTCTATGCTCGATGATGCCGTAAGATTCTTCGAAAAAGCTCTTAAACTGGGTCCGAATTTACAGGAAGCATATTATTATCTGGGTCTGACTGAGGTCAAACGATATGAATTTGAAGAAGCTGTGACCTATTTTGAGAAAGGAATTATTATTGACAGCCAATCTAAGTATGGCAGATTATGCAAAGCTGAATACGAGAAGATAAAACCTTTAACCCACAGCCATGAGAGTCACGATAAGGCCGATCAAAAGGATATGGAGAATAAGGAGTAAATTCCTGAAACCTGGGGAAGCCGCACACACCCTTACATTCGTTATTGATCTTGCCAAAAAAGTCGGTGATCATATCGCGCAGCATGCTGCATTGCGAAAACAGGTTCGTTATAAGGGAGAGGTAGATCTCGTAACCCGGTTCGATAAGAGATCTCAGGATATGATCGTTCGCGAATTGATCAAAAAATATCCTCGATATGGGATTCTCAGTGAAGAAGGGGTAAATCACAATGAGAAAGCACCATTTAAGTGGATCGTCGACCCGCTTGATGGCACCACGAATTTTGCTCATGGTTTACCTATTTGGGCCATATCAATCGCCCTGGAAGCTGAAGGAGATATTCTGCTCGGTGTTGTTTATGACCCGTTCAGCCAGGAGATATTCTCGGCGATCAAGAATAAGGGAGCATTCAAAAACAGTAAAAAAATAAGTGTCTCTCGTATCCGTCGATTGACGCAAGCACTTCTGGTCACTGGTTTTCCCTATGACATAAGGACCTCGACAAAGAATAACTTGAATCACTTCTGTAACTTCGCCGTACGTGCCCAGGCAGTAAGACGCTTGGGATCGGCCGCACTGGATCTCTGCTATACAGCGTGTGGCAGGTTCGATGGATATTGGGAACTAAAACTTTCTCCATGGGATCAAGCAGCGGGTTCTCTGATTCTGAGTGAGGCAGGTGGTTCGATAACTGATTTCAAGGGAGCTAAATTCGATATCTATGGTGATGAAGTGCTCGGAACAAATCGCCTTATTCACAAACAAATGATGGATGTGTTAACGTCGAAACACTGAACCGCTTCTAAAACGAATAATCGAAACTCAAACCGGCCGCATACTGGCGTCCATTCATGAAATAACCATCGAATATTTCCTCTTTTTCATCAGTAGCATTATGTACATTGAAAAAAACCATAAATCCTTTATAATGACAACCAATGCCCGGATTTATTAAAAACAGAGCAGGCAGGTTGTGTGTCACACCTTGACGGGGTGCATATTGCAGTGCTGCTGCTTTAATTTCAAAAAAACCCAATGCTATGACGAGCGTATCATATACTGCATGCCGGGGGACAAAAGCGATCGCTGAATCCACCCAGGTGTAAATAATATTCAATGAATTTTCGAGGTGCATATCCCTCGATCTAATACTATTTTTCATCGCAATACAAAAATTCAGTTCCTCGACATCTTTTCTACTGTCTATAATAAAACCTGCACCAGGTGCGTTTTTTTCATACCAGCTATTATATGATGCTTTCCCTGCGAATATCTGGTCATGAAAATCAAGATTGCAGTCGAGCATGATGCTGGTCTTGAGGCTTTCTGAAGGGATCGATATTCGATATTGAAGCGGTAGCGACGGGTCGAATTTTTGTTCAAGTGTTTGCGATAAAACACCGTTCATAAATTTTGCACCGATTTTCAGGGTCGGTTTGAGATACTGTATGTGGAAAACAGGTGATGGGAAGTTCCCGGATAAGAGCGAACCTATCGAGAGATGGACACGGTTTATGTGCAATTTGCCGGTTATCGTCGGCTCCAGCTTTCTCCCCGAATATATGCCGCTTATCACAAAATGAGGCATATAGATAATGCGGTCAAAGATCAAATCAGCAGAGGCAGTATACTCTTGAAAGTTAAGTGTGTTGATCTGCCAGATGTCTGCATTGACTGTTGTTGTAAGAAATGACCAAGGTAGTTGTATTACTGCCGCGAGCTGCGGAGCGATGAACCGGTATTCATCAATACGTTTGTGATAAAAACCATGCATCGACGGCTTCAGAAACAGATGGGACAAAGGGATCGCAAAGGATGCCTGGCCCGTTGCGGTCAAAAGAGAATCCCAGTCCTCGCGCATCTCGTATTGCGAGGAGAAATCAAGATTATCAAAATTGAGATCGCAATCGCCGCCAAAAAATTGGCCGCCGTGAACGCTGATTTCCAGATTCCTCTCTGCGCGTTGAAACCATAAATGTGGTTCCGGAAATAAAACTTGTGAGAGATCCGGGATAGGTGGCAGGGAGTCGACACCGATGAGGAAGAAAAGAAGCGACAACATATATCTTATTGCGAACCGGTTTGAAATCGCCTGCTTTTATCTGAAATACTATTTTTCATTTGTTTGATTTTTTCCCGGTCGGGTTTTTCTATAATGCCGTTTTCTGTTATTATCCCGGTTATTAAGGGGGCGGGGGTTACATCGAACGCAGGGTTGCAGACCCCTGTCTGATGGGCGAGGATCCTTGTCCCGTTGAATTCGCTGATTTCTTCTGGGGCACGCATCTCGATCGGTATATCGCTACCCTTATCAAGCTTGAAATCGAACGTAGAAAGCGGCGCTGCTACATAAAAGTCAATGTTATGGTAGCGAGAGATAACCGCTAAACCGTGTGTACCGATTTTATTAGCGGTATCGCCGTTCAGTGCAATACGGTCTGCACCGACCACGACCAGGTCCATTTCAGGTAGATATGTAGCGGCCATATTGTCACATATCACAAAGGTTTTGACTTCATTTTTAGTGAGTTCCCAGGAAGTCAACCGCGCACCCTGCAGCAGTGGTCTTGTTTCACATGCATAGACAATTGGATCCTTAAATTGCTCTTTTGCTGTATAAATAATACCGAGCGCAGTACCTATGCCACTGGTGGCTAATGCACCAGCATTGCAATAAACCATACATTTGGCATTCTGTTTTAATAAAGAGCTGCCATATCTACCGATTTTCTGGCAGGCATCACGATCTTCTTTTTCTATCATCTGTGCTTCGTTCAGAAGTTCTTCATATAGATTCTGCGATCTTCGAGCGATATCCATCATTCGTTCGATCGCCCAGGTAAGGTTAACTGCGGTGGGTCGGGCAGACCCCAGATAGTCTGCAGCAGTGGTAATGGAATCGATATCGTTGTCACGCGCAGCAAGCACAAGGCCATAAGCAGCGGCGACACCGATCAATGGAGCCCCGCGTAGCTTCATGGTCTTTATTGCATTAAATACATCATCGACAGTCTTTAGATCGATATAACATTCTTTTTCTGGCAAGCGTGTTTGATCGATGATCGTTATGATTTTCTTGCTGCTGCAAAAAATCAACGGTTTGAATTTCAGCATGTTTTTTCAATACCGGCATGTTTTTTCGCCGACTGAATTGTATTTTGAATGAGCATCGTTATTGTCATAGGTCCGACGCCGCCCGGTACCGGGGTGATGGCACTGGCTTTTTTACTTACCTCATCAAAGTCAACATCACCGATCAACCTGTACCCTTTCTTTTTTGTTTTATCCTCGATCCTGTTCACACCAACATCGATGACCACAACTCCTTTCTTTACCATGTCTGCGGTCACCGTGTGAGGCCGCCCAGCTGCGGCAACGAGGATATCAGCGGTTTTCGTGATTGCCGGTATATCTTTTGTACGCGTGTGGCAGATCGTTACAGTGGCATTGGCACCGGGTTTTTTTTGTACCAATATCATTGCCAGAGGTTTGCCCACGATGTTGCTTCGACCAACGATCACGACATGTTTACCTTCTATTTCAATGTTATTACGGATAAGGAGTTGCTGAATGCCGTGCGGTGTACAGGGCAGGAAACAGGGTGCTCCGAACATCATTTTTCCGGTACTCACCGGATGAAAGCCATCGACATCTTTTTTTGGATCGATGGCATAGATGATCTTTTCTTCATCAATATGGTCAGGTAAGGGAAGCTGAACCAGGATACCGTGTATTTTAGGTTCATGGTTCAATTGTTCAATGAGTTTTAAGAGTTGTGCTTCCGTATAATCAGCGTTAAACTTATACCCTTTGGATACCACACCAACTTTTTCACATGCTTTTTCTTTGCCCCTCACATAAGACATTGAGGCCGGATCATCGCCGATCAGGATTACAGCAAGACCAGGTATTACATTGTGTTTCTCTTTGAGCGCCGCGACTTCGATCTGCATTTCCTGGCGCATTTTTTCCGCCAGCTCTTTACCACTCAATATTTTTGTCATTTAACCCCCTTAATGTGTAGGAATAATATATATTCAAAAGATGATATGCATAATGATATTAATGTCAACATGATTCAGTCGATATGTTTCTTTTGGGATAATGATCCTTTGCTGATCTTTTCTTTTAGTAGTGCAAGCGGACCACTCGCGAAAACAATCAAAAGTGCTTCGATTGGCGCGCGATATCTTGCTAAACCTACATGGGTAAAGATATATGTTGAAGCGATAATAATTATCAGGATCGCAGGTATCAGTGCATGTTTGATAAATCGTCGCTTCACGGCCATGATAATACCGATAGATCCGAGGATAAGAAGCGGTAGATAAAATACAATATAGATGTTACGGTATTTCAGCGCATCTGATGAACCATTTATTTCCGGTGGTGTAAACCACCAGAAATAGTATGCTTTCTTTAGGAGCAAGCATGCAAATTTGCCCGGGTCGTGCTTAATGAATTTCTTCGCCTGTTCAACAAAATAGTCAGATCTTTCGATCTCAGTAAGTCTGCCAAGAAGGCCCTTGATAGCTCTTGGCATTGTATTTGTCATGAGTACCATATTATGGGGTTCGGTTTTTACAACCCGGTAGTAATCAGTGCCGGTTGCATTTACATTATTGCCGATCCAGAAATTTTTGCCGAACTGAGTCGTTACCGGTACGATCCGGTGATGCACCGAGTAATTTCTTATTGTCCAGGGAATCAGTATTATTATCGTTGACAACACTACTAATACCAGTGTTTTAAGATCTATTTGTTTTTTCCATAGAAACCAGATCAATACAGCAGGAAGAAACGCAAAGGTAACAGGGTTTGTCAAGATCGATATCCCCATGATCGATCCTGTGATCAATGCCATCTTGTATTCCGTTCTTTTCATTTTCAGAAGGAGAAAAATAGTCAATCCGATAAAAAAAACGACAAAGACAGTGGGTGTGAGTTTAACCGAATAATATACCAATGGCGGGTAAAAGGATACCGCAAATAAAGCAAATAGTCCTGCCGTTTTATCGAATAAAATCAGGGAAATCCTGTAGAAGATCAAAGCCGTAACAGATGACAGTAAAACTTGTATGAATATTATAATGATGATTATTATTGGTTGTTGACCAGCCCGGTAAAATACGCTGAGAAAAAATGGATAAAACGGTGCATGGCTCGATGTCGCCTCGAGTTTATTGCTGAATTCGCTTATCCGTGAAAAGCCATACCCATCGGCGATATTCTCTGCGATATCACCGTATTCCCAATCCTGTGGCTGGGTATAGCTGTTTAGCAAGAACATTACACATATTCTCAAAAGAAAATTCATGATCAATATAAATAATATGAGCCTGGGGGCTTTTACTGCACGACTTATCAGCACTGTATAATTATATTTTATGTGCTGTCAAAGTCAACAAAAAAATAAACAGGGAGTTATTTTATATGGTTTTTTTAAAAAAAGAGCCTCCCTTGAAAAAGGGGAGGCTCGGGAAAATTAATCCTGACCATCTCCTTCTTATGACTTTAGACGGATATCCTGGTGAAATAGTCTATTTGGCGCGCCGTTCTAATCCGTCTCGACGATCCAGACTTTTTCCATGACAACCGGAGATACTGGTCGGTCCATAGCATCTGTTTTCACGCTACCTATACGGGTGACAATGTCCATGCCCTGGTATACTTGTCCAATAATTGTATAGCCACCATCGAGTCTTGGTAATGGTTCCAGGCAGATATAGAATTGGCAGCCATTTGTATTGGGGCCGCTATTTGCCATGGCCAAAGTCCCTTTCAAATGCTTTAATTTTGGTGAGATCTCATCATCGATACGATAACCTGGTGAACCTGTGCCATCGCCACGAGGGCAACCCCCCTGTATTACAAAACCGCTGATTATACGGTGAAATGTCAATCCATCATAAAATCCTTCATTAGCGAGTTTGACAATGTTAGCTACGTTGTTTGGTGCTTCATCTTTATTCATCTTGATGATTATTTCACCATAGTCTTTCACCTTGATATGCATATATGTGCCTTTTTCCAGCGGCACTGTTGTCGCTGCGTCTTTTGGCCCTGCACACATGAGAAAGGCGACCAATGCCAGTAAGATATAGTATATCATTTT
>Ga0315534_1001817_pt1 | contig 14714 bp, 10 predicted proteins | sample SalMarSW160240MG_FD_203094 | JGI IMG/M metagenome (GOLD analysis project Ga0315534, IMG submission 203094) | Salt marsh sediment microbial communities from the Plum Island Ecosystem LTER, Massachusetts, United States - Salt Marsh Sediment SW1602-40 ... | reverse complement strand
TGAACAACAGCAACTCCTTCAACTCCGTGCCGAGCTGGGCTTATCACAACCAACTCGTTCCGGAAAAGTTGTGAAGAAGGTCGCATGACTCATGTCGCTGTTTTTACAGCAAATCTAGGACTTGACCCTCTACAGACGGTTGTATTGTCCATTACGTGACACAACCAAAAACACAGAAAGTCTTCACGCAATCTGAAATGTTGGTGGGTCGCGGTTGGTAAATGTCCCGAGATGCAGATGAACCTTGGTACATCCAAACCTGCCGTGATAGACTGAAGCCATGCCGATCCATCAGATCGAGACCCTTCGCTGTTTCCAGTTTGATTCGTTAACCGATTCCCGCTTGGTCCATGCCGTTTTTTCCAGGCACGGTGGAGTAAGCCCGAGGCCGTGGCATTCGTTGAACGTGGGTGGGACGGTCGGTGATGAGGGCGAGCGGGTGGCCGAGAATCGCCGGCGAATTTTCTCCGTGATGGACCGGGATCCGGATTCGCTCTACGATGTCTGGCAAATCCATTCCGCACGCTATGTCATCGCCCGGGAACCCCGCCGGAAAAAGCCCTACCATCAGGCGGATGCGATTCTCACCGATGTGCCAGGCGTGACTTTGTTGATGCGCTTCGCAGATTGTGTTCCCATCATGCTTTACGATCCATTTCACCAGGTTATCGGACTCGCACATGCCGGATGGCTGGGTACGGTACGGGGTGTGGCACGGTCCGCAGTGAGGGGCATGATCGAGCATTTTTCCTCCGACCCGGCCGAAATACGTGCCGCCTTGGGGCCTTCGATCGGTCCGGATCATTACGAAGTCGGTGCCGATGTCATCTCGGCGGTTCGAAACGCCTTTCCTGGAAAGGCGAATTTGTACCTGAACTCGAACGGCGATTCCACGTATTTCGATCTTTGGGTTGCCAACCTCGATCAACTGAAAGAAATGGGGATTCGACAGGTTGAGCTGGCAGGAATTTGTACGGCTTGCCACTCCGGCGATTGGTATTCCCATCGTGCGGAAAACGGTGTCACCGGGCGATTTGGTGCGCTCATCGGTCTAGGTTGATCGTGGGCGTTCGTGATCACGGCGAACACAAAACCATGAGCATAATCGTGCGAATTCCATAAACATCGTCATTCGGATATATGGGATAATTAGCCGGTAACCAATGGGAATGCGACATGCCGTTTCTCGTAACAATTTTCGCTCTGCTGATGAGTCTCCTTACCTGGATCGTGCTCGTGTACGTGTTGCTTTCGTATTTCCTGGCGCCGTACCATCCACTGCAGATGGCGCTTGGTCGAGTCGTCGAGCCGCTGTTGGCTCCGTTGCGACGCCGCATACCCCCCATAGGTGGGATTGACCTCAGCCCCTTGGCGCTGATAATTATCTTGCAGATTTTGCGTCAATTGGTAATTGTGCTGTTTTCTTAAGGGAAAGGCGATTGAATGCGTAAGTATAAGTTACACGATGGAAAACACGGAGCGGCGCTTACTGTCCGTGTGACTCCCCGTGCAAGCAAGACTGCTTTCGGTGGTGTACTGGAAGATGGAACAGTGCGTATTCGGGTCAGTGCACCTCCATTGGAGGGGAAAGCCAATAGTGCACTCGTCAAGTTCCTCTCCAAAGTGCTGGGCGTCAATCGAAGCAGAGTGGAAATCGTGGCTGGAGAAAAAGGCCTCGATAAAATCTTATCGATTATCGACATGAACGCTGAGCAGGTTGAAGAAAAGATCCAATGCTGGATCGAGGCGAACCAGAAAGCGAAATAACCGCTTTCAATACATGCAGGCGAAAACATGAAGAGCTTGTCGATCGACAAGCTCTTTTCCTTTTCTCCCGGTTTCAATTTCCTGTAATGGGCTACGTGTCACGCCTTGCTTTGCGTGTAGGCGATTTGGTGCAGACCGGAGGCGTTGATTCGCCAAAGGGCTTCAAAGGCCGAATCACGCAAAAATTGCTGGTTGGATTTGAGTGCTTGATGCAGTTCGAGACTCATTTCCTCGGCTGCGTGGTTACTAATTGCTTCGAGCGCTGCTATTTTCTCCTCATCCTTCCCTTTATTCAATGCCTGGCGAAGCAGTTCCAAGGACGCTTTTCCGGGAGCGATCGCAAGTCCCTCGCGTTTGGCGAATTCCATCAGCCAGGGGGTCGTGGATAACTCCGCTTGCAGGGCAAAGACCTTCCAGGGCGGATTTTGAATACGTTCGAGCGCTTCAGCCGCTGCGCCACGGACGATCCATTGGTCGTCTTCTTGATGCATTGTTTCGAGCAGCTCGGGAATCCAATCTTCCGGGATACGAGACAGCCCAAACACAGCAGCGCGGCGGGTGAGGATGTTTTCCACCTCAATCGCATCGCGCAGTATGTTTACGCTCTCACCCGGTTGTGCGGCAAGCGCTTCTGCAACCGCCAAACGTACGGCTTCTTCCCCATCTAGTAGGACCTTGCCCATTCCCTCGAGCGCTGGATTCGTGCCGATGGCCGCCAGAGCCAGGCAGGCTGCCTGACGGACGTGCAGTTCCCGATCCTGGTCCACGATATCGAGCAGGCGTTCTACCGATTCCTCGTCCCGAACGCCGCCCAGACCCAGCGCGCCAAGGATGCGGCTGATGTGGTCTTCCGATGCCAAAAGACGCCGAAACAGAATCGCCGTCGATGGGTCTTCGGATCGCGTTAAGGCATGTACGGCACGCAGCCGCAAACCGTAGGGTTTTTCGCTCGAATTTGCTAACGTAGCGAGCGATCGAAGAATGTGGGGTCTCCAAGGAGCCTTGGCAGGCGCCGCACGCAGCCAGCGGGCAGCTGTAAAGAGGTTGGTATTGAGGGGATCGTCCCCGGAGTCGAGGTATTGACCAACGACTTGTGCGAGATCACCGCCCAGCGCAGCGAAGCAGCCCAAAGCGGTTTCTGCGGGTGCCCAGCCTGGTTCAAGCGCTTGCTGCGCCAAGCCTTCGGAGATCATCGCCCGGGCTCCTAAGTAAACGCCGACGGTGGGAACGGTAAAGGAAATGTGGTTGTTCGCACGCTGAACCAGGATGCCGGCAGATACGAAGTCTTTTACGGATGTGCCGCGCCCGATGGTTCGCTCGGAGATAATTCCCTTTCGTTCTTTGAGCCAATTTAAACCGATGCTTTCCGCTTGCGGGCGTTCGTTGGGTGAGAGCAAGCGAGCGAGATAGGCATCCATGTTTTTCGAAGCCGAAATGTCCATGGCGTCGCCCATGTAGGCCGACCAAACTCGCAAGGTCGTTTCCAGGGGCGTCAGCCCGCGCGCCAGATTGGAGAACCATCCCGAGATCAAACTCGGATCGATGTCGTACATCCTTTTCTTCGGCAGCAGCGGTCGGATGTGCTGCTGCCACGACTGACCCCATTTCGTCAGGAACAAATCCCGGTCATGTTCGGTCCAGGGCGCGATGGCGACGGGTGTGAGTCCGGCACGGACGATGCCGTCGTAATTCCTGGCTGGCCCGCTCGCAATGATGCGCAGGTTGGGAAATGCCAGGCGCAGATCCTCAAGCCATTCGGCAATGGGCGTGATTTCTTCGACCGTGCATTCATCCAGGCCATCCAGCAGGAGAAGGGCTTTCCCTCGACGAAAGAGCGGGCGCAGGTAATTTGGCATACTTGAAGCCAGGTTGGATGAGACCGTTTTTTGTACCGCCGGAATGAGTAGGTTGAGTGGGTCTTTCTCCGATCTTCGTCGGAAATCGAGATCGGCGGCGTGAATGAAAATCGGAGTCATCTCCGCGGCGATTCCCGCTTCCGGCATTTTATTCAACACTTGTATAGCGAAGTACGCCAGCGAGAACGTTTTCCCGCTGCCGAGTTCCCCCGTGATCATGAAATTGGCGCCGTCGGAAATTGCATTAGCGAAGGATATCGAAGGAGCGTGATAGATGCCGGATAAGAAATTCCAATCGGGAAGGTTGGGAAGCACGGCCAAGGTGTATTCGGGAACCGGATCGCTGCGTACGGGATCGGCGGGAATCGGTGGGGCAAGGAGATGCGGAGGGACGCCTATCTCGCTGACCTTGAACAGCGCCTTCGATGCATGCAGCATTTGCATACGCTCGAGCAGGTCCAGCTTGTAGGGATCGCCGGATTTTCCGGAGATGGCGCCGCCGATGGATTGGAACGTGTAGGCTATGTATTGAAAAATGACGGAGAAATTGACGCCGATTTTTTCGATTGCGATTACCAATATAACGCCCAGAAGAAAGCCGGTGAAGAACTCCGGCCAATCGATCCAATTCCCATACAGATTCCTGAAGAATTCAATCATTCGGCATTATCCTGCATACAAAATGCGCCCACATTGACGACAGCGAATCAAATTGTCTCCGGTGTTGATTTCCTGGCGGATCGAACGCGCCAGTTCAACGCCACAGGCACTGCAGCTCGAATCGCGCTCCAATACGATCACCATGCCCGAGAAACGATCGCGCAAAGATTCATACAGTTTGAGATCCTCGGCGGTGACATCCGTTACTGCTGCCTCTCGTTCCGCCTCGCAGCGGTTAATTTCCATCGACAATCGTTCCCGCTCTTCAAGTAAGTCTTGGTGCAAGGATTGACGTGAATCCTCGCTTTGCGCCAGGTCATCGTTCGCCTTGTCGAACGCTTTTTCGGATTCATCCAATTCGATCATAGCATCCAACAGACGATCTTCAAGGGTCACTAAGTACCGTTTTAGAGACTCGGCTTCCTGTTGCAGATCTTGAAGTTCTTTGGGATTTCGCACCGTGCCGCTGTAGAGTGTGCCTTCCGTTTGTTCCATCTTGGAGCGCTGTGCGCCAACCGCATCGTCGGCCTTGGTGTGCGCTTTAAGTGCAGCCTCGAGTTTTGTCCTTTTAGTTTCGAGAAATTTCCTCTTCTGCAGGATAACTTCATCGTCCGCGAGAATCCGGTCGATTTCATCGATGCGCGCATGTGCGCGGTCGAGGCTTTCGTCAATCTGTTGTAGGCGATAGAGGCTTGAAACGCGGCTCATGCGGGGATTATAGACGCGACCATGAGTTTGGAGCAAGAATATTGCACCCCAATCGAACCATCCTTCGTGGCGCAAGTGCATCGCTCGACGTACAATTCTACGCATGAGCCAAAAGACCGAGCAGCGTATTGCATTCGGCCTTTGCCTTCTTATCGCATTGGTAACCGTCGTGCCGTACGTCGTTGCGATCCAGGCCGCAAAACCGAATACGTTCACGGGCTTTTTGATCAATCCCGTCGATGGCTTTAGTTATCTGGCGAAAATGCACCAGGGTGTCCAGGGGGGATGGCTGTTCCGTCTTCCGTATGCACCCCAGCCGGGAAGCGCTGTTTTTTTGTACGGCTACTACATTTTCCTCGGGCATCTCGCAGATTTTCTTCTAGTTCCCCTGATTTACCTTTTTCATGCGGCCAGAATTCTGGCCGCCGCCGGCATGTTCTGGCTGGGTTTCAGCTTCTTCAATACCTTCTTATCGGAACGCTTCGATAAGTGGGCAGCTTTTCTGCTTTCATTATTTGGCGCGGGACTGGGCTGGATTTTCGGCCTCCTGGGAATGCAAACGAGCGACCTTTCGATCCCGGAATCCATACCTTTCCAGACGGCGTATACCAACGCCCACTTCCCGTTTGCGAATCTTCTGCTGCTTGGCGCCGTGCTTGCCGTGGCCAAAGAGGGCAGCCTTCGAAAACGAGTCCTCACTGCCGGCCTGTGTGGTTTTCTTCTGGCGATCGTGCTGCCCTTCTCCTTGGCGAGTCTGTTCGTCGTCTTGATCCTTTGGTTGGTTTGGGAAGGCGCAATCATTCTCCGTACACAGGATTGGCGCGCCGTCTGGAAACAAAATCGCGCCCGCAGCATGGCCTTCCTGGCGCTGGCGGCCGGCGCAGGACCGTTGTTGTTGTACGATTTTTGGTTGACCAAAAACCACCCCGTCATCGCACTCTGGAACCAGCAGAATCAAACGCCCTCGCCAGCGATCTCCGCTTATTTAATCGGCTACAGCCCGGTGCTGTTGTTTGCCCTTGTCGCTGTCATCCACCGCGACAGTCGCTCTTCGCCGCAGGGAAGATTGCTCGTGACTTGGGCGGTGAGCAATTTCCTGCTGCTTTATGCACCCTTCAGCCTGCAGCGAAGACTCACACTCGGACTCTACTTTCCGCTGGTTTGCCTCGCCGCACTGGGCCTGCACCGCGTGATCTCGAATCCTGCGCGCCGACGCCTCGCCCTGACCGCCCTGATCGTCATCATGATCCCCTCGAATTTAATCGTTGTCCTGACGGGCATCGATCGCGTGAAGAAATCAGACCCAGATTTCATCCACTGGCCAGGCGAAGTGGCGGACTATCAATACCTCGCGACGCACATTCCGGAGGGTTCCTTGATTCTTGCTGCGCCGGATACTGGAAATCGTTTACCGGCGTTTGCCGACGTGCGCGTGCTGTACGGCCATCCGTTCGAGACGCCCGACGCCGAGCAGCAGGAAGCGTTGATCACCGACTTGTTTCAATGGAACGGCTCCAGCAATGCGGGGTTTGAACGGTTGATTTCACTCGGCGTGGATTATGTTTACTACGGTAGGCGGGAGAAAAGTATCGGGACGCCGACGTGGTTGCCGCTGTGCACCACGGTCTACGAAGGGCACGATGTTCGAATCCTGCAGGTGATCGACTCATGAAAGACCGTGATCTCCGGGCGATTCTCGTTCCCGTTTTTTTCCTTTTCGTCAGCGCATTCTGGTTGGCAAAACTCGTTCCTCGTCCAGACGATCTGCTCGTTTGGCGGGGTGCAGAATTTTCCGACGTCCTCGTCTCGCATTGGCCCAATGCGTTCTACCTCCGTCAGAATCTGCAAACAATGGGGCAAATCCCATTGTGGAACTCGATGATTCTTTGTGGAATGCCTTTTGCTGCCGACCCACTTTCCGGACTCTGGTATCCGCCCAACTGGCTGGCGACGGTTCTGCCGATTCAACTCGCCTTCAATCTCCTGTTCTGGCTCCACCTTGCCTGGACAGGCTGGGGAATGTATCGTTGGCTGCGCTCGCTCGAGATCGGGATAATGGGCTCATTCACCGCCGGTTTGGCGTGGTGTGGGGCACCGAAATGGTTTGCCCACATTGGCCTGGGTCACTTCGGTCTCGTTTGTGCTGTGAGCTGGACGCCGTGGGTGCTGCTGTTTCTGCGTAAAGCGATCTCCACGGAGCCGAAGCGTTGGCCGCGGTGGGCCGGGCTGACGGGTGTAGCTTTCGGGCTTTCCTTTCTGGCGGATCCGCGCTGGCTTGTGCCCATGGCTTTGATGTGCCTGGCGTACGCGATCCATTACATCTACTCCACCCGGCTGGTTGGAGAACGACTCACGACTTCGATCGGAACGATCCTACCTTCCGCATCCGTATCCGCTGTCATCGCTGTGGGGACGGCTGCGGTGTTGATTTTTCCTTTGATCGAACTCGTCATGAACGCCACACGCTCGCTGCTGACGGTCCAGGAAATGACCACGATGTCGATGCCATATTCTCATCTGGTTGGAATCCTGGTGCCGTTTTTCGATCAGCCGGAGTGGCTGGCATACGCTGGAATGGGAGTCCTTCAGCTGGCGCTCGTGGCGTTGATCGCCGGGCGGTCGAACGCACGTTTCTGGGGTGGGATTGTCGTCGCATCGTGGCTTCTGGCACTCGGGGGTCACTTCCCGCTGTATGCACTTCTGACCCGAATTGTTCCCGGCATGAAGCTGCTGCGCGTCCCGGCGCGGTTTCTTTTTGTAGCCTCCTTCGGGCTGGCCGTTCTGGCAGGGATCGGCGTAGAGCAGTTCGTTCGTGCGAAATGGCGTCCGAGGGACCTCCAGGTAATACGACTTGCGTCGCTCGCTCTCTGCGTGTTCGTCGTTTTAACCGGCATCGGATTGTGGCTGGCAACGCAAGATGGATCGACGGTACTGCTGGGCGTCGGTATTGCCGCCGTGTTGGCTTTCCTCTGGGTGAATGTTTCCACGCAAAAGCGTATCCAACCCCGTCTGCTTGCAGCGGTGTGGATGCTGCTCATCGCTGTTGAATCCTGCATGATCGGCTGCCACGTTCTCGAGGTGCAGCCGATGGATGATAAATTGAGTGAGCGATCTGAAGTTGCGCAGCATGTGGCAGATCTTCAAGGGGAGCGAATCTTTTCCCCTTCCTACAGCATCCCGCAGCAGACTGCGGCACGTTTTGGTCTCGAATTGGCCGACGGTGTAAATCCATTACAGCTTCAAAGCTATCAGGCGTTCTTGGCTGCGGCCGTTGGCTTCTCGTCGCAGGATTACTCCGTTTCGCTGCCTCCTTACCCGGCGGGAGATCCGCGACGAGGCTGGGCGCTCGATCTGGACGTGGAGAAATTGGGACTCCTAAGCGTCGGCTCGATTGTCTCGGATTTCCCCCTCGAGACGCAAAACGTTCTGTTTGAGGCGGTCGTTGAGGGGGTGTATGTTTATCGCATTGTGAAAGTGATGCCGCGCGCCTGGATGCTTTACGGCGATTCGACCGTGGATACTGGGCAGATCGAAATCGCAGCATGGACTCCCAACCGTATTCGACTCAACGTGGCTGGCCCCGGCCGACTTGTGCTGAGTGAAGTGGACTATCCGGGGTGGGAAGTTGAAATCGACGGCATTCCCAGCGAAGTACAACGCGAGTACGATTTACTGCGCAGCGTTGAAGTACCGGGCGGCTGGCACGAAGTCAGTTTTTCATTCGAAGCCCCGTTGGTGCGCTGGGGTGCATTCATAAGCGTGCTTTCGCTGCTCTTGGTGGCGCTGCTGTGGGTGAAACGATGAGCCGAGATGAGATAAAGTGGACGTTGGGCCTGGCGGTGATGCTGGTACTGATCACCTCGTTGCCATACTTTTTGGGATTCGCAAATTCAGATTCGGCATGGGAGTTTTCGGGTTTTGTCTTCGGCGTCAATGACGGGAATTCGTACATTGCTAAAATGCTCAGCGGTGCCTATGGAGCCTGGCTGTTCAAGACGCCGTACTCCAGTCTGGATCAGCGCGGCGTGATTGCCTTTCTGCCCTATCTGCTGCTCGGGAAACTCGCCTCGGGCGATGCGCTTCATCTTCAATTACTGTCGATCTTCCACCTTTTCCGCATGCTGACAATTCCTCTGCTCGTCTTGGCGACGTATCAATTCGTTTCTCTGTTTATTGAAAACTCCTTCTGGCGGCGATGGGCAACGCTGCTGATAACCTGCGGCGGCGGGCTGGGGTGGCTGCTGGTTCTCACGGGGAACGCATCGTGGCAGGGTGATCTTCCGCTTGAATTCTATTCTCCGGAGTCGTTCGGATTCTTGGCCATTTACGGTCTACCTCATCTGGTCTTGGCGAGAGCCTTGCTGCTTTTTGGATTGGTCAACTATTTGCGCGCCTCCGAATCTGCGCCGCGTGGCTGGATTGCAGGTGTGTGTTTTCTTGCCCTGACGCTGGTCCAGCCGCTCTCGGTTGTCACTGGGTTTGTTGTAATAGGCGTGCATCAGTTGTTCCTGTTGATTATCTTCATCCACCGCCGTTCAATGGAGACATGGAAAGCGTGGTTTTATGCGGCCGTACGCAGCGGGGTGCTTGCCATGCCACTCGTGATCTATCTCGGGATTTCCTTCACGCAAGATCCGTTTTTAAAGAAATGGACCGAACAGAATCGTATTCTCTCTCCGCATCCGGGGCATTATTTGCTTGCTTATGGAATGCTTCTAATCCCGATGATCACCGGTATACGAAACAGGCTGCGAATTGAACGCGCTTCCACGCTGCTTCCGTTTTCTTGGATTGTCGCCTTGCCGTTTTTGGCATACGCCCCACACAATCTACAACGACGTTTGCCGGAGGGTATCTGGGTTGCCATCGTCCTTTTTGCGGCGTTCGGGTTTTCGCAATGGAAATTCGATCGAAAAGCAACAAAGCGGTGGTTTATCGCTGTCGTAACAATCTGCGGTCTGCTTTCTTCGCTGATATTGATCCTGGGTGGTATCCGCCTCGTGCTGGCACCGGAAGTGCCCGTCTTCCGGTCTGCGGAAGAGGTTGAAGCTTTCGATATGCTGGCGCAGATCATCGAACCGGGATCGGTCGTCCTGACCAGCTTCGAGACGGGAAATGCTTTGCCAGCTTACGCGCCGGTACGCGTCGTCATCGGGCATGGACCGGAGAGCGCGGATCTAAATCTACTCGAACCGCAAGTCGAGAGCCTTTATCAAGGTGCGGTGGATGAAGCACGGATGGAGGAATTCCTGGCTGCTTGGAATGTGGACTACGTCTGGTTTGGTCCCCTGGAGCAAGCCTTGGGCGCGTGGAACCCGGGGTCGAATCCCGCCTTTGAATTGGTGCTTGAAAACGGTGCCTATGCTGCATACCGGTACTTGCCGGATGCTTCAGTTCCATGAATGAAGATCTGGAATGGAAGACTGAATGAAGGGTAGCCTCACGCGCATCGCCGAAGTGTTCTCTCGCGTTCGGTTCAAAGATCGTCTTGGATGGTTCCTGGTCATTCTTGGGCCGCTAATCCTGTTAGGCCCAATGTTGATCCGAGGACAGGGGCTGTTTTGGGGAACTCCGGTGCTGCAGTTCGTCCCTTGGCGTACGTATGCTTTCGAGGTCGTCCAGCAAGGTCACCTGCCGCTCTGGGATCCGCTCCTGGGGATGGGGGCTCCGCTGTTTGCGAATTACCAAGTCGCGCTCTTATACCCTCCAAACGTCCTGCTTTTTTTGGTGGGTCCGATTTGGGGGCAAGGACTCCTCGTGGCACTGCATTTGATCTGGGCGGGTCTGGGCATGTACATCCTCGCACGGCGCCTGGAGTTGGGAGTCCTACCAGGAGCAATCGCCGGAATGGCGTTCAGTCTTTCCGGCTATCTCGTCGCTCGCAGTGGCTTTTTATCCATCAATGCTGCGGCCGCGTGGCTTCCCTGGGTCATACTGGCGGCTGATCGTCTCCTTAAGATGAGTCAAGGAGCTGCGGCTCGAGATGAGGTACTCAAGGCGGGCTGCTGGCTAAGCATCGCGTTGAGTTTTCAATGGTTGGCGGGGCACGCACAAACTGCCTGGTACACTGCCGTCGTTCTCGCCGCCTGGGTTTTGTGGCGATTGATCGGAAACACAGATCTCAAGCAAGCCCTCAAAATCGTGGCGTTGGTTTCGCTCGCAGGTCTGTTCGCTTTTACGCTTTGCGCCGTTCAGTTGATTCCCACACTCGAGTACACGCTGCACTCCTACCGTGCGGATACGTTGGACGCTGAATTCGCCTTGAATTACTCATTTTGGCCCTGGCGGCTGCTATGCCTCGTCCTGCCCGGTTTGTTCGGCAGTCCGGCTTGGGGCGATTATTGGGGATACGGCAATTATTGGGAGGACGCCGTTTTTTTTGGTGTGCTGCCGTTCCTTCTCTCGATCTACGCCGTGACTTCAGGCTGGCGGAAGAACAGCGAGCGGTCGCGCTTGACCCGCTTCTTGACGATTATGGGCGTCGGCGCGTTGGTCCTGGCGCTGGGCAAGAACACGCCGATTTATCCTTTCCTGTTCGCACACGTGCCGACGTTCAACATGTTCCAGGCCCCTTCGCGTTGGAACATCGTCTTTGTATTTTCGTTTGCATTACTCGCCGCCATCGGTATCGATCGCTTGAAGAAACCAAGCGGGCGTGCCTTGTACTGGATTCGGCTTGGAACGGCTGGAGCGGGAATCATCGGTTTGGCGGCTGTCGCCGCGGCGGAATTGCTTGGCGGGATCGAAGTGAGTTTCGTGCGCACCTTTATCGTCGCCGGAATCTGGTTCGTCATATCAGGAATTGTGGTTCTACTAAAACCTGAACGCCCGTCGCTGCGCTGGAATTTCTTGGCAGGAAGCATCGTTTTGCTCGATCTTCTCGTTGCCAGCCGCGGCCTGATTCCTTTCGTTTCGTCCTCGATGTATGAAGATCCAGGCGGCATGGTGGCGTCATTGGGCAGCGGTCATCGTGTCTACATGGATGCGGAAGCCGAGTACGAAATCAAATTCGAGTGGACTCACCGCTTCGATACGTACTTGAATAGGGACGATTGGCATCTCGTGCGCAAATATGGATTGCCAAACACGACTCTCCTGGATGGCGTTCCGTCGGCGAACAACTTCGATCCCCTGATGCCTCAGCGCCACGTCATGTGGATGAATGGGCTCGAGAATGTCTCTAGCGTTCACCGGGCCGGTCTGCTCGCACTCATGGACGTGCGTTGGCAAGCTTTTGTCGATCCGTCTGGAGAGAGGTCCGTGAGCTACCGCGAAATTCCCGATCCTCAACGCGTTCGTTGGGTTTCGCGAGCGGTTCTCGCGCCATCACACGTGCATGCCTTCGAGATGGTCATGGACGAGGATTTCGATGCGCAAGAGACCGTGGTTCTTGAGTGGGCTTTCGCTACGGAGGAAACCAGCGCTAAAGGAAGTGCCACAATCGTCGACTCCGAAAATCCCAACGTCGTCACAATCCAATCAAGTGCCCCGGCTGACGGTTGGGTCGTGCTTTCGGACACCTGGTTTCCGGGATGGAAGGCCAGCATCGATGACGTACCCACGGAGATTTACCGGGCGGATTTTCTCTTTCGAGCGGTTCGGGTCCCTGCTGGAGAACATCAGATTCGTTTCGAGTATCAACCGACATCGCTTAGGATCGGTTTTTATCTCAGTCTTCTGGCAATTTGTATCTTGGTCGTTCAGGGATGGCGATGGCTTCGCGAATAAAGCGACATTGGCCGCTGCTGGTTACCTTCATCGTCGCCGGCGCATACATCGTGGGGCGGTTGGCTGTTTACCATTGGAATGTTGTGGCGCTGGCAGAAATTGGAACGCAGTTCTCGGAGGGCGTTCCGGCGGGAACCGAAGGATACGATGGGCAGTTTACCTACTACATCGCAGTCGATCTGAATCCAGCCACGGTCCGCAGCAAACTCGATGTCCCGGCTTATCGTTATCAGCGAATCCTGCTGTCCGTCTTGGCGCATGTCGTTACGGGCGGACACGTCGCTGCAATCCCGTGGGCGCTTTTGGCGATCAATTTGATCGCCCATGTGGCAGGAACCTATGCGGTTATGCTTTACCTGCAAGATTATGGACATCGCATGCGATGCGCGCTGAGCTACGGATTATGGGTAGGCTTGATTTCCGCCGTTGGGTTGCAACTGCACGAGCCCCTCGCCTACGGCCTGGTAAGCGCCGCCTGGTTGGCCCGCAAACGTGGAAAGCTGGTACTGAGCACAGCCCTGATTGGATTGGCACTGTTCGCCAAAGAAACCACCCTGATTTTTTGGTTTGCGCTGCTCCTCTCCGATCTGAGCGGAAAGCGCAGCTGGAAATCTGTTGGCTCCTGGATCGTGGTGGGTGTCCTTTACGCCGGCTGGCAAGTCTGGCTGTGGCGCGTTTTCGGAGCACCGGGAATAGGCAGTGGGGGCGCCAATTCGACGTCGTTCGAATGGATTCCATTGATGGGGCTTTGGCGCATCGGCTTTGTGTCCCTTCCGGCGCTGGCGTTGTTTATCTTCATCTTTGGACCGACGATTTTCGTTCCCGTGATTTGGGGAATCCGAGCTTCTGCGCGGGAATTGTGGCGAAAGCGGATCAACGCAGAGAACGTGAGCCTTTTCATCAACAGCTTATTGATTCTGTTCCTGCCGTTTTCAACGATCCGTGAACCGCTGGGCTTGTTACGTTTTGCGAGCGGTTTCGTGCTCGCGGTCTTGCTCTTCGCGGCTCGCAATAATCTGCACAAACCGTTAAACTATACACTCTTATGGATTCCACTCATCACAGTGCTTCTCAACGGTTGAGAATTTCGTTTGCCAAGCTGGTAGACATGAAAAGGGAATCTGTACTAGAATAATTTCCACGTTCGTAAGGACATATCTGGAGAAGTTGACGAGACGAGTATTCCGTTGTGAGTTGTACTGTAATCTTGCCAGCGAATGGAGAATCCATGACAGACATCCAATCTATTGCCGAAAAAATCATCAAAAACGTTGAAAATGTGATCATTGGCAAGGCTGATGCCATTCGTTTTACGGTTATTGGTCTTCTTTGCAAAGGACACGTCTTGATCGAAGATGTCCCCGGCACGGGGAAAACGATGTTGGCCAAGAGTATCGCCAAATCGACCGGCTGTGCTTTCAGTCGAATTCAATTCACGCCCGATATGCTGCCCAGTGACGTCACCGGTGTATCGATATATAACCAGAAGACGCGCGAATTCGAATTTCGCCCCGGACCGATCTTGAGTCAGATCGTATTGACGGATGAGATCAATCGGGCAACCCCCAAAACGCAAGCTGCGTTGTTGGAGGTGATGGAAGAAGGTCAGGTAACGGTGGACGGTGTGACCCATTACACACCGGAGCCGTTTCTGGTCCTGGCCACGCAGAATCCCATCGAATACGAGGGCACCTTTCCGCTACCGGAAGCGCAGATGGATCGCTTTTTACTGCGCATAAACATCGGCTACCCGGATGGCCACGATGAGATCCGCATGCTGGAGGAACAGCAGATCGTGCATCCGATCGAGAATCTCAAACAAGTCGTATCCGTAAAGGAAATTATCGCAGCACAAAAGGCAGTTCGCGAACAGACGATCTCCGATGATATCAAGCGCTACATCATCGATTTGGTCGACATGACCAGGAGACACAACGAAGTGTATCTGGGAGCCAGCCCGCGCGGCAGCCTGGCCTTATTCCGGACGTCCCAGGC
>Ga0315534_1001814_pt1 | contig 14717 bp, 14 predicted proteins | sample SalMarSW160240MG_FD_203094 | JGI IMG/M metagenome (GOLD analysis project Ga0315534, IMG submission 203094) | Salt marsh sediment microbial communities from the Plum Island Ecosystem LTER, Massachusetts, United States - Salt Marsh Sediment SW1602-40 ... | reverse complement strand
TAATCAGATTAAAATTTATCAAGAGAAATTAGAGAAACATGAAAAACTACTCGAAGTTGAGGCTCAGAAAGTTCAAAGGGAAAAGAATATTGAAGAGATGCATAAAATAGAAAAGGAAGTTGAAGTTGACCATAAAAAACTAGAAGTTATTGAGGAACAAAAGAAAGAAGACGATTTTGAAAAAGATGTTAATGATAGTATAAACAGAGCCGAAAAAATGGTACGTGACTATGAAATGGATATGAGAAAAGCATATAGACAAGGAAAAATTTTGGAGAGTACACCATATTCTGATGTCATTGAAATTTATAAAGATTTACGAGAAAAAGTATATGCAAGGGGGTGGAAAGATCAAGCAGAAGTCTTTGCAAATCAGATTAAAAGTTATCAAGAGAAATTAGAGAAACATCAAAATCTACTCGAAGTTGAGGCTCAGAAAGCCCAAAGAGAAAAAGACATTGAAGAAATGCTCAAAGTCGAAAAACCAGTTGAAATAGCTCATAAAAAATTAGAAATTAGTAAACAAGAAAAGGACGAAAAAGAATTCCAAAAATATATTACTGAAAAAGTTAATAAAGCAGAGAAAGTTGAAAGAGCATTTGATTCAGCCATGAAAAAAGCTATTAAAAAAGGGGGAATAATAGAACAAACACCTTATCAAGAGATAATGGAAATATATAAAAATCTACGAGAAAAAGTTTATGCCAGGGGATGGAAAGATCAAGCAGAAGTCTTTGCAAATCAGATTAAAAGTTATCAAGAGAAATTAGAGAAACATGAAAATCTACTCGAAGTTGAGGCTCAGAAAGCCCAGAGAGAAAAAGACATTGAAGAAATGCATAAAGTACAAAAAGAAGTTAAGCCATTTAAACCAGAAAGAATAGAAGAATTTGAAACTGAAAAAGAAGAAGACGTTTTATTAGACAATGCAATGAATCTTATCGATGAAACCGAAAAAGAAGTTAAAAGTTATGAATTAAACATTAGAAAAGAAATTTTAGTGTATGAAAGTCCTTATGAAAAAGCAATATCTAATTATGAACAAGCTCGAGAAATATTCCAAAAAATTGGGTGGAATGATGAAGCTAATCGTTTAATTAAAACAATTAAATTTTATGAGGATAAAAAAGAAAAGGATGATAATCTAAGAATCCTCGAACAAAAGAAATTAGAAAAGCCAGAAATTGAATTAGTGGCTCCTGATATTGATAAAGATTTTCTTGAAAGACAAAAAAGATTATTAGAACTTCAACAGAAAGAGAAAGAATCTGATGATATTACAGCGGGAATTTTTAATATGATTCAAAACGCCGAGAGAATGGCTCAGGAGTATGAACTAAAAATTAAAGGTGGTGTTTTTGATTTTGAAGCACCATATGAAAAAATTATTGAAATCTATCGTGATGCACGGAAGCAATTTGAAAAAATTGATTGGAAAGAAGAATCAGCTAAATTAATCGAGACTATTAAATTTTACAAGGAAAAATTAGTAAAAGATAACAATATTCGTGCTTTAGAAGCCGAAAAAGGTAAAAAACGAGAAGAAGAATTAATGCTTCAACAAAAATTATTAGAACAAGCGAGAAGTGAGCAAGAAAAATTACTACAACAGCGAAAAGAAACTGTACATTTAAAAAAAGAACGAGTAGCCCAATTCGAAACCCAAAAAGATAAAGCATTTCGTTTAATGGATCAAGCTAAACGTGAATTAAGACAAAATCATTTTGAAAATGCTATTGAAATTTACAAAGAAAGTGAAAAAATATTTTCAGACATAGAATGGCAAGAAGGAATCAAGATGGTTCGCGATTCAATTACAATGATTATTAATAAGAAAAAAGCATTTGAGCTTGAACAAGAAGCTATCGGAAAAAGGAAAGCTGAAAAACTACTTATTGAAGAAAAGTTAGAAGAAAAATTAGCTGAGACTCAAATTATAAAAAAGCGGCAACAAGAAGAGAAAAGAAAAGAGTTCCTAAAAATTCAGAGCGAAAAGGAACAGGAACGACAAATATCTGAAGAAGCATATGAACTTTTAGAAGAAGGCACAGCATTAATGGATCGTGGTAAATTCACTGAGGCGTATGAAAAGTATATTGCTGCTCGAGAATTGTTTGAAAAAGTATCTTGGCAACGAGAAGTTTCACGAATAAATAATGAACTTCTTTTCAAACTTAAAAGGGAACAAAAACAAGCTGAGATTTATGAAGATATTAAAATTAAAAAAATTGAAGAAGAAAAAGAAATGGCAATTTTAAAGGAAGAAGCAAAGAGAGAACATAAAGAACTTGAAAAGAGAAAAAAAGAAGAGAAGCGTAAACTTGCGAAGGAAGAACTTGATAGAAAGATCTCTATTAAATTGGATAAGGCCGATAAATTAATCGATAGTTTCAGATATAATGAGGGAATTATGATACTAAGAAAAGAAGTCCAAAGATTGACTAAATTAGAAAAATTAAATGAAATTGAGAGAATTACTGAGCAAATTAATATAATTAAAACTGAAACACAAATTCCTTTAATAACAATAGATGTATCCTTTGATGATTTGGAGAATATAAAAGTTGAATCTGCCTACAAAGCATTAGACGAAGCTCATGTATCATTAGCTAATGGTCAATTAAAGAAAGTTATTTCTGAACTAAATGAAGCTAAATATCAACTCAAAGAGCTAAAAATAGGAAAAAAATTCATTAAAGAAATTGATAAAAAAATTAATGAACTAAAGGTTAAAGTCAGTAAGAAACCAATTAAAGAATTAGTTAAAGGTAAAGAAGAACCAACTGAAGACGAAATGGAAAAACTTAGAAAACGGATCACTGCGAGAAGAGAAGAGAGAAGGAAAAAGGTATTAGATTTATTAGAAAAGAGCAAGGAATGAATTAATATTCGTTTTATAAATGATATTTTAAAAAAAAATAAAAAAATTGATTTAGATTAATAAATTTTCTTGAATTTCATTTTCTACCTCAGATTCTATTATACTTGGAGCAACATTTCTATTTACTGATTCTTCTATCAAATATTCTGTTTTTATCAAGTCTCTAATAGCCACGCGAATTGCTTCTGAGCGATTTGGGAATTTTCCATCAACTACAAGTATCTCTAAGACTTTTAAATAAGATTCTGGTAAATTAACTGAAATTAACTTAATTTTAAGCACCAATTTTTTATTTTTTTGATAGATATATATACGAGAGTGATATATATAAAGGTTTAGTGGAAATTGACCCCAAGAAATCCGACAGAATGTTGTGGTATCTCTGAATAATAATTTGAGAGAGAAACATTATTTACATATAATTAGAGACCAATCTATTAAACTTTTAAGGAGTGATAAGATTTTATTTCAATCCCAAAATTTTTATATTGGTATTATATGTAACATGTAACGTATATAGGAAAAAAAATAAAGTTTAAAAATTTGAGATTGAATCAAAATGGCAAATATTGAAGAAGAATTAAAAGAACATCTTAAGAATGGAAAAGATTGGGAAAAAATGGATACCCCCATTGAAGGTGTAATGGTAGTGAAAGTCCCTGCAACAAAAACGAGACCAGCATTATTATTTTTAGAGATCAATCCTTTAATCGATGGAAAACCTCTAAAAAGAAAAGGTTTATTTGTTGGGAGTAAAGAAATCTTAATAAAATTTGGAGAAGCTCTTAATGATGATAAGACTTTCCAGCTTATTGGAGTAATGGAAAATGTCAATCCTAAAGTGCAAAAGAACGGAGTTACTAAAAAGTTAGAATTTTAATTTGATTTTCTTTAATAGATCTGAGTTTATTTTGTAGTTGCTCCTAATAATTAATAATTTCATCTAGTTATTCCTTGATTTTATCGAATTAGAAATTTGCAGAAGCAAATAAATCAATATTCAACTTTAAATATAAATCCATTGAATTTTTACTTTATAAGTAAATATTTAATTTGTAGTTTTATTATTTATTTTATATATTTATTTAGTAAATGTATTAAATTCAATCTAAATAATTTCAATTTTGGTGATAAAACGTGTCGGATGGAAAAACATGTGATGTGTGTGGAAAAGAAAGCTTCTCTCTTGCTCACGATGAATTAGATTCTTGATTCGAGAATTTACATTTATGGATGAAAAGGGCGTTCCCTTTTGTAGAGCAAGGTCAACTGAAAATGTGTTCTGGTTGTGGAGCAAAATACTTAGTATGTGAAAGTTGTGGGGGTCTATACTGTCGTATACACCCCGCTCTTGAAAGTTGGGAACTTCCAGATAAGTGTCCAAAGTGTGGATGGGTAAATGAAAGTGTTAAGGCTTGGGATGGTACATCTGCTCGCCATTTTTAATATTTTTATTCACAAATGCCAATTCCATTTTAATTTTTTTAAAATGCTATTGTTTTAATTAAAAGATATATTAATTAACACCTCACTTGTTATTTTATTAATTTTGAGTCAAGAAAATTTAAATTTTAAAATAGCAATTATTATTTTAATAAGAAAGTATATGTCATTTATGATGATTAACCATGAGTCTAAATATTAAGGTGCTTGTCGCAAATCCAGAAAACATTGATGATTTAAAAGAATTAACAAAGCAGCTAGTCGAAGGGTTGGAACAAAAGTTTGATCCTAAACGTTTTGATTGGGGAATTCGACGTCGTCTTTATGATCCCCTTCAACGTCATGGAATATTAATAGCTATTGACGAAGATTCAGATGAGATTATAGGAATGATTATCGCTGAGTTGCGTATTGATCCCTTTGGCTCATCTGAGGGCGCCATAAAGCAATTCTACCTGAAAGAAAATTATCGAAAAAAAGGAGCTGGCAGTTTTTTATTAGAAAAGGCATTAGAACATTTAAAAAAGATAAAAGTTGAAAAAATTAGAGTAAATATTAAAGAGAAAGCAATAGAAGCTTCTAAGCTCTATGAAAAAATGAATTTCAAGAAGGTATATGAAGTTTTAGAATTGGATCTAACAGAAAAGAGCTCTAAAGTTTAGTTTTTAGATAATAGCAATAGGATTAGTGATATGTTGGAGATCCCATGGACAGAAAAATATCGCCCACAGGCATTTGATGATATTGTAAGCCAGAATATTGCGATAAATAATCTAAGAGAATTCGTAAAAACTACTAATATACCTCATCTAATTTTTACAGGTCCAGCAGGAACAGGAAAAACCAGTACTGCCTTAATTATAGCAAAACATTTTCTTAAAGAGGAGGAGTTAGATACAAATCTTTTAGAATTGAACGCCTCTGATACTGTAAGAATAGATTTTGTAAGAAATGTGCTAAAAAATTTTGTTAATCAAAGTTTAATTAAAAACGGGTCTTTAAAATTCGTAATTTTAGATGAGGCTGATAATATACCGGGAACAGTCCAACAGGCTCTTAGGAGGATTATTGAAAAAGCATCAAATAATGTAAAGTTCATCCTTTTATGTAATTATATAAATAGAATAATAGATCCAATTATTTCTCGATGCGCAGTATTTAGATTTGTAAGTTTACCAAAAGAAAAGATAATCGATAGGTTAAAATATATTACTATAAAAGAGAAATTGAAAATCCCTTCTGATAAATCGGAGCAATTTTTCAATCAGTTATATTTTATTTCGGGAGGGGATTTAAGAAAAGCTATAAATACTCTACAGATGGCGGTGGCTCTTGAACTTTTGGAAAATTTAGACGTAAATGAGATTTTAAGAATTTCAGGATTTTTAGACGAAAAAACTTTAAACAATTTAATTTCGGTCCTAAAGAAAAAGGATTTTATGAGCTCGAAAGAAATTATTGATTCTATTGAAATTCTTGACAGTCGTAATTTCATAAGGCAAATATCTGAGGTTTTACCTTCATTAAAACTAGAGCCTAGAAACCTAGTCGATTTAAAGATGTATATTGGAGAAATTGATTATCGAATAAGTCAAGGAGCAGATGAACAAATGCAAATTTCAGCACTTTTAGCAACGATCATAGAATATATTCAAATTTAAGGATTTACAAAAAAAAAAAGGATCTTAAGGAAAGCAAATATGACTGAAGAAATTCCAATATGGCGAATAAAGTACCATCCAAAGAATTTGGATGAGATCAGTGGAAGAGAAACGGTTAAAGAGACCTTAAAGCATATAATTCAACAAAATAATTTTCCACATTTATTATTGGTAGGCTCGAATGGTATCGGAAAAACGATAATTGCACAATTATTTTCAAAGGAATTTCTGGGTAAAGATTACAACGCCAATTTTAAGTTAGTTTACGCAGATGTTCCTCTAACTGATGAAGAGAGAAAAGAAGCTAAAGCTGAGGCTTACGTTTCTACGAATAAAATTGGTAGTAGTGCTGGAAGAAGCATTACAACTCCAGCATTTATTCAAGCCAGAGTAAAACCTTTTGTTCAATTAAAAGTATTAGGAAATGCTCCTTTTAAGATTCTTGTTGTGAAAAATTTCGAAGCTTTAGGATCAAACCAACAAAGTTTTAGAAGATTAATGGAGATCTATGGAAATAATTGTAGGATGATTTTAATTACGACTAATGTTTCAAGTATAATTAATCCTATTGTTAGTAGATGTCAAATAATATTGATTTCTCGTGTTAAATTTGTTGAATTTAAAGAATTGATTCTTTATATCGCTAAAAAAGAGTCATTAGAAATTTCTGACGAATGTATTGAAATTTTGTACCGAATTTCAGATAGTAAAATCTCTCGAGCAATTGATCTCTTACAATTAAGTAGTATTAATGGAAATAACATTACTGTTGAAATTTTGTATGAAAACGCTCAGAAATTTCATAATGATCTTATTAAAAGCCTTTTATTATTAGCTTTTAAAGGAGATTTCCCAAAAGCTAGGGAATTATCACGAAAAATTCTTTCGAGTTATAAATTTAGTGCTCATGAATTTTATAGGCTTATACTTATTGAAATTAATAACCTACCACTAAGTAAATTTACTAGGATTAAATTAATTAACTTAATTGCCGATTCTGACTTCAGAACACTTGATGGGAGAGATATAGATATTCAAATATCTGCTCTTCTATCAAAAATCTGTTTATTTTCAGAATATATGTAGGTGAGTAAAGCAAATGTCAAAAAAGGATTCAGATATTCCGTGGGTGGAGAAGTATCGCCCAAAGAGCATCAAGGAAATGGCTTTACCCACTGCTAGATTGGGCAGGCAACGAATTAATTTGAGTGAAGAATTAGAGAATTTTGTAAAACATTTCTTCGAAGAAAGAAAAAAAGTCAATATTGAGAATAAAGAAATTCGGGAATTTAATAGAACTGTAATTGAAAAGGAGCAAAAAGAAGAAAAAAAAATATCTTCTGATATCGCCGCTGTTTTATTAGAGGGTCCTCCTGGAATTGGTAAAACATCTATTGTTTATGCACTTGCAAATGATTTTAATATGGAAGTAATAGAAACTAACGCATCTGACACACGAACAAGAAGTACATTAGAAAGGAGATTGAAAGAAACTACCAAATCTCGAGGAATCATGGATTTTATTTCTGAATCAAAAGAGAAATTAATACTTATTGATGAGATTGATGGAATTTATGGGGTTCAAGATAGAGGGGCAATTCCTACAGTTTTGGATTTAATTCAGAATACACAGTTCCCTATTATAATGTGTTCTAATGAATATAAAACAAATCTACAACCATTATATAATAAGATTAATAGGTATGAGGTTCATCCTTTACCCAAGAATGAAGTAATTAAAATAGCAAATAATATCATAAAGAAGGAGAATATTACAAATCTCAAAAATGAAGATTTAGAGTTAATTATAGATAAAAATAACGGAGATTTGAGAGGAGTAATTAATGATATTCAAGGAATCTGTCAAGGTAAGATAGAAGGAGATGTTAGAGATTTAATTCTAAGTTTACATCGTGATAATTTGGAAGAAATTTTTACCTTAATTAGAGATTTATTTAAAGTATCTTCTTTAAAAGAAGCTAGAGATTTAACTGACAAATCTGATGTTGATTACAACTTTCTATATAAATGGATAAATGAAAATCTCCTTACTTTCATGAAATCAAATAGAGACCTTGCCAACGCTTTTGAGAATCTCTCGTTAGCAGATGAAATTTTTGGTAGAATTCGTACTACACAATATTGGGGACTTCTCCCCTATTTTTTTGACCTCTTTGCGGGAGGGGTTGCTTTATCGAGAAAAGATACACCTGTCTCAAAAGGATTTCAGAGAGTTGTATTTCCAAGATACACTTCAGGAACTTATTTTTCGTTAACGCCTGCTGAAAAGGAATTTGTAGAAAAGCTTAAAAGAAAATACCAAATCTCTCAAATTGATTTTATTCAAGATTTTCTTCCATTTTTAAAGATTCTATGTGGAACTTCAAGAAAACAACTCAAGAGCGTAAGTGATTGGTTAGAATTAGATGCTAAAGAGAAAAGTTTATTGAAATAAATTGTGGTTTTAAAAAGTAACTGTTTGAAATATACATAAATTAATGCTTTTTTCATTTCTTAATAAAATAGGGAATTTATATGTTGATATCATTATCTTATGAGGAATTAAAAGAATTAGTTAGAAATAGAAAATTTCCATTAGTCATTTGTGATATTGAAGCTTTTAACCAAAATTTGGAAAGAGTTGGGATTTTTTTAAAAAAATCAAAAAAAACTCTGCGATTATGCACAAAGTCAGTACGTGTACCAGAATTGATAAAAATTGTAGAACAAAAAGATTTTGTGAATGGAATTTTTACATATAATTCTGCTGAAGCACTCTTTTTTGCTGAAAATTACAGGATTAAAGATATATTATTAGGATATCCTACAACCTCTCCCGTCGATATAGAGGAATTATGTAAAGCCGCTTCAATAGAAGGAGTAGAAATATCTGTAATGGTTGATTCCATTTTTCATTTAGATCAATTAGAGAAAGCAGCAAATAAACATAATGTAAAATTTCAAATTTTAATAGAACTAGACGTAGCAGATCGATTTTATAGCATAAATGTTGGTGTGCTTAGAAGTCCTTTAAGAAAATCAGAAGATGTAATTAGGCTAGCAAGAGAGATTGAAAAACGAAAGAATCTTCAATATAGAGGAATTATGGGCTATGAAGCTCAAAATGCAAGTATAGGAGATACTAGCGCTTTAATGAGATGGATAAAAAAACGGTCTCGTAAACATGTGAATCAACTGCGTCAAGAGGTTATTAATAATTTAATATCAGAGGGACTAAAACCAGAAGTAGTGAACGGAGGAGGATCTGGATGCTTCCAAGAAACTGCTCAAGAACCTTCAATTACAGAAATTGGTATTGGATCTTTACTTTTTAAATCTCATATATTTGATTCAATTAATTCATTACATGATTTTATACCATCTCTTTTTTTTGTACTTCAAGTTGTAAGGAAACCAAGATATAATATTATAACCAGTTTTTCAGGAGGTTATGTAAGCTCTGGTTCGGTAAGAGCATTTCCCATTGTAGTTAAACCTGATAATTTAAAGACTTATAAAAATGAAGAATTTGGAGAAGTTCAAACTCCTTTTAAGTTTAACCCCAAAAAAATAAGTCTTAATTTGGGTGACCCAATTTTTTGTAGATTTGGAAAAGCTGGTGAACCTCTTGAACATTTTAATGAAGTAAATATTTATTCAGATGGCGAATTCATAGATAAATATTTTACATACAGAGGGCTAGGAAAAAGGTTTTCATAACACTCTTTTTTAATCTCCAAAAATGAGTAGATAAGAATTAGTAAAATTTGAACAGTAAATATAAAAATGTAGAATCTAATTGATCTTTGAGTTAATTCTAAAACAATTGAAAGCATATCTTGGAATAAAGTTTCATGATTCATTAGAAAAGTTAATTCTATGTAGTTTAATTAATTTTCCAATTACCCGTAAATCTTAAATAACCAAAGAATATTACATTCCTCAATAAAAATAAAATGAATTATTAATGATACATTATGTCTGAAATTAGACCAGATGAAATTGAAGTTACAAGAGGAAAGCAATTACAAATTAAGTTGCAAATCGCGGGAGGGGTTATTTTTGCTGCTCTCTCTACTGTAGTCGCTGTAGTTCTATCTCCCATCATTAATGCATCGAGGATTATAGGTTGGGGAATTGCGATGTTTGACCCAACATCTTGGATATGGATTATTTGTTTTTTACTTTTTGGTACAATGGCAGGTATAATTTCATGCGTAGTAGGCTCATTTGGTTTATTGATAATTGATTATACTGGAATTGGTCCAGCGTTCAAATTTTTTGCTACAATCCCATTGATAATCATACCTTTCTTAATTTTAAGATTAAGGGAAAAAGGAGTGATAAATAGTCAGAAACTAAAAGATCCAAGAAGATTTGCATTTACTGGAGTAATAAGTATAATTGTAAGGATTGGAGTAATGTTAATATTAAATTTTCTCTTCTTTGCAATAGTTTGGGGAATAGATACTTTAGCTTTTGTAAATCTTGAAGTTCTTGGTCTAGGCAATATTACAGGAGTTACCGCATTATTAATTTTTACTCCTATAATTAATCTTTATTCAGGCGTTTTAGATCTAGTCATTCCTTATTTTATAGTGTTTGTAACTAGATTAGATGAGAAATTTGAAATTTGGTAATTAAATTATATTTTTTCTTCTATTTAGTTAATGTAACTATTCTCAACCAATCTATATCGTAGCGTCTTTCATAAATCGGTTTGGTTGTTGTTGATGCCTCCTCCTCAGATAAATTCATTAAAAATACTTATTCAATATTTTATAAAATAGTATTGATTAATCTATAAGTAAATATTATTTTTCTAAAGATCTATATTTTATTTATCTTAATTATTTAAATTAGAGAGGATTCTGATTTTAAGTGCTAACTTTAAGTATATAATATATGAATTTAAAAATAGTATAAGTAAAATTACTATAAATCGTCCATATAAGTTGAATGCTTTACAGTACCCATTATTAATGGAAATAGTAGAAGTATTCGAGTCTATCATGAAAGATAAGTTGGTTCGTGCTGTTATTATTGAAGGAGCTGGTGAGAATTTCTGTTCTGGTGATGATATGAAAAGTATGGGACCAGAAGGGGTTAAATTCATACCATTAGAAGATGGTTCTAGAATCCCCCATCATAAAGTTGTCAATTTGATACGAGGTATTCAAAAACCTGTGATAGTTTTATTGAAAGGATATTGTTTAGGAGCAGGATTTGACATAGCTCTTGCATGTGATTTTAGATTAGCAGCAGATAATTTGAAAATTGGTGATCATCGTACAAAAAGAGCCCAATGTATTTTAAGCGGAGCAAGTTGGTTTCTGCCCAGAATTGTTGGTTTTGGAAGAGCAACAGAGATAATTTTGACTGGGCGTCATCTTGAAGCAAAAGAAGCTTTGGATATTGGGTTAGTAACTAAAGTTTACCCGTTAGACGAATTTAAAGAAAAATCATTTGAATTTGTTCGAAAAATTGCACAGATGCCTACAAAATGCCTTGGATATAATAAAGCTATGTTGAATTTTTCTCAATTTAATGAACTGTTTCCATCTTTACAAAATGAATTTCGATTATATTGTAAAAATATAAGAACTTATGATTTTGGAGAAGGAATGAAATCTTTTATAAAAAAGAGAGAACCAAAATTCAAAGGACGATAAAGTTTTAGATTACTTTAATAGAATATCTACCTTTAAAATTTAAGATTAATTTTCATTGATATGGATCTTACAAAAGACATACAAGAATTTTTGCTAAATGAAGCGTTAGAACGATTTTTGAGGTATGTGAAAATTTGGACTGTTTCAGATGAGAGTGTAGAAACGGTTCCCTCAACAAAGATTCAATTGGATCTTGGAAAGTTGCTAGTAGAAGAGTTAAAAGAATTAAATCTTGAAAATATAATTCATGATGAATACGGTTTTGTTTATGCATATCTTCCACCAAGTAAAGGCCTTGAAAAAGTAACTGCTATTGGATTATTAGCTCATATGGATACTTCACCTGCAGTTAGTGGAAAGAATGTAAAACCCGTAATTCATAGAAAGTATGATGGAAAAGAGATAAAATTTACTCAAAATAAAGGTTTAGTTTTAAACATTGAAGATTCTCCCAATTTAGAAGAATATATAGGTCTCGATATAATCACATCTGAGGGAGATACACTGTTGGGGGCAGACGATAAAGCAGGTATTGCCGAAATAATGGCTGCATGTGCTGCTTGGAAAAAGTTTGATGAATTAAAGCACGGTTCAATATATGTTTGTTTTAGTACAGATGAAGAAATTGGATTAGGAATTGATAAAGCTGATTTAAAAAAGCTTCCTAAAATATGCTATACCGTAGATGGTGGTGAAATGGGTGAATTAGAATTTGAATGTTTTGATGCATGGTTAGCTCAAACTAAATTTATAGGATTGAATGTTCATCCTGGAGATGCTAAAAATAAAATGGTTAATGCAATACAGATTGCGAGTAGGTTTTTTAGTGAGCTTCCCGAATCTGAATCACCTACACATACAGAGGAAAGGGAAGGATTTTTTCATTTAACAAAACTACAAGGCACAGCAGAAGAAGCAAATTCAAGAGTACTAATTAGAGATTTTTTAGAAGAAAATAACCAAAGACGGATGGATTATTTAAAAAATCTAAAGAAAGCATATGAGATTCGTTATCCTGGATTAAAAATTGAGATTATTTTTAAGCATCAATATCAAAACATGTTGACTTACCTTGATAAAAAGCCGAAAGTTATTGATTTAGCTAAGCAAGCAATCGAAAAGGCGGATTTAGAAGTTAAAATTCATCCTATAAGAGGAGGTACAGATGGAGCTCGATTAAGTGCTAAAGGAATTCCAACGCCAAATATTTTTGCTGGAGGGCTATTGTTCCATTCTAGAAAAGAATACATCCCAACTTTAGCTCTACAAAAAGCATCTGAAGTTTTAATATATCTAGCTCACTTATGGACGCAAGCTAAATAGAATTTATAATTCAATTATCATTTATTTATTCTTAACATTGTAGCTAATGCAATATCTCCTTCAAGTTCTACACAATCTTTATAATTTTCTTCCTTCCATGAAATGTTCCACCCTTCAAGAGGATTATAATAACTATAAAAAATTACACCAAATTTTATCTGATTTTGTTTGCATATTGTTGAGAGAACATTGACTTCTCCATTTTCCATTGAAATACACCCTTTCTGTTGCATTTCAAGAATTTCTGTTTTATTGATCTTATAGAATGCTTCTTTACAATAGTTTTTCCCTATATGGTAATTTTTAGTTCTATTTTTTGTTTCTTCTATAAAAATATTTACAATCTCTTTATTTAATTCAATTTCTTCATTTAGTTTTCTTCCATAATGTATGCTTGTTCCATCTGGTCCTAAACCATGAGTAGGTATAATATAATCAAGTAATTCTACTTTTTCACCAATCCCCCATGAACCACAAACAAGAAGAATTACTTTTGATCCACAAAAGATTAAATCTTCTGCTACTGAAGCCATTGTTGAAGCTCCCATAGGTGGAACAATTACTGTTAAAGGAATGTGTTCATATTTACCTCGATGCAATCTTTCAGAGCCATATGGGTGAAACGGTAATAACCAATCTAATTGTTCTAAATTAGCTTTCTCTTTTAAATAATTTAATAAAGCTCCAGAGAAAACAATCATAACATTAGGATCGACTTTAAAATCTTCCATATTTTTATTAGATGATTGCATAGCTGCTAGAACCACATCCTTTGAAGTAAGACAATAATCTTCTTTCATGTTTTATATCACCGCAAATAACCTATAATCTAATTTATTTAATTGTTTAGGTATACTCTACATCGATTCATAATTTAACGAATAATTACTCCTTGTGTAGAATCTTGGAGAAATCAGTGATAATAAACACTATAATACAAATAAATAAAAGAATTGATACATAGAGAAATGCCCAAAAAAAAGAGAATAAATCATAGATGAAACCAAAAAGCAGTGATTCACCTAAGGAAATTATCCCAACAGAGAGATAATAATAACCATATGCTCGACCTCTTTTATTTTTGCCTGCTAAGTCGGCAATATACGCCCTTGAGATAGGATCTACTGATGCTAAATAGAACCCATAAAATGCATAAATAATTATGATTGCGATAAGAGAAAAAGTTGAAGATTCAATTGGAAATGCCAAAAATATAGTAGAAACTAAAAGAATTGATAACCCACTTACGATAATAGGTTTACGTCCGATTTTGTCTGATAAAGATCCCATGATAGGTGATAAAACCATATAAACTATGTTAGTTAATAAATAAAAAATGGGTATTAGAAAGATTAATCCAGAAAAAATAAAATTGTCCGTAAATTAAGTTGGAAGGATTTTTTTAAAGTTAATGAAATCAATAAGTTATTAATGAGATTAAATTTAAAAAATATTAAAACATGCTTTTATATGAGAATGAACAATTTGAAAGAATTTAGGATTAATGATAATATTACTATCAAATTAGAGAACGACAATATTTTTATCTATATAGGAGATCAAAAATTTAGACAATGTAAACATCTGCTCTTTCAAATTCACGAATCTAAGATAAATTCCTTTAATGAAATTGACTCCATTGATGAACTTGAAGGAATATTTGGATCTTGGTATAGAAGTGATATTCTTCCTGAAGACGAATTCTGGGGGCATTGTTCGAATATTCAAGCATGGTCA
>Ga0315534_1001812_pt1 | contig 14721 bp, 16 predicted proteins | sample SalMarSW160240MG_FD_203094 | JGI IMG/M metagenome (GOLD analysis project Ga0315534, IMG submission 203094) | Salt marsh sediment microbial communities from the Plum Island Ecosystem LTER, Massachusetts, United States - Salt Marsh Sediment SW1602-40 ... | reverse complement strand
AACAAAAGCTTGCGTGGACGGGTCGGCGCATGGCCGTCGCGGGCAGCGCCCGCATATTCGGCGATGTGGGCGTTGACCAGATAGAGCTCACCGCCCTCCTCCGAGGCATACGACTCCGCGATGTTTGCCCTGCCGGCGCGGAGCGACTTGACCTCGGACCCCTTCAACGCGATCCCGGCTTCGAGCCTTTCCTCAATGTCGTAATTGAAACGCGCCTTACGGTTCTCGGCGACGAGCTTTCGGCTCTCGCGCTCCGGTGCCATGATGCCACCCTACCCGTATCAGACGGCGGCGAGACCGACCGCTGACAATGCCTCATCAACCTTTTTCTGTGATGGGGGCGTAAGCGGGGCAAGCGGAAGCCGCGTCTCGCTGTTGCATAGGCCGAGCCTGCTTGCCGCGTATTTTACCGGACCGGGATTCGACTCCACAAACAACGCGTCATGCAGCGGCATCAATCGATCCTGCAACTGGAGTGCAAGCCGGAAATTGTTGGCGAGACAAGCCAACTGGAACTCGGCGCATAGCGCCGGCGCCACATTGGCGGTGACCGAGATACAGCCTTGACCGCCATGGGCCATGAAGCCGAGAGCTGTCGCGTCCTCGCCAGACAATTGGATAAAGTCATTGCCGAGCGCGGCGCGTTGCTGACTGGCGCGCGCCATGTTGGCGGTCGCGTCCTTGACCCCGACGATATTCTTGAGCTTGAACAGCCGCGCCATGGTGTCGACCGACATGTCGATAACGCTGCGCCCGGGAATGTTGTAGATGACGATGGGAATGTCGGCGCAATCGTTGATCGCCTTGAAATGCAGATAAAGGCCTTCTTGCGTCGGCTTGTTGTAATAGGGCGTTACCACGAGCACGCCGTCGGCGCCGGCACTCTTGGCATGACGGGTGAGCTCGATCGCCTCGGTGGTTGAATTCGATCCGGTTCCGGCAATGACGGGTACGCGCCCCGCGGCCCCCTCGATGCAGAGCTCGACGACGCGCCGGTGCTCGTCATGCGTGAGCGTGGGGGATTCCCCGGTCGTGCCGCAAGGCACGAGCCCGTGCGTGCCCTGGTCGATCTGCCACTCAACCAGCTTTTGAAAGGCGCGCTCGTCAAGCTTGCCGTCTTTGAACGGGGTGATGAGAGCGGTAATGGAGCCTTGAAATGGCGGCATTGGCACGCGGGTCACTCCTGACAGTTTTCCCGGTTGGTTGGCAAAAGACGGAGGGGTAGGCGGACAATGGCGGACAATAGGGTCTGGCCGTTATGGCGGCAAGGCACCGGGGGCGGTGGTTTGGCCCTTGCGGCAATCACCGGCGGCGGCACAACGCATGGTATACATTCGGAAGTAAAAATACATTTGTTTCAATCTATTATACTTATCTCTTAAGCCTGTTTGACGCTTGGGGGGCCAATCCGTTCAGACATTTTTCCGCCGGATTCTTTCAGACATTGTTCAATTCAGGCAGAGTACAGTGCCGTCTTCGTCGCGGCTCCCCGGCTCGGGGGACGTCCTGACCCGCGTAACCAGGATCGTAACCGGTAACCGACCGACGAGATGAAACGCATTCTCGCGCAGATATTGCCATTGCTTATCTTCGTTGCGTGCCTCGCATCCGTTGCGGCAGGCCCTGCACGCACGGCCCCAGCCAACAAGACAGACGCCACACCGGGATTGCCCGACCGCAATCCGCTTAGGGCGACTGCGTCTCAATCCTCGGCGTCAGAGGGCCAGGAGACGGCGGACGCTTCGACCACACCTCCTCCGGCATCAGAGGCGGCAGCGGAGTCTGTCTCTGAGACTGCGGCGGGAATTGAGGGAGCAGAGGTTCTCCCCGCCGCAGAGCAAAGCGCACCGGCAACGCCGACGCCGTCGGCTTCCGATGCCGGTCCGATGGCTGCGGTGTCCGAGGTCTCTCTCCCCAGCCGCAATCCCAAGTCGCCGTCGATGCTCGGCCTGCCATCGGCGCCGATTCCCGATCCAGCTGCGTCGCAACTTGTCACCGGCATGCCGGTTCCCAAGGCCAATCCCGTTCGCACCGGAGCGCTGGAGCTGCCGCCAGATCCGGACGCACCGGCAATGGACTATGCGTCGATCTTGAAGCCAATCCTGTCCTACGACTTAAGCGCGTCCGATCAGACCAATATCAAACGCATACGAGGCTCTGACTTTTCTGCCGCCAAGCGGATCAAGGATCCGGCCGCGCGGGACTTTGCGCTTTGGTACCGGTACCGGCACGGCAAGGCGAACGGAGACGCCGAAGCGATCGAGGAATTCCGGGCTTCGCATCCCGATTGGCCGGCACTGGACACGCTGCGTGAGAAAGCTGAGGCCGCGCTGTTCCTCACCGACGCCGGCACCGAAAAGGTCAAGGCTTTCTTCAGCACCTCGAAGCCGCAGACCGGCGCGGGCAAGGCTGCGCTCGCTGCCGTTTATGTGAAAGACGGCAACGAGGCCAGGGCACGCGAGCTCGTCATTTCAGCCTGGCGCGATCATGAGCTGAACTCGGAGATCGAAAAGAAAATTCTCGACCGTTACGGCAAATGGCTCACCGCCGAACATCATCGCGCCCGCATAGACCGGCTGCTTTATCCCGACGAGAAAGGCGCGATCGCCGCCGCGAAGCGGGTATCCAAGCTACTTCCTGCCGATGAACAGAAAAAGGTCGCGGCACGCATCGCCGTCGTCCAACGGGGCGGCAATGCCGGAAAGCTGTTAGACGCCCTGCCAAAGGATGCCGTCAAGGCCGATGTCGGCTTGCGCTTCAACCGCATCCAGTGGCTGAGGCGGACCATGAAAAAGGACCGGCGCGAGGAAGCCTGGACTCTGCTGATGGATGCGCCGAGCGAGCCAAGTGTATTGCTCGATCTCAGCAATTGGTGGATCGAGCGGCGCGTGAGTTGTCGCGGGGCGCTCAATGACCGGAAATACAAGTACGCCTACGAGATTGCCGCCGAGCATGGCTTGGTATCCGGCGACAGCTTCATCGAAGCGGAATTCCTGGCCGGCTGGATCGCTCTGCGGTACCTCTCCGATCCCGACACCGCTTTGCTCCATTTTTCATCCTTGCGCCGCGCTGCTACGAGTTCGAGGAATATCGCGCTCGGCGAATATTGGCTCGGCCGCACCGCGCTTGCCCTTGGCGACAGGGCCACGGCGATGGTCAACTTCCACAACGCCGCCAAGTATCCTCAGTATTTTTATGGACAACTCGCCAGGCAGTCGCTCGATTCCAAACCCGCATATCTCAAGATCACGAGCACTCCGCTGCCGACTGAGGCTGACATTCAGCGTTTCCTGGCCCGGGACGGGGTCCGCGCCATCGGGGTTGCCCGTGCAGTTGGTTTAGACTGGGTCACGCCGCAGTTTTTCCTGCAGCTGTCGCGCACCCTTACCAACCCAGCCGAGGTCGTGCTCCTCGCCGAGCTTGCTAAGGCCTCCGATCATTCGCAGATCGGGCTCAGACTTTCGAAGATCGCTTTCAATCGGGATCTCCCCCTTGGGGACTATGCGCTGCCGGTCGGCGGCATACCCAAATTTCAAAGCCTGCTGACCGACCGCGTCGATCTCGCGCTGGTGCACGCTTTGTCCCGCCAGGAAAGCGAGTTCAACGCCGCGGCCAAGAGCCCGGTTGGGGCGCGCGGCTTGATGCAGTTGATGCCGGCCACCGCCAAAGCCGTGGCCAGGGCCTATAAGGTGAAATACAGCACAGACCGGTTGACCAACGCCGCCTATAACACGCAGCTTGGCGAGGCCTTTCTGCGCGACCTCATCGACAGCTACAACGGATCCTTTTTCATGGCGCTTGCGGCCTATAACGCCGGTGGCGGGCGTGTTGCCGAATGGATTGAGCTGTTCGGTGACCCGCGCGACCCCGACGTCGATCCGATCGACTGGATCGAACGCATTCCATTCACCGAAACGCGGCGCTATGTGATGAAGATCATGGAAACGCTGCAACTCTACCGCTCCCGGCTGAACGGGCCGGAAGGGGCATTGCAGATCGTTCAGGATCTCAATCGCGGCCGCAGGGTTCCTGACCACCAGGCGGTAGCGGGCGTGCTGCCCAAGTCGGAGTAAGAAAGCGGCCTCGCCTGCTCGCTTGTTGGACTTGCTCCCGTGACGACTTTGCTGAACATTGAAGGCGCGGTGCCGGCAGCAGCCGGCCGATCAGTCTAGACGCTCTCAAGGTCGACCCCCAATATGCCCGAGCGTGACAGCGAGCTGTGGCGGGATATCTACTATGCGTCGTTCGACGACCTTAGGCTTCATGTCCGTCACTACCCTGCACCGGACACGAGGCTCCGGGCTATCGTTTGCCTTCCCGGACTGACCCGCAACAGCAAAGACTTCCATAGGCTTGCCGCCCATCTTTCGCAGCATCCGGAAAAGCCGCGCCATGTCTATTGCGTCGATTATCGCGGGCGCGGACGCTCGCAATACGATCGGCATTGGCGCAACTACACGCCGTTCATCGAGCTGCTCGATGTTCTCGACTTCTTGACGGCCTACGGCCTGCATGAGACCGGCATCGTCGGGACGTCCCGGGGCGGGATCATCGCCATGCTGATGGCGGCGGTCAAACCAACGGCCATGGGACCGGTCGTCCTCAACGATATTGGGCCGGTGATAGAGACGCGCGGCATGGCACGTATAATCGGTTATGTCGGACGCATGCCGGTGCCAAAAACCTGGCAAGCTGCCGTCGCGCTTCTCCGCGGCATGAATGAGCGTGCCTTCCCTGCATTCACCGATGCGCAGTGGGAGGAGATCGCCAGGGACCTGTTTGACGAGCGTAAGGGCCGGCCGGCCCGGGCCTTCGATCGCAGGCTTGCCAGGACCCTCGGCAAGATCGATCTAAGCCGTCCGGTCCCGGATCTGTGGCCGCAATTCATTGCCCTTAGTCAGATGCCCACCTTCGTCTTGCGGGGGGCGAATTCAGACGTGCTGAGCGCCGAGACGTTAGAGACCATGATCGAATGTCATCCCAACCTCCGCGCCATGACGGTGCCTGACCAAGGTCATGCACCTATTCTGAAAGAGCCGGAGACGGTCGACGCGATTGGATCCTTTTTCGCCGCTAACGATTGATGTCGTTAGGAGGCGCAGCCGTTCGCGGGCATGCGAGGCGTGGGCGCGGTTATTCGGCCGGAGAAAGCAGATCCGATAGCGGGACCAACGGCCACGAACCGTTGGCTTCGGTGACGTGCGGCGGCATTCGCCCGGCGATGTCGCGCGAGGTCGAAGCCTGCTTCCAGGTGATACTCTCGGACGTTGAGAACAAGGCCGGCAAATCGCGGCGGAGCTGGTAAGAAACCGCCACCGCCGACCCTTCGTCCGGCGCCACGCCCTCGATCGTCACCGCGAGCCCCGATAAAGCGACCTTCCCCGAGTCGAGCCCGCTCAGAGCCCGCAGCGCCGCGACCACCGCCTCATCCCAGCCCTGCGGCGCCCCGGAAGCGAGTTCAAGCCGGTCCTTCAAGCCGGGCCGGCGGAACAATTGCCGCGAAAGCTCGCGCAGTTGCTTGCGCGCGTCCTCGCTCGGCACGCTGCCCGACAAGCTCAAGGTGTTGGCACCAAGATCGGCGACGAACGTGAATGGATCGGCGAAGGGAGGCTTGACGGTCTGCTTGGCAACCGTGACGCCGGCCGGCAACGGTCCGGAAAGCGCCTTGGCAATTTCAGCATAGTCGGTGGCACTGAGCGCCTCGCCGTCGACCTTGAGGGTAAAATCGTTCAATCGCGCCGAGCCGCGCTTCAAATGCGACAGTTGCTTGAGCGCGAAGCTTACCGCGCCGAGCCATCGATCCTGCGGCGGTCCACCCCTCGTCACCTTGAGCCGGTCATCGACTTCGAGGTCCGGAAAATGTGCCTTGACCATGCCAAGGACAGTGCGGCGATCCTTGCCGGATGGAACTGCGCCGCGCAGGCGTATACCGGAGTCGAGGCGCGTCGCCGACCAGACATAGCCCTGAGCCTGCTTTGAGTTCTCTGCAACGAGCACCGGCCCCATAACGGGCAACGACCGGTCGAGCCGCGCGGACGCGGAGGTCAGCCACGGTGCTGCCTCGGTGAGCGCAGGCGCACCGGAGACTCCAGCGAGCGCAAAAAAGACCGCCGCGCAAAGCGACAACACTCCCGGCCAACGTCCCGTCATGGAATCCCTATCCCGCATGACTTGGCACAACTTTTTGCATCTACCTGATTCGGTCACACTCAGAGGCCGGTATCGTGCGAGCAATCCTCGCAGTCTTGAGCGTGAACACACGAAGTATAAGCCATTGATACGAAGCATTCCAGGCGGGTTCGGCAATTTGCCACGGCGCCATTCGGTGACCTACGGCCCAAACGCGCCCCAAGGCACGTTGGCCGCACATGAGAGCCCGCTTGTACCTTCGATGAACGCTAGTGAAACTGACCGGCGAGACCGGTAATACCGGTCACAAGGAGATAGATCGCCACCACATAATTGAGCAGGCGCGGCATCAGCAGGATGAGAATTCCGGCGATCAAGGCCACCCATGGATTGATCAGGACCAGGTCAATGTTCATCGTTCTTCCCCGTGAGATGGGCTTAGAGCCCTGATTCGGCTGATTGGATGATGCCAAGCATAAGCCATCGGCGGCGGCTTGTCCTTCAGGTAATAGGGAATTGAAGGCTTAGTGATCCTTCGTCATAGCCCTTCTTCTATCTCGCCAGAAAAAGCATATATCCCGTCTTGTGTTTGCCCTTTTTGGCGACAAAGGGTAGTTCACCTGCCGGTCGCAGGGGCGGGAAGAAAGCGCGACGCGGGGAGCGGGGGCTGACAGCAGCATGATCGTAGACGAACCCGGCTTTTGGCTCGCTGTCCTTCAGATCATCTGGATCGATATTCTGTTATCCGGCGACAACGCCGTCGTGATTGCGCTTGCTTGCCGCAAGCTCCCTCCCCAGCAGCGTGTCTGGGGCGTCGCACTGGGAACGGTAGTTGCCATCACTTTGCGCGTCATCTTTGCCGGACTGGTGACTACGCTGATGAAAGTCGCCTATCTCAAGCTTGCCGGCGGTCTTCTTCTGCTGTGGATCGCAGTGAAGCTGCTCGGCCCCGAAGACAATGGCAAGTGCAATGAGGTCCAGGCGGTCGATAAGCTGTGGCGCGCCGTCAGGATCGTTGCCATCGCCGACGTGGTGATGAGTCTGGACAACGTCATCGCGATTGCCGCCGTCGCTGACCGGTTCGAAGCCCCGCATAACTATGCCCTTCTGATGTTCGGTCTCGCCGTCAGCATCCCGCTGATCATGGCCGGTGCCGCCATTGTCTTGGCCCTTCTGGAGCGCTTCCCCGTCGTGGTCTGGGCCGGCGCCGCGCTCCTCGGTTGGATCGCCGGCGAGATCATCGCTAAGGATCCGGTGTTCGTCTCAGGACTCGAACCGGCCGCGGCGCATACAATCGCAATGATCGGTGCGACGTTGGGCGCGCTGTTCGTCGTCGCCGCCGGTCTGGTACGCCGGCGCTGGTTGAGGCGGAGCGCGCCTGACGAGGTCTAGCCGCCGCAAGGCGCCGGTGGCCGGTGGCGGGACGCGCTAACTGACGAGCCTCGTCCGCCCGTTCATCGGCCCATCAATATCTGTTGCGGTTTGTACCGCTCGTCGGCGGCGGCGTTCCAGCCGTCCAGTTGGCGATGCAATTGGTAATGTAGGCCTCTTTTTCCCTGGCACTGAGCCTTGGCAAAACCCTATTGGCTGCTCGCCAACACGCATCTTCCACCCATCGCGGGGCGGCGAATGTCGGCGAAGCGGCAAGTACGACACCGGCGAGAAATATCGGCACAGGTTTCATGGTCATCGCACACCTTCCTTTCGTCAAAAACCGACACCCCCGGGGACGCGCCGCAATGGCCAGCGCGACAATACTATGCTGAGCCTGCGGGGCAAAATTTACAAGCCGCCTCCGTCATCCCAATAGCGGAGAAAAACGTAGAGAAAGTAGAGGCACCAACCAATCGCAAACAAGATCACCGCCATTACGGCTCCGATCGCGGCCATGACAATCGCGGCGATGATGTTTCCGCCTGCCAAGGTTGGAAACAGCAGGACAGCGAATAGCGCCCCGACAATACCGAAAAAGATACTGAACAGCCAAAAAGGCCACTCCTCGAAGAGGAGCAGCCAACTATCCTTATCTAACCAACCAATAAGGGGATCGACGGCCAGGGCCACGAATAGAACCCAAATGTCCATCGTATTAGCTTTGCAGACCAGCGGCGTTTTGATGTGGGAATTATCACAGTCCCGACGAACCCCAAGCTGTATCCTCGCGGCGCGGGGAGAAGCGGCTTCACGCATCCGGCCAAGCTCTCACCTAGACTGCGCAGCGCAACACGGGCAACGAGGGCGCCGCGGCTTGCAATTCGTTGCGGTTTCGACTTTGTTGCCTTTACCCAGCACCTCAGCAGCTGAGTTGATTGCATGGATGGGTGGCCGAGTGGTTGAAGGCACCGGTCTTGAAAACCGGCAGGCGTGCAAGCGTCTCGAGGGTTCGAATCCCTCCCCATCCGCCACTGTCATTTCGAGAGGTTAGCGTCCGGCCGGCCCTCACCAATGGCCGCCAAGCGCCAGGGGACGCCGCCTTTGGTTTCGAAAGGCTTTGGCAACCGCGATGGCGGCGACCACGACATGGCCGGCAAGCACGGCACACAGGATCCAGAATAGGGCGTAGAAGCTCATGAAGTCCCCCTGTTCAGCGAGCCCCCAGCCCGATGACGTTTGCTAAACTGCGGCCGGGCCCTCTTGGTTCCGGGGCACGGCGGGCCGTCCTCGAAAGGCTGGAGCCCGCAATGGGGGGTAAGACGTGCCAGAAGACCGGAATTTGAGCTGGAACTACCGTGTCCTGCTAGGACAGGGCGTATCGACGAACGCCGCGAAGGAACTGACCAGCGTCAAGCTCGTTCTGCCGTTCCTTTATACGTCGGTTGGCGCGCCGGTCTTTTTTGCAGGTCTTTTGGTGCCGATTGCCACCGGCGCGAAGATCTGTGTGCAGACTTTCGCTGCACCACTTGTTAGCGCGGCGCGATCCAACAAGAAATTTCTTTCTCTAGCAGCGTTGGCAACGGCCTTAGCGCTCGTTCTCGTCAGCATCACCCTCGATCTTGTCACCGTCCCTTGGCTGGTCGCGATCTTTCTGTTTGTTGCGCTGGTCCTTGGGGCCTCAGCCGGGTTGGGCTCGCTCGCGTTTCAGAATCTTATCGGGCGGACTCTGACCCATGAAACGCGCAGCCGGCTGCTCTTCACGCAATCGAGCCTCGCCGGCATCTTCGCAATGATCGTTGCTTTTGCCTCCCAGATCGTTCTCAATCCGGGAACGTCTCTGGTCGCGCATCAGGAGCTGATCTGGCTTGGCATCGGCTTGTTTCTGATCTCGGCTTTGGTGATCACCGCCATCCGCGAGCCTTTAGCCCAAGCGCCGGCGGATAGCCGCCAACAGGAGGGCCGTCGCCGCCACGGACTCGACGAACTCGGAGAGAGCTTTCGCATTGCATTGGCGCTGGGCTGGTTCCGCCGGTTTCTGATCGCCCGAACTCTGTATCTTTCCATCGAATTGGCGATGCCGTTCTTCTCGATCCATGCCGCCTCTTACCACGGCAGCAGCGTGATCGGCCTCAACGCATTTGTCATCGCATCGAGTATTGGTTTGGTCGTTGGCGGTTTCTTTTGGCAATGGATCGGCGGCCGCGGGATTCACATGATCCTGGTTTTGGCCGCGTGCATGACCTGCCTCGGCGGGTTACTGGCGATGGCGATCGAATTGAAACTCGTTTCCCAGGGCATTTTTCTTTACGCCATCGTCTTCGTCTTGGTCAGTCTGGGCGCACAAGGAATTCAGAATGGCCGAACGCTCTACCTGATCGGGGCGACCACTGATCACGAGCGGCCCTATTGCATTGCCGTAGGGAGTGTGACGATCGGATTGATTGCGATCGTCTTCGGCGCCCTGCTCGGCGCTCTTGGCGGCTTCAAAGGTGTCGTTTGGCCGATATTCGCGTTGATGGTGCTGAACATCCTGGCTGCTCTGTACACCGTCAGATTGCACGACTTCCGCCCTAAGAACGTCAGCCCGTGATAATTGAGCAATGATTTCAGTGACTTTCAGGCGTTCTGCGAGAGTCGTCGGGGTGTCTAAAAACCGCGCGTCAACCCTTCGTTAATGATATCGCGGTGCTAATGGGCTTAAGCGGAGAGGCCCATGGACACGCTAGGCGAAGGCCGACTTCCACAATCGTTAGGGCTCGGCGAAAGCCGCGTTCCTCACTCATCATTGTTGTCGATTGCGGCCGGTTTCGTGATTGTAAGCGGCAGCCTTTACCTGCTGACCGCATCCTGGGGACCCCAACACGCGTTTGAGGCCGAACCGTCGGCGCCCTCACCGGTAATGAGCGCGGCCGAGACCGAGACTGAGACCTTGTTGGACGTCACCTTGACGGCGCGCGAGGCAGAACCGGATGGTGACGATGAGACCATCGCCGCCGAAACACCGCTGGCGTCTCAGAAGCCGGACCCGACAGCTTCCTTCGGCGTCGTGCCCATCGCTGAGGCCGAGCCTGTAGAAGCCGAAACGATCATTTCCAAATCGACGGTAGCACGTGACGGCATCGTGACGCCGGAGGATGTCCCTGACATCCCGGCGCTCCCGGAAACTGCCGCCGCCGAGAGCGCCGATCTCGAAACACCTGTCGCCGCCGAGACGACCGCGCCCGCGACGGATCAGATCGGTCACCTGATCGCGGAATCCCCGACGAGACTGGTCTCAACCCAAACGATCCGCGAGGATACCGGCGACATCCCCGATCGCCCCGTGGAGGTCTCAGCCGAGCCGGCCGATGAGGCCGCAAGCCCCGAGACCACCGCCGCTGTCACCCCGCGTGCACCAACGCCCAAGCGAGAGTCGCGGGCCGCGCAACAGACCGCCCGCTCCACTCCTGTATCCAGGCCGGCGGAACGGAAACAAAAGCAAGCGCGACCGGCCGGGCCCCAGCAAGAACAGGCTCGCAATGGTCTTGGCTTCAGGCTGCCGATGGGACTGGCGCCGGCCAAGCCCGTAACGGCGCCGGCGTCAACGCCACGGCTGAGCGGCGCGGCCTATTCGCGCCAGGTCTGGGCGGCTCTCGCACGGAGCAAACCAAGGGCTGGACAGAAAGGAAGCGCGACCGTGGTGTTCAGCATTGGCGCCAGTGGCTCGGTCGGCAGCGTACGGATCGCGCGATCGAGCGGCAATTCGAGGATCGATCAGCTGGCGCTCTCTACCGTACGCCGCGCGGCGTTTCCGGCTCCGCCCTCAGGCGGAACCTCGTTCTCAATCCGCATCGATTTCCAATAGGCCAGGCGCCCCTATGGCCCGCGTGACTGGAGGCGCAGGCCGCGTCACGCCCGCGCGGGCCCGCCCACCAGCCAAGATTTGGCCTGGCCCTGCGGCGCGCCGTCGTTTTCGTTGCTTTGACGACCGTCGTTTTGCTTCCGCAGACCGCTAATGGGCTGCGAGCTGCCCCAGCCTTGAGGCCGCACAAGATCAGGTGGAAGCAGCGTCAAGGCATCGCCAAAGGCCTGGTCGATCTGGCCCTGCGTGAGGTTGCGCGCGTCTTTGAGGCTTGCGCCTGCGAGGTTGGTTCCGATGAGCCTTGCCTCGGCGAAATCGGCGCGCTCGAGCTGTGCGTTGCAAAGATCCGCTCCGCTCAAATTGACGCCGTCAAGCCGTGCATCGCTGAGATCGGCATCCGACAGGTCGGCCATTTCGAGATTTGCGCCCGAAAGCGTGGCAAAGCGCAAGGACGCGTGCCTCAGCTGGGCGAATGAGAAGTTAATTGGCCCCCCGCTGATTGGCCCCATCTGGCGCTCGGCTGGGCTCAGCACGATTCCATTGAGATTTGGCGTGACGGAAGGATTTTGAGTTCGCCACTCATTCCATGACCGCGGGCCATGGCGCAATGTCTCGATATGCTTTGAGGCGACTGACAAGGTTACGCACGCAACACTAAGATTCGACTCGTACCAATCTGGCTATCGATGATGAGCGGCACGAATGGGAGCCTAATGCAAACGGTGCCTCGCCTGCAAGCAGAGTTGCAGGCAGGTCCACACTCACCGGGCGGGCTGTGGATGGGCCGTCACAAAAGATGCATGGCCCGCAGGCGAGGACTGAGGGACACGGCACGGGACATAGCAAAAGAGCCGCCCACGGGCGGCTCTCTCAACACTCTGGACGCGGCTCCCCTGTCAGGGGGCAGTCCGGATCAGCCGATTCGCGCCGTGCCGGAGCGGCCGTCGCTCCGGACCCAATAGACCGTCGCGCCTTCGCGGCTCAGTCGATAACAATAGGATTTGCCGTTCATCCAGCTTGACCATTGCTGGCAAAGCTTGTCGTCGGCGACCCACCATTTGCCACGGTCTTGGGCACCGTCGCCCCGGGCAAAACTCGCGGCAACCGCGCTCATCCTTCCCGACATGCGCCCATTGGCAGAGTAGTTTATCGGCAGCTCAAAACCTGAGATCTTGAGGAAAACTGTTTTGCCGCTGATCGCCTGCCGCAACGCGTCGCCTGAAAGCGTCACGGGTTTGGCAAGAGACGCCGTCGCCGACAGCGCCAGGCTCATGGCCAGAACGAAAGTACCGATCCTCATCGCTTCCCTTTGTCTTAGAACTGTCAAGGAAGCGAAATACCCCGGTTAAAATGGTTAAAATGGGGCCGCTCTGGGCAAATAGCGTGACAAGGTTAAGGCGTTCTCGAACCTAGCCTTTTGGCCGGCGTTTTGTGCCGGCTCGTTGGGCCACGCGCCGGCGGTTACGCGAAGCGATGACATTGATCACCTCGACCCCGGCGGCAAACGCCATGGCAAAATAGATGTAGCCGCGCGGGATGTGGAAATGCATGCCGTCGGCGATGAGCGCCGCCCCGATCAGGAGCAGGAAGGACAGCGCCAGCATCTTGGTGGTGGGATGGCGCTCGATAAATTGAGCGACCGGACCGGAAGCGAAATACATGACCAGGATGGCAACGGTCACGGCGGCAATCATCACCCCGAGATGGTCGGCCATGCCGACCGCGGTAATGATGGAATCGATGGAGAAGACGAGGTCGATAATCGCGATCTGAACGATTCCCGCGGTCATGGCGTCGGCGACGGGGCTTGGGGGCCCCTCCTCCCCGTCTTCACCCTCGATATCGTGGTGCATCTCGCGCGTGCCCTTGACCAGGAGAAAGAGCCCCCCCGCGATGAGAATGAGATCGCGCCAAGAGAACGCGTAGCTGCCTATGGTGAAGATCGGCGTGGTCAGGTGGATGACCCAGGCGATTCCGGCAAGCATGACGACGCGAAAGATGAGCGCAAGCGACAATCCGATCTGCCGCGCCGTGCGCCTTTGCTGTGGCGGCAAACGCGACACCAACAGCGAGATGAACACGACATTATCGATGCCGAGCACGATCTCCATCGCGCTTAAGGCGACGAAGCTTGCCCAGATATGCGGATCGGTCAGCCAGTCCATGACGATACTAAGATGAGAATTCTTCCGGAGGTGTTGATGCTGGAATCACTAACTTAGCCGGAAACTGCGGTGTGAGGTCAACTGGGGATCATGGCGCGCGGTTATTTTCGGCAAGGGTACGGAGAAGCCCGATGCAGGCCAAATAGATCGCGGTCGAGATCAGAATCACCTGGATCCAGAGCGGCGAAGGAAATGGGTTGGCAACGGCGACGGCGGCGGCAACCGCCCAAAGCGCGGTCACTGCACAGGTCAGCGGCCGAAGCCTAACGACTCGAAACGGATGGACGGCAGGAAACGGCACGAAGGTAAGCAACACGAACATGGCGACGATGGCCAATGAGACGGAAGGCGCCGGCTCGAGCGCAAAGAGATAGAGCAGGACGATGTTCCAGATGGCAGGAAACCCGACGAAGTAGCCGTCTTCCGTCTTGCTGTTCAGGGTTGCGACATGGAACAGACCGGACAACAAAATGAGAGCGGCGGCGGGTAATCGACCCGCCTCCGGCAACAGCGTGGCCTCGGTCAGCGCAACCGCCGGGACCACCACGTAGGTCAGATAGTCGACAATCAGATCGAGCCTCTCGCCGCTGAAGCGCGGGAATAGAGCCTCGATCTTGAGGGCGCGCGCCAAGGGGCCGTCGACGGCGTCGACGACCAGCGCGGCCCCGAGCCACACGAACATCATTTGCCAATCGCCGCGATGGGCCGCGCCGAGCGCAAGCAGTGCGAGCACGGCGCCGCTTGCCGTTAAAAGATGCACCGACGCGGCGCCCAGACGCGCGATCATGCGTCTTGGACCGGGCGTAGCCACACGCCTTTGGAATGAACGGGCACGGCGTAGAAAGGATTTTGCTTAGAAACGGCGCTTGACCTTGCCGAGGACGCTGACGCCGTCGTCATTCTCCTCGAGCCCGGACGGACCTTGCAGCTCCAATTGCTGCTGGTCTTGGCCATAGAGAACGTCGAAGCCGAGGTCGAGCTTAGGCAGGACCGTGTAACCTAAAACGTTCAGTCCACCCTCATCAGGCGCCGGAGCGGTCGCGCCGCCGCCGGGCGTTCCCAGCTGTAACGTATCGGGTTGCAGCTCGGCCGTCGGAATGTCCGGAGGCGGCACGGGGATTTCCTGAAACGCGAAAGCCGGCGCACCGCTCAGCGACAACGCTATCAATCCAACAAAGACGGCAGACTTACGCATGGCAAAGGATCCTGCGC
>Ga0315534_1001809_pt1 | contig 14730 bp, 13 predicted proteins | sample SalMarSW160240MG_FD_203094 | JGI IMG/M metagenome (GOLD analysis project Ga0315534, IMG submission 203094) | Salt marsh sediment microbial communities from the Plum Island Ecosystem LTER, Massachusetts, United States - Salt Marsh Sediment SW1602-40 ... | reverse complement strand
AGGAAGTTGTTGAGCTTCATGGCCAGCTCGTGGCGGTCCTTTGCGGGGAAGAAGGCCTCCGTGTCGAACACCCCAATGCGCACGAAGGGCGGCGTCTGGACTTCCTGGATGAGCTGGGCGATATCCAGTCCGCGGCCCTGCTGCCACGCCGCCTCCAGGATCGAAGAAAGCAGGATGTGCTCCCGGCGTTGCTGCCGGGGGTGTAGATAACGAACTCCGCCGCATCCCGCAGCCGCCGGATGCGAGACCCGTCCTGCCCCCACTCGGCCAGCCCGTTGCGCCACAGGAGGGCCTGCTGTTCCGCGTACTGGGCGGGGCCCAACCCTGCCCGCCGCAGGCTGGGTCTCACGACCCAGGTAGAATACGCCGAGTCCTTCAAACTCCTGCATAGCGCGGGCATGGTACCACAGCCGACCGGGCCTGTCCAGGCGGACTCCTCCATCTGCCTGAGATCCTGCTGCAGGATGCGTGCGAACAGCACAAAGCAGACGCCTTAATCCTTTGGGGTACGGCGGGGCTTGGGGCGGGAATCCGGTAGGCGGATCGTGCGCTCCGGACTCCAGCTCCACCCGGGCATGGTTGCGATCATCTTTTCGATGTGCTTTTCGCCGGCTTCGACCAGCATCATGTGCGTTGAGTCGTCGAGCACGGTCAGCTTCGGTGTGGCTCGTATACGCTCCACGTCCGACGCCGGTTTAGGCCCCGTCCCTGTGAAGCGCAGGATGTATCTACCCATGGTTCCCGGCTAGCGGACCAGCCCCTGGCCCTCGTACAGACTGCCAAATCCCAGGGCCTGGGCCTGTTCCAGCACAGCCCTGGCCATCGCCTCCGATCGGGCCGACGCGCGCGGTAGGCCCAGCAGCTCGACACGCGGGGACAGGATCGCCGCCGCCGCACCTGCGGCCGCAGGGCAGGCCATCGAGGTGCCGTCCAGGACCGCATACCCTCCCGGGTAGGTCGAGATCACTCCGACACCGGGGGCGGTCAGATCGATTTCCGGCCCGATGTTGGAGAAAGCGGCCACGAAATTCTTTTTGTCGGTCCCGTAGGGTGAAGCCACCTCCCCTCTTTGCGTCGTGGCGGACGGGAACGTGCCCTTACGCCCCATGGCCGAAACGGCCAGCGATAACGAGTAGGAGGCTGGAAAGCTCACGGGCTGGCGTCGGTCGTTGCCCGCAGCCGCGATCACCAGGCTGCCCCGGGATCGCGCGTACTGGATGGCGGACTCGATTGCTTCGTCCACCTCACTACTGCCCAGGCTCAGGTTGATAAGGTCGCAACCGTCCTCGACCGCACGATCGATGGCCTTCGTGATGGCATAGTTGGATGCCGAATCGCTTCCCTTACCGAACACCCGGTAGCTGCGCAGGGTTACCGCCGGCGCCATACCGCGCACCCCCGCCGGGGGCTGACCGCGCGCGGCGATTATCCCGGCCACGTGGGTACCGTGCCCCTTGCCGTTGTCCCGGAACTCCGTCTTGTCCTCACCGACCACCGTGTTCTCCCCGCCGTCGATCTCCAGGTCGGGGTGCTCCGCGATCCCGGTGTCCACCACACCCACCTTGATACCCTTTCCCGATTTCGGGGTCGTCGCACGGTAAAAGTAGCGCAGGCAGTCCACATAGCCCAGCGACAGCCGGATCAAGGCGATGCTGGTGTCGGAGCTCACTGTGAGGTTCTTCTTCAACGCCGGCCAGAAATCCTTTTCGGGGTAAATGTACAGCCGCTGGAGCTTGGGTGAAGCGGAACCGAGGGCCAGTTTCACCTCCCCCCTGGCGTCAGTCCATCCCTGGGCCCCGATCCGCTCCCCGAAATCGGTGAAAGCCACCACCAGCGCACCCGCCACCGGAGTGCCGTCCGTGCGGGACACGATGCGCAGCCTGACCTTGACCGCGGCCTTCGCAGCGGTCGCCTTGGTTTCGACGTGGAGCCGGGGTGCCACCGCCGGGTGGAAAAAGGCGAGCGGGACCAAGCGCAGGCTGGGTTGATGGGCTCGCAAGGCTGAAAGAGCCGCCGGAGCGATTTCCACCAGTTTGGCCCCATACTCGTTCACGGAGTCCAGCAGCCGCAACTCCACGCCCGGGGTGGCGTTCATCCGGAAAAGCCGGACCAGACCGGGTCGGACCGCCAGCTTCCGCAAGAACCTTGCGGTTGCCAATTCGGTGGACACAGCCGGCATCCGAATCCCCTGCATCGGCAGAACGATGAACTGTTTCCCGCCCAACTCGGCCATCCGCACACCTCCCGGTTGCCAGCGCGTTTCGCACCGGCGGTCCAGCCGCGTTTCAGTATAGACCGCCCGGGAGACCGAGGCAAGGACAGCAAGAACCAGCTGTTCCCAGCCGGCGCATCCCCATTGGTTTATTACTGCGAGTCGTGCTCTTTACGTTGATTCTAAGCGTCGTTGAGCCGATCCCGCGTGATCGAGTGGAGCTGTATGGTAGACCCGCGCCTCAATCCGCGAAGGGGTAGCGAAGCAGGGAAATCAGCTTCTGCTCCTCGGTGACCTGCATGTCCGCCAGGGTCATGGCCGCGTCGATCAGGGCGAGGTGGGAATACCCTTGCGGGAAGTTTCCCACCAGGAGCTTGCTCTCGAAGTCGATCCCTTCACTGAACAACCCCAGGTGATTGGCGTAGGACAGAGTCCGGTGAAACATGCGTTCCGCTTCCTCTATCTCACCGATCTTGTACAGGCTCTTGATCATCCAGAAGGTACAGATTGTGAATGACGATCTAGGCAGGCCGAAGTCGTCTTCGTTCCGATAGCGGTACATCAAACCGTCCCGGCAGAGCTCTTCCTTTGCCTTTTGGACAGTAGCGACGTACTTCGGGTCCTTGGCGTCGATGAAATTATAGGTCTCCATCAGAAGATTGGAAGCGTCCAGGTTCCGGCCGCCGTAGTACTGGGTGAAAGCCCCAACCTCCTGGTTCCAGCCCTTTTCCAAGATTTCCTTCCTGATCTCATCCGCAGTGTTCCGCCACGTGCGGGAGTAATCCGTTTTATCGAGGATCGCTGCGATCTTCGCTCCCCGATCCATGGCCACCCAGCAGAGAACCTTGGAAAAGGTGAAGTGGTGTTCCTGGCTCCTGATCTCCCAGATCCCTTTGTCCGGGTTGCGCCAGGTTTCGGCGACCGTGCGCACCAGGCTGCGCACAATGGTCCAGAGATCCTCGCCGTAGGAGAGGGTGTGGCGGAAGAGCTTGAAATACTGATGGATGACATCGATGAGGATGCCGTAGATGTCGTTCTGCTTCTGCTTGTAGGCGGCATTGCCGACCCGGACCGGTTTGGAGCCCTCGTATCCGGCCAGCCAGTCCAGCTCCCGCTCGGTCAGCTCCTTCTCCCCGCGGATCCCGTACATGATCTGGATCTTATCCTCTTTGAAGGGAATCACGTTGATGATGAAGTTTAGGAAACGTTGGGCCGAGTTGTAATGCCCGAGGGCGGTCAGGATGGAAATAACCATCGAGGCATCCCGGATCCAGCAAAACCTGTAGTCCCAGTTCCGGACCTCTCCGATCGCTTCAGGCAGTGAAGTGGTTACCGCGGCCAGGATCGAACCGGTCTTGTGAAAGGTCAGCAGTTTGAGGACCAGGGCGCTTCTCAGGATCGGCGTCTGGTACCGGCTGAAATGGATGCTTCGTTCCAGCCAGTTCAACCAGTACACCTCGGTCCGCTCGTACTCCAGGCGGATCTTGTGGCGGTCCAGCTCGACGAGCTTCTGGTTATAGCTGATAACGAAGTAGTAGTCCTGATCGATCGTCACCTCCCGCTGCTCCAGCACGTCTTCGAAATCCACGTCGGTGTACAGATAGACCGACTCATAAGGGCCTTCGGAGGTGTAGCTCTTGATATATTCATCACTTCGGGTTGTCTCCGTCCCGTATTGAGCGTAGGCCAGACGGGGCTGGTATCCGAAGCGAACCCGCGGCCGCCCGGACACCGCCCGGACGAGCCTGATGATCTCCGGAGGACAGAAGTAGTAACCGCTGTCGGCTCGGTAGCGAGGCATGAAATCCAGTACTTCGAACGCATCGTGGTTGCTGCTAAATCGGGTGCGGAGGATATTCGTCCGGTAGATGTACCCCTGGGTGATCGAATACTCGGGGTCGACCTTGATCTCGAAAAAACCGCCCCGCTCCTGGTCGAGAATCCTGGCGAAAACGGAGGAGGAGTTGAACTCGGGAAGGCAGCACCAGTCGATGCTACCAGTCTTTGATATCAGTGCAGCAGACCTGCAATTCCCTATGACGCCGTAATCCAGGTTGTCCAAGGCGTGCTTCCTTTCTTACCCTGTACCGTTTGCCGGGTGTCGCTGGAACGGTAGCATGGAAGCCCCTACTTGAAAAGGCAATAAACCAACCACGCAGGCGAAACCTGGGCGGGGATTAGCTCTGATCGAGCTTTTTTTTAAGCTCCGCGATTTCTTCCTCGAGCTCTTCGATCCCGATCAGTTGATGGGGCCGGATGCTGTGAATCGGGATGGAAGACTTCCGTTCCTCCAGCTCGATCCGCAGTCGCCGGAGCCTGTCTACCATTTCCTGTCGGTTTTCGCCTGTCATGTCCATCTCCTCTGCCTGGTTCAATAATACAGTTTGACGTCGAAAAAGGCCAATCGCTTCCCGACGCGAACCGCGCTGCTGCTTCGTGGCGACCCGGCGCATCGGGCGACACTGATACTCGATGACGCGGTAGCTCGAAGCAGCCGCCCGAGGGCAGGGCATTGCGCGGACAGGGAAACAACGGGTAGAATTCGCAAAGTAACAGGAATGACTCGGTCCCGGAGGCAGCCGATGAAGAAGAACGACAGGGGTTTTTCCCTGGATGGATTTTCAAAGTACTACGACCTCATGACCCCGGCCGAGCTAAGCAGATTCAGGCGGAAGCAGATCGCACTGAGCGGTATCCGCTCCGGCGAGCGGGTATTGGACGTCGGCTGCGGAACGGGCGCTCTGTCCATCCTGGCGAAGATCGCCGTGGGAGAAGCCGGGGAAGTGGCGGGGATCGACATCGCAGCCAACATGATCTCCAGGGCCCGGGAGAAAGCCAGCAAGGCGGGGCTGGATATCGATTTCCGGGTCGCCTCGATTGATTATCTGCCCTATCCCGACGGCTGTTTCGACAGGGTAACCAGCAGCATGATGTTTCACCACCTGCCTGTAGACATCAAGGAGAAGGGTGTGCGGGAAATCCACCGGGTCCTCAAAGCGCAAGGGCGCTTCTTTCTCTGCGATTTTTTAACTCCCCACCCTCTCACAGCTCCGCTGATGTTTCTGCTGCTTGTCTGGATGCGCTCGACGCGGTATCAGCTGTTCGGGAAACTTCCCGACCTGATAGAGGAGTGTGGCTTTTCGACCTCTGAATTAGTCGGACACGGCGCTTTTCTCAAGTATTATCGTTATACAAAAGGGTGACTACTTCATTTGCGCATGAGTGCGGGTGCGATCACAAAGAAACACCTGCTTCCTCGAAGGCTTTCTCAACGAGCCTGAAAATCCCAAGTTCTTTCGACCAGTGTTGCAGGTATCCTTTATCAAGGGAATCAGCCTGTACCTTGATGACCCCCAACACGTCGAGCCACTGTCGTTCAGAAACTCCTCCACCAGCTTCATACCATTGCAGTTTATTGATAATGATATCTTCCGATGAGCAAAAATAGATCTCTGTAATCTTATTCTCTTCAAACAGTGTATCCCGGTGTCTGCGACCCATGGCAGTGTGGTGGTAGATCTCGTCTTTTGGAATGAATACATCGAGTTTGATCGATGTTTCTAGATGTATCAAATTGAAGGATGAACCACGACTGATAGCATCGACGATCGTGGTTTCGTCGACGTAGTAGTTCCTGTTGAGCCTATCCATTAGGGCCATGATGTGACGTGGCTCGATATCGGCTACGAGATCGACGTCGATCGTCGATCGTGCCATCCCGTACAGAGAACTCGCGATCGAACCGCCGATATAGTAGGGAATAGCCAAATCGTCAAAGACTTGGACGACTGGTCCTACCGCCAGTAGAAGGTCCGGATCTTTCATGGTGGATTGTTTGAAGGTAATGTTCCAAACGTTCGGCCAGTTCCCTGCCGTAGTTCAGTTCCACGAACAGCAGGTCAGCTTCAGTCTCACTCTGCGCCTTTCTTGCCCTGGTGATCGCCCTTCTGGACAATTGAATCATCAAACGAGAAAGCGAGCGAACCTGATTGAATTTTTCTGAAACGCTTTTTTTCCTGAGCAGATCGACTAACACCCTTTCCGCTCTTCTTTCTGTGTCAGGAGATTGTGTTTTCATAGTACTCGCCGATTCAACAACCTACAACCATACCTCATCGCAAGGTTCGAATCAATCTTCTTAAAAAAGGTCTTGCCCGCAAACCCAGGATGTAGGAAACTACTCAAACAAATCCGATTCTTCGGAGCCCTGAACCCGTTAAGGATCTGTGATGATCAATTTTGTGCTCGACAGCCGGGAGATAGGGGGAGTCATGAAAGTCAAATATATGCTGGCAGTTCTTGCCCTGACTTGTTGTGCCATACCGCTGTCGGCGCTGGAGGTTCCGTCTCTGACCGCCCCGGTGTCCGATCTGGCCAGGCTGTTGACTACCGAACAGGTGGATCAGCTGAACAACCTGCTGCTAGACTACGAGGCGGAGACGAGCAATCAATTCGCCCTGTTGATCATCCCTTCCCTCGAGGGCGAGGTTCTGGAATCATACTCGATCAAGGTAGCGAGCGCTTGGGCTTTGGGGGAGGCGGACAAGGACAACGGGCTTCTGCTGCTGGTCGCCCTGGCGGAACGGAAGCTGCGGATCGAGGTGGGCTACGGCCTGGAAGGCGTCCTCACCGACGCCTTTTGCGGTCGTGTCATCGACAATACGATCGTACCCTATTTCAAAAAAGAACAGTACTACGAGGGCCTCACCGCCGGCCTGCTGGCGCTGATCAGGCAGACCGGGGATGAGTTCAGCCCCGACCCGGCTTTGGAGCCTGCGGGAGCGGAGTTCACGGACCGCTTCGGCGCCTACCTGTTTCTGACCCTGCCCTTTCTCATGATTTTGTTCGTGTCGATTTTCCTCGGCCGAAACCGTGCCTTCAGTAGATTGTATAAAAAGGAATACGAGCAGCTCAAAGGCGAAGAGATCCGTTCAGCCGGGATGGATCCCACGCTCTACCGCGTCTGGAAAAAAAGGGTCAAGCTGCAGCTGAAGGGACGCGTAGCCGGACTGGCCTTCGCCGGGGTGATTCCCATTCTACCCTCCCTGGCGGTGATCCCGGTAACCCCTGTAGCATTACTGATTCCCGGCCTCTATCTCTTCGCGATGTTCATCCTCCCCCTCATCTGGCGTCCGCGGGAACTTCCCTACGCTCTGTCCTACCGGCGCATCGAAGATGACTACAAGAAGCTCGAGGGGCTGATGAAGGAAGTCTCTTCGGAGGAGGAGCGACAGGAGATGCTCAAACTCTTCCTGACCGGTTACATCAGCATCGCCCTGATGAGAATGGTGATCCAGAAGAAGGGACATTTCGACAGGAAATTCTACATGGCGAGTTACCGGAGTTCCTCCTCTTCCGGCTCCGGTTCCCGCTCTTCCTTCGGCGGCGGCGGCGGTTCCTTCGGCGGAGGAGGGGCCTCGGGGGGCTGGTAGCATCGGTTCCCCCTGGAAGGAGTACCCCTGGGTTGAAGGAAAAGGCTGCCGGGCTTATGACCACCCGGAGAAAAACAGCCGCCAGACCCCGTACAGCAGAGCAGCGGCAAGGGCTACCCCGGCGGCAATCAACCAGGGCAAGGCCCTGTTGCGAGGCGGTTCGTAGGAGATGTCGTCGGACAGCTCGTCTATATCTCCCTCTTCGTAGGGAAAGTGCTCAACCAGCACCGCTTCCACCTGATCGAGTATATCCAATAGACCGTCGATATAACCGCCCGCGGAGAATCGCTTGGACATTGTATCCCGCAGGCTTTCCCAATAATCCGGACCGGTGATCCGGTCGATCCCCTCGTCTCCCACAATAGCGAATGTTCGGGAGGGGAGGGACAGAAACACGAGCACTCCGTTTCTCCTCCGAGTCCGGGTCATTCCCAAGGCGACAAAGGTTTTGCGGGCCGCCTGCAGGGTGTCGTTGACCCGTCTGCCCGTAACGTGGAGCCGGACCTCTCCGGAGCTGCGGCTTTCGATTTGTCCGATCTTCTCCCGCAGCCGCTGCTGATCCTGAGAGGAGAGCAGTTGGTCGAGGAGACCCGTCTTTTTCATGGAAAGATGCTATCTCTAACCGCTTTGCACTGTCAATGTGTTTTCCGCTTGATATACATCAAGAGCAGCTATCCCAGAAAAACCACCAAGCACGGATTTACCGGCGCTCCCGCACCGTCCGGAGAAGGAAAGGCAGGTTCATGCAGAACATGAACAGGGAGGTGGCGAATGTTCCCACCACGACGTACCAGGGATGGCCGCCGATGGAGAGATGAGCGAAAAGAGGGATGTTCAAGATATTGCTGAAGATCAGGACCACAAAGGGGGTCAGGACCACGGACATCACCGGTGTCCAGCGTCCGAACCTGTACGAAAACCCTTTGAAGAACTTGATTACGATCAAGCCTCCGAGCAGCAGGGACAGGAGGTACTCTACGGGCACAAAAAAGACGAACAGGCCCAAAACGGCGGAGAGTCCGCCTCCTCCTTTGAAGTGGTAGAACAGGGGCTTCATGTGACCCAGGATCGCGGCCATGCCCACGGCAAAAAGTGCCCAGAAATCGGCATAGGTGTCGCCGGAGAAAAAGAGCAGCCGGCCCAGCACTACGGGGGCAAGGCTCTTCAGGGCGTCCAAAACGCCCACCAGCAGGCCCCACGCGGCGCCGATGTTGCGGAACACATTTGCGGCTCCGGGATTATGGCTGTCCAACTCCCGGATATCCTTGCCCTTGACCAATCGGGTGACGATGATGGCGTAGTTCACCGAACCGCTGAGATAGCCGATCATCAGCATGATGAAAAGATAAAGAAAAAACATCCCCACCCCCTCTACTCCACCGCCACGATCAGCAGGCTGTTCGTCTGGCCGCCGTAGTGGAACTCCACGGTCAGGCTGTCCTGGAGCCTCAGGATCCGTTCTTCGAGCTCGGTAGTATAAGCCTCATCGAAGGCATCACTACAAAAGAAGGATACACAGCCCGCCTCGCTGAGATCGAGCTTGGTCAAACCCCGCTCCACCGTCTCGGCCAGGGAGGCGTCTACGGCCAGCACCTCCGCCCCGCGTAGGATAAAGAAATCCTGCTTTTTGATCTCCACACTACCGTAGCGTGAATCCCGGCTGCTTTGGTAGACCTTGAGACAGATCCCCAGGTCGATGCTGTCGCCCATGCTGCGGATGTTCTGCTGCGGCGGATCCTCGGCATTGAAGCCGTACAGCGCCGTGATACCCTGCACCACGTTTTCGGTGGGCAGGAGAAAGACATTCTTGCCTGAAGCCTGCTGGGCCAATGCGGCTGCTGGGATGATGTTCGTCTCGTTCGGCAGGACGATGATGTTTTCGCTCGGCATTTCCTCCAAGACCTCGAGGATTTCCCCGCATGAAGGAAGCCGGCCGGCATACTCCAAACAGGCGGCCGCCTCCAAATCGGAAAAAACGCTCTTGAACCCTGACCCCGGCACGATCGCAAGCACGCTCAGTGCCTCATGGTCCTGAAGCGTTCTAAAGCTGGCGTTGATCTGCTCCTCCATGTCATCGATCTTCGAGCTGACGATCGTACCCAGCTCGGCCATCTTAGCTCTGATCTCCTCGGGAGTGTCGGTGTGGATGTGCAGCTTCAGGTATTCCTCTTCACGAACCAAGGCGATGCTGTCTCCCCTCTGTTCCAAAAAGAGCCTCAGCTCCGGCCAGGGGAGTTCCCCGTTTTTTTCCACCATCAGCTCGGTACAGTAGCGGAAACTCAATTTCCCTTGATCAGAATCCGGGACTGTCAGGTCCGGTTCGAAGCGGTAGTCCTCCTCTACTTCGCTCTGAAGCTCCGCACCCAGGAGTCCCCGCATCATCCCTTCGATGACAAATATGAAGCCCAAACCCCCGGCATCGACCACACCGGCTCTGGCCAGCACGGGCAACAGCCTCGGGGTTTCAAAAATCTTTACCCGTCCGAGGGTCAAGCCGGCACGAAGAAGCTCCAAAACATCCTTCGATTCGGTCTCGGCCATGGCTTCAGCCATAGCCGTGATGATGGTGATCATGGTACCTTCCACCGGCGATAGGAGAGAGGAACGGGCCGCGTAGGAACCGCTGTCGAATCCCCCGCGGATCAGTTCCGCGGTGATGGCCGCGTCTGTATCGAGGCGCTGAGAAAATCCGCGGATGAAACAGGCCAGGATAAATCCGGAGTTTCCCCGGCTGTGTTTGTTGGCCTGTTCGCTTAATAGCTCCCAGGCGGCAGCACAGCTTCCTGCGTCGTCGTCGAGCAGCGCCTCCACCGCCGGTTTCAGAGTGGAGAGCATGTTCATCCCCGTGTCCCCGTCGGGTACGGGGAAAACGTTCAGATTGTCCAGGACACGGGTGTTCAGAAAGAGATAATCCGCCGCGGCTTTGAGAGACCGCTTCAACTCCGGGACACCGATGGCTTCAATCTTCATGCACCGTGTAGCCCAAGTCGTAGAAATCAGGGCCCGCATGGGGCATAGCACTGTGGTTGGTAGAGAGGACCTCAACATCCGCGTCCCAGCCCTGCTGCTCGATGAGCTCCTTCAGATGGCTGGTTTCTCGATCATAGGGGCCGATCCGGCTGATCAGCGCGGTAACCCGGCGGGCTTTCCTGGCGGCCAGATCCTCCGCCATCATTCCCACGAACCTCTGGTTGGCTTGCTGGTAGGTCTTGGCCTTGCCGATGTTTTTCAGCACCCCCGCCTCTTCGGATGAGCCGAGCAGGGGGATGATCTTCATGGCCGTCCCCAGGATCGCCTTAGCCCGGCCGATACGGCCCGTGCGCTGAAGGAAGAACAGGTCGTAGACCGAGCCCACGTGTCGGGTATTCTCCCGGTTGCGCTTCATCAAAGCCAGGAGCTCAGGGCCAGCCATGCCCTCCCGCTGCGCCCGGGCGGCCTGAAGGACCTGTACGGTGTAGGCGGCAATCATGTGCTGAGTGTCGAAGAGCTCGATATCCAGATGCGGGAGCTCTGATTTCACCTTCTGCAGTACAGTGACGGTGATCGAGGACATCCGGGCGGACTGGTGGATGGTGAGGATCTTTTGGTCTTTGAACCGCTCCCAGACCCGGTGCAGGTCTTCCTCTTTCAGACCGGATGTGCTCACGTTGTTTCTCTTGTCCTTGATCAGCCCGCGGAGCCTCTCCTTCTCCTCCCGGCTCATGGACATGGACACCGGGTAGGGCTCCCCATTCACGAACAGGGGATATTCCAGCACCTGGATGTTCAGCTCCTTGATTGTTTGGTATGAGAGCTGAAGCGATGAATCCGCTACAATAACCATGGAGACCTCCTATCTCACGTTCATGATCCTTTAACCTCCGCCGGCGGCGGCAGGGGATTGACGGGCACCCGGATCTCGAGATCCGTCAGGGGATAGGAAGAACAGGGATGAAAGTAACCGAACCTGCGGTCCGCCTGACGCCGCCCGTCCGTCTCGGGGAGCACATAGAAACTGCCGCTCAAAATCCGAGAGCGGCAGTACCCGCACTGCCCGGAGCGGCATTGCGCCGGGGGGGCCCAACCTGCCTTTTCCAGGGCGATCAATACCGATTCCGACGCCCGGGCGGGAATCTCGCAGGAATTTTCTCCTCGATGGACCCTCAGCGTAAACACACGATCCTTCAGGTCGTCCGGGAAATCCGGACGCAAAACAACATCTTCTGTTTCTCCGCAGGCCTCTTTTCTCAAGGCTCCGGGGGGCAGGTGAAAAGGTTTCAACTCCTCCTCCAGGAAGCGGTACAACCCCGAGGGACCGCAGATGAAAAAAGTCTTGTCTGACGGAGTACCGTCACTGGCGGGATCACCGGCAAGCTCCCGGATGCGCTCTCCTGTAAGCAGGCCGGTAAGACCCTCCCACTGCGGGTCCGGATCCGCCGCCACGAAGTAAACCCGGAAATGCTCGGGCAGTTCCGCGGCCAGGGTCTCGAGCTCCCGCCGGAAGATGAACTCTTCGGGACCGTCCGCCCCGTAGAGGATGGTGCAGGAGACCTGCGGGTGATTCGCCCGCAGCTCCCGCCAGAGGGAACGGAAAGGCGTAATACCGCATCCCCCGGCCAGGAGCACCAGCTCCCCTCGATCCCGCAGAGGCTCGTAGCCAAACTGCCCCAAGGGTCCGGAGCTCCACACCCGAGTACCGGGACGCCAGTGCTCCCAGATATACGGGGCAACGAAGCCTTTCTCGCGGCGGCGTACCGTCACCTCGTAATAGTTGCCCGTCTCCGCCTCGGTGGGAGAGGAGCAGATCGAGTACGGCCGGGAAACCCGAACCCCCTGGACGAAAAATTCCAGGCTCAGGTACTGCCCGGCTCGAAAGGGTGGCAGACGGTCCGGCCGGCCTTCCGAGTCGCCCGCCGCCGGTACCAGTTTGAAGGTGCGGGCGAAGGGGGTCTCCTGGCGCATCTGTTCGACGGCCAGCTCGAGCCGCTCCGGATGCAACGTCGATGTCAAGGCCTGCAGGGGATCCGGCGGCAGAAACTCAGGCGAAGCTCTGCGGATGCGCCGGCGTCGCTGCAGAGGCTGACGCAGGAACGCCCACAGATCCCGGTACTTTCCTCTTACCTGAACAACCATCAGCTCATCCTCGCCAGGGTGCGCCGGGCCGCGGCCCGGCCGGAAAGAATCGAGCTTCCGTAACCGTGGCAGCGGGAGGAGAACCCGCCGCAGAATTGCAGTCCCTCCAGGTAGTTCTCTTTCTCCAATGCCATTGCCCGGGGAACGAGGGAATCCCAGGGCTCCGGTTCATACCCGTAGACTACTCCCCGATAGGCACCGGTATAACGCTGAAAGGTGACTGGAGTGGCGATTTCGATCTCCTCGATATGGCCTGACAGCTTCACCCCCACGGCATTCTCGAATTGGGCGATCATTCCCCGGGCAATGTCGGTCTTGGTGTTGAAGTAGTCCTGGGGGCTCACCTGCTCCCAAACCTGGGGTTGGTAACAACAGGTCAGAGAGACGATCGACGTGCCCGGGGGCGAGCAGTCGGCAACGGCACTGTTCAGGCAGACCGAAGCCTGCATCAGGGGGGGCTCCAGTCGGCCGGTGGCATCATAGATCCGCTCGGTATCCATGTGGGGGGAAATGAAATAGCTGTAGTCGTTCAGCCCCAGCTCATGACGAGACTTGTTCAATCCCAGGTAGACAACAAAGGTGCTGACCCCATGCCGGCGGGCGTTGATCAGCCGACGAGCCCTTCGCGGCACTTCACTTCGGGGCGCAATCAGGCGGTTGAACACCAGGGAAGGGGAAACGTCGCAGATCACCTGCTTCGCCCCGATTCGGTCCCCCCCTGCGGTATGAATCTCCCGAACTTTGCCCCGACTCGTGCTTATTGAGTCCACCCGTTGGTTGTACTCCACCCTTCCTCCGAGCGCTTCGATCTTCTGCACCATCGCCGAAGCCAGCCCGTGGGATCGTCTGCAGGGGACAAAGGCACCCGAGGCCAGGTAGGTGTAAAGCATGGCCCCCCAGATGGTAAAGGACAGGCGCCTGGCCGGGACACCCAGAAAGCACCAGTAGGCATAGAGGATCTCCTGCGCTCGGGGGGGAACCCCCACCGCATCGGTGACCTGCTGCACCGTGTAGCCGCCGGTGTTCAGGAAGCTTCTGTGGTTGGCAATCAGCTCTTTTCTGTTCAGGTCTTCCCGATGCTGATCGAGGTAGGTCAGGGTCTCCAGAACCTCCCGGCAGAGGGAAAAATACCGGGTTACCGATTCCCGGCTGCCCGGCACCTGCGCTTCGATCAGATCGATAACCGCCTCGATCCCGAAGGGAACCCGAATATCGATGGAGCGCTCACCGAGGATGAGGCGGTAGGCTTCCGGAACCTCGGCCACCTCCAGATCCAACCCGGCCTCCTTTAGCAGATAATCCCTGACGCTCACCATATTGGAACGGGGAAGAGGCGCCGGCATCTGATGGAGGGAAGGCTCGAACTCGAAACGGCCCCGGACAAAGCTGGTGGCAAAGCCTCCGGGAAGATTGTGCTGCTCCAGAACCAGCACCTTCACTCCCTGCCGGGCAAGCTCCAGGGCCGCGCCCAAGCCGCCCAACCCGGCCCCGACCACCACCACGTCGGCGGACGGCGACGGTATAGGTTGAATCGTTTGCTCTGCCAGGGCTGCTTTCTCCTATTGTACTCTTTGCCTGAAATAATGTGATTGTAGCCTACAGGGAGTCGCCTGTACAGAAATTTTTTCCACGGCGATTGATCATCTTACTACATCGTCGTACTGCTCTACGATGAAGATCTTCTCGGCGGGTATTTCGGTGGTTTGAGCGGGGGCGTGTTTCTTCTCCCGATCCTGGGATTGAAAATCACCTGCTTCATCCTGGGGATGATCAATGTAGGAAGTTTTTCCTGGTATCGCTGTACACAAGGATCAGGAATGCTAAAGCACAGAAGCGGAGCTGACTTCCGGAACCCGCCGGATATTCATTCCCATCTCTCGAGCACCTGGTCCGGCATAGGATCGGCGCTGTCTACCTTTGAGAGCCGAACTAGTTCGGACCGGGCAGCGGCTTGATTTAGCGACCTCGGCTTTG
>Ga0315534_1001807_pt1 | contig 14732 bp, 14 predicted proteins | sample SalMarSW160240MG_FD_203094 | JGI IMG/M metagenome (GOLD analysis project Ga0315534, IMG submission 203094) | Salt marsh sediment microbial communities from the Plum Island Ecosystem LTER, Massachusetts, United States - Salt Marsh Sediment SW1602-40 ... | reverse complement strand
AACTGCCATTCGAACCGGAACCACACATAGATCAGGATACCGAGCAGGGCCACGACCACGGCGATGGTCCCTTGGGCGATCAGTTCGCCGGAAATCGTCGGGCCGACGATTTCGACGCGGCGATATTCGACCGTGTCGCCGAGGGCTTCCTTCACCTTGGCGATTGCTTCCTGCTGTTGCTCCTCCTTGGGCTGGGATGCGATGCGAATGAGAACCGCATCGGGGGCGCCAAATTCCTGGATCTGAACCTCACCGAGGCCAAGACCGCTTACCTGGCCGCGAATATCGGCGAGATTGGCAGGACTTTCCTTGGTCTTGATCTCGATCAGCGTCCCCCCTTGGAAGTCGATACCCATGTTGAGTCCGATGGTCGCAACCAGGATGAGGGGAACCACGGTCAGCAGGGCCGAGACGACCCAGGAGATGGCTCGCAGTCCGACAAAATCGATCTTGGTGTCGGGAGGAATAAATTGAATGCCTCGAAACATGCGTCTTGCGTCCTAAATTGGGATGGCTTGGGGCCGCGCCCAGCGGAGCCAGTAGGTCACCATGATCCGCGTGACGGTCACGGCAGTGAACATCGAGGCGAGGATGCCGATGGTCAGCGTCACGGCAAAGCCTTGGACCGGTCCCGAACCGAGCATGAACAGAACCAGGACTGCGATGAGTGTCGTCACGTTGGAGTCGATAATCGTGATCAAAGCGCGCGAATAGCCTGCGTCGACGGCGGCAAAGGGCGATTTTCCGGCCCTGATCTCCTCGCGGATGCGCTCATTGATCAGCACATTGGCATCAACGGCGATCCCGATGGTGAGCACAATGCCGGCAATGCCAGGCAGCGTGAGCGTCGCCCCCATGACCGACAGTACGGCGAAGATCAGTGCGATATTGACGAGAAGGGCGAGATTGGCAAACAGGCCGAACAGGCCGTAACCCGCCAGCATGAACAGCATCACCAACACGAGTCCTGCCAACGCCGCCTTCTTGCCCGACTCGACGGAGTCTGCGCCGAGGCTGGCTCCCACCGTCCGCTCCTCGATCACCGTGAGCTTGGCCGGAAGCGCGCCCGAGCGCAGAAGCACGGCAAGATCGTTGGCCCGCTGCACGGTGAAATTGCCGCTGATTTGCCCCGATCCGCCGAGGATCGGCTCGCGGATCACCGGCGCCGTTATCACCTTCCCGTCCAACAGGATGGCGAACGGCAGGCCGACATTTTCCTGGGTGATCTTGCCGAAGCGCCTCGCTCCACCCGTGTCAAATTTGAAATTGACCACGGGCTCGCCAGTCTGCGAGTCGAAGCCTGCCGCGGCGCTCTGCAAGTTTTCTCCCGTGAGCAAGGTCCGACTGTTGAGCACATAGGGGATCGGCGGCGTGTCATCGGAATAGACGAGCTCGTCGCCGGGCGGAACCTTCTTGGTCGTGGCCGCCTCCTGCGCGCTGGCGCCGGGATCGACAAGCTTGAATTCGAGCTTACCAGTCTCGCCGATCAGCCCCTTGAGCCTCTCCACCTCGGTAATGCCTGGCACTTGAACAAGAATGCGGTTGCGGCCCTCGCGCTGGATAATGGGCTCGGTCGTACCGAACGCATCGATGCGGCGTCGGATCGTCTCGATCGACGCCTCGATTGCCGAACTTATGCGGTGGAGAAGCCCCGGTTCGGTGACAGTAAGAACGATGCGATTACCCGCCTCGCGGGTCACATCGATGTCCTGGCCGGAAACGCCCCCGAGGACATTTCCGCCTACCGGGTTTGAAAGCTTACGCAGTTCGGTCTCGGCCTTGTCCAAGTCAGCAGGATTACGGATCGTCACCAGCACGGCCCGCTTGGACACGTCCGGGGCAAGGTTGGCGTAGCCGATGCGGGCGCGCCGCAGCGTTTCACGCACATCGCCGCGAATGTTATCGAGCTGATCCTCGATCATCTCCTTTTCGTCAATCCGATAGAGGAGATGGGCGCCGCCCTGCAAATCGAGGCCGAGATTGACTTGCTTGTGAGGGAGCCAATCAGGAACCTGACCCATGGTCGAGGCAGAAAACAGATTCGGAAGTGCGTAAAGGAAGCCGGCGGCAACGACGACCGCGACCAGAATCAGCTTCCATTTTTGGAAATGCAACATTGCCGCGCTCGCGCTAACGACTGGAACCGTTGGATGCTGACGAAATCATCAGGAGGCGGCCTTCCCTTTTGCCGGCGCGGCGGTCTCGTCCTTGCTACGCAATTCCGAAACCGTGTTGCGCACGAGCTTGATCCTCACGCCCTCCGCGACCTCGACCTGAAGCTCGTTTTCGTCGACCTTGGTCACTTTGCCGATAATGCCGCCCGAGGTCACGACGGTGTCGCCGCGGCGGATGGACGCGATCATGTCCTGATGCTCTTTGAGCCGCTTCTGCTGCGGCCGGATCATCAGGAAATACATGATGCCGATGACCAGCATCACGGGCACGATCAGGCTGCTGAGCGCGTCGAAGGCGCCGGGGGCGGCTTGAGCGTAGTCGAAACCTGGCATTGCTCCTGTCCTCTGCTTGGCTTAAGGATGGCCGCCCTTGACCGGCGTGGCCCAGCCTGTCGTTTGGGCCGGCCAGCTTGAAGGTGGCGCGACTATAGCCGCCCAGATGGGCTTTGCAACGGGCGCGGCATGAACTTTCAGGAACCCCTTTCCGGCCTTCTGGAGCGCATCGCCAGGGCGCTTGAGCGGCTTGGACCGGGCAGGCCCGAACGGCCCGATTTCGAGGCCGCTGACGCCTTTGTCTGGCAGCCCGAGACCGGGCGCTTTCAACCGGTCAGCGATGTCAATCGCGTGCCCCTGTCTCTGCTCAGGGGTATCGACCGCATGCGCGATACGCTCCTTGCCAACACGCTCCGCTTCGCCCGCGGTCTTCCCGCCAACAATGCCCTTTTGTGGGGCGCGCGCGGCATGGGCAAGAGCTCGCTGGTCAAGGCCGTACATCGCGAGATTGGCGGGCTGAAGCTGATTGAGATCCACCGCGAAGACCTTGGCTCCTTGCCGCGCCTGCTCGCCCATTTGCGCGAGGGTCAGACCTACCGCTTCATTCTCTATTGCGACGACCTGTCCTTCGAGGCGCTGGACACATCGTATAAATCGCTCAAGGCCGTGCTCGAGGGCGGTATCGAGGGACGGCCCGCCAATGTGTTGTTCTATGCCACCTCGAACCGCAGACATCTGATGCCGCGCGAGATGGTCGATAACGAACGCTCGACCGCCATCAATCCCGGAGAGGCGACCGAGGAGAAACTGTCCCTGTCGGACCGCTTTGGCTTATGGCTCGGCTTTCACAATTGCAGCCAAGACGACTATCTCGCCATGGTGCGAGCCTATGCCGATCACTATCGGCTCTCCATTCAGGAAGCGGCATTGCGCGAAGAGGCTCTGGCCTGGGCACTTGCACGCGGCAGCCGTTCGGGCCGCGTTGCCTGGCAATATATCCAAGACCTCGCGGGCAGACTCGGTTCGCCGCTGAGCGATTAATCGACGTTCGCCGTCTGGCTGCTCATATACTTGGTCGGATCGACCGGCCGCGATCCTTTGCGCAGCTCGAAATGCACCTGAGGCTGGCTCGCGGCGCCAGTGGCGCCGGCCTTGGCGATGATCTGGCCGCGGCGCACTTTTTCGCCGCGTTGGACCAGCAACTCGGCGTTATTGGCATAAGCCGACACCCAGTTATTGGCATGCCTGACCAGAACGAGATTGCCGTAGCCCTTCAGCTCATTGCCGGCATACGCCACGACGCCGTTCTCAGCGGCCTTCACCGACGTGCCTTGCGGAACCGCGACATCGATGCCGTCATTGTGACCGCCGTCGGCACGCGTTCCAAACCCGGCGATGACGCGGCCCTGCACCGGCCAGCGGAAGCTGTTGCCCGACATGGGATCGGGTGTCGGTAAACGATCGGTGCTTGCCACGCGCGGAGCGCTTGGCCCGGTCGTTTCAGACGAGGCGGCTTCGATCGGAGTGTTCTTGGCGTCGGCGACGGGTTTGGCCGGTACCGGGGCCGTGTCCGCCGCCTCTTCCTCGGCAAGAGACGTCACTTTCGGCGCGGCAACGGTCGAGGTCTTGACCTTGCGCACATGCGGTTCCGCCGCCGCCACTTTAGGACCGGACACGCCGGGCAAAACGAGTTCCTGGCCGATGCCAAGGCGCGCGTCGGGAAGGTTGTTGGCGCTCATGATCGTCTCGACCGGTACGCCGTACTGACGCGAGAGACTGGAGAGCGTATCGCCCTGGGCCACCTTGACGCGATAGCCCGAAACCTGGCGCGAAGGCGGCGCGTAAGTCGTCCTTGCTTCAGGATAGGCCGCGCGTGGCGCGTCGATGCGCGCGCTTGCGCTCGGCGAATAGGCGGTGTTCGGGCGCGGCGAATAGGACGGCGGCGGCAGGCTTGTGCGTGCCATGCGCGCATCCGCCCCATAGCCCGGCGTGTAGACCGTCTCTTGGGGGACGGGCAGCGCCGCTGTGGCGGTGTAATCGGCAGGGCTGCTGCCGGAGTCTGAGCCTGTCAGGCTGAAAGCCGGAAAATCGAAGCGCGACGCACCTGAGCTGCAGCCGGCAACGGCAAATCCTAAGCACGCGACCGCCAGCGCCCCGCCGGCGCCGCGGCTAAAGTTCGACAAGAACGCCCGCCGCATCCCTCATACGCCCCTAAAGATACTCGTTGCCGACAGTAAAGCGCGTGCGGGGTTAACAAGCTCTTTAGCCGTCGCCCCTAAAGCGGCAAATATTTGGGCAGAATTGGCTAGGGTTCGTCGGATTCGCCGGGGTCCGGCTCCATGGCGGCGCGGGCGGCGGCCCCGGCCCGGCCATGCACCATCGGCACGAACCGCACCGGAAGGAGCGGCGTTTCGCTCAAGCCCTCGTCGGTCTTGTCGATCTGGACGAGTTGCTGGGTGTCGCGGGTTTCGCCCAGCGGAATGAGCATGCGGCCGCCGACCTTGAGCTGGTCGAGCAAAGCCTGGGGCGGTTCCTCGGCCGCCGCGGTGACAATGATCCGGTCGAACGGCGCTTGCGGCGGCCAGCCGAGCCAGCCATCGCCGATGATGGTGGTGACATTGGTGATACAGAGCTCAGCGAGGCGCCGTTCGGCCGCCTTCTGCAACTCCCGCCAGCGCTCGACGGTATAGACCCGCCGGCACAGATGAGACAGCACGGCCGCCTGGTAGCCAGAGCCGGTACCGATCTCCAGCACTTTGTGCTCCGGCTCGAGCCCAAGCTGCTCGGTCATGAAGGCGACGACATAAGGCTGCGAAATCGTTTGCCCGCACTCGATCGGGAGCGCGATATCCTGGTAAGCGTGATCGACGAAGGCGGGATCCACGAACAGATCGCGCGGCACGCGCTCGATGGCGCGCAGCACATTGTTGTCGCGGATGCCGCGACGCCTGAGCTGCATGATGAGCCCGATCTGGTCGGGTGCGAATGCCATGGCCGGTTCCACCCGCTCGGCGATGCTTCCAATCTATCCGGCGACTCTTAGCACCACTCTCGGTACCTGGTATGTCTCCGGTGCCCGCTTTGCCACCCTGTCATTTTGGCGGCACGATTTTCGTGACGCCGCCCATATAGGGGTGCAAAGCGTCAGGCACGCGAATCGAGCCGTCCGGTTCCTGATAATTCTCAAGCACGGCAATTAAGGCGCGGCCGACGGCGACGCCCGATCCGTTCAGCGTGTGCACGAGGCGAGGATGCTTTTGGCCTTCCGGCCGGTAGCGCGCGTTCATGCGCCGGGCTTGGAAGTCGCCGCAATTCGAGCAGGACGAGATTTCGCGATAGGCCCCCTGCCCCGGCAGCCACACCTCGATGTCATACGTCTTCTCAGCGGCAAATCCCATATCGCCGGTCGAGAGCACCACCACGCGATAAGGAATGTCAAGTTGCTTCAAGACTTTCTCGGCGCATGCGGTCATGCGCTCATGCTCTTCCGCCGATTGCTCGGGCGTGGTGACGGAAACGAGCTCGACCTTGGAGAATTGATGCTGGCGGATCATGCCGCGCGTGTCTTTGCCGGCGGCGCCGGCTTCGGCGCGGAAGCAGGGCGTCCAGGCAGTAACCCGCATCGGTAGGCTGGCCTCATCGACGATGTCATCGCGCACCAGATTGGTGAGCGGCACTTCGGCGGTCGGAATGAGCCAGCGCCGATTTCCTTCTTCAAGGCTCGCGTTTCGCATGGCCTCAAGCGAACCGATTGACTCCGCCTGTCCGAGTACGCCATCGAGATCTGCAACAGCTTCGAATTGATCCTCGGCGAATTTCGGCAATTGCGCCGTACCGAACATGGCATCGTCACGGACGAGAAGCGGAGGATTGATCTCGGTATAGCCGTGCTCGCGCGTATGCAGGTCGAGCATGAATTGAGCCAGCGCCCGCTCGATCCGGGCCAGCGCGCCCCTAAGCACCACGAACCGCGCGCCGGAAAGTTTGGCCGCCGTTTCGAAATCCATCAGCCCAAGCGCTTCGCCAAGCTCGAAATGCTGCTTCGGCGTGAACGAAAATTCTTTCGGCTTGCCGACCTCGCGCAAGACCTTGTTGGCACTGTCATCGGGACCGACCGGTACGTCGGAAGCGGGATCGTTGGGAATGCCGGCAAGCAGCGCCCGGAATTCATGCTCCAGCCGTCTCTCGTCGGCTTCGCCTTCTTGAATCGTGGTTTTGAGCGTCGCGACTTCATCCATGAGGCGTTTGGCGCCCGCCTCGTCTTTCTTGGCCTTGGCGCCGCCGATCTCCTTAGAAGCGGCGTTGCGCCGGGCTTGCGCCTCCTGCAACTTTTGAATCGTTTCGCGGCGCTCCTCGTCGAGGCTCAGCAGCCGACTCAACATTGCACGCGGATCGTCGAAGCCGCGATTGGTCAGCCCCTTGACGAAGCTGTCCTGATTCTCACGGATCCATTTGATGTCGAGCACGGCTTGAGATATCCGCTAGGCGATTCGGTTGACGCTGTTCGTATAGAGCGCAATCCCATCCTTGTCATGGCAGGACCCACGCCGGACTGCGGATATTGAGCGCAAAATCACGCCGGTTTGCCGGAAGGCTTGCCTGCGCCCGACTTGGACGCGGCATGCTTCTTTTCGGCAAGCCCCACGGCGAAAATCGACAGCTCGTAGAGCAGCACGGTCGGCACGGCGAGCGAAACCTGGCTGATCGGATCGGGCGGGGTCAGGATCGCAGCGACCGCGAACACAGCCAGAATGGCGTGACGCCGGTAATGTCTCAACCCATCGGCGGTGACCAGCCCCGCGCGGGCAAGCAAGGTGAGCAGGACCGGCAATTGGAAACAAATGCCGAAGCCCAAGATGAACGCCATGATCAATGACAGATATTCGCTGACCTTTGCGGTGAGGTGAATTTGGACCTGCGTATCGCCGGTCTGCTGCATCGACAGAAAGAATTTCATGGCGAGCGGCATCACCACGAAATAGACCAGCGCCGCGCCGAGCAGGAACAGGATCGGAGTGGCGATCAGAAAGGGCAGGAAGGCTTGGCGCTCGCTGCGGTAAAGCCCCGGCGCCACGAACATGTAGACTTGCGAAGCGATCACCGGGAAGGCGATGAACACGGCGCCAAACAACGCGAGCTTGACTTGAGTGAAGAAGAATTCCTGAGGCGCGGTGTAGATCAGCTCGATCGGCGCATCGACACCGGCCGCTACACGGTACGGCCATAACAAGAGATTGTAGATCGGCTCGGCAAACCAGAAGCAGACGAGAAAGGCGAGGAACACCGCAAGCAGCGACCACAACAGCCGCCGCCTGAGCTCGATCAGGTGCTCGATCAGGGGCGCCTTGGTCGCCTCGATATCGGCCTCATCGCTCATGAGCGCCTCGTCCGGCCGGTCTTAACGCGCTTGGCCGGTTTCTTGGTTTTCGATACGGCGCGCTTTGGCGATCGCTTGGCCGCCTGCTTAGGTTTGGCAGTACCCTTCGCTGCTCGCGGCGCTTTCGGTGTGGCCACCATGATGGGCTTGTCGAGGGGTGCGTTCAGATTTAGCGAGGACGACTCGCTTCGTGCGTTCTCGATTGTCTTTCTCACCTCATCGAGCTCGGACTCGCGCATCGCCTCGTCAAACTGACGCTGAAAATCCGAGGCGGCCCGGCGGAGCTTGCCTGCGTAATGACCGAAGCTACGCATGAGTTTCGGCAGGTCCTTCGGTCCGACCACCACGATCGCGACGACGGCAATGACGAGAAGTTCCGACCAACCAATGTCGAGCATGGAAGCGCTTCAGACGAAAAATGGCGCCCGGAGGCGCAATGACCATCGCGCGAGACTAGCCCGATTTCCGCTTGCGCGGCGCTTTGGCACGGGCGGCGGTTTTGGCCGCGGGCTTGACCTTCTCATGCTCGATGACTTTGGGCTCCTTGGCGGGCGCTTCGTCGTCGTCGGACATGCCTTTTTTGAAACTTTTGATGCCCTGGGCGAGGTCGCCCATCAGTTCGGAAATCTTGCCGCGCCCGAACAACAGCACGAGGAGCACAAGCACGATCAGAATTTGTACCCAGCTCAATCCCATCACGATACTCCATTCGCCGGGCCGACTTCCGGGCCTTCAGCGTGTTCTCATTACTCTTAGGCACTATGGCAGTAAAACCAGCCCGGTCGCAAGTTGGGCTAAAAGCGCCGATGCTTAACGATTAAGCCGTGGGCCGGCCGCCATTGCCGCCGGCAAACACCAGGACCGCACCGCTATCGATCGCGACGCCGACTTCCGTTCCTTGCGGCGGAACATCGCTCTCCTTGACACGGGCGAAGAGCGGCGCGTCGAGCCCCTGGACTGCGATCTCGACCAAGGCCACATCGCCGAGAAAGCGGGCATCGCGCACGCGCGCCGGCACGCCTTCACCGGGCGCCAAAAGCCGGACGCCTCTTTGGCGAACGCACACGATGGCTTCGGCGCCATCGGGCACGCCATTGGCGGCGAAGCGGCCAAGCGGGGTGGCGGCACTCCCCCCTTCCACGCGCGCCACGAGTTCATTCAGATCGGAGAACGTGCGCGCGGCAAGTATGTCCTTCGGCGTGCGGTAAAGATCGAGCGCCTTGCCGGTCTGCACCACCTGCCCTTGCCGCATCAAGGCGACGCGATCGCCGATGCGCATCGCCTCTTCGGCATTGTGGGTCACCACGATCGCGGTGGCCCGCGTTTCATGCAGGATGGCGAGCGTCTCTTCGCGCATCTGTTCCCTGAGCCGCGAGTCGAGGCCGGAGAACGGCTCATCCATCAGCAGCACACTGGGACGCGGCGCGATGGCTCTGGCTAGGGCCACGCGTTGCTGTTCGCCGCCCGAAAGGATGTGCGGATACTCGGAGGCGTAATGAGCAAGACCGACACGCTCCAGCGCCGTTTGCGCCTCGGCCTTGGCTTCGCTGCGCGTCAGCGATCTCAGGCCGAAGGCGACATTGTCGCGAATGGTGAGATGCGGAAATAGCGCAAAGTCCTGAAACATAAGCCCAATTCCGCGCTTCTCCGGGGGCAGGAAGCAATTCGGCCCGGCGACTTCCTGGCCGTCGAGCAGGACGCGCCCTCCCGACGGACGCTCGATCCCGGCCGCGACCCGCAACAAGGTGGATTTGCCGCACCCTGACGGGCCGAGCAGGCAGAGGATTTCCGAGGGGGCGATATCGAGGCTGACCCGATCCAGGGCCAGCACCTCGCCATAGCGCCGCGACACTGACTCCAAAGTGAGGCGGGCGGCAAAGGTAACGGCGGCCTTGCCGCGTCCGGAGCCGCTCCGGGCCCCACTGCCGTTTGCCGCACCACCGAGCGTGCGCGCTCTCAGGAACTTGAGCATAAGGCTGATCTACGCACTCGCCGGCCAAAGAGCAACTGTGCCGGTGAGATCGAGACGCCGGGACCGTTAGAGGCGCCTGTCCGGGACACGGCGGCCAGCCGGATCAGCGGATCTCGTCTCGGTCCTCGATCTCGTCCTCGCCCTCTTCGCCCTCTCCCAGCGGCTCGTCCTCGAGCGGGTCTTCATCCTCATGCAGATCGGGCGCATCGTCAGGGCTCGGCATGGAAAACCCGGGGGGAAGGTTGGAATCGAGAAGGCCCGCCCCTTTAAGCTCATTGAGGCCGGGCAGGTCCCGAATGGAGTCGAAACCGAAATGGCTGAGGAACGCATCGGTCGTGCCATAGGTCACGGGCCGGCCCGGTGCCCGGCGGCGTCCGCGCAATTTGATCCAATTCGTTTCAAGCAGAACGTCGATCGTACCCTTGGAGATGCTGACCCCTCTGATTTCCTCGATCTCGGCGCGCGTCACCGGCTGGTGATAGGCAATGATGGCAAGCGTCTCCAACGCCGCCCGCGACAGGCGGCGCTGTTGGACGGCGTGCTTCTCGAGCAAGAAGGAGAGATCCTCGGCCGTGCGAAACGACCATTTGCCGGCGACGCGCACGAGGTTGACTCCGCGTCCGGCATAGAGTCCCTGCAATTCCTCAAGCAGCGCCTTAACGTCCTCGCCTTCCATAAAGTGGCCGGCCAAAATCTGCTCGTCCAAGGGCTCGGCGGCGGCAAACAGCAGCGCTTCCACAATGCGCAATTTCTCGCGGCGATCCGTCGACTGCAAGGCAATCACATTAGAGGGAAGCGGCAAAGGAAGGCGCGGCCCTTTCCGTCCGCGCTCGGTCTCGTCCTCCGGCATCGCCCCCACCCTTTTCAATCGCTTCGCTGTCATCTTGCCCTCGTTATCGCAATCATGCGGCACGCCCGCGGCGGCGGATCATGAGCGGTGCAAACGATTTCGACTGGCGGATTTCCAGTTCACCCTCTCGCGTCATTTCCAAGGTCGCCGTGAAGCTCGACGCCAACGCCGTGCGCCTCATCTCAGGATCAGTCAAAAAATCGGCGAGCAGCTGATCGAGCGGCGCCCAATCGAGAGCCACACCGAGCAGCCGCTCAAGCCGGCCGCGCGCTTCTTTCAACGACCACACCGTGCGCGGCGCCATCCGTAGGCTGCGTACCGCGCCGCGTTGGCGTTGCATGGAATAGGCCTTGAGCAGATCGTAGACATTGGCGCCGTAAATGCTCTGGCGGATGATGCGTATCGGTTGCGGCAGCCCGCGGGCAAAAACATCACGACCGAGCCTCTTGCGCGTCATCAGCTGCGCCGAAGCTTGACGCATGGCATCGAGCCGTTTGAGCCGGAAGGCGAGCAGAGCGGCAAGCTCCGCACCGGTTGGCTCGCCCTCTTCGGAAGGCTCGGCCGGCAGCAGGAGCTTGGATTTGAGGAACGCAAGCCATGCGGCCATGACCAGATAGTCGGCGGCGACCTCCAGCCGCAGACGCCGCGCTTCGGCAATGAAGTCGAGATATTGCTGGGCCAAAGCAAGGACGGAGATCTTGGCGAGATCGACCTTTTGCGTCCGCGCGAGCGCAAGAAGAAGATCGAGCGGACCTTCAAAGCCTTCGACATCGACGACCAACCGGTCGCCCGTCTCGGCAACCTCGCTGCTTTCCCATTCGGAGAGCACAGTCTCCTCTTGCGGGGTCTCGACGGTCATACCGGCACCGTGGGATCAGGCCCCAAACTCGCAACTTGCGTGCCGGCTGCTTCTGTCACCAGCGCCAGCGCCTCGGCGACGTCGAACGGCTCCGGCTCGCGAAGACAGGCCCGAGCCCTGGTGAAACGCTCCGCAGCCAGCCCTTCGAGCGGTGGCACGACATCGCCGACCTCGGTCATTTCGGCGAACTCGCCGCTGCAATGAAGCACAACATCGCAGCCCGCATCGATCACGCCGCGGGCGCGGTCCGCGAAAGTGCCGCCGAGAGCCTTCATGCCGATATCGTCGCTCATCACCAAACCGGTCAATCCAATCCGATTGCGAATCACTTCACCCATTATAGCCGGGGAAATGCTTGACGGTCGCCGCTCATCGAAGGCGGGCATCAACACATGGGCGGTCATGGCAAGCGGCGCATAGCGAAGCGCCCGGAAGGGTCGAAAATCAAGCTCATCAAGTTCGGACGGCGTGGCATGGATGCACGGCAGCGCAAGATGGCTGTCGGCCGTCGCTCGCCCATGGCCCGGCACATGCTTGATGACGGGCAGCACGCCGCCGGCGAGACAGCCATCCATGACCGCTCGTCCCAAGGCGATCACCGTCTCGGGATCGGTACTGTAAGCACGGTCGCCGATAATCTCATGGGCGCCTTTCTGGGGCACATCGAGAACGGGCATGGTGTCGACCGTAATGCCCAACGCATAGAGTTCTTGGGCGATCAGTCTCGCTCCGGCGAAGGCAGCGCGTGTCGCCAATTCGGGATCGGTCTCGTACATGCGCCCGTAACACCGCGCGGGCGGCATGGTCCGCCAATTCGGCGCCCGCAGACGCTGCACCCTGCCGCCCTCTTGATCTATGAGCACGAGCACGTCGTCGCTCGCCACAGCCTCCTTGAAAGCGGCAATCAGCGCCCGGATCTGAGCCGGCGACTTGCAGTTCCGCGCAAACAGAATGAGGCCGCAAGGACGCGTCGCAGCGAAGAACTCCCGCTCGGCATCACCGAGTTCGACACCTGCACAGCCGGAGATAAAGGCCTTGAAGTCCACGGCGCGGGTTAACGCGCGACGCGGCTGGCGGTCAAGGCCGGAAAGACGCTTCGGATGCGCCTAATTACTGCGCGATCACGAGACAATCAGGCAGGCCTTGCGACTTGAGCTGGCTGCACAGTTTGCTGGCTGCCGTCTTGTCAGCGACCGGGCCAATACGCAGCCGGTACCATGTTCCCTTCGCCCCGAGATTGGCCTTCTGCACGATGGGCCGGTAGGCGGCAAGAAGAGTCGGGTATTTCTGCTGCATGTCGGCGAAACTTGCCAACGCGTCAGCCTGTTCCTTCTTCGAAGCGACCTGGACAAGATACTCTTTCGGCTTGGCCGGTGCTGCGGGCTTGGGTGCGGCCTGCGGTTCTGCGGCGGCGGTCTGCTGCGCCGGCGCAGGTGGGGGCACAGAGGCAGTCTCTTGCGGTGCGGCGTTCGCGGGCGCAGGCGGTGCAGCCTGAGGCTGGGCGGCCGCGGCCTGAGGCTGGGCGGCCTCCGCTGCCGGCGGCGCTGCCGCCGCTTCGACCGACCCGTCAGGCCGAACCACCATCGTCCTTACCTTGCGCGGGCCACCCTCAGGAGCCGCGGGGTCGCTGATTGCAGCGACCGGCATGGCCCCGGGGACCGCCTGCGTGGTGGGCGGAGCAGCATCAGTCGTTGCGACCGCAGCTGGCCCGGCGGGATTGGCTCCAGGCAAGGCCGGTACGGCCACGTCTTCCTGGCGCGGCACGATCCTTTCGCTCTGCGGCTCATCGGCGTTCTGCAACCGGTCGTAAATAAGCTTGTTCTTGTGAGGAAACTCTTTGCCGCCCGGCTGATCGGGGGCCGCCTTGACCGGTGAGCTGTCGGCCTGGACCAAGGGGGGCGGCTCGCTGCCTAGGCCGCCGCCACTTTGTTTATAAGCAAAGGCAAGCGCGCCACCGAGCGCGATCGCGCCGAGCAACGCGGCGCCAACCATGACGGCGCTCCGGCTCCTGAGCGTCGATCCGTCTTTGGCAGCGTCACCCTGCGCGGCGACGATTTGTGTCTCGTCAAGAAAGTCGGCATCGAGCCGCTCGCTCTCATAGAAGTCTTGCGGCTGGCCGTGCGCTGGCTGGGTCGAACCCAAGGGAATCTGTGGCGGTTGATCGTAACCGGCGTCAAACGCCTGTAGCTGCCGGCCCGGCTCGCCTTGCGGCGCGTGCCCACCATAATCTTCTGCGACGTCTTCATCGGCGAATGGCGCGAAGCCTTGCTCCGGTTGGCCATCTTGCTGATCGAAGGAGGCGTCCCCCGCAAATCCTTGCTCAGGGAAACTTGCATCGGCTTCGGGCTGCTCGGCAAAGCCGGCCGCTGAGAAGTCCTGATCGGCGTGGTTCGGATCGGCGAAATTCTGATCGAAGCTCGCGTCCGGGAAACTCGCATCGCCCCCGCTCGTCTCCGGGAAGCTCGCATCGGCAACGCCCTGATCTCCGTAGGCTTGGTCCCCTTGATAAGGTTGGGATCCGAAATCGGGAAAGGCCAACGGATGAGGCTGCTGGTAGGCCTGGGTGCCAGGCTCCGGCGTATGATAGTTGGGCGCCATCTGGCCTGGTGCGCTTGGGTATTGCGGAGTCTGGTAATCTGGCGCGCCCTGCGGGACGGTCTGGTAGCCCGGCATCATTTCGGGCGTGGCATAATTCGAAGGAGATTGTGGTTGCGGGTGACCGTACCCCGGAGCGGTCTCCTGGACTTGCTGCTGGGGCATCGGCGGATTCGGTTGTGGGGGAACGGAGGCGTAAGGGTCGTAAGCGGGCTGTGACGGCTCGGGGATTTGCTGACGCGGATCAGGACCGCGAGTGACCGGCGTATAGGACGGCATTGGTGCAAAGACCGGGCTGCCCCCGCCAAACATCGGGCGCTGTCCGCCGGCCGGCCGGCCTGGCTGTCCTACGCCTGGAGCCATCGGGTTTGCACCGCCCGGTCTAGGGTTAAGCGCATTATTACCCCAGGTCGGCATCCCCGGGCCACCCGCCATATTCGGTCTCCGGGTCAAATCCGCTTGCGGCCCAGGATTAGGACCGGCCCCATGGCCGAATCCGTCGTCTCGCTTCGACATGAATACTCCCCTCGAACCTTCCCCTGCCCCGGATTGGCTCAGTGCAACTCGTGCATGGCGTGAACGCCGAGGATCCCCAAACCTAACGCCAAGACGCGCTTCGTAGCCGCCACCAA
>Ga0315534_1001805_pt1 | contig 14739 bp, 8 predicted proteins | sample SalMarSW160240MG_FD_203094 | JGI IMG/M metagenome (GOLD analysis project Ga0315534, IMG submission 203094) | Salt marsh sediment microbial communities from the Plum Island Ecosystem LTER, Massachusetts, United States - Salt Marsh Sediment SW1602-40 ... | reverse complement strand
CAAAAAATGCCTTTTTGACCTATGCCGTAACCGCTGTTGGTCGTAGGGTAAATAATTATCTGGGCCTTACTTCGCAGGTCCAACACCATTTTTATTGCGTCAACAATGACTGTCTCGGCTTCAAGCGGGTACTTTTGACATAGAGGCGCTCCCGTCAAACAGGCTAAGGGGAAAATTGCGTCAGCATCTTTTAAGCATTCGCCGATGAGGTCTTTATCACGCGCATCACCGCGAATTACAGCCAGTCTTTTATCATAACAACTATCTAATAATGATGACTGGCCGTACATAAAACTATCGACAGCAATTACGTTGTGGCCATTTTTTAACAGCTCTGAAACAAGAACAGAGCCTATATATCCAGCCGCTCCGGTTACTAATATGCGCATACCAGTGTCTCTTTATACCAGTTATAGGTTTGCCGGATTCCCTCTCCCAGACTTACTCTTGCCTTCCAGCCTAAATCCGTTATTTTGCTATTATCCAGGAGCTTGCGTGGTGCACCATCCGGTTTTGATTTATCAAACAGCACTTGTCCTTCATATCCGACTATCTCTTTTATCAATTCAGCCAGCCCTTTAATCGATATGTCCTCTCCGCAACCAACATTAATAATTTCAGGCATACTATAACGGCTCAGCAGAAAGATGCCGGCATCAACCGCATCATCTATGAAAAGGAACTCCCTGCGGGGCTCTCCTGTCCCCCAAACAACAATGCTTGGTTCGTCATCCTCTTTTGCTTCATGAAATCTTTTAATCAACGAAGGAATTACATGGCTGCTCTCCAATTCAAAATCATCATTGGGTCCATAGATAGTAGCGGGTATCAAGGAAATATAGTCCACACCATACTGCCGACAGTATGATTGACACATCTTCATACCTGCTATCTTCGCAACAGCATACGGCTCACTTGTTCTCTCCAATTCACCCGTGAGAAAGTATTCCTCTTTAATCGGCTGAGGACAATCTCGAGGATACGCACATGAACTACCCCAAAAAGCTAATTTATTGACGCCAAACTGGTAGGAATTATGTATGATGTTATTTTGGATTTGCAGGTTACGGTATATAAAATCCGCCGGATATTCTATATTTGCAGCTATCCCCCCGGACACAACGTAGGTCAAGAATACATATTCCGGCCTTGCACTTTTGAAAAAGGAATATACCGAGTATTGATCCAGCAAATCAATACTACAAACGGATTCACTAAGAATATTTGCAAATCCACACGACCTGAAATATTGAATAAGCGCCGAACCTACTATGGATTTGTCGCCAACAATAAATATTTTAGCGGTCTTTTCCATATTCTATTATTTCACCGATGCTTTCCAAAAAACCAACGCTGCGGCTTTCAATAATCCCGCGATCTTCACAATACCAGAAAAACAAATAACAAAGTCGCGTATATCTGCTTTCGCTCGGCCATTTAAGCTCTCTGGGTGTTATGATTTATATTCTTTCGCACGCTCTGCGTAAGTTTTCTCTGAGCCTCGACAATCTTCCTTCTGCTCTCAAGCCCACCAAAACTGATACGGCGGCTTTTGGCGCTTTGTGCCAGCACAGACAGAAGCTGCCCTCGCTTCGAAATCACGTTCTTAATTCCGGCAAAATGTTCACGAACAAAGGCTGAAAATACAGCAAATACAAAAGATACAAAACCTGCCAGCGCAACTTTTCTTTTACCGCCACGAGACATTCTTACTTCGGGCACATTAGCCTCATCAAGAACCTGAATCGTCGGCATACTTTTCGCTTCCTCAATCCTGGCAAGCTCATATTCAATTACAAGCGTTCCGTACAAAGTCTCAAGAACCTCAGCTTTTCTCTTAGGAATATTGACAATGTCGCTTAACTGCCCATCAATTTCCTTCAATCGCCTCTCAATGAACTCTCTCTTGCTGGTTGCCTGGCCCGATGATAATCGTTTGTTCAATCGGTCGAGCTCCTCCACGTAGGCATTTGCCATCGCTGCTGCCATACAGGGATCTTTATCCTTAACTGTTATATAGAGAATGCCCTCGTTAGCAGTCTCGATACTCGTGTTCCCTTCCAGTATTTCGCGAGCCATAAACCGTTCTTTTACATCATAAACCTTCAACAAATCGAACCTGCCAATAATAGCATCCGTCACGACGCGGCTTTCCAGGATATGAATGTATATACCAGCAATGTTCATAACACCCATGGCATTGGCCAACATAGCTCTTTTCCCTGCTCCCAACCCACCTGCTAACCCCAACTCTTTCTGCAAGATATCCACTGGAGGCACAACTGTTGTAGTGGCTGAATAGAAATTTGGAGACAGAAGAGTTATAACTGCGGTTGTCACTATAGCAATTCCGCAAATCAACAGTATCATTCTTCGATATTTGAAAATCACCGTGAAATAATCGAAAAGATTTATTTCATCGCCGTCAGGTTCTTTTCCCAGTTTATCCATAATTAGCTTAGTAAACCTTCACTACAGCGCCAACACTACTCCGGTCGCCAGCGCTATCTGGAATAAGACTTGCGTTATGTCCTTTGTGCTCTTAAGCCATTCAAGCCTATCCAGCTTCTTCGGCACAACAATCGTATCACCAGGCCCGACCTTCATACTCATAAAATCACCAAAGAACCAACGATTGTTTTCCGTATCCCAGGCCACCTTCCTGAGTTTTTTCTGAGACATACTGGCAACGGAGCCATCTGCTCGGATAACGCTCAAGTGCTTCCTGTCAGCTTCGGTCGTCGGCCCACCTACCTGGCCGAGGTAATAGCCTACGGTTTTGTTTTCCCGATGGAGCAATGCCGTTGGATTGTATACCTCACCAATAACACTAACAACGCCCGGTTTCTCCGGAATGACCAGCACATCATTCGGCTCGAGTTCTAAATCGTATTCGGAGCCTCTAAATTCCTCAAGCAAACTCAGTCGGATTACAACTCTTCCGTCTGCTTTGGCTGCCCTGAGTTTAACCAGAAGCTTCCTCTGGGTCGCTACCAGTGACTCTTGCGCTTTAGCTTCCTCCTCACTCACTGCGCCACTTATTGCTCGCTCCGCACTTGTTAGGACACCTTCTTCCATTTGCCCAATAAGCTCGTCCATTCTTTCCTGTTGAAGAGCCTTGGCACTTTCCCGGGTAAAGACCGCTGCCCTGAAGTAAGCTCGCTGGGTAAATCCTCCAGCCCTTTCTATAAGTGAGCTTAATGTTTCTCCTCTTTTTACAGGGTATGTGCCAGGAAACATTGCCTCTCCGGATATAGTCGCCATCCGGTCAAACTCAAGCTCAGGTATAGGCCGAACAACCAAATAGTCATAATCCTGCAGCGCGATATTGTGCTCGGGAACTCCGGCAAGCGCTTTTTCAAGATTAATATCGAGTTTCTCAGTTTGCATCCCGTCCTGAGTTATGTGCCTTCGAGTAATTTCTGCATTTTTCAGATACGCGTTTTTCATAAGCCCCCCTGCCGTATTGACCAGGTCGCTCACCTTCATATTCGGCACAAGACGATATTCATTAGGCTCATAAACGAGACCGGAGATGGAAACCGTACTTTTGATACGTTCGTCCCAGCGAAAAATACGAATTGTATCAAATCTGGCCAGTTCAATGTTTTCAGACTCATCACCTTCCAGCACTTTCCCCAAATTGAACGGAATAACCGTCTTGTGGTAATCCGGCTCAACAAGCCTTCCTATTTCGCCGTATTCCAGATTTGGCTGTGCCTGCAACACCTCGTAAGAATTAAGCACATCTCTAAGTCGCATACGAGGCTTTAATTCATATTTGCCCGGCCTGTACACATGTCCTTCGAGATAGACAACATTTTGCTCAAACGGTAAAACGGGGAATACCTTTATCACATCTCCATCTTGCATAATGGTTTCCAGAGGTTGCCTTGAGTCTGTTCCGGCTGTTCCGCCGGACATATCAAAGTCCACAACAATTCTTTTTTCATGGTCTTGTATTCTTTCCACCTGTACACGCTGCAGCCACCCTGCATACGTTACCCCCCCCGCCAAATCCAGCGCCTGCGCCAAAGTCATAGGCTCAGACATTTCATAAATCGCAGACCGTTTGACATTTCCGGCTATTCCAACAACCGACCCAATCAAGGGGATAAAAATCGTGTCTCCATCCCGTAAACGCGTATCATTGCTTTTGTCTCCGCCTAAAAGAAAGTCGTAAAGGTCGATAGTTAAAGTTTCCCCCTCATTTCTCGACAATCGTATTTCTCTAAGCGTGCCGTTCTTTGATGCCCCTCCTGCAGCAAAGACGGCGTTTATAACCGTCGAAAGTGAGCTGAGCGTATAGCTGCCCGGCGTTTGCGCCTCACCAACGACGTAAACTCTAATCGTCCGCAGCCTGCCCATAGTAACGGCCATCTTGAAGTCGGTATGCTTGCGCGAGAACTCGTGTCCGAGATATTCCTCCAACCTGGCAAATGTCATTCCGCCGACTTCCAGAACACCCACCTCAGGTAAAACAATTTTGCCGTTTCGGTCTACTATAACCGGATATTGGGCATTGACCCTGCCCCACAGTGTTACCGTGAAGCTGTCACCAGGACCAAGGGGGTAATCCGGCCCCACCGGCACACTCGTGACCGGCGCAAATGTCGATACCGGCCTTTGAAAAACATCGTAACCAAACTGAATCAACCTTGTCGATACATCTTCGGAAATCTCGCCGGAAAGCAACTGCTCAATAGCTGACGGGCCTTCCTCTAATGGCCACGTTTTTATTTCCGCCTGAATGTCATTAACGTCATTAATGTCTTCCAACGGTCGTTGCTCCGGCTGTTTCGCAAACCGAGCACGTAAAATCTCACTAATCTTCTCGGTGGAAGAAGGAGACGCCTCTCCCCTGAACACCTTGGGGACGCCGGTGCCTGCAAATGAAGTTTCCTGGGCCGACGGGCGATGACTCGTCATTACCAATATCAACAGAAAGGCCAAAACCGCTCTCAATGAACAAGCACGGACAAAAAAATGTTTCGTGTTCCCAAAACCGGGGCTTGTTTTTTGGTGTAATCCGAACGATTCTGCACCTTCCGAACTTTGCAGCTTCCATTCTGTAGAAACTATCCTCGGCTCCATTCTACACTCCTTTATAGTTTGAACAACTTTTGAAGCAACGTGAACTCACCACATAAAAACCAGAGAAAAATCGCTTCCTGATAGATAAGTTGCCATAAGAATCTTATGCAAATCACTATTCCATAATGGATTTTCTATCCAAAAACCATCAACAATAATTCTTAACTCCGCGCATACTCCGTCCCCGTCGGTTACACTGTTACACTTACGCCACCAGAACCTTTAACGCCAATCTCGTTAAACAACCACCCCAGTCAAACAGCCCCCATTTAGACGGTCCCCAAGCGCGCAAAAAGTAGGCGATTATTCCCTACCTTCAGGACAAATACAAATTCATTAGTTGTGTTGACATCCTTGCCAAACAGCCCCCTTGCGCGCAAAAAACAGACACTCATTCTCCGCCTTTTGGGCAATCATAAATGACTTAGTTGTGTTAACTTCCCTGTCAAACGGCCCCCAATACGACAACCCCCAATAAACTGGTAGCCTTATACCCCAAAAGACAAACTAACGCCTTAACTTTTGGGCAAGCCCAGGTATTTTACATGCTCTTGCCATCCTTGCAGCATAGGCATGCAATCCATTAAACTAAACGATTAAACATCTCAAATCATTTCTGTCAAGACTTTTTTTTGATTTTTTTAAAAATTTTTTTAGCAAACAAAAACCGGGATTTGCCCTGCATTAGGTCTCAATTCCACGCCAAATTAAAGTTGTGCTTGACTTAAACTTAATTTTCTTTAACCTTTTATCGATTACTTCGTAGCTTTTAGTTTAAATTTTTGCAAAGTCGGGGCTTATGCGAACGAGTCTGGCTATTATGTTACTTCTTGTCACGGCATCTATGTGTTCTGCGTATGTATCGACTAACGTCCCGCTTGACCACTGGAGCTATGACGCCATCGATAAACTCATCGGCCAAGGGCTTATCGACAGCGCAATGATGGCCACCAGGCCGGTATCTCGTCTCGAAATGGCAAGACATATAGCAGAGGCTGTTGAAAAAGCCCAACAGCTCGATGAAAAAAACGAAATCATCCTGAGCTTGATTGACAAACTCAAAAAAGAATTCAAAGACGAGCTAACCACCACAGGCATAGTTGATGGAGAGCGCGTTGAGAACTTCATAAAGCCAATAGAAGACCTCTATTTCAGATACGTTTATGGTGATAATAAACCCGACCTTGAAAACCAACGGGGTGACGTTTTCAACAAACATTCCAACTATCGAACCGGCTTCGCCTCTCGAATGTCGTTTTTTGACACTGCCGCTTTCTACTTTCATCCCGAATATATCGATTCGTCTTTCGACCCGGACAGGGATATCGAGTTGGTCGAAGTTTACGGCAAAGTGGCGTTGGGCAGCTTAGAGATCGAAGTAGGCAAGGACTCGCTCTGGTGGGGACCCGGCTATCATGGGTCAATAATTATGAGCAACAATACAGAACCTTTCAAGATGGTCAAAATCTCAAATCCCCATCCCAAGCAATTGCCCTGGATATTCGAGAGTCTCGGTCCGTATAAGGCAGTCTGGTTCCTGGCCGAACTGGAAGAAAACAGAACCATCCCCGAGGCAAAACTGACAGGCATAAGATTCAATTTCAAACCTCATCCTGCATTAGACATTGGCCTGTCAAGAACCATAATGTACAACGGCTCGGGAAGACAAAGCCCGGATCTTAAAGACTATTGGGATATGTTTCTGGGCAGTAAAGAAAATCTTGGGGGTGAACTGGATAACAATCAATTAGCCGGATTCGACGTATCTGTTCTTATACCACTCGACGGCAAAATACCCGCACGGTCCGTCAAGCTCTACGCAGACCTCGCCGGAGAGGACAAGGCTGGAGTATTACCGAGCCGATGGGGAAGACTGCTTGGTCTTAAACTTAACGACATTCTCCTTCAAGGCCGAACAGACATCCGCGTAGAATACGCCAATAATCATATTTCAGGGCATCCGAGTTACTTTTACAACCATCACATTTACCAGTCAGGCTATACTTACAAGGACAGAGTAATCGGCCATCACATGGGCTCGGATGCAAGCGATTTCTTCGTCAGACTCGACCACTATCTCACAGATGAAATAATTCTGGGTCTCGAATTTGACAGGGAAAAGAGCCTTTTGTCAACAAACCGTCAAACTATCGACCAGCTCGGACTCGACCTGGCATTCTTGACATCCAATAACTGGCGAGTGAAAACCGGCTACCGATATGAAAGTACAAAAAACAGCAGCAGGCCGGACAATCATATTATCCATATTCAGTTGGTTTATGAATTCTGATATGCAAATGAAAGCTGTTGGTATCGATTCATTTATCTTTGAGTTTTGATGCTTTAAGTTTGGAAAAGGAGGTAATCTATGAAACAAAGAAAAAGAAAAAGCTTGAGCCGACGTCAGTTCATGAAAAAGGCAGCAGGCACTATGGCAGCTTTTACAATTGTGCCGCGGCACGTATTGGGCGCAGGCAAAACTCCACCCAGCGACAAGCTGAACATCGCGTGCATAGGCATCAGCGGTCGGGGCGGAAGCAACGTGAATGGCGTTAGAGGGGAAAATATTGTTGCGCTGTGTGACGTGGACATGCGGCGCAGCAGCAAAGCGTTTAAGGATAATCCCAATGCTAAACACTACCGGGATTTTCGCAAGATGCTGGACGAGATGGATAACCAGATCGATGCGGTGACGGTCTCCACACCGGACCATACTCATGCGGTGGCATGTATGGATGCAATCAGGAGAGGAAAGCATGTATACTGCGAAAAGCCGCTGGCGCATTCGATATACGAGATTCGCGAGCTTATGAAAGCCGCTCGGAAGCATAAGGTAGTAACGCAATTAGGCAATCAGGGACATTCATTTGACCATATCCGCCTCTTTTGCGAGTGGATCTGGGACGGGGCGATAGGCGAGGTCTACGAGGTCCACGCCGGCTGTACGTCGGACCACTGCAAGATTGATCAATTGTCGAAACGCCGAGAGAAACACGATATTCCGCCCGAACTGGACTGGGACCTGTGGCTTGGGCCGGCCAAGTTCCGACCTTACAATCCGATGTACCTGCCGGGCAGTTGGCGAGGCTGGATGCCGTTCGGTTCAGGAACGATTGGTGACTGGATCTGTCATGTTGTTGACCCGGTCTTTTGGGCGCTTGACCTTGGATCTCCGAAGACTATCCAGGCCCAGGCCGAAGGTTATAATCCCAGGGTTCATTCCGACACGTTCCCGCACGGTTCGGTGATAACATTCGAGTTCCCGGCCAAAGGTAAGCGCGGCCCCGTCAAGCTCCTATGGCACAGCGGCAAGAAAGTAATCCCGCGGCCCGCTGAGCTCGAAGAAGGGAGAAAACTGAGCACAACCGGAGCTATCGTCATCGGGGACAAGGGCAAGATTATGTACGGCTCACACGGCGCCGGCGGAGTACGGATAATCCCTGAGTCAAAAATGAAAGACTACAAGCAGCCTCCCCAAACTCTGCCGCGGGTGAAAGGACATCACAACGATTGGCTCCAGGCCATCAAAAGCAAAAAGCAGGCAGGCTCAAATTTCGACTACGGCGGGCCTTTGACGGAACTGGCCCAATTAGGAATTATCGCAATGAAGATGCTGGGGCGAAAACTCGAATGGGACAGCGAGAATATGCGATTTACCAACTGCGCCGAGGCGAATCGGTTTATCAATCCGTCATCTCGAAAGGGCTGGACTTTATAATCGAAAATTAAGCCATACCAACGATTGAACTGATTATACGATTAGGAATTTGATGGTGAAAAAAAGACATCATTATATTTTGAAAAAGAATAAGAAGTTTCGGAGAAAAAATGTGTGTCGCGTCACCTTATCGGGTTTTTCAACGGCGATGCTCGTCGTATTAGTAATAACCCTGAACACCTACGCGAACGGCGGAACAAGCAGCGAAAGTCAATCGGCTAAATTCGCCTTTACTTCGAATGAAAAAGGTGAATACGTATTCAATACAGGCGCGCTTCGCGGAAAACTGCGGCCGGATGGAAAATCGCTCGGCTTGTCATCAGTGATACATATACCTTCCGGAGTCCAACTGAACGGCAGTTACGGCATCTTTAGTTACTACCGGATTTTCACAACCAACAAGCGTTATGGAACTGCAGCATGGGACCGGCCAAGTGTATCGAAGCTGCTGCCCGATGGCGCCGTTGAGGTAGTCTGGCCGGCGGGGACAGAACATCCGTTTGAGATAACCGCTGTCTACCGCCTGACGGATGAAACAACACTCGACCTGGAGACTACCGTCAAAGCCCGGAAAGACCTGCATAACTTCGAGCTATTTCTGGCATCGTATTTTAATGAAAGCTTTCCTGTGCCCTATGTATACGCTTACAACAATCACGAGACAAAAGGCAAGCCCGGTTTTATGATGGCTCAGAAGTCCTTCGGGGACTGGCAGATGTTTCCACGGGACAAGAACATGCTGCATATTATCCACGATGGCCGCTGGGAAAAAGAACCGAATCCGGTGAAGTGGGTAATTATGCCATATTTAGAGGCCCCTATCTGTGTGCGGCGCGGCGATACAGCGGAACTGACGGCAATCCTGATGGCTCCACCTCAAGATTGCTTTGCCATAGCGACACCTTATCGGGGAGAGAGTCATTATTCTCTGTATTTATCACTCTTCGGTAGAGACATAAAAGCCGGAGAGACGGTAAGGTCTCGCTGTCGATTGGTTGTTGCTGCCGCCATATCGGAACAACAGATTCTGGATATTTATCATAAATATATAAAAGAGCTTCGAGGTCGTGCCACCCCAAAAGCCAACCCATAATGCAGTGAACCGAGAACCAAATAGCTTATAGCTGCAAGAGGTACATCTATTAATTTATCGGCAGGATAAATCTCCCCATTATGCTCTATCTGCTCTGATTCTGAATAATGGCAGTGGCCTTAGCTGAGTCAGCGGGACTGACGCCGAGGTAGTAACCGGTTACCGGCGATTGCTCATAACCCATTGACCGGTGTGCTACTTCCGCGCGATAGACCGGGTCATGCATCAGGCAGATTCGCCTGTCTTTCGCGGGGATAGTAGTAGTATAGATTCGCAGCTCGCCGGGCAGGACTGTGATGAGCTCCTCTCGCCAGTCGCCGAGGATGTCGGCCATCATCATAATGCTGCCCTCGATGCCGGAGGTCAGCGTTGGGCCACTGTACTTGACGATGGAAATCGACCTGCCTCGCCTGAAACCGCTGCTGTCGAATGTCTCCCGCAGCAGGTCGGCATCCCAGAAAATCCAGTTCCTGCAGCCGGGGACGTCTTCGCGCCGGCCAAGCCGCTTGCCGTTGGCGCTGAATAAATAGCGGTCGGTCGAGCCGCCTTTGGAGTCTTCAGTCGCAAAGCATTCCAGCCCGGCGAGCGAGGGATCAATATCGGCAACCATTCCGTCGCCTACGTGATAAGTACGCTGACCAATGCTCCAGATGATTTTCCCTGTTGCGGCATCAACCAGGCATACGCCTTTACCATCATCGTGCCAGGGCTCGATAGCGTAGAATATCTCCAAGCCGGGGCGGGCCGGGTCCACGTCTGTAACAAAGCATTTGTCGGGGTGGCCCAGGCCGACCGAATACAGACAGGTCCCATTGTCGTCCAGCACGGCAGACCCAAGTATGACCTCATCACGGCCATCATTATCAACGTCGGCTGAGTGCATTCCATGCGCTCCCTGGCTGCGAATGATTGGGGTCTCGTCATCGCCCTCCCAGCGCCACAGCCGCTCCAGCTTGTGGTTGTGATATTGGTAAGCATCGACCATCATCAGCTTATAAGTGCCGCGTGCCACCAGCAGGCATGGCGTCTTTCCATCGAGGTAGGCTATGCCCATCTGGTTGCGGTTTACCCTGTTGTAATCGCCGAGTCGAGGGTCCCGTGGCGGCCAGTCTGCGCGAGCGAATTCGGCGCCGGTTATACCATTTAGGATTGAGCACCACTCCGGCCCCTTCCTAACGCGCCCGTCGGATTCGCGTGCATCTTCGGGGCCGGTCTTTACAGCTACTTCGGCCCTGCCATCGCCGTCAAAATCGTAAACCACAAAAGGTGAATACCAAATGCCCGGCTCAATGCCGGGGCCCAGGTCCTTACGCCACAGGAACGTGCCGTCGTTTAGGTATGCCTCCAGCTTGTAGGTCAGACCATAAGTATTAGCTCTGCCCGCAGGGTCGATACCTCGGGACGGCTGCTTGATAACAAAATCATACGCTCCGTCGCCGTTGAGGTCGGCGACGCCTATCCTTTGAGGCCTGTAATCGCCCTGGAACTTGATGGATGAATAGTACGTTTTATCTCCGGCGTTTGCCTTCGGTAACGCCTTCTCCGAGGATTCAAGCTCCTTGCCTTCCACGACAGGCCTGACCCAGTAGGTGCTCTTGTCTTCAAGGTTCGGCTGCTTGTCAATGAAGTCGGTAGTGGCAATGACCGGGGCCTTATTCAGCCTTACCGGTTCACCGCCTTCTATCAAGCGATAGACGTTGAAAGTGGTTCTTTTATCATCGCTCTTGAGAAGTCGCCAGCCCAGATATACCTTGCCCTCCTTGTTCGAGATGGCCAACATTCCACGATTGATTTTTTCATCGATGCGTTCTTTGGCCCAGCCTGTTACTTTAGGCTTGTCCCTGTGCTTCGGATTGAGCGCAGGCGTTAAGTATTGTCGCTCTGCCGGGTCTTCTGCGACTGCCGTGGAAGCGGCAGTAAAAAACAACAAAATAAGTATAACTTTTCTACTCATGACTATTTCGTTTCAAAAGTCATTCTTTCCCCTTGGTTCTTTTATTATTCCCAGCTGGACGGCGTTGTGGTCTCCTTTTCCCAGGGGACAATCCACTTGTAAACCGTGTGCTGATTATCCCAGGCAACATCCTCATAATCCTTCTCAAAAACCTCCTCGAAAAGCTCCCTGAAATTATCCTTTTTGTCCTCGTTATCTTCCTTGCTGTCTTTCTCTCTCGTCAGCTTCATATGATATACCTGCACCGGTTTGGCACCGCGCATACTAAAGTCGTGGGAAACAATACGAGAGCCTGGTTTTAGCTGTGCAAGCTGAGGCATCAGTTTAACGTTCAACTCAGGCAGCAGGTATAGCGTGACGACATTTGCTTCACGAAGGTCCAGCGTGAAGATGTCCGCCTGTTTGATGGTTACGAAATGTTCAACTTTATTTGATTTCACATTCGCCAGCGATTCTCTGATACGTGCAGGGTCAATATCGAAGCCGACTGCTTTGATGCCGTATCGTTTTGCAGCGGTCACAACAATGCGACCGTCGCCACAGCCGAGGTCATAAAGCACATCTCCGGTCTTGATTTCCGCCATTTCCAGCATCTTGTCTACAACTTCCTGCGGCGTCGGCACAAAAATCACGTCGGGCTTCCGTGTCTCGGTTTGGATATCCTCAACAGCGACGGTGGAAGTCTGGGTATTGGCAAAACCGGCAAACGCATATACCAAGGCCGCCTGCCAGTTGATTGCTATTTCATTGGTCCTGTAGTCTTTCTGAACATCCTTCCAGCCCGTCGCGGAGTGCCCGCCTCCCACAAGATAGCCCGGCCAAGGCTCCTTAATATCATCAGCGCCTGAACGTCTATCGTGTGGGTGTAACGGCGGCAGGTGTCCCAATCCGGTGACATAGGAACGGCCATAATAATTCCTTCCCAACAAATGCCCAACTATATCCAGAGCGGTATTAACATAATCCGGATTGGGAGATATCTTATTTGCAACCTGCAGCACCAATGTTTGTCTGGCGACTGCCCCGTTACATCCCCAATAATACCTGCCGGCCAAGGGCCTGCCGTACACATCCTTATTGCCCTTGGCAACAATTGCATCTGCTGTCGAGAGCAAATCTCCGCGAATATCCTCTAATATATCGGCATTCCTTCCTTCCCTTTCAGACAGCAGATAAGTGAACATACCAAGGTTTTTCAGATTGCCCCAATCCCAATTCTCGTCTATCTTGTTGTCAGATGTGCCGGCCCTTTCTTCAAAATCCTTCAGATACTGAGGTTCACCCGTAGTTTCCCACATCTCGGCGGCAGCCCACAGCCGGTCATCCGTATCACGGGTGCCATAAGCTCCCGTTCTAAAGGCTTTAAGGTCGGCCCTTTTATTGCCCGGATTGTTTGTTAAGAACGCGTAACTCTTTGTTGCAGCTTGCAGGCAGATCTGCGCATATTCGGCATCATAGGGCTTAAAATACCTCGCCGCCATAGCCATCATAGCGGTAAAATCGGCAGTGGCAGCCGAACTCCAGTCTGTAAAATATCTCTTCTCAGAATCCTTCTCCGGCATGATAAAGGGCGAGAAGTTCAGGCGCGTTAGTTTATGTGAGACTTTCCCCGAACCGTCCGGATACTGCATTTTCAAAAGCCAGTCAGTTTCCCATTTGAGCTCTTTGAGAAAATCGGGGTAACGGGGCGCAGTATCGGGGATATCGAGGGCAACGTTTTTGAGGCGGTCTTGAAAATGGTCCCAGGCCAGAAAGAGTACTCCCACCGTCGCGCCTGCATTCACGGTATATTTTCCATAATCACCGGCGTCATGCCAGCCTCCCGTGCCGTCTCTTTTGGAGTCTTTGACGCCGATGTAATCCTGATATCCATCATCCATATGACAAGGGGCATGCGCATAACGATGACCGTTGTGCTCACCGGCCACCGCAGTGCCACACCGCCATAGATAAAAGCCCCTCATAGCTGTATAAAAGGCAAAATCATAGACCTCATCGCTGATTGTGAAATTAATGGAACGTCCCACCCCCGGTATATCCAGGTAGAATTTGCCTTTTTCAGTAACTTTGGAGAAATCAGCAATCCACACATCCTGGTTTACATCATCCTGGTGCAGCGGCCCTGTCACCTTGCCGGAATAAACCGTTTGTCTGTCCGACACTTTTTTCACAGTGAAATTGGAACACTCAGACACAATCGTAGCTTTTTTCTGCATCCCGGGAAGAAAACCCAGAGAATTCAGACGGATATCCGTATCCGCACCCAATGCTCCACTCACCATGGACAGGAAAATGATTGTGGCAGCGACGAAACGTTTCCTCATGTTAATGTCCTCCTGAAAAAAATTCACAAAATACGGGTTCCCGTTGTGGAAACAGATATTCGGGTATACATCAACTTGTATTCTAACAGCTAATGACGTTTAAAAACAGTGATTTATTGCGGTTTTTGTAGGACTCCCTGCCCGGCTGGACCCATATAATGTCGACCATCCGGGTATATGAGTGTTTTCTCGGTAAGTCGTCAACATAAAGGTTAGTGTAATATTTGAAGCTTTATTTTACCTATATTCTCACTTTTCTCTTGTATTCCATTGTCCTAATGCTTAAAATTAGCTTTTTTCGGCTTCGTAGCAAAAAACTAAAAACACAACAAAGGAGAAGAAAATGAAAAAGACAAATATCGTTCAACGTCGCCAGTTCCTGAAATCCACAGCAGCCGCCGGAATGGGATTGATTATTTTACCCAGCGGCACACTCTCCGGCGTTAATGCGGCCAGCAACAAGCTCAATGTCGCCATGATCGGTACATGGGGCCGGGCGGATGCGCATTTCGATGCTGTCTCGAAGGAAAACGTCGTAGCGTTGTGCGACGTGGAT
>Ga0315534_1001803_pt1 | contig 14747 bp, 10 predicted proteins | sample SalMarSW160240MG_FD_203094 | JGI IMG/M metagenome (GOLD analysis project Ga0315534, IMG submission 203094) | Salt marsh sediment microbial communities from the Plum Island Ecosystem LTER, Massachusetts, United States - Salt Marsh Sediment SW1602-40 ... | reverse complement strand
GACATGCAGGCGCAATTCATGGCGCTGCTTGCGACTGTACCCGGTACCAGCACGATAAAGGAGACCATTTTTGAGAATCGCTTTATGCAAGCCGTAGAACTAATGCGTATGGGTGCTGATATTACTATTGAAGGTGATACAGCAGTGATCAATGGTGTAAGGCAATTATCGAGTGCCTATCTCATGGCATCTGATCTCAGGGCATCCGCTTCGCTGGTACTTGCTGGTTTGGCAGCAAAGGGAGAGACTATCGTGCGGAGGATCTATCATCTCGATCGTGGTTATGAAAAATTTGAAGAGAAATTGCGTAGTCTAGGAGCACGGATTGAAAGGCAGTCGGAATGAAACAGAAGACACATGAAGTAAAGATAGGCAAGATAAAGATCGGCGGTGACAATCGAGTGAGCGTCCAGTCTATGACAAAAACAAAGACCCATGATGTAAAAGCGACCGTGCGACAAATAAAGAGGCTTGAAAAAGCAGGGTGTGAAATAGTCAGATTGGCCGTTGTCGACAAAAGAGACAGCGCTGCTTTGATCCGGATAAAAGAGGCGGTCGATGTTCCGCTCGTTGCAGATATCCATTTTGACTATCGTTTAGCCCTCCAGGCGATCGATGCGGGTATCGATAAGATAAGGATCAACCCGGGTAATATTGGTGAGTCCTGGAAAATTACCAGGATAATCGAGAAAGCAAAGGATGCCGGCGTCCCGATCCGGGTCGGCGTTAATTCTGGTTCTCTGCCTGATAAGATATTGAAAAAGTACAAGCACCCCACACCCGAAGCGATAGTGGAGGCGGTTAATAATGCGCTCGTTATATTCAGAAAAAACAGATTTGAGGATATTGTTTTGTCAGCAAAAGGTGCTGATGTCATGACTACTATCGCTGTCTATAAAAGACTCCATAAGCTCTTCGATTATCCGCTGCATCTGGGTATTACTGAAGCCGGGTTGCCTTTTCGTGGCGGGCTGAGAAGTGCAGTCGGTCTTGGTATTCTGCTGAACCAGGGTATTGGCGATACAATTAGAATTTCTTTGACAGCTGATCCAGTGATGGAAGTAGTCGCGGCATATGAGATAATGGATTCTCTTGGTTTACGGCGACATAATACGGTTCTAATAAGCTGTCCGACTTGCGGGCGCTGTAATGTCAAATTAACTAAGATAGTCAATGCAGTCGAACGTCGTTTGAAGCACTACAATAATTATATGAAGGTTGCGGTCATGGGTTGTGTGGTTAATGGTCCAGGTGAGGCAAGAGAAGCAGATTTTGGTATTGCTTGTGGCAAGAAGACAGGCTTGATTTTTGCCAAGGGGAAAGAAATAAAACGTGTTAAGGAAGATCTACTGGTCAGTGAATTGTTCGAGGTGATCGATGAGAACATTGATAATTGATAATTACACACCAAACTCCCCTGAAATAGAAAAATTATATGAGGTCATATGCGGTGTCACTGTTCATACCGTTGAAGTAAAAGAGGCATCAACGATGAGCAGCAGCGAGGATTTCAAATATTTTGACGTGATAGTTCTTTCGGGATCGCAACATAAACTAGCAGAAAGTGGAATCTATGAAGGTTATGCAAATGAAGCAGATGCTATCAGGAGAAGTGAAAAGCCGATATTGGGTATTTGTTTTGGACATCAGCTGTTATGTATGGCACATGGTGAAGAAATCAGAGCATACGATAAACCAATGAAAGGTTACTATATGATTCACCGGGTCGCTCATGATGAAGTATTTGAGAATCTGGGTGAGAGATTTCTGGTAACTCAATCGCATCAGGAATTTATTGAAAAGGTTCCGTACAATTTTTCCAAGCTTGCTGAATCACCCAGCTGTCCGGTAGAAATCGTTAAGCACCAGGTGCTCCCCCAATACGGCATGCAATGCCATCCGGAAAGATATGATGATAAGCATCCTGCAGGTATCGCATTACTGGAGAATTTCTTCAAGATTGCCTCATGGTATACAAAATAGTCTCTCAGGCGAGTTTAGTAGCATAAAGGAGCAGTATGAAGAAAGAAATCGACAAATTGATGAGAAGAATGAATATCCATACTATCTATGCAGAAGGGAAGTCCACAAGTTCGCCAACCATGTACTATCTTTTTAATGGTGCTAATTTTTATGGTCACTACGTGAAAAAACAGGGCAAGCGAGCCTGTGTTGTTCACTATCCTATAGAGCGTGAAGTCGCCCGACAAAGTGGCTGCAGGTTGATAGGGGTGACAAAATACGGTATGCGTAAGATATATGAGAAATATCCTGATCAGATAAAGGCAAAAGCACATTTCATCAGGGCTATTATGGATGATCTGGCAGTCAAAGGTAATGTTGCGCTCTACGGTCAGAGTCAGATGGGCGGTGCTTATAATATGGTGAAACAGCTGCTTCGAATAGACAAGAAAATCAAGGTGTGTTATGAATCGGGGAAAAGCCTCATCACAATAGCCCGGGAAACAAAGGATACTAATGAAGTTGAGCGTATCAATAGTGTTGGGAAATGTGTTATCCGTGCGTTCAACAACATGCTAAAGAATGTTCAGCAGCTAAAAGTAAATAAGAATGTAGTAATGAAGGACCGGAAGAGGAAACTACTTATCGGTGACCTGAGACAAATGTTGAGAAGAAGCATGTTTGAAGATGGTTTGATCAATTCAGAAGGTATGATAGTCGCCCAGGGACGTGATGCTGGTGTTCCTCATAATTCCGGGGATGATCGGAGTGCCGTAAAACTTGGGCAGACAATTGTCTTCGATATTTTTCCACGCGAAATAGGCGGCGGTTATTTTTTCGATTTTACGCGCACTATTTGTTTTGGCCATGCGTCAAAGGAGATAAAAGATGTTTATTCCACTGTCAAAGATGCTCAAGATTTCGTTATGGATATGTTCAAAGTCGGTAAACGGAATATCGAGATTGAACACTCATTGTGTAAGTTTTTTGAAAAGCGTGGACACCCGACACTTTTGAATTCGCCAAAAACACAAATTGGTTACTGTCATACCCTTGGACATGGTGTCGGGCTTAATATTCACGAAAGCCCCTCCTTTGGTCTTGTAAAGACGAATAAAGACAAGATCAAACCTGGCCATGTCTTCACTGTTGAGCCAGGTCTTTACTATCCTGAAAAAGGGTATGGTGTACGCCTTGAAGATATCGTCTATATAAATAGCCGCGGTAAGGTAATTCCTCTTACAAAATGCCCTAGAAAACTCGTTATAGAGATTTGAAAGAAATAAGCGGTGTAATAAAGGACTTTGAAAATTTCCTACTATCTGAGGGCGATGAGTTTAATACTATTCAGGCTTATATTTACGATATAACCCAGTTAGATAAATTTTTAACGACCCATAATAAAAGATTGATTGAGGCAGTAACAAGAGATTTGCGAGATTTTTTACACGCGATATATGATACTGGTCTTTTAGCCGTTTCTGTAAATAGGAAAATATCGAGCATTAAAGCCTTTTACCGATTCTTATTATTCACCAACAAAATCGAAACAAATCCATCAGGTGATTTGGAATTAATGAAGGTCGGAAGAAAGCTGCCGGTCATCTTATCAATAACTGAAGTTACTGCAATAATAGAATCAGCAGAAATAAAAACACCTCTTGGTTTACGCGACCGGGCATGTTTGGAGATCCTTTATGGCGCGGGCTTGAGGATATCAGAACTTCTTGGTATGAAACTCACGGATCTGGATATGGAGAATCGTTTGCTAAAGGTTATCGGCAAAGGTAATAAGCAGAGGATCGTACCTATTGGGGGAAAAGCAATAAGGGCGATAGAAGATTATTTGAGTAATGGACGACCGTTACTCATGCGTGATCGGTCGATGTCTTTTCTTGTATTGAATGTTCGCGGCAATAAGCTATCGCGAATGGGTTTTTTGAAAATACTTCGCAAGTATCGGATCAATGCCGGGATAAAGAAACGGGTGACACCTCATATGTTCAGACATTCTTTTGCAACGCATCTATTAGAAGCCGGTGCTGATCTGCGCGTGGTCCAGGAGCTTTTAGGGCATGCTGATATCTCAACGACCCAGATCTACACACACATTGACCGGGAATATCTAAAAGAAGTCTACAGAGAACACCACCCGAGGGCGTAACAGACAGTGGGCACTAAGCAGCAACATGGCAGTTATTAAGTAATTCAGTAACTAAGTAATTGAAAAAATATTGATTACTCATGCACAAGTATCACACACCTTGTATCTGTCATCGTGAATCTGTTTGTTGTCTCTTGACTTTTCTGTTTTTCAATATATAATTTCGACAGCCGCGGGAGTAGCTCAGTGGTAGAGCGTCACCTTGCCAAGGTGAGGGTCGCGAGTTCAAATCTCGTCTCCCGCTTTGAAGGCAGATTCTAGATACTTGATCCTGGATACTAGTTAACAGATATTTGAAGATCGTTTGTCACTAGCATCTTTTATCTATTATCTGCTATATATGGCGGCATAGCCAAGTAGCTAAGGCGGCGGTCTGCAAAATCGCTATTCGCCGGTGCAAATCCGGCTGCCGCCTTTATCCCTCATAATCAAGGTTATTGACATCTGCAAAATACAAGCTATAATTCATGGAAAGGAGGAATATGGGTATAATATTGATACTTCTACAAATAACCGGTTCTGGCATGACTTTTGAAGTCCCACCGACAATACTCGGTACAGGAGGACCGGATGCGTACGGATATCGCTGGATTGACAGCGATACTACTGGAGGACCGACCTATAATTGGATAGATATTACAGGTGTCGGCACAGAGGTAGCTGGTTTGGCTGACGACAATGTCGTAGGGCCTTTTCAAATAGGTTTTGACTTTCCATATTACTGGTATACAGTCAATAGCTTTTTTGTAGGCTCAAACGGTTATATCGCTTTTGGTGATAATACATTGGAAGCGGCGCCGTTTCCTCACATCCCAGTTACTGCAAAACCTAATAATATGCTGGCGGCGTTTTTATCAGATCTTGATTTCACCGTTGGTACACCGCATTGTTATTACTGGACGAATGCTGCTCTTGATACGTTTATCATCGCCTACCATGATGTAAGGTTCTGGAATTCTCCCACAAGCAATAATACATTCGAAATAATCCTGACGCGTGCTGACAGCGCGGTCACATTCCAGTATTATGATCAGACTGGATTGCCTTCTGGTGGTTGGGGACAAGCTCTCAGTGTTGGTATTGAGGATATCGCCGGTGCGGTCGGCCTTGAATATAACTATGGACAGACACCAGCTAACAATATCATTGAAAATGACCTTGCGATTTACTTTTTCCCGCCTGATTCATCGACCTATGAAGTCCATGACGTTGCTGTTATGAAACAGATGAATGATATATCTGGAGCTTTCTTTGTTTATAATGATGACCCGGTAGATTTCTGGGCAGTCGTTAAAAACACCGGTAACCAGACTGAGAGTGGTTTTAATGTTTATTGTGAAGTCAGGAACTCGACTAATCAGGTCATGCTCTCGGATACGATCAACATAGCAACACTCGCGCCGGGGGTTACTGATTCACTGATATTCGCACCTACATGGTCGACTACAAATGACGGCCTGTATTCAATGAAGGTGAAGGCTCTGTTAAGCGGGGATATGGTTTCGCCTAACGACTCTATCTATTCGCAATTCAGAGTAGTTACCTATCCTGCTGAATTGCAGTATGATGTTGGATATGCGCATACTGGTATGGCCTGGAATGGCCCCAATTCGGGATATGGTGCGAAGTTTATGCCCCCGAGATATCCGTGCAAGCTGAACACCGCACGGTTCGACGTTAATTCGACTGCCGCAATGCCCAATGTTACGGTTCAGATATTGGATGATGACGGGCCAAATGGTGATCCTGGAACGGTCATTTATGAAACAGTAGTTCAGATCACGACTATCGGTTGGGTAGATATCGATGTTTCAACACAGAACATTCTATTCTTCAACGGTGGTTTTTATATCGGTTGCATTACTGATCAAGCTTCTGATCCGTATTTCGGCATGGACACTCTTTTCCCATCAGGTCGTCAAAGTTGGGAATATACTGGCTCCTGGGCTCCATACCGTGATAAGGATAGGGACGACGTATTGATCCGTGCAATTGTTGAATTAGGTACTGGTATTGAAGAGACTGAATTGATCTCAAATCATAATGTCGTCAATATCATTGCATCACCTAATCCATTCAACAAACTGACCGCGATCACAGTTCCTGTAAATTGTCATAAGCTTGTGGTCTATGATGCAAGCGGACGGCTGGTTACAGAGTTGACTGCTAAAGAAGGTACTGCGCACTGGAACGGTTTTGATAATAAAGGGCGTGAATTACAACAGGGGACTTACTTCGCTGTTACTGAGGACGCTGATATCATCAAGTTGATTCTTGTTAAATAATACAGTTGAGCATTGTAATGGGGTCAGGTTTCTGGAAATCTGACCCCATTTTATTTTGCACAGCTTTAGTTGCTGTGTCTGTTGATTTTGAAGACTATCCTGTTATAATAAGAAGATAAGGGGAAAGATGCGGAAGCGATCGGGTGTTTTGTTTTTCTTTATAATTTTGACATTATCTTATGCACAGAGGCCTACTACTGGTAGATTGTGGGGTTATGTGAACTGCACAGGGTTGGTATCAGGTAGATTCGCCTTTGTTGTAATGCCCGGTTTCCGATATGAATTCAGCCGGAAAGTTGAGAACAACGGCGCTGCCAGGAAGGCATATTTTTATGAATTACTGACCGGTCCGGTTTATATTATTAAAAATGATCCCTGGATCTTCAAATTCCCGGTTTGGTACTACTATATGGGATTTCCTGTTGTCCTGCAAGATGACTATTATTTTTCTCATAACATGGAATTTCTACCCACTGTTGAATTTCACAGCAGCGATTTTACGTTGATCAGCCGGACGATATTCCACAATACCATTTATGCAAGCATCTATGAGCAAGAAAAAGACAGAAAAGGTTATGGCCTTGTAGTGCGTGAGATGATCAAGGTCAGCTACCGATTGAGCAATAATGTGAACCTATTGATCGCTGAAGAGCCCTTTTTCGGCGTGATAGAGGATAGTGAAGCATCGATACATCCGTTAGGTTATTGGCAGAATGGTTTCAGGATGAACCGCCTTTATGCAGGATGTAATATTCGTATAAGCAATCACTTATCACTGTTACCGCAATACATATTTGAGACAAATTATGATACTGACGGGCATCTTGATGCGGTTAATCACTATCTTTTTCTAACGGTAGCATATACTCTAAAGTTTTTCGAATAATCCTCTAAAAATAGGACAAAATTCTCCATTGACATTCCAGGAATTCATGCTATAATCACCTAGTGATTTAGACGAAAACGATTCGTTTAATATGTAAGGAAATACATAGAATCAAGTGAAAGGGGGTGAAAATAATGGAAGGTAATTACGGACAAATGGAACCAGCTGCTGCTGCAGCGATAATGATCGTTTACTTCATTTTCATCTTTATATTCTATATTTACTTCGCTATCTGCTTGATGAAAATCGCAAAGAAAACTACTACGGAAAATGGCTGGTTTGCATGGATTCCTATACTAAACGTGTTTCTTATGCTCATGATTGCCAAGAAACCATTATGGTGGTTCATTTTACTTCTTATACCGATAGTCAATCTCATTATTGGTATTATTGTCTGGATGGCAATAGCTGAAGCACGTGGTAAGCCCAACTGGGTCGGCATTTTGATGATCGTTCCTTTCCTTAACGTCATTATACCAGGCTACTTGGCGTTCTCGAAATAATGTAATAAAGGGATGGAGATCTAAAAAGACTTAAGAATTTTTTGATTGAGGAGAGGTGATATTATTACCTCTCCTTTAATCTTTTATGCCGAGTATATCGAGGATAAAGGCATACTCAAAGGCAATATCCTTGAGAAAGTCATAACGACCGGATGCACCGAGGTGGCCTGTTCCCATATTAGTTTTCAAAAGGAGAATGTTGTCGTCAGTTTTCAACGCCCTTAGTTTTGCCGTCCACTTTGCACCCTCCCAATACATCACCCTTGTGTCATTAAAGCCCGCGGTTATCAACATATTAGGATAATCCTGGGCGGTCACGTTATCATAGGGTGAATATGATTTCATGTAGCGGTAGTATTGTTCTTCATTTGGGTTTCCCCATTCTTCGTACTCGAGTACTGTTAATGGCAGGGTTGCATCGAGCATGGTATTGATCAGGTCGACAAAGGGGACATCGGCAACGACAACACGGAACAAATCAGGTCTCATGTTCACGACTGCTCCGACAAGGAGACCACCTGCACTCCCGCCTGAAATAACCAATTTTTCTCTTGATGTGTACTTCTGTTCAATGAGATATTGAGCACAAGCGATGAAATCGGTGAAGGTATTTTTCTTGTTGAGCATTTTTCCTTGTTCATACCAGTACCTTCCCATTTCACCGCCACCGCGCACATTCGCTATCGCATAAATAAAGCCACGGTCAAGCAAACTCAAGCGATTAGAAGAAAAATAGGGGTCATAACTATCACCGTACGCTCCATAACCCGTTAAAAATAGAGGATTGCTGCCATCTCTTATCATGCCTTTTTTATAGACGATTGATATTGGTATCCGTGTGCTATCATATGCCAGCACGTATATGCGCTGTGATTCATACTGTTCAGGTTCATAACCGCCGAGAACTTTGTATCGTTTCTTGAGCTCGAGTTTCTTGGTTTCCATATTATAATCGAATACAGATTTTGGTGTGATTAATGACATGTATGTGAAACGCAGCCACTTGGAATTATAGTCTTTGTTTGCTCCGAGCCAGAAGGCATAGGTTGGTTCTGGGAATTCTACATAGTGTGTTAAGGCGCCATGTATTTTTGTTACACGGATCTGCAAAAGACCATTTTTCCGTTCCGAAACGACAAAAAAGTCCTTAAAAACATCGAAACCATCGATTTTTACTGAATCACTTTGAGGGATAAGTTCGATCCAGTTTGTCTTATCCGGGTTTTTTTCAGATACCTGCACAAGCTTGAAATTCTTAGCATTTTCATTACTGAGGATCAAAAAATTTTCACCGTGGTGTTCTACATAATACTCGACATCCTGCATGCGCGGGTATAAAAGCTGGAATTTTTCGTTAGGTTTATCCGCTCTTAAGTAGTGGATTTCTGTCGTTGTATGACTCCCCAAATCCATGAGCAAATATTTACCGTCTTTGCTACGTGAAACATCTAACCAGAAAAGATCATCAGCTTCATGGTAGACGAGTTCATCATGTGTTTGATCATTACCCAGAATGTGGCGATACAGCTTGTCGGGTCGCTTTGCATTATCGAGGGTCGTGTAGAACAGCGTTTTATTATCATTCGCCCAGGCGATTGAGTATCCTGTGTTGGAAAGGTTATCGATATATAGTTCTTTAGTCACCAGGTCCTTAATAAATATAACAAATCGTTCACTACCACTGGTATCTACAGAATAAGCAAGCAGCGAATGGTCAGGACTCACCTCAAAAGCTCCGATCTCAAAATATTCATAGGGCTCAGACAGGACATTCTGATCAAGGAGGATCTCTTCATCAGCTGCAAGGCTTCCTTTTTTGCGGCAATAGATTGAATACTGTTTGCCTTCCTCAGTACGCGTATAATAATAGTATTTACCAACCTTTTCCGGCACGGAGAGGTCGGTTTCCTGGATTCTGCTGATCATCTCATCATAGAGCTTTTTCTGGAATTCTTCAGTATGTCTCATCATCGCAGATGTATATTCGTTTTCAGCGATGAGGTAGTTTTTGACTTCCGGGTTCTCTTTTTCTCTTAACCAGAAATAATTATCAATACGGATATCGCCATGAATTGTGTCGATCTTAGCGACTTTCTTGGCGACCGGCGCGACTGTCTGTGATACACCCGGTGAAAGAAATATAAGGTTAAGAATGGTGAAAAAAATTAACCAGTAAACAGATGTTATGTATTTTTTACAAATATTATGATTTTTCATGCGTCATTGTAGCCATTCAGTCTGGTGATGTCAAGATACACAAAAAAATATCCCCTCCAGTTTAAGGAGGGGATATTTTGTGAATAAAGGATTTGTGTTATTTCAAAACGAGTAGTTTACTCGCAGATGTGTGCTCACCTGCAACAAGCTTCAGGAAGTAAACACCACTTGGCACCGAGATACCTTTATTATCCAGTCCATTCCAGGAAACCTGATGTATCCCGCTCTCCACGAAATGATCTACCAGATTCCTGACGAGTTGACCAGATACATCATAGACATCGAGTGATGTTTTTTGTCCGGATTTCAGATAGAATTCGATCGCGGTATTCTTACGCATCGGATTAGGTGAGATTTGCCCGAGTCCAAAATTAAAAGGTGTGATCTGATTACCCTGAGAATCATAGATACCAGTGAAGGTGATCGGAATGACCTTTAGCCGGATCATATGGTCTCCTGACATGCCACCCTGCCAGTTGCCACCTATGTAATCCCACATCTGGCTTTGATATGTCAAGGATGAATCTCTCAAAAGACCGAGTGAATCTGGTCCAGCACCGATAATATATCCGACAACGACTTCTTGATTCGTGCGGATATCGAGATTCGTCAGTTCGACCATATTCCACTCGTAACCGGATGAGTTCAAACCGGCGATTGAATCAATAAGCGAGCCTGGCTGTCCAGCAGTCCCCTGATAGATGCGCACATCATAGGGCCCTGGTCCTTCAAACAGGAATTTGACCTGATGTACGAGTCCACTGTCAATACCGACGTCGGGGAATCTGAACTGAGCAAAACATCCATCGCCAGCTATTACAACACTTGGTGCCCACCATGGTTGTCCATCATCATAGATAATGATCCTGGCATTGGTTACCTCGAAATTATATACCGGTGTGGATGCTTCGTTGCCAGCATTATCAGCCGCTGTTACATAGTAGTATATATCTGTGTGATAAGATTGTGCCGGGATAACGGCTTCGTAATCATCGGCTCCGACATTGGTCATCATAACATGTACTTCTGAGCCTGATTCGATTCGATAGTGGAGATAGACTGAATCCGTGTCGAGTCCTGAACCAGCATCAGTAACCGTGGCTGTGATAGTGTAATTGCTGAGCGTATCTGTAGTATCCGGTAATGGTGTGTGAACGATTACTGGTGGCTGCAGATCAGGCGGTGACGTTTGGTCGATACGTACATCGTCGACAAACCAACCCATACCTGCGGCAGCTGGGTCTGAACAGAAGGTGAAACGGATCTGTATCTGGTCACCAGTGTTTGCATAACCCAATGCCATCAGGTCCATAGAACCTACATTAACCCAGTCATATCTGTCATAGCAGTATGCCCAGGCAGTACCGAGTGCGCCTGTACCAGCTAATTGAGCATCATACGTCGGATTAATATGTGAAACAGCCAAGGAATCGATCTGGATCCAGGATGTTCCATTATCAGGGGATATTTCAACGATACCGCCATCAAAGTTCGTTTGCGTTCCTTCCCAGTCAGCCCAGAAATTGAACGAGAGAAACAGTGAATCCCAGCCTGTGAGATCGATAGTTGGTGTGATCAGGTAACCTGTTTGGTTGCCTGAATATTGAGCGACATCAGCGTTCGGACACCCGGCATACCTGTATCCTGAAACTGCGTGTGTGTCAGGGCCATAGGTATTTGTCGTGTCTCTAATCGCCCAGGCATAGCCAGAAGTCGTCCAGGGAGCGATATCTGCTCTTTCAAAATCATCATTGATAGCTTGCCGTAATACAACGGGATTTGTATTTGCTTGTATTATCGGGCGTACTGGTTGCTCGGCTTGATTCTCAAGCCCGGTCGCATAGCTCCAATTAATAAGCATTATCAGGCATATTATTGAAGCACCAATCCATTTACTTTTCATGTATCCTCCTTTTACTTTTATACATACCTATTTCTATATTACCTACAAAATGCGAAATGTCAATATCTCTTTAATATATTTTCTACCTTGTTGTGAATTGTCCAGCTTAAATAAAAGGGCAGTAGATCTTTGGCAATACTTGTACGGATTAACTTTTTGCCACCGTCATATGTCTGATCTATTTTAAAAACATATATGCCGCGGCGTATAACAAATGTTTTTTCAATGCCATCCTTATTAGAAAAGGCTGCCCGGGAGATGTCACTTAGTGCATTTGGGAAAACAGTGATTTTCTGGTTCAGTTTCTGCATATTCTTGGCCTTTTTCTTTACCGCAGTCGTATCTTGATTACCCCATGGGAGAAATTCGTAAAATACTTCTTTGGTCGGTGGTTCAACAAGAGTATCGCCAATAGGGAAGACCAGTGAATCGAGGATTTTAAAAGCAGCAACATCATCACGGATTTTTTCGATCATTTCATTGCGAGTGAGGTTCATCCTTTCCAGATCGATTCTCTTATTGAGTGAGAGCGATAACAAAAAATCAGCAAAATCAATGTATTCTTCTGGGAAAGGGTATTCTCTGTGGTTTTTGATCATCTCTTCAGGAGGCAAATCATAAAAGACATCGGTTATCGGTTTTGGCTCAACTTTTTCGAATAACGGTGAATATTCTTCGGCTGGAGCCTCGCCATTGAATTTAGCGAAGTCGACCAGAGTATCGAGACTGGTATAATCAAAATAACATACTCCAGCTCCATTGTTTTTCATGACATCTCTGACTTCCAGATAAGCTGCTGCTTCCATGTCAGGCCAGATGAACCCGATACCGAAAATTGCATCTGTTCTCTGAACTATCGTGTAATTCAATAAGTCAGAAAAGAAAAGCGCATCATCTGTATACGACATAGCTACAGGATAGTCTATTGCATCGCCCCAGTCCATCCAGTTCTGTGCAAATCTGTAACGTGCTAAACCTGGATTCGGGAATATCGCAGCGGTCAAAATCCGTCCAGGAAACAGCGAATCGTTTACAATAACTTCTCGAATCCCGCGTACGATATTTCGGATATGCTCTTCTTTTTGCTTTGCACACTGCCAGTAGTGCCAGCATAGCCACCGTGTTATGAATGTACTCTGCGGGTATTTTAGAAGATTGAACCAGCGTACATTGAAGGCATCAAGACCAACGAAGATCGCTGTTGTATCATTATCTGGTAAGCCCCACCATATACCGGGATACCTGATAAAATCAAGATGAATACCGACAACCGGATATTTTTCGAGGATTTCCCTGCACGCTGTCTTTAAATAATCACTTACCATTGGATTTGCCGGGTCCAGGTACATGCCTTCAAGGCCTGCGTCATACCACTCATCAGCCGAATAATCAACCATGTTTTTCTTCGTAACATCTTGAATGAACCATTCAGGATGTGCATAAAAAAGATGCCTTGTTGAATCAGGCGGTTCGCGCAAAGACCATGCAAGAAGCGTATTTACCCATGCATGAACGCGTATCGAACATTTATGTGCTGCCTGGATGAGCGAGTCGATCGGGTCATATGTCCGGTCAGATTTTTCTGCCAGATACTGACTGCGCGGTATTATTTTTGATGGATAATAGGCATAACCACCGACAATGATCTGTGCATATATATCGGTGATCTCATACTTTCTTGCTATCTCGATGATCCTGGGTATTGAACCGGGTGAAGCCATTGATGCAGCCCTGACCCACATGCCCTTTTGAAATCCGGCTGGTTCGACACTGAGAATCGCTTCTGGTATCGGCTTAACTGGTCTAGTGACGCGGGCACAAACACAAATGAGTAGATCTGCCAAGACGATAATCACTAAGAGACATCGCATCCTATGCATTTTTCTATTATAGCTCATCCTGAGGAACAGCGCAAGACTCAATATTGTATTTACTCTGGGTAGGTAAAGGCTATATTTGCATCAGGATCACTCATTTCATGCCGGGCGATGAGTTTTAATAGCTCATTACATTATCTCACTTTTATAATTTTTTGCACGAGATTTCCATCTACTTCAATAAAGTATATGCCCGGTTTTATCTGTTCGGGGATAACAACACGTCCGGTAATATCAAAAACCCGGTAAGCTTTATCTTGAGGTAATTGCAGGGGTCCGCTAAAGATCGTAGTACCATAGGGAATATTTTTAATAGCGCTTATTTTCTCCTCGATCACACCGACCGGTTGGGTAAGCCATGGGATAAAATCGACATAATCACTAACGCTGTCGCCAAGACCTCCTGGATTAGAATCCGGGTGATAAGGACCGCTCGCATCACCCCACCAGTTGTATTCAGCATCGATGACATATACCAAATGCAGGTTCAATACCCCAAACCCTGTATTGCTTTCAATATTATTATAGTTTATTGTGGGATTACTTGTATTGTCACAACTGATACCCGTGCCGATATTATTCGAAATTGTGCACGAATCAATAATAGCATTTGAATACTTTAGAATAATACCGGTGTAGTTACCGTCGAGCAGGTTATTAGTTACTCTGACCGATGCAGTGGCGCTGGCGCCGAAATGTTCGATACCTCCTGGATTGTTAGTGATGGTATTATCTCTGATCAATACGTCGTTTGTGTTTGAACCGATATAAATGCCTCTGCCTATATTGCCTGTTATTGCATTATTTGTTATCACAGCCCCCGCGTTGTGACAGTATATACCTCCACCATTACCTTCATTGCCACTGATGATATTATTCGTAATACTTGTCCTGGAGGTCGAAGGATAGCAGCAAATCCCGCCACCGAAATTAGCATCGTTATTTGTAAT
>Ga0315534_1001799_pt1 | contig 14768 bp, 19 predicted proteins | sample SalMarSW160240MG_FD_203094 | JGI IMG/M metagenome (GOLD analysis project Ga0315534, IMG submission 203094) | Salt marsh sediment microbial communities from the Plum Island Ecosystem LTER, Massachusetts, United States - Salt Marsh Sediment SW1602-40 ... | reverse complement strand
GGCCGAGAGCTCGGCCGACATGCGGTCGAGCAGCGCGTCCTGCTCGCGCTCGAGCTCGGCGATCGAGAGCACGAGGGCATCGCGGTGCCGCGCCAGCGCGTCGGCGTGACGCCGGGCGTCACGTGCCTCGGCGTCGGTCAGCGGGGTCTCGGCGACGAGCGCGCGCAGCCGAGCGTCCTCGGCCTCGTCCTCCAGGAACACGAGCTGCTCCTCCGTGACCGCCCGCTCGGCCCGGAGGCGCTTGAGTCGGTCACTGACGTCGACGAGGCGGCGTTGCAGGATCGAACGCGCCATGGACGGGAAAGTCTACGAGCCAGAGGATGCGCCGTCAGGGTTCGAATCGTGTGGCACGGTGGGCTGGTACCCATGAGCCACCATCCGATCTTCACTCCCGAGCACGACGAGCTGCGGGCCGCGGTCCGGCGGTTCGTCGAGACCGAGCTCGAGCCCCACGTCGACGACTGGGAGGACGCCGGTCACTTCCCGGACGACGTGTTTCGCCGCGCCGGTGAGCTCGGGTTCCTCGGCCTCCACTACCCCGAGCGCTGGGGTGGCAGCGGCGGCGACCTCGCGGCCGAGGTCGTGTTCGTGGAGGAGCTGGCGAAGTCGGGATGCGGTGCGATCGCGATGGCCCTGGGAGTGCAGACCGACATGGCGACGCCTGCGCTCGCCGAGTTCGGCACGGATGACCAGCGCGAGCGCTACCTCCGTCCGGCGATCGCCGGCGAGAAGCTCGCGGCGATCGCGATCACCGAGCCCGACGCCGGATCCGATGTCGCGGGCATCAAGACGCGCGCCGTGCGCGACGGCGACTCCTGGCGCGTCGACGGAGCGAAGCTCTACATCACGAACGGCGCCCGGGCGGACTTCATGACGACGGTGGCGAAGACCGACCCAGCCGCCGGCCACGCCGGCATCTCGTTGTTCCTCGTCGACACCGCGCTGCCCGGCGTCAGCGTGTCGCGCAAGCTCGAGAAGCTCGGGATGCGTTCCAGCGACACCGCGGAGATCGCGCTCGACGGCGTGCTCGTGCCGCACGACAACCTCATCGGGCTCGAGCCCGGCCAGGGATTCGCTCAGCTCATGTGGCAGCTCCAGTACGAACGCATCTCGGGTGCGGCCGCGTGCATCGGGTACGCCGACGCCGTGCTCAGCGAGACGATCCAGTACGCGCGCGACCGTACGGCCTTCGGACGGCCGCTCTCGGGGCACCAGGTGATCGCGCACAAGCTCGCCGATGCGGCGACCGAGCTGGAGGCCGCGCGCGCGCTCGTGTACGACACGGTCTGGCAGCTTCAGCACGGCGACTACCCCGTCGCGATGATCTCGATGGCGAAGAAGTACTCGGCGCAGGTCTTCAACCGGCTCGCCGACGCCTGCCTCCAGGTGCACGGAGGGGCCGGCTACATGTCCGAGTACCGCGTGTCACGCGCGTTCCGCGACGCTCGCCTGCAGCGCATCGGAGCCGGCACCGACGAGATCATGAACGAGGTGATCGCGAAGCGCCTCGGCATCTCCACCTGACCTCACCTGCCGAAGCGGCACTCCTCAGGTCACCGACGGTGCCCCTGGAAGTCCTCGAGGCCGAGGACCCTCCGCTACCGGACTAGCCGGTGAACGCCGGAGCGACGACCACCGGCTCCGGGACCGCGAACGTGTTGGTGAACGTGACCGTCCCGTTCTGGGTCGTGATGCTGGTGTCGTTGGTGTAGTCGATCGTGGCCGGACCCTGATCGGTGCCGCTCGCGGCGGCACAACCACCCGGCTCCTGGCCGTCCAGCGTCGTGAACTCGTAGTCGCACGTCCACGTCGTGCTCACCGCTTCCGGCGAGCCGGTCTCGGTGACCGAGCAGCTGAAGGGAGTCTGGGTGTTCTGGTCCCGCGAGGAGACCCACGCGCCGCCCTGGATCACGAACGCGGGGTTGTCCGTGGTCGTGGGCGCACCCGTGGCGTCGAACTCCAGGTTGGCTTCGAGTCCGCCGTCGGGGCAGCTGACGTTCACCGTGAACCCGCTCGGCGCGGGCCCGGTCACGACCTTGCGCACCGTGATCGATTCAGACCTCAGCTCCCCAGCCCCAGAGCTGCCCGCGAAGAGCACCACACCCAGTGTCAACCCGAAGAAGATGGCCGCAACCCGCCGCATCCCTACCGTCGCCCGTCCGATGGTGCCTCTCTCGAGACCCTACCCCACCCCGCCGCAAACGGACAGGAATCGAGTTGCTCAGCGGCACGTTGGGCACCTTCGCTCTCCAAGGAGGCCCGGGAAGGAGGCCCGGGCTGACGAATGTCCCTGGGATCTACAGCTAGCCGGTGAACGCCGGAACGACGACCACCGGCTCTGGTACGAACGTGTTCGTGACCGTCACCGTCGCGTCCTGGCCCTCTTGCTCGATGAAGACCGTCATCGGGTCCTCCTGCGGGCCAGCCGCCGCGCAGGGATCGGTCACCTGCTGCGCTTCGGCGTCGGGGCTCACCGGCGCTTCGGCGTCGTCAGGCCAGCCGGCAGCGTCCTGATCTACGGGGATCTGGCCCTCGCACGCGTAGGTCACCGACGCCGCACCACCGGTCTCGGTCTCGGTGACGGTGCAGGTGCCCGCGTTGACGAACGTGAAGACGTTGGCGACCTGCGGGTCACCCGCCTCGTCGAAGTCGACGGTCGCCGAGGCAACAGGATCACCTCCGGGATTGGCGATGATCGGCTCGCCGGTACGTTCGCGCTCGCACGCGAGGGTCACCGCGAACTCGGTCCCCGGCGGGACGGGCCCGACGACCTCCTTCTCGATGGTCAGGGGTGCGGCACCGATGGACCCCGCACCCGCGGGGACCAGCGCGGTGCCCGTCAGCGCCACCACGCCGACCGTCAACGAGCCCAGCACCAGGATCCGTCGCATCACGCTCTCCGCCCTCCGAAAGGTCTGCCAGAACGCCGGAACCCTAACGCACCCCTCGCGCGGGCCGAGGATTCTCGAGCTGCGAGGCGATTCCGGAGCGGCCCGGGATCAGGTCGCTGCTCATGCTGCTCGGTCGTTCGCGGCCAGGAACTCGAGCACGACTCGGTTCCACTCCTCTGGTGACTCGAAGTACGGCGAGTGACCTGACGCGGGGATCTGCTCGACCGTCGCGCTGCGGAGGACGCCCGCGCAGTCCTCGATGACCGCCGGGGGGAAGATGTCGTCTTCACCCCCGACCACGAACATCGTCGGCACCGCCACCGCGGCGACCTCGTCGGGCGGCCAGGTCGTGGTGAGCAACGCGCTCAGCCGCTCCTGCGCGAGCGCGGGGTTGAGGCTGCCGATCGCCTGGTAGAGCGCCGCGCCGGTCGGGTCGTCGCGCACGAAGCGCTTCCCCAGCGCGAACGAGTCCGCGTAGCCCTCGCGGTCGCCACTGAGCTTGCGCCGCTCGAGGTACTCGCCCCAGTTCGTTGCGACGGCGTCGGTCCCGATGCCCGCGACGGTGTCGGCGAGCGTGAGGCTCACCACCCGGTCGGGATGGCCGATCGCGAACCCCAGCGCGGTCCATCCGCCCATCGACTGCGCGACGACGTGGGCGCGGGCGACGCCCGCGGCGTCGAGGACGGCACCGAGGTCGTCGCGTGACACGTACGGGTCGCCGACGCCGTCGTCCGCGCGTGTTCTGCCGAAGCCGCGGTGATCCCACGTGACGACCGCGCGTGACGCGACCATGGCTGCCACCTGCCGGAACCAGATCGCGTGGTTGCCCCCGGCGCCGTGGCAGAGCACGACCGGCGTCGCACCGCTGAAGTCGGCCGGTTCCGTGACCTCGAGATAGATGGATGCACCGGGCACCGGTGCTTCGAGGCACCGCCGTTCGATGGCCATGAACGGACGCTACGTCTCTGGACGCCTGGGTAGCCTGGGTGCTGCTCCGGCGGCGTAGCCCAACGGCAGAGGCACCGGATTCAAGACCCGGGCAGTGAGGGTTCGAATCCCTCCGCCGCCACTCACCGTCATCGGGCTCGTGGCCCGAGGAGCGTGCCGACGCCAAGAGATCACCCGGGATTCGCGACGTCCGCCACGTAGAATGTTCGCCTTGTCGTTCGTGGGCACCGACTGGGTTCCGTGGATCGTCGGCCTGTCCATCGTCTCAGTGGTCGTGCTGGTGCTGATCCTCGTTGCGCCCTGGAAGAGCGTGCGGTCCGAGCGCGGGCTCGACGAGGAAGCCGAGACCCGCCTCCTCCTCGGCGAGGACCCCGAGGCGATCGAGCGCGACCTCGAGGCCCGCGAGGCCGAGCGGCGCAGCCGTGTGTCGGAGCTGCGCCCCCGCGAGGACCGGTAGCGCCACTCACGCAGGCGCGTCGGCGATCGCGAAGAAGAGGCGCGCCGAGCAGGCCGTCTCACCGTCGACCGTCGCCGTCGCCTGACCCCAGCCACCGCGCGCCGAGAGCCGCTCGAGCGCGACGTGCATCGTGAGCTCGTCACCCGGGACCACGAGGCGACGCCAGCGCACCTTCTCGACTCCGCCGAAGAGCGGCAGCTTGCCGGCGTAGCGCTCATCGGCGAGCACCGCGATCGCGCCGGCCTGGGCGAGCGCCTCGAGCTGGATGACACCTGGGAAGACCGGGTTGCCCGGGAAGTGTCCCGCGAGGAACGCCTCGTCGCCGGTCACCCGGTACCGAGCGATCACCGACCCCGCGGGGTCGAACTCGTCCACGGCATCGACGAAGCGGAACGGAGGACGGTGCGGGAGCAGCAGGATCAGCTCGTCAGAGCGCTCGTGCGGCGTCATCTCGACCGCGACGCTACCGCCGGCCCTCGAGCCTGCAGCACCAGGCGCGGACGATCGGTACGGGGGAACCCGGGAAGTTACCTGTGGGTACCTGTAACCCGACCTCTCAGCGTTCGGTCCAACCTGTTCGCGGCACGGGAGAGGGGTTGCTGCGTGGCGATCGCCGTCATCTTCCCCGGACAGGGGACACAGGCACCGGGCATGGGCGCGACCTGGACCGACGACCCGGCCTGGGTCGTGGTCGAGCGCGCCGAGCACGCCTTCGGTGAGCAGCTCGCGCCCCTCCTCCTCGACGCGCCTGCGGATGCGCTCGCCCGCACCCGTGAGGCGCAGCTCGCGGTGCTCCTGACGTCGCTCGTCGCCTGGGAAGCCGTGCGCGAGCACGTCCCGGCGCCGATCGCCTTCGCGGGCCACTCCCTCGGACAGGTGACCGCTCTCATCGCCTCCGGCGCGCTGCCGCTCGACGCCGGCGTCCGGTTCGCGGCCCGGCGCGCCGAGCTCACCCAGCGCGCCGCGGACGCGCACCCCGGGAGGATGGCTGCGCTGCTCGGCGCCACGGTCGAGCAGGCGTCGCAAGCATGCACGGCGGCGCCGGACGCCTGCTGGGTCGCCAACGACAACGCGCCGGGCCAGGTCGTGATCGCCGGGACTCCCGATGGCGTGGAGGCGGCCGGAGCGCGCGCCAAGGAGCTCGGCGTCAAGCGTGTGACGCCGCTGAACGTGGGCGGGGCGTTCCACACGCCGCTGATGCGCGACGCGGCCGACGCGCTGCCGTCGGAGCTCGAGTCCGTGCAGCTCTCCGAGCCCGCGGCACCCGTCGTGTCGAACCACGACGCCAAGGCCTACGACGACGGCTTCGGCTGGCGCGACCGCCTGCCCGAGCACGTGACCGTGCCGGTGCGGTGGCGCGAGTCGATGGAGACGATGGTCGGGCTCGGTGTGACCTCGTTCCTCGAAGTGGGTCATGGCTCGATGCTCGCCGCACTCGCGAAGCGCACGACACCCGACGTCCCCGTTCGCGCGGTCGCGACCCCCGCCGACGTGCAGTCACTCCAAGCGGAAACGGAGCTGGTCTGATGGAAGCGCTGATCGACCACGGTGAGGGCCTGCTCGTCCCGGAGCGGATGATCGTCGCGCCGGCGGTCGGGACGTTCCGCGCCGTCGACGTCACCGACAAGAGTCCGGTGCTGGCCGGCCAGACGGTCGGCATGGTCGATGGCCCCGGGACGTCGACGCCGGTCGCGAGCCCGTTCAGCGGCGAGATCGTGGGGATGCTCGTCCACCCCGGTGAGCGCCTGCGCGAGGGCCAGCCCGTAGCCTGGCTGCGCGTCTCGTAGCTGAACCCGACCGCACCGAGGACGAGGAAAGAGGATGCGCGCGTCGATCGCGGGATGGGGCTTCGCAGTTCCCGACCAGCGGCTCACCAACGCCGATCTCGAACGCCGCGTCGACACGACCGACGCCTGGATCGTCGAGCGCACCGGGATCCGCGAGCGACGGATCGCCGCACCGACCGAGACGACGGCGAGCCTGGCGATCGAGGCCGGCACCGGGGCGATCAAGCAAGCGGGCATCACGCCCGAGGACGTCGATCTCCTCATCGTCGCCACCGCCACCCCGGAGCAGCCGATCCCCCACACGGGCGCGTTCGTCGGTGAAGGCCTGGGGCTGCGCTGCGGCTCGTTCGACCTCGGGGCCGGTTGCGCCGGCTTCGTGTACGAGCTGGTGGCCGGTGCCGCGCTGCTCACCGCCGGTCACATGGACAACGTCCTCGTGATCGGCGCAGAGACGCTGTCGCGCATCGTCGACCCGACCGACCGCGGCACGTGCATCCTCTTCGGTGACGGCGCGGCTGCCATGCTCCTCGAGAAGTCGCCCGACGACGCGCCCGGTGTCCTCGCTTGGGATCTGGGGTGTGACGGCTCTGCGAGCGGGCTGCTCAGCGTCCCGGCCGGCGGCAGCCGGCTTCCGACGACGCCGGAGACGATCAGCGAGGGCCTGCAGTTCATCAAGATGCAGGGGCAAGAGGTCTTCCGCCGAGCCGTGCGCGCGGTCGTCGACTCCGCGCGGCTCACACTCGAGCGCGCGAACCTGACCGCCGACGACGTCGACTGGTTCGTCCCCCACCAGGCGAACCTACGGATCATCGAGGCCGCGGCTTCGCGACTCGAGATCCCGATGGAGCGCACCATCGTGAACATCGAGCGCTACGGCAACACGTCGGCGGCGTCGATCCCGCTCGCGATGTCGGAGGCCGTCGACGACGGCCGCGTCGGCGACGGTGACGTCCTGCTCCTCAGCGGTTTCGGCGCGGGGATGACCTGGGGCAGTGCCGCCCTGCGCTGGGGCCGCTCGACGTGAGCCGCACCGCGCTCGTCACCGGCGCGTCCCGCGGAATCGGTCGCGCGATCGCGACCGCACTCGGCACAGCCGGGCAACGGGTCGCGTGCTGCTACGCCTCCGACTCGGCAGCCGCCGAAGAGACCTGCGGCGCCGTGGTCGAGGCCGGCGGCGAGGCGATCGCCGTCGCGGTAGACGTCGGCGACGCCGAGTCGGTCGACCGGGCCTTCCGAGAGGTCGAGGAGAAGCTCTCGCCGGTCGAGGTGCTGGTGAACAACGCCGGCATCACGGCCGACGGTCTCGTCGCTCGCATGAGCGAAGAGGCGTGGGCGTCCGTCGTCCAGATCAACCTCACGGGTGCCTTCCACACCATCCGCCGCGCGACCCCCAAGATGATGAGGGGCCGGTGGGGCCGCATCATCAACGTGTCGTCGGTGAGCGGGCACATCGGGGCGCCCGGACAGGCCAACTACTCGGCCGCGAAGGCAGGCCTGGTCGGCCTGAGCCGAGCGGTGGCGAGAGAGCTCGCATCACGGGGCATCACCTGTAACGTTGTGGCGCCCGGGCCTATCGTGACGGCAATGACCGACGAGATGCCCCCCGAGTGGCACAGCGTGATGCAGGCGACCGTGCCGCTCGGACGGCTGGGAACACCCGAGGAAGTGGGTGCTGTCGTCGGGTTCCTCGCCTCGGACGCCGCGGGATACATCACCGGCGCCGTCGTGCCCGTCGACGGCGGCTTGGGCATGGGGCACTAGGCGCCGGGCATCCCAGGCGTTGCACGACGATCGTGAAGGAGAGGACATCCGATGGAGCGCGACGAGGCAGTGGCCGCCCTGCGTGAGGTGGCGGTCGAGGTCCTCAGCGTCGAACCCGACGCCGTCACCGAAGAGGCTCGGTTCAAAGAGGATCTCGACGCTGACAGCCTCGACCTGGTCGAGCTGGTCATGGGGCTCGAAGAGCGCTTCGACATCTCGGTGCCCGAAGAGGACCTCGAAGGTGTCGCCACGGTCGGCCAAGCCGTCGACCTCGTCATGAGCAAGGTAGACGAGTAGGTATGTCTGACTTCCGCGATCACCGCGGACGTCCACGTGTCGTCGTCACCGGCATGGGCGTCAAGACGCCCGGGGGCTGCGACCTCGACACCTTCTGGACGAACCTCCGCGAGGCGCGGCCGATGGCGGGCCCGATTCAGGCGTTCGACGCGTCCGAAGAGCCCGTGCGCTTCGCGTGCGAGGTGCGCGACTTCGACCCCGAGGGCTACTTCACGACCAAGGAGGTCCGGCGCCAGGATCGAGTCACCCAGCTCGGCTTCGGCGCGGCCGCGGACGCGCTCGAGGACTCTGGCGACCTCGGCGCAACTGACCCCGACCGGTGTGCCGTGATCGCAGCGACCGGAATCGGCGGACTCCACACGCTCGAGGAGAACTGCAAGGCGTACTTCGACAGGGGCCCGTCGCGAGTCAGTCCGTTCTTCGTCCCGATGATGATGCCGAACGCGACCGCGGGCGTGATCTCGATGCGCTTCGGCTGGACCGGCCCGGCACTCTGCATCGCGACCGCCTGCGCGGCCGGTGCGAACGCGATCGGTGAAGGTGCGAGGCTCGTGCGCGACGGATCCTCCGACGTCGTCCTGGCAGGAGGCACCGAGTTCCCGATCACGCCGATCACGCTCGCCGCGTTCGCGCGCATGACAGCGCTCAGCACCCGCAACGACGATCCCGAGCGTGCATCCCGACCGTTCGACGCCGATCGCGACGGGTTCGTGATCGGGGAGGGTGCCGGGTTCTTCGTGCTGGAGTCGCTCGAGCGCGCCCGCGCGCGCGATACACGGATCTACGGGGAGATCGCCGGATACGGACGCAATGCCGACGCGTACCACATCACCGCCCCGTCACCAGGCGGCGCCGGTGCCGCGGCCTGCATGCAGCAGGCACTCGACGACAGCGGGCTCGCCGCGGGCGACATCGGGCACGTGAACGCGCACGGCACGTCGACCGACCTCAACGACCTCGCCGAGGCGCAGGCCATCAACAAGGTCTTCGGTGACGACGCGCCACCCGTCACGTCCAACAAGGGCGTGCTCGGCCACATGATCGGCGGTGCCGGTGCCGCCGAGGCGGTCGCCGCGATGCTGTCGATCCGCGACGGCATCGTGCCACCAACGGCGAACTTCCAGAAGCCCGGCGAGGACATCACGCTCGACATCGTTGCCGGAGCAGTACGTGAGATCGGTCCGCAACCGGTGATCTCGAACTCCTTCGGCTTCGGTGGCCACAACGCCTCGTTGGTGCTGACCCCGACCTCGTGAGTTCGGGCGCGTGACCTCGGCCGCGACGCCGCTTCCGCTCGGCGCGCGGCGTAGCGATGCCGCGTCGGGATCGCTGCACGAGTTCGCCGGACGAACCGTCGCCGCCTTCACGCTGCGCGGCGGCAAGCATGTCGGTGCGATCGGCCCTCCCGAGGGCGCGACGCTCGAGCAGACCATCCGGGCCGCGATCGACATCGGCGTCCCGGTCGTCGGGACGATCGCGTCCTCGGGTGCGGACGTGGTCGAGGGCGTCTCGTCGCTCCACGCGTGGGGCCGCGTCGCGAAGGCATTGACCGACGCGTCGGGCGTGGTCCCGACCGTGCTCGTCGTGGACGGGCCCTGCGTGTCGGGCCCGGCCCTGTTGCTCGGCCTCGCCGACATCGTCGTGATGACCGAGGAGGCCTTCGCCTACGTGAGCGGTCCCGACACCGTGCGAGCGTTCACTGGCATCGCCGTCGACCACCGAGGTCTCGGAGGTGCCGCGTACCACGACACGCGCAGCGGCGTGGCGTCCCTGGTCGTCGCCCACGAGCGGGCCGCCCGTGAGACCGTCGCCACTCTTCTCGAGTACCTGCCCTCGAACCACCTCGACGATCCGCCGCGCTGGTCGAGCGACGACCCCGTCGACCGCGATTGCACACGTGCCGCGTCCGTCGTGCCCGAACGCTCGAACGCTTCGTACGACATGCGAACGATCATCGAGGACGTGCTCGACCCGGACTCGCTCCTCGAGCTCCGACCGCGACATGCCTGCAACCTGCTCACGGCACTCGGGCGGCTCGACGGTCGCACGGTCGGCATCGTGGCGAACCAGCCACAGCAACGAGCAGGCACGATCGACATCGAGGCGTCCGCGAAGGCGGCGCGCTTCGTCCAGTGGTGCGACTGCTTCAACGTCCCTCTCCTCACGTTCGTCGACACCCCAGGCTTCGAACCGGGCAAGGACCTGGAATGGCGCGGCATGATCCGCCACGGAGCCGAGCTCGTGCACGCGTACGCCGCGGCGACCGTGCCACGGCTCTGTGTCGTGGTTCGAAAGGCGTTCGGTGGCGCGTACATCGTGATGGACTCGAAGGGCCTCGGGAACGACTGGTGCGGCGCCTGGCCAAGTGCCGAGATCGCCGTCATGGGTGCGCCCGGCGCCGTCGAGATCCTCCACGGCAGGACCCTGCGCGAGCTCGCGTCCGACGACGAGCGGCTTCGCCGCCAGGCCGACCTGGAGCACGCGCACGAGGAGCGATTCGCAAATCCGTACCTGGCCGCCGAGCGGGGCTTCGTCGACGACGTCATCACGGCCGTCGACACCCGCCGCGTGCTCGCCGACGCGCTCGACCGCTTCTCGACCAAGCGGGAGCGGACGCCGTCTCGCCGGCATGCCAACTCGCCGCTGTAGGTTGTCCCGATGCTGCTCGACGGGAAGCGCATCCTCGTCACCGGCGTGCTGAACGACGCGTCGATCGCGTTCTCGGTGGCGCGTCGAGCTCAGGAGGAGGGCGCCGAGGTCGTCCTGACGTCGTTCGGGCGAGTCATGCGCCTCACCGAGCGCACTGCGAAGCGCCTGCCGGCCGAACCGACGATCGCCGAGCTCGACGTGTCGAACCCCGGCGACCTCGAGGCGCTCGCCGAGCGCGTCGGCGGGAAGCTCGACGGCGTGCTGCACGCGATCGGCTTCGCTCCCGAGTCGTGCCTCGGGGGTGGGTTCCTCGACGCGCCGTGGGAGGACGTCGCCATCGCGCTGCAGGTCTCGGCCTACTCCCTGAAGTCACTCGTGAAGGCGGCGCTCCCCCTGATGGATCGGGGTGCATCCGTCGTCGGTCTCGACTTCGACAACCGCGTCGCGTGGCCGGTCTACGACTGGATGGGCGTGGCGAAGTCGGCGTTCGAGTCGGTGTCGCGCTACCTCGCGAAGGAGCTTGGGCCCCAGGGCATCCGCGTCAACCTCGTCGCCGCCGGTCCGGTCCGCACGATGGCCGCGAGGAGCATCCCCGGGTTCGAGGCCTTCGAAGACGTCTGGAACGACCGCGCACCGCTGGGCTGGGACATCCGCGACCCGGAGCCGGTCGCGTCCGCGTGCGTCGCCCTCCTGTCGGATCTGTTCCCCGCGACGACGGGCGAGATGGTCCACGTCGACGGCGGCTACCACGCCATCGGCGCCTGACGCCCTAGCTCACCCCTCGAGCGCGGCCTTGACCTTCGGGACCGTGTCCTTCGGGCTCACCTTGTAGAAGGCAGCGGCCAACTTCCCCTGTTCGTCGACCACGAACGCGGATCGGACGATCCCCATGTACTTCTTCCCGTACATCGACTTCTCGCCCCAGGTGCCCCACTTCTCCGCGACCAGGTGATCGGTGTCCGAGAGCAGCGGGAACCCGAGCCTGTACTTCGTGTCGAACCTCTGCTGCTTCTCCGGCGTGTCGGGGCTGATGCCGAGCACGACCGCCTTGAGCTTCTTCAGATCGGGCATCGCGTCGCGCAGGGAGCACGACTGCGTCGTACACCCGGGTGTGTCGGCCTTCGGGTAGAAGTACACGACGACTCGCTTGCCCTTGAAGTCGCTCAGCTTGACCTTCTTGCCCTCCTGGTCGGTCAGCGTGAACGCGGGCGCCCTCGCTCCGACCTTCAGCTCTGCCACAGTCCCCCTCACGGCACCGCCGTCGTCCGACCATCTTGCCATCGGACGCCCCGACAGCGACGACGGCAGCGCCTTACAGTGACGCAGCGATGAACGAGACGACTCTCAGCGGCTTCACAGCCTCGGAGTTCACTGCCGACGGCCGGACCCGCACGGTCTACCGCGGCGGCGCGGGGCCGGCCGTCATCATCATCCACGAGGTGCCCGGGCTCCACCCCGGAGTGATCGACTTCGCGCGGCGCGTCGTCGACCGCGGGTTCCACGTTCGAATGCCGTCACTCTTCGGAACCCCGGGGAAGCCGGTGAGCTTCGGGTACGGCCTCAAGTCCCTGACGGGCGGCTGCGTGTCACGCGACTTCTCGTCCTGGGCGCTCGACCGCACCAGTCCGATCACGACGTGGTTGCGGGCGCTGGCTGCCGACGCGCACGAGGAGTGCGGCGGTCCCGGCGTGGGCGCGGTCGGCATGTGCTTCACGGGCGGGTTCGCGCTCGGGATGATGCTGGACGATCGGATGCTCGCCCCGGTCCTCAGCCAGCCGTCGTTGCCGTTCCCGGTCGGGAGGAAGCGCAGGGCGGCCGTCGGCGTCAGCGACGCCGACCTCGCGGTCGTCGCTCGTCGCGCCACCGAAGAGGGTGCGTGCGTCCTCGGGCTGCGGTTCACCAAGGACATGGCGGTACCGGCGGCCCGCTTCGACACGCTCCGCCGCGTGCTCGGCGATCGCTTCATCGCCGTGGAGATCGACTCGTCGAAGGGCAATGCGCACGGCTTCTCTCGCTCGGCCCACTCGGTGCTCACGGAGCACTTCGTCGACGAGCCGGGCAACCCGACGGTCGATGCGCTCGAGAGGGTGCTGTCGTTCTTCGACGAGCGTCTGCGCTAGACGTCGCCGATCTCGGCGCTGCAGACGGACGCGCCGCTGGTGTCGACGAGGTCGACCGACGCCGTGTCGTGGCTCCCGTCGAGCCGCCCGGACCACTCGCCGCGACCATCCTGGATCTCCATCGACCCGAGCACCGTGGAGGCATCGGGCGAGCGGAGCACGATGTCGTAGCGACCGTCGCTGACGGCGTAGTCGACCTTGATGGTGACGGCGGTCGCCGCGCCGCTCGCCGTGACGACGTCTCCGACCGGCACACCGTTCACGCCGACCATCGGGGTGCGCTCCAGGGTCGGGGCGACGGCCGACGCCGGGTCGCGGTTCGCGTCGATCATGCGGACGGCGACAACGCTGCCGATCGCGGCGGCCGCGACCGCGGCGGCGACCAGTGACACCACACGCCGTCTCGATCGGCGCGGCTGACGCATCATGGCGACGAGCCGGCTGGCGAGCCCCGCGGGGGGCTCGAGCTCGGGGGCGAGGTGCACGAGAGTGTCGGCGACACCGCTGAGATCGCTCAGCAGGGCTTGGCACGACGGGCAACGGTGCGTGTGCTCGAGCACCGCGGCGCGCTCGGCTCCGTCGAGCATCCCGAGCGCGAGGTCGGGTGCACGCTCTCTCGCGGCCGCGCAGTCCGGAGCGATCATCGGCCATCCCCCGCCACCGTCATTCGGTCCGCTCCTCGGACGCGATCAGCGTGCGCAACCTCATCATCGCGGCGCGAATTCGCGTCTTGGCCGTCCCGAGGGGGATGCCCTCGTGGTCGGCGACCTCGCGACCGCTGAGCCCCAGGACGCCGACGAGCACGATCGCGCGCCTCTGCTCGACGGGCAGCGTGGCAATCGCCTCCTGCAGCCGCTCGACGTCGGTGCTGATCACCGCGAGCTCGTCGGGTCCGCGCTCACCGGACGGCTCCGCGGTCGCGATCAGCGCTTCGGGATCGAACGCTGTCGCCCGGCGGACACGGATCTCGTCGATGGCGAGGTTCCGGGTGATGGTCAGCAACCAGGTCGCGACGCTGCCACGCCTCGGGTCGTACGCCGACGCATGACGCCACGCGCGCAGCATCGCTTCCTGCGCGACGTCCTCGGCGAGGCGGTCGTCGTTGGTGATCGTCCGCGCGAGCCCGAAGACTCGACGTTGGAAGCGGGCGACGAAGGCGTCGGTCGCATCGCGGTCGCCCGAGGCGAGACCTGCGTAGAGCGCTTCGTCGGAGACCGACCACATGGTGTGATACGGGCGAGGGAGGCATCGGGATTGCGCCCGGCCCCGCCGAGGCTATCCCCGTCGAGCCCTATCCGTCTGCGAAGAAGGGCGGCGAGGCAGGCGCGACGAGCCGAGGCATGACCGGGTCCACCGAAGATGACGGCGGCTATCGCTGCTGACGCCGGAGGCCGTGCCCGAAGAACCCGCCTCTCGGCCGCGCGTGCGCGTGGTAGTGATCCGGGATGTTCCGCATGTTGTCGTCGACGTAGTGCTCGTAGGTGAAGTGCACCGCCACGACCTCTCCGAGGCGCGCGTGCATGTGATCGAGCTCTGATGCCGACGGCGCCGTGCCATGCGGTCGCCACACGACCATCGGCACTGCGCAGATCTCGCACTCCGCGACCCAGCAGACATCGTCTTCGTGGAACCACTCGGTGATGCGCGCCGCCTCGCAGAGGTCGCAGTCGTCACTGAAAAGACGCCCGGCGTCGGGCGACGCGCCCGTGTCGGAGCTCATCGGTCCAGAGCCTCGCGAAGCTCGCGCACGAAGTCGTGTGCAGCGTCGGGCCCACCGCCGCGCAGCACCCGGCTCATCAGCGCGCTGCCGACGATCACACCGTCGGCTGCCTTCGCGGCGATCACCGCCTGCTCCGGG
>Ga0315534_1001798_pt1 | contig 14770 bp, 17 predicted proteins | sample SalMarSW160240MG_FD_203094 | JGI IMG/M metagenome (GOLD analysis project Ga0315534, IMG submission 203094) | Salt marsh sediment microbial communities from the Plum Island Ecosystem LTER, Massachusetts, United States - Salt Marsh Sediment SW1602-40 ... | reverse complement strand
CATTCCAACTTTTGAGACATGAATTCAGAAACGGCGGGTAATCCTGTATCTATCATTGTTTCTCCTTATTGAGTCTGAATAAAAGGTACTACTTTTGGCTTGACCTTCCAATCGCAATTTTCTGACGCGCCATATCATCTGCAACTTCATTGGTGGGTTGGTTATTTTGCTTCGCCATTTCAAAAATCCGTAATGTGGCGTCGTACAGGCGCGTCACGCGTTCCATCACCTGATTGATATCATATTGTCCAAAAATATCGCCCGATGCATTGAGCATACCACCCGCATTAATCACATAGTCTGGCGCATAGAGAACCCCTTTATTATAGAGCAGTCTACCATGGCGTAGTTCGGCCAACTGGTTGTTTGCCACACCCGCTACAATGCTGGCTTTAAGTTGTGGTATTGTGTCATCGTTCAGGATCCCTCCCATTGCGCATGGGGAGAAAATGTCAACATCCTGGGAGTAAATTTTGTCGGGGGTTACAGCCGTGGCCCCAAATTTTTCAACAACGTAGGCCGCTGCCTCAGCATTCACATCAGCAACGATAAGTTTCATGCCAGCTTCATACAGATTTTTGCATACATATCGGCCAACATTGCCAACACCTTGCACAGCCACCCTGAGCCCTTCGAGACTATCACGACCACGTTTGTGCTTTACGGCAGCTCTGATGCCTTCAAAACAACCACGGGCCGTAAAAGGTGAGGGATCACCTGTTGCAGCTAAACCGAAGACATAATCGCTGGTAGTTGCTAATACCTCCACATCATTGATACCTATGCCTACATCCTCAGCTGTGTAATACTGCCCACCTAAACGTTGAACAAATTGTGCGAAGGAGGTCAGCAGTTTCTCATTTTTATCTTTATTCGAATCCCCAATAATGACCGACTTACCCCCGCCAAGGGGTAAATCAGCCAAGGCGTTTTTATAGCTCATAGCCTGGGAGAGACGAAGAACATCGGTCACAGCTTCGTCAATAGAGTCATAAGGCCACATTCGACAGCCACCAGCAGCCGGTCCTAATGTTGTATCGTGTATGGCAATAATGGCAAACAGCCCAGTATCTGTGTCGCGACAGAAAATAACTTGTTCATGGTTATCATACTCGCTGTTATCAAATACTGACATGGTGCTACCTCCCTCAATTGCTATTATTGTCCGCTTTTTTTACTCATTCATTATCATAAGTATTGCGCTAAAGCTCACCAGTAGCTTTTGCAGCACTGCGGAAACGCAGAACGGTGAAGCTCCTTTCTACCAGATATGCTAATTCCAGCTCTGGATCTCGATAATGTTGCCTTCAGGGTCGGCAACATAGCGGACCGTAAGCCTGCCGATCCCTGGTACCTCCCGGACCGTGAGTTCACCCACTGCTGACCCACCGTTATCAAATATGCTTTGCGCTGTGGTTGGTATGTCGTCCACGACAAATGCGATATGTGAGAATCCAGGTGTATTTGGGTGTATTGGTCCTCTCTCAGGCATTGAACTATATTGAAAGATCTCTAACGTCGGGCCGCCTTGTTCGTATCCGGGAAGCTGAAGATGAATTCCTCGTATATGTGATCCGGGTATTCCTGTTACCTTGTCAAGCCAGTCGCCGGATAGGTCACGCTCTGGTGGGATAGGTACGCATCCAAAAACCGTCTCGTAAAACGACGCAAGCCGTTTCCAGTTATGAGCGATTATATTGGTGTGTGCATATTGTGCGGACATGAGATGTCCTTTCAGCAGCTAACCTGTGCCTTAGATGACAGGCATCACAATATTACCGTTCAATCCTGAATCAAGTCAGCCATAGCCCATAAAAGAGCCTATCCAGCTTCAAGGAGCTGTTATACTCCTTTTATTGATACATTAGAATCCACTGACCATGAAACCACCGTCAACCACAATACATTGACCGGTTACAAATGATGCCGCCGACATACAAAGAAACGCTACTACTGACGCAACTTCTTCAGGTTCAGCTACTCTCCCTAGCGGTGTACATTCGAGGACAGATGCCAGATAATCTTTATCTTTTAGCAAATGCTTGACAAGGGAGGTTCGAGTATACCAGGGGGCTACTGCGTTTACGCGAATACCATCACCAGCCCACTCTACGGATAGATTCCTGGTAAGCTGATAGATAGCAGCTTTACTCATCCCGTAAGGTGTTCCTGTACGCAAATGAGTGAGCCCTGCCACAGACAGAATATTGACGACTGCTCCTCCCTCGGATTTTCGAAGCAATGGATACGATCTCTGGCACATATCGAAAGTTGCGTGCATATTTGTTGCGATTATTGTTTCGTATTCGACCTGTGAATATTCAACAGCCTTCTTTCGTATGTTGGTCCCAACATTATTTACTAATAAATCCAATCTATCCCATTGGTGCATGATATCTTCAAGGAGGTTCTTTCGTCCCTCCATGGTTGAAATGTCACCTGAGGAGCCTAAAACCTTGAATCCTTGTTTGCGCCAGGAAGTGAGACAATCCTCAACCAAATCCGCATTTCGTGCCACGATATACACTTCTCCTCCTAAGGTTAAAATCTCCTGTGAAATCGCTAATCCGATACCTTTTGTTCCTCCTGTTACGAGAGCACGTTTGCCATCGAGGCGCCATTTATTTTTTTCCATACATTCACCCTCTCACCGATTATTCTCTCATATTTACCGGTAGTAATTACCAAGCTTCAATTATTCACTGAATCCTAAACCTCTGAAAAACTCAAGATGGGCTCGTGTGACGAGCCAATCTCTATTCTTTTTCAGCAATTCGAGTGTAAGTCGGTACAGATCCGCATTCTCTCCTGCCTCCTCAAGCCAGCCCTGGGGATCTTTGTAAAGTTCTGTAAGCTTAGCAAAGGATACATCCTTTTTCACAATCATAAAATAGATTGTGGCAGAAGCGGTAAGGCCATTGGACTCAAGCTCGACACTCGGTTTAGGATATATGACTTTAAATTCTTGATAGTGCCTAAAGGCCATCCACAGTATTCTCCTGACGCCGTGGTGATCGTGCTGACCCGGCATGGCGAGAAAATCTTCAGTAGTCAGCTTCATAAGCCCCCTGATATCGTGTTTTTCCGCAAGCATAGCACCTTGTTTGATGAGTTGCCGGATCACATCTGTATCGTCTTTATGTGCGCATGATGTCAGAAAAAAACACAGGAACAGCAACAATAGGCCCAGCCTTACAAACAAATTGTACCAATTACGATTTCTTTTCATGGGTGCGATTCTAAACACGTAATACTATACCGGAACATACAGAACGGCGATAGTACTACTATGCTATTTCAAGTGTAGGATTCTTATAATGGAATACTATCCCTATTTGCTCATCCCTTCCTTACTGCACTTCGTACACCATCTTCGTTAGGGCACTTTCAAAATGATCGGAGAAGAATTTTATCAGAGTCAGGCTGTTTCTTCATCTACTTCAATACTGAAGCTGGGTATCAGCCGAGGCTACAAAGCGTCGACTGCATTTTCATTATTTGGTAATTGGTGCAATATCTTTTTCTTTTGGTATGTACTCTTTAATGAAATGGTTGGAGTGGTAGACACTTATTGCTTTTTCAATTACTAAAAAAATACCGAATATGAACAACTCAACCCCACTCCCTTTCACACCTTTTGTGACATCAATGATGGATACAATCACGAGGATGAGAAGTATTGTTTCTACGATCGAGTCACTTATTCCAAGAAATGGATGTCTTGTATAAAAATACCCTCCACCCGGATAAATGAGTGAAATTTTTTTACCTTTATCTTTTTCCTTGAATTCAAGAAAGCAGTATGGGCATACATATTTCTCCTCTTCGAGTTCTTTTGTGCAACGGGGACAAAGGTGAACTCTTTTTTGTATTTCGTGAGGGTGTCCTTCAAACGATAGAGTTGGTAGTAAGGTCTTAATCTTTTTTCTTTCGTTGCGTGCTATATAAATAAATTTTTCCTTCTCTCCATTTTTATACACTGTAACAAGCTTGCTTCCTTTAAGCTGAATAGAATCGCAGTCAGGGTATAGTATGTGCGCTATGGAATGTCTGTATGAGTAATTTCTTTTTGTTGGGATATGGAAGATACGCTTGTTCGTGAATATAAACAACGAACGTTTTAGATAAACAATAATCCAACCGGTCAAGAATTGTTCCAGAATGGAAGCAGGGGAACAACCAGTTGTAATCAGAAGTATTCTCTCATCTTCCTTAAAAAAATTTTTTAGAAACGCTAAGTTTTTTAATAGCCTTGTCTGTCGTTTCTCTATTCTTTTTTTATAGGTACCTTTGTGATTAGAAAATAGAATCTCACGATCCAATGGAAGGCCCAAAGAATCCTCTTGATGAAGCATTGCTGCGTGGTTTGCTGAATCTGATTTCATAGATACTACCTCCATGGTTGAGATGAGCGCTTTGAATACTGCAGTTCAGCTATACGCAATTATTATGTGACCGGAATTATTTTAAAAATATATAAAGAATCATGATGGTATATTTCAGTTTTTTGCCGATTGTGGGAGGAAATAACACCCTTATCAACCAAGAACTTACGGTTTGCCCCTGTAATGTTTCTCCATGATACTCTTTATAAGGGTATGTGGCCTTCGTGAATTTGTCATGATCAGTAATTATGTGTGCTCGTTACAGTAATAATCGCATCCTTCGGTAAAGCCAGCCCGGCCTCTACCTCTATCGCTTTGATGATCCCGGCAGGCACAGGGCACGCAGGATGCGGACAATACTTTTTAGCTAGCCTCAGAGTAAGTGGGCCCTTTCCTTTGTACGTAATTTCCTCTATGGGATTCACCTGACGCAATTCTTCTGCTAATTCTTGGATCGCCGGACAATCACTCGTGATAATGAGTGAACAGGTAAGATCAGCACCTATCATTCACTTTTGGAAGTAGATTTATCAGCTTTTTCAATCTTTGGTTGAGTGGTAATTTCCGAACTTAGTAATACTGCTATCCAGCGTGTCTCATCTCTGCTGTCGAGCGCAATCTTTGCTGTAATTGTGAGAGGTACGGACAGGAGCATGCCAACCGGACCCAAGATCCATCCCCAGAATAGAAGAGAAAGAAACACTACTAGTGTTGAAAGACCCAAGCCACGGCCCATAAAACGCGGCTCGACCACGCTACCCATCAACAGATTTATTACGACATATCCAACTGCAGCTAACAGCGCTCTCATTAAGCCTAACTGTATAATTGCCAGAAGTACTGCTGGTACAGCTGCGATAATCGAACCAATATTTGGGACATAGTTCAATGCAAACGCCAGAAGACCCCACAGCAATGGATAATCAACACCGATGATCGTGAGCCAGATGGTGATGAAAATACCAGTAACAAGACTGATCAGAGTCTTGATAGCCATATAGTGCTTCACATTGCTGATAAAAATGTCTAAGCGGGTAGGCGAGGACTGGGGGGCAGTCAATACGGTGCGCAACTTTGCAGGAAAGCTTGAGGCTTCTAATAGCATGAAAATAACCGTCATCAGAATTAAAAAGCCGTTTGTAAGCATATTGCCCAAGCTGTTAAGTAAAACGGCAACAAGCTTCATGACTGCCCCCGGGTTAAAAATCTTCGGCAATGCGAGGGCAGCAATATCTACACCACGCTTTTCAAACCAGCCCATTATTATAGCGGTGTGCTGCTTAAACTTCGCCTCATAAACCGGGAGGTCATTGGAAAAATCCTTTACCGATGATCCAACCAGCCATGCCACCAATAGTCCAATAAAGAGAACTCCAATAATTACGATTAAGAGGGATAGCCACGTAGGCAAACCCTTACGTTGCAGCCAGAACAAGGGTGGTGCACTGATGATAGCTATAAATAAAGCTAGAAGGAATGGGACAAGAATAACTTTCGCTGCACTCATACCTGCTATCACGACAACAAAGGCCGCAATGGTTACCAGGATTTTCGATGCTTTTGTGGTATGGTTACTTGCATTCATTACGAATAGGCTCCTGCACAATCATTGATGGCATAGTTCAATGTTTTATCGTGAGCGGTCAGAAATAAATCCCTTTTGACATATAATTTGGGATGTAACTCTGCTTTTCTTAATAATATTTTTTCAATGAGTCAACTGAAGATTTTTTTCATACCCCTTGCACTACATGCAAGAAGTCAGTCACGCTAAAACCCTTTTCATTTCGTCTATAGTAGTCTATTTCTACATCTGCATATCGAGCATATAATCGTTTACGGGCAGACAAGAGTTGTGGGTAGCAACGTGCGAGTGCCTCCTGGTTGGTTTCGCCTGACTTTTTACTAAATGAATCCCTCCACAGCATAGGGTGCGGCTTGGATATGTATGCGTTCAGCAATTGCTCCTGAATCTCAGGTGGTGTCAGGAGGTAAATAACCGTTGTATATCGGCAAAGCTTTTGTAAGATTTCTTCTCCTGTGTAAATAACACTCCCGGTTGTATCAATTACTATGTTCTCCCCACGTTTATTTTTATGACTCTCAAGATATTCAAGGATTTCAATAAGTACCTCAATTTCATAGGTGAGGTATGTGGATTCACGTTTCTTATAGTGACGCTCATAAGGGAATCCCATCCATGTACCCATTTCCATGGTAGTTCCATCTGGCCCTGTAAGATCAGGGGCAAGCTTTGCTGCAATGAGATCATCACAGCAGAAACGCCTGAAACCATGTTGAGTGAGCTTTTTAGACCAAAAAGATTTCCCTGATCCCGCCATACCTATTAATGAAACATGCATAACTTGCAATGATCTGCCTTTGAATTATAATTTTTTTAATGGACGTTTCACTATTGTGTGACAGGAATTTACCCCTGTCCGACTCTGTGTGTGGTTAAGGCATTTCTTTTACTGTGTACGCCACCACCCTGTTAGCAAAAAATGTGGGAATGAGCAAAAGATTTCTATTTTTAATATATTCAAGATCCGCGGAATTGATTTTCAAGGCTGTTGTGTCAATAAGCACGATTATTTGACCGGAAGCAGTTACCAGGGATGTTTTGCCACTCCAGTCCGATATGATATAATTTCCTTTCCCATCTGATCTCAGTCCATCTATGCCTGAACCCACCCTTGCTATCGTGTTTACCTTTTTATCAGCCAGATTGATGGCCTTTAACGATCCATCACCTGAGTTGCCTACTAACAGCCTTTTTCCTTCTATGTCAAGGCCGTTGGGTCTGATAATTTCCCCTCCCTTCATCCAGACAGCCATAGTGCCATGTCTCAATGTGTAGATCACGCTGTTTTCAGAGGACATATCACTTACATAAACATTCCCTGAAGCATCAGTCGCTACATCATTCAAAAACTTTGCTCCGGGCGCCGGATATTTCGCTAGAATCTTTCCGGTCTTTACATCTATCTCGATCAGGTGGTCAATATCAGAGACATAGAGCTTGTTCTTATAGATGGCTGATCCTTTTGGGGCATGTAATCCCGTTGCCCACTTCAAGACCTCTATCTTTCCATCGAGAGAGACTTTTGAGATAAATCCCTGACCATTCTTCTCCGTGGATTTTCCGTTGATGTTAGAAACATAAAGGACATTTCTGGATTCATCATAAAGGATCGATTCAGGGACTCGAAGCTCTTTTTTTGTTTGCCACTGTTTGTCTACCTTGTATCTGCCTCCGCCAACATCACTCGCATTTACATTATGTAGCCCTAAAAACATAAGGATAGAAATACAGGAAACTACAATTAACCCTATTAAAAAGATCTTTTTCATAATAGCCTCCTTGTTAAAAGCATTTTATTTCATCCTTTTCCTTCTTGCAATAGTGATGCTAATTTATCTTAAGGCGGCCAAGGTGGATACGCTGCGAAGACCGCGGTTCTCTTTGCTGGTGTGGGCTTTGTCAGCGTTATTTTCTTGTCAGCCCGCCTTATGCTCACTCAGCTGTGTTTCAAGCAGGTCTCGAAGCTTACTGAAAAACAGACCTCTGCGTTGTTGAACGTGCAGTGCTTCCGCGTGCTCAAGGAGAGCTTCATCTTCCCTCTTGTACCTCGTGGGCTCGACCTGCAGCGCATAAGAATTGACGTAACGTTTCCAGAACCACTCTGCAGAGCCAAACTGGACATAATCTGGATCAAGTGCAGGGATTTGCGCCAAGGAATTGCAGAAGGCCTTCCCTGCTGGATTATTGTCTATACAGAACACGATATAGGCGAGTCTGTATCGTATACAACCGGTATTTTTGGTGGGAACGGGGTAAAGGCTGTAGGTGTCTTGTTCAGGGGCCCAGAGGAAATGCCCGTAGCAGCTCTGCACAGTAAAGCAGTGAGGCAGTGTGGCAAAGCCATCAATGATGTCCACAATCGGCTCGTCAATCATACGGAGATCCAGTGCCGCCAGAGTGTCGTGACGGTCTTTGGAGTATCGTGGATTTTCCACAAACTGCCTCGATTCTGTGAATGTCTCCAACGGATCTCGACTCCTGTGTGGGGCTCACAATGAGTAATTGGAATTATTTCCAGCGTATTTACTCATTATAGAGCAATTTCCAGCATATATAAATGATCATGATGTTATATTTCAATTTTTTATTGTACCCATATCATCTTAGAATCTGAAGTTTAACCCTGGTCTTTTTTCTCAATATTATTTTTTACATAACTCACAAGCAGGACGGACCTCATTTACTCTATCTTCTTTATCTCAACCCACCAATGAAAAGACCAGCACAATGGAGCCAATTAATAAGGCAAAACTAAGGAGAAGCGCTCCCCACGCCTTGCGCAAGGGCAGTATTGCCATGGCGCTGTCCTCCCGCTCAATATCTTCATCTGCAAACAAATGGACCGGCCAACAGCAGAAACCACGGCGGACTTTCCATGCATTGAACGGATATACAGTGAGCACACCGACAAATGCACCTAGTGTGATAACGCCCCAGAAAAGCACGCTCCCGGGTCCCCTCATACCTAGATATTTTTCGCATAGACTCATTAAAATTCCTGATGCAGGTAACATACCCATTAACACGAAATTCAGGGAAATAACCTCGGTGAGGAACCTGCGACGGACCGCAGTCCAATATCGATTTCCCATAACAAAACCTACAAGCGGGGCGTGGAAAAGAAATAACCCAACGATCAGGGGAAGGCCATAGAACCGTGCTACTATTGACCATATGCTTGATTCGCTAAAAGATAGGATAAAATATAAGGTAAAAAACGCAAGGGTTATCCCTATGGTATACCCTGTAACAGCGAAAACAGTCTTCCCGAGAGCACACCTCCAGGTCGCCACCGCGGCCTGCAGCTCTGGCGAACGCATTGGCTGCCGGTGCGAATACACGTAAGCTATCAGCCCTAATGGGCCGAATAGGGCCACAACCAACACCCAAACCAGCCGCATCCCCCAGGGAGCCTGCGTGCCGTGTGCAAGATCCCAGATCAACACAACAAGTGATCCCGCAGCCAGAAGCAGCCAGGCCCATGCCCCATTTTTCCAGGGAGTTATCTTCTTTTGATATACAAGATACTCCTTTGATGCCTGGTTAACTGTCTTGTGTGAAAAAAGATCTCTGATTCGAGTAGGCGAAGGTGCCTTGGCTAATTCCTCTGCGACATTAAGTGTAACAACCTCATCAAACTGATGCCAGTGATACAGGTAAATGATGCCATGCATTAGATCGAAGACATTGGAATATACTGTATTTACTAAAAAACCTTCTTGGTGAACGGCATCCAAGATGGATCGAAAGTGATCTGCTGTAAGGTCATCTTTACCTTGGATCTCCTCCAACATCGCTACTGTAGTATCGTATCGCCAACAAGGGTATCTGCCATTTTTTGGATTTGCTCGGTTGAAATTGGTTGAAATCAAGTACCCATTTCCTTTTTGTTTTCTTGTGAAAGCGATTTCACCATCTGGTCCCACACTGATAACAACCGCATCACCTGTTGCATCAGCAAGATGCACTTGGGCCCTCCATGAACTACCCCAGGAATAGTCTTTAACCCGATCAATGACTTCTTCCACTGTAGAACACTTCTTTAAAAACTCATAAAAGGGATTTTTCACCTTGGGCAGTTCGGGATGTGGGTTCAAAACTGCCTTTGGCAGAGCGTTGACATCGAAGGCGAGGCCTTTTTCATTGATGCTGCCCTGAGGCCAAAAGTTGTCAAACCCAAAATACACCGCACCGTAATCTCCACCACGTGAAGGAACAACCCAATAATACGTATTTGGATTGATCCAATCTTCGTTATTGCCGAAGAGAACTGTGTTGCCGTAAGAAGAAGTGAAGATCGTGCAGGATTCAGGAACATAATCTGAGTCGATTGCTTCAACGGAGTGCCCGTCACCACAAGCAACCTGGGCACATGTTGTTCGAGCGGTTTCTGGAAGCAGTATCCCAATGGCCACAACCACAAGCACAACTCCAGCCATTGATAAAATCGTCCTACTCCCTATGTTTTTCATTTCTCTATGTCTGTTTTTGATACCGAATTTCTGTTTCGTGTACCATCATAGCGACAGTCCACTTGAGATAGGTAAGCAAGCCCCCCACCTATTGAGTGATCGGAATTATTTCAAAAATATATACACCATGATGAGGAATAGCTTTATTTATGCGCAAATCCCCACGAAAAGGACAACCCGAACTCTTCTGCTCCACCTATTCGAACTGCAGAAAGAAACGCAGACGCTAACCATTTACGCATGCCGGCCTTGGTGACAAGATCGTTGTAGAATGTTTCATCTACTCGTTCTCTTTCGATATCATTTTCTATCTCACCATACCCATAGCATAGGTCATGGGGCAAACAACATTTGTACGTGATGTCCTTCCAATCACATCCGGTGAACAACCCCATCACTTCATCCGGCAACCCCGAACATCCATCAAATGGCCAATCTTTATAGATGTCCGGATTCGCGTTAATTCGATCAACCAGATAATCCAAACCGAAATGTGCACACAGTTCTAATGCTTTTTGTGTGGTAATGGTATCGCCGATTTCAGGTAATTTCATGTTCCCTCGTTTCTTAGCACGGAATCTCCTTCCAGTGTTCAATGTCTCAAGACCGGCGTCAAATGAAAAGCTCTGCGACGGGAGTTTAAGAGCACCCGCTTTCATTGGCCCGTTCCGACTCGAACATATATATCGATAGATTATCGATAGAGCAATTATTCTGCATTCTGCCTACGACAATAGCCGCAATAAAACCGCCAAATCATGTACTGTACATACTTCCCTATCTGGTTAGATTTCCAGCCGATTTTACAAAACACCATTGAGAATCGTTTACTATGAAACTAATTTAAAATGAACAAGTGCCTCCCACAACAGAAGCACTGCAAATCCGAATAGGATTACCCCAAGGGCTCGCATCAGATACAGGTATACCTTTCCCTCTAAAAATGTCTTAAATCTTCCAACAATTAGTGCAGTGAAAACCTTCGAACCCACAAGAAAGCAATAAAATGAAAAGATAAATACCCACGGCGCGATAGAGTTGTTCTGATGGGCCTTAAGGATGAAAGGGACTCCTACAGTGGTCCAGAATAGGTATGGATGAGGATTTAAGGCGTTGACCAGTACACCCTTTCTGAGGGAGCGGGGCTGAATCAGAGATGTCTCTACTATTACTGGCTTTGTTATAATTGTCTCGTATGACAAGTAGAGAACATAACAACCACCTACTGATGCAATAAGCCCAAGCACAGGTTCAAGGGTGGATAGCTCATTGAGGACGAAAAATGAGATCAGTATTATTGGTGCATCTGTTAAAATGGGCGCGGCTGACACTAACACTCCTTCCCTGGCGTTGTGTAGGAGCGTTTGAGTGATAACTAATGTCATAAGGGGGCCAGGTGAAAAACCAGCTGAAAGACCAAACATTCCCCCCACTAATAATGCCGTATACAAGTGTGCTGCCTCGCTTTTTGAGGAAATCCAAGGGTAGAGGCCATTACCTGACTCTATAGAGCTGAAAGTCCTGAGATTGTCGAAGGGTGCCAGCGGAATAGAGCTTAGGTACATTGATGGATGAGCTGGTATTTTTTTCTGTACTGGAGCATAGATGGCACATCCGTCAATATGACATAGCACCTCTAATGCCAGGTAACGCCGATACCCATCGTTAATGCATTATGCTTTTGGTCGTCAGCCTCCTCAGATCCCTTCTCGGTTAATGTTTTCTTCGGCGAAGGCATTGTAAGTAATGAGAAATAATCCTATCAAACCAATGCATATTGATTTACCAAAATGCATAATTCCCCCCAGCATGACGAGTGCTGCTGATTTATATCTAACAATGTAGCTACTATCATGCGTCAGCTGTTCCTGAAGAGGCGCAGAATATGTTCGTGGTATGCTTCTTGAGCCGGCTGTACGCACTGTTTGCAGACGAATATTATTCGTCTACGGCTACCATAACGTTGGAAGCCTTGATGACTGCGGATACCGACTTTCCAACTTCGAGGCCGAGCTTGTCGCTGGATGTCTGGGTGATGACAGAGGTGATTTCATCGCCTCCAGGAAGTTGAATGACGACCTCATTGTTAACGATCCCAATCTTGATCTCTTTAATAATTCCCTTTAAAACATTGCGTGCGCTTAGTTTCATGGCTACCCTCCTTTTTTATATGTTTTTTCCTGCTTCAATAAACATATTACCCAGCTAGCAAAAGTTGCAGGCTCAGGCTAGTCGGGTTGAATGGCATATGTGATATCTCTCTTTATTCATGGAAAACACGGACACTCGGGGCCCCCTCTATGAAATCTAGGATTGGTTCCGTCCCTGCTCGAAGTCACCTCGGATGTCTGGATTACCGGATTCATTATGGAAGTTTGAAAGCACTGCCGCAATGATAAGAACACAGGGGCCGTTCTGATTAATCCATTGAGGGACAGCACTGATTGTATTGCCAAACTGTAGTTCAATCGGTTGAGCGATGTCTTTGTACATTATTCCACACGTGGGCCTATTACGTGAGTAACCGAGATCAATCGCAAGATGCGGATAATGCGTTAACCGGATATCTGTCGTATAAAAAATCATATCATTCGTCGAACATTTAATAGATAAATTTTACATTTGACCTTGAACTTTTTTCTCTATGATATTCTTTAAATAGCTTGAGAGTGGTTTCGGTCCCTTCCCGCTGGATCTGGTTCCCTGTGGAATCTTAGAGAGATTGACTGGTTTATAGGTGAAAAAATGTATCCAATGAAATACGCAGCCTATTTAACTGGGACCTGATAATCATATAAAGGGCCAAATATCCTCACGCAGTGCAATAGGTACTCGTCAAGCGTGACATTTCCCTTTGGGACGCTCAAGCGAAATGTCACTTGAGCCTGAGGAGGTAGAAAAGACACCCCCCTTCCCATAGTAAAAATTGCTATGGTGCCACTTTAACCTTTTGGACTAAGGAGGTGTCTTATGAAAGCATACGCGGGAATAGATTTATATTCAAGCACTAATTATACTGCAGTGATCGATGATCAGGATCAAATGCTCTACGGCAGAGATTACCCAACACAATGGATGCCAAATAGAGGATCAAGACCATAGAAAAGGCAGGAAAGTCTTACATCAAGCTCCGTAAGGAAATAAACTACCTCGCAGCCCCACTCAGGCGGGATCTCCGCTACGCTCTGACAAGCTGCGAGGTATAGAAAACCAGGCCCAGCATTAACTCAGCAAGCAACGTGGAATGAAGATCTCCCGCCTCTGGTGGTCGTCGCCATCGATAGGTTGAAGTGAATTTAGGTCTCAATTGAGAATCCTTAGCATCGATCTTACGACATAGACCTGCTTCTGAAGATAACAGGCCACATTTCATTGTGACTCCCCATGATAGGGATTAAATGTTGCCAATAAATTCCAGGCATTCTTGAATCTTGAGTATTTACCATTGGTATTATTTGATGAGATCGCTATCATCGCCCCCGCTTTTGGCATATACGCATTAGGGATGATATAGTAGTTACTGTCACCGTTATTGAAATAAGATAGAATGAAAAAATCACAACCCCGTCTTTGCTTATTAATTATGTTGACATAGAAGTATTTCCTGTTTTGGATCTGCCGGAGTTTCGAGCTATGCAGGACTGTTACTCTTAAGTTATTGTTGGTCAACAGAAAATGTGATTTTGCTTCAATCAGAATTTTAGGATCGAGCCCCATGTTTGTGATTTTATCCTTCACCCTTTTTAGATACCTAAGCCGACCGGAAGAGAATTTTATCGAATCAGCTTTCAATCTTCTAAGAAGTATCTTTTTTTTATAGATTTCAGTATAAGGGAACCTATAGATCTTTTTGAAAATCTGGCGCACATATTCCCTGCTGAATCCAAAATGTCTCCCAACATCTGCTAAGGATGAAGAGGGATCTTCAATTATACTCTTAAATCTAATCACAAAACCTGGGCCATGCCTTCTTTCAATCCGCATTAAAGTAGAATCAGCCCTTTTTGTTCTATATTGCTTTCTTACCTTGCAAATAGTGGGTATATTCACATCAGGTATATTGGTAATTTCTCTATCAATGAGAAGACCATTGATTTCGATCACCTGCTGCATAAGATCTTGTATAGGCATATCAAATAACTTTTTCTTATAGAGTTCGAGATAATTTTGTTAAAAATGTTTCATCCGTTGTTTCGGCTGCCACCGCTTTCATCTATGGCACGTAAAAAACCTAATGAAATTCTTATATTTACGGTATAGCATGCCATAGGCTCTGCAAAAATCAAGCATAGATTTTTGGGGGCTAAATGGGGGGGCTTATTACCTAT
>Ga0315534_1001797_pt1 | contig 14771 bp, 14 predicted proteins | sample SalMarSW160240MG_FD_203094 | JGI IMG/M metagenome (GOLD analysis project Ga0315534, IMG submission 203094) | Salt marsh sediment microbial communities from the Plum Island Ecosystem LTER, Massachusetts, United States - Salt Marsh Sediment SW1602-40 ... | reverse complement strand
CGTCTTCTTGCCCCTCCGCAGGCTGCTCTCATCGACAACGTCATCATGAAGAAGGGTCGCCGTGTGCATGAATTCTACCGCCGCCGCCACGCGAATGTGCCCGCTTTCTGGGTAGCCGCACAGCTTGGCCGCAGCGATCGTCAGCATTGGCCTGAGCCGTTTGCCTCCCGAGTCGATCAAGTGGTGCGCAAGCTCTGGAATGAGATCGACGTCTGAGATCGCCTTGTCGAGAATGATGTGGTTGATGCCACCCATGTCCTCGCTAACGAGGTCGAGGAGCGGTTTGAGGCTCTGTGAAGGATCGCGAGCTTCTTCGAATGGTATGACCAGACCCAAGTCGATTTCCTGACGCTTAAACGTTCATGGTGATATAGCGTTTGCGGATAGTGCGAACTCTAAGCAATGTCTACTCTCACCGCACGTCGACATTTGGCAAAATACCCATGCGTGACCTCGTTCGAACAAACGACCCCGTCCTTCTTAACTTTATGCAGGTCTTGCTTCGGGATGCCGGCATAGACGTTGTTGTCTTTGACGGCAACATGAGCACCGTGCAGGGGACTCTGGGTGCCGTTTTGCAGCGATTGGCCGTTTCCGAGGAGCGCCTGGAACAAGCGCGCCGTATCCTTGAGGAGGCCGGGTTCGACGAGTGGATCGTACGGTGATGTCCCCCTCTCAGGCAAGCCTGGATGACACCGGATTGAGCGACGACGCTTTTCTCGGCGGCGCGCTTAAAATTCTCCAGCCGAAATCCGGCTATCGCGCTGGCCTTGATGCCGTGATGCTCGCTGCTGCCGTGCCATCGGGCTGCCGCCACGTTCTTGACGTCGGCGCAGGCGTAGGGACAGCGGGCCTTTGCCTGGCGGTGCGCGATGAATCGGCCAATGTGACGTTGCTTGAACGCGAGCCCATGTTGGTGCGCATCGCCGACGAAAACATTGAGCGAAACGGCCTCGCCAAACGCGTTCGCGTTGTAACAGGAGACATTCGACAACCGTCCGATGAACTGGATGCCATTGGAATCCGCGCAGAAGCTTTCGACCACATCATCGCAAATCCCCCCTTCCATGACACGGGCAAAGGCACTACGGCGCGCGAACCGATGAAAGCTAGGGCGCACGAAATGCCGGAGGAGAGTTTGGAACGTTGGGCGCGATTCATGGCGCGTGCAGCTGGTCCGGGTGCCGGCACAACGGTGATTCATAAGGCGCAAGCGCTTGCGCCTTTGCTTGCCGTGCTGGACGGCCGCTTCGGTGCGCTCAAGGTGCTGCCTCTCCACTCATACGAAGCTGCGCCGGCTCATCGAATTATCGTGCAGGGGACGAAGGCCAGCCGTGCGCCATTGTCGCTCTTACCGGGCTTCGTGCTGCACGCCCCCGACGGTAGCTTCACGCCAAGGGCTGAGGCAATTTTGCGTTCAGGCGCGGCGTTGACAATTACGCTCTAGCCGACGCACTCCGCATGTCCTACATCACTTGCTGATTGCCATGGACTCGCGGCCGTCCGCCATTCCCCTTTAGAGCGATCGCATTGAGAGAGGTGAGAGCGCATGTGGTTCTTGAAGAGCCGTCCCGTCGTCCCCGTGCTGCGCTTCACCGGCCCTATCGGCATGGTCACGCCGCTGCGGCCGGGGCTCTCGATCTCCCAGTGTGCCGGCGCAATTGAAAAGGCCTTCCGGATGTCGAAGGTCCCCTCCGTCGCCATCATCGTCAATTCGCCTGGGGGCTCGCCGGTGCAGTCGAACCTCATCTTCCGGCGCGTGCGCCAACTCGCCGAGGAGAAGAAGAAGACCGTCTATGTCTTTTGCGAGGATGTCGCGGCATCGGGGGGGTACTTCCTGGCTTTGGGCGGTGACGAGATCTATGCGGACCCCGCTTCGATCGTCGGTTCGATCGGCGTGATCTTTGCGGGCTTCGGCTTCGACAAAGCGATTGAGAAGCTCGGCATATCGCGTCGCGTCTACACGGCCGGCGAAGCTAAGGATGCTCTTGACGCCTTCAGGCCGGAGCGCCCTGAGGATGTTGCACGTATCAAAGACCTTCAGCGCGAAGTGCACGACGTCTTCATCGGTGCCGTTAAGGAGCGCCGGGCTGAGAGGTTAAAGGGACCGGATAAGGAACTTTTCTCAGGTGCTTTCTGGTCCGCTCCACGGGCTTTGGAGCACGGCCTTATCGATGGCATCTCTGACGTTCGAACAAAAATGCGCGAGCTCCACGGCGACAAAGTGCGCCTTAGGGTGGTCCCGCTTGAGCGTGGCGGCCTGCTTTCGCGCCTTCGCCGCTTCCCCGGCGCAAGCGCACGTTACGAGGATTTAACCGGGGGAGGACTTGCGTTCGGCGACGATCTGATATCGGCTATCGAAACGCGGGCCCTTTGGTCCAAGTTCGGGCTGTAATCGGGCGCTCGCAGCAAGGAGGATGTCCCATGCCTCATGTGGTTGCGGCAGTGATTGTTGGGGCCGGCTTTGCCGCCGGTCTGACTTGGGTCGCTAAGGAACTAAAGCGCGCAGCCCAAGCCGCGCGTGACGCCGGAGACAGGCTGCAGCCGCAGCCGCATATGGTCAGGGTTCCTAAGGATCTTGGCACGCTTGTGTGGGACGCCGAAGCTGGCGTCTATCGCCCAGGTCGGCACCAGAGCTGATCGAAAGGACGCTTTTTTGGCTGCCGGTTCAGCGCCCGGCTAAACCGGCTCATCATGCTCATGCCTATGGTGTGGCAGTTTGCGGTCGTGCTCGTAGACCCATTGCACGGCGACAAAGACCAATGCCGTCGACCAGCCGAACAACAACAACCCATTGGCCGCTTCGAACGCACCCAGAAGCCGCCACTTGTGGTCGAGGATGATGTCACCATATCCCAGCGTCGTGAAGTTGACGGTGGAAAAATAAATCGCTTCCTCCAGTGAGGTGACGACGCCCAACACCAAATACAACATCGCCCACGTCCACACCTCGAAGACCGTCGCCAAGAAGAGCCACAGGACGAACCCGGCTAAAGTCAATGTGGACTTGATGTTGGAACGGCGCCGTTTTTCCGATAGCCGACGCCGAAGCATGGCCACGCCGGCGATCGTGAAGGCTCCTTCAATGATCGTGGTCGCCACGATCATCAGCCCTCCCAACACCAATTGGACAATCACGCGTTCCTCCTAACGGGTATTCTCGCTATGCGTTCGCGCGCGACGCACCGTGCCACCGCCAAGTCTAATCTGTGACCGAGGGTGCGGCTTGCTCTTGCGGTTTTTCCTGTTTTTCTGCGGGTTTCTTAACCGCCTCGCGCAGCCTTTGGAACACCACATAGAGGTAAGGCACGAACGCGACGCCGAGGACGGTCGCCGCCAACATGCCGCCGAACACGGTTAAGCCGACAGAGACCCGGCTTGCAGCGCCCGCTCCCGTCGCGACCACAAGGGGGACAACGCCAAGAATGAACGACAGCGCCGTCATCATGACGGCGCGGAAGCGCAGGGACGCGGCGTGCTCAGCCGAGTCGACGATGCTTTCTCCAGACTCGCGGCGCTCTTTGGCGAACTCGACGATCAAAATGGCGTTCTTGGCGGCAAGTCCGATCAACAGAACAAGCCCGACTTGCGCATATGTATTGAGTGCCACGCCCGTCAGATAGAGCGTCACAAGCGCGCCGAGCACCGCAAACCCCACCGAGAGCATCACCGGCACTGGGATCGTCCAACTCTCGTATTGAGCGACCAGGAACAGATAGGCGAATACGATCGACAACACGAAGACGAAGGCCCCGGCTTCGCCGGCCTTGATCTCCTCATACGACATACCCGTCCATTCATAGGTGAAGCCTTGCGGCAGGTCGCTCGCCGCGACGCGCTGCATTGCCTGGATGGCTTGCCCAGAGCTGTAGCCGGGCGCAGGCTCACCGTTGACGACGGCGGAGCGGAACATGTTGTAGCGCTCAAGCGTATCGGGTCCGAGTACGGACTTGATCTTCACCAACGATCCCAGCGGGATCATGTCGCCGTCTTTGTTGCGCACAAAGAGCTTACCGATATCGGTGGGGCTTGAGCGGCGGTCGGCTTCGGCTTGGAGGTAAACGCGGTAGATGCGTCCGAACTTATTAAAGTCGTTGACGTAGTAAGAGCCGAAATTGGCGTTGAGCGCGGTAAAGATGTCATCGATCGCAACGCCCTTGGTTTTGGCCAGGTCGCGGTTCACGTCGATGAAGATCTGGGGCGAGTTGGCGCCAAAGGTCGAGAACACTCTCTGCAGCTCTTTATTGCCGTTGGCGGCAACGATCAGCCCGCCCAGAGTTGCGGCAAGGGTCTGCGGGCTTCGGTTCTCCGTATCCTGCAGCACGAACTCAAAGCCGCCGGTGCTGCCGAGCCCGGGAATCGGCGGGGGATTAAAGGGAATAATTGTCGCCTGCGGTATCGCAGCGAGCTTTGGCGCGACGCCCATCAAAATCGATCGCAAGTTGAGTTCAGGCGTGGTGCGTTCGTCCCAAGGTTCCAGGACTGCAATCAGGAAGGCCCCGTTCGGAATGACGGCGCCTTGCAGCATCGAGTACCCGCCAACGGACATCACGTTGGCCACGCCGGGCGTGTCTTCCAGAATTTTCTCGACCTCCGACAGTACCGCTGTTGTCCGCGACAGGGACGCACCGTCCGGCAGTCGCATGTCCACGAAGAACGCTCCACGGTCCTCGTTTGGGATGAAACCTGTCGGAATGGAAATGCCCAGCAATCCGGCAGCGCCGAACACGGCGATCACAAGCACACCGCTCACCAGAGCACGCCGGATAAGTATACGCACAACTCTGTTGTAACCGTTGCGTGTCTTGCTGATGCCGCTTTCGAACCAAGCAAAGGGTCCGCGCGTCGCTTGGCGGGGCGGTTTGAGAATGCTGGCGCAGAGCGCCGGGCTGAGCGTTAGCGCATTGATCGACGACAGTGCCACAGACACCGCGATCGTTGCCGCGAACTGCTCAAACAGGCGTCCTGTCAGTCCCGGCGTGAAGGCGACCGGCACAAAGACGGCCAGAAGCACCAGCGTCGTGGCGATCACGGGCGCGGTCACTTCCTCCATCGCCTTGCGCGTGGCGTCTCGTGGCGTCAGGCCCGCCATCATGTGACGTTGAACGTTTTCGACGACGACGATCGCATCGTCGACCACCACGCCGATCGCTAGAATGAGACCGAACAGCGAGACGGTATTGATTGTAAAGCCGAGCGCCAACAAAGCCGCGAACGTACCGATGAGCGACACTGGGATCGCAATTGCCGGGATAAGCGTCGAACGCCAATCCTGCAAAAAGATGAACACGACCAATACGACGAGCGCCAACGCCTGCAACAGCGTGATCACCACCTCACGCATCGACGTTTCGACATACAGCGTCGTGTCATAGGTGACTTTGTAGGCCAGATCAGGCGGAAAGCGTTGGGAGAGCCGCTCGAGCTCCAACCTGATCTTCTTGGCCACGTCCAGCGCGTTGGCGTCGGGCAGCTGATAGACGGCGAGCAATGCCGCCGGTTTGCCGTTCAGGTGTCCGAACCAGCCATAGTTTTCTGCACCCAAGTCGATGCGCGCCACATCGCGCAGACGAACGACGGATCCGTCCGGGTTTGCAACGAGGATGATGTCCTCAAATTGGCGCACATCATCGAGCCGCCCCTTTGCCGTCAGTGTGTATTGAAACTGCTGGCCCACAGGTGCGGGCGGCTGGCCGATGGCGCCGGGTGAAGCCTGGATGTTCTGCTCGCGAATGGCGCCGATGATGTCGTTTGCAGTCAGACCGAGTGCCGTCATTCGGTCGGGCTGAAGCCAAATGCGCATGCCATAATCGCGCGCGCCCAAGATGTCGACGCTTGCGACGCCGGGTACGCGTGCAAGCGGGTCGCGCAAGTTGATGCTCGTGTAGTTGCTCAAGAAGATATCGTCGTAAGAGCCCTTGGGTGAATAGACCGAGGCGACCATCAACATGCTGGTCGATTGCTTCTTGGTGGTTACACCCTGACGTTTGACCTCTTCGGGCAGCTTCGGTGTCGCCTGAGCAACCCGATTTTGTACGTTGACCTGCGCCGTATCGCCGTCGGTTTCGATGGTGAACGTCACGGTCAGCGTATAAGAGCCGTCGTTGGCGCTCTTTGAGGACATGTACGTCATGCCTTCGACGCCATTGACCTCTGCTTCGATGACGGCCGCGACGGTCTCCGCAACGACCTCGGCATTGGCGCCGGGATACTTGGCGGTGACCTGAACCTGCGGTGGCGTCAGCTCGGGAAATTCCGCGATGGGCAACGCTGCCATGGCCAGGAGGCCTGCAAGCGTCATCACGATAGCAATGACGAAGGCGAACTTGGGCCGGTCGATAAAGAAGGCGCTGATCATGCGCTATGGCCCCGCTTGCTTTTCTGCGGCAGGCTTTTTCGGCACCGCATTGACCTCGGCGCCAGGGCGCACCTTTTGAATGCCTTCGACGATGAGGGTTTCGCCTTCTTCCAGGCCATCGAGGATTACGATCCCATCATTGACACGTTGGCCCGTACGCACCGGCCGGGACTTCACGCGACCGTCCCCATCGACGATCAGGACAAAGGGCCCTGCCTGGTTTTCCTGGATGGCAACCTGCGGGATCACGATCCGCTTTTCTGGTTTATCGCTCGTCAGGATCACATTCACGTATTGGCCTGGGAGCAGAATGCGTTCGGGATTTGGGAATTTGAGGCGGACATTGATCGTCCCCGTTGCTGGATCGACCTTGTTGTCTATCAGGTCGACCTTGCCCGGCTCCTTGTAAATCTTGTCGTTGGCCAGCCGGATGTACGGCGTGAATTTCTCGACCTTCCCATCGGCCACCGCCTGCATGTAGTCCAGATATTCCCTCTCGCTGATGGGAAACAGCACGTCGAGTGGATCGAGATCGAGCACGGTGACGAGCACACCGCTGTCAGGCCCGATGATGTTACCAACATCCACGGAGGCCAGCCCGCTTTTGCCGGCGATCGGTGAGTGAATGGTCGCGTAGCTCAAGTCCAGCTCGGCACGCTCGACATCGGCTTTTGCCCCAGCCACGTCAGCCTTGGCCTGTTCGGCTTTTGCTTTGGCCGTGTCGAATTGCGCGACGCTTGCGGTTTCGCGTTTGAGAAGTTCCTCGTAGCGCGCAAAATTGTTCTCAGCTTCAACGAGTGACGCCTCGACGCCTGCAAGCTTTGCTTTTGCGGACGCGAGTGAGGCTTGGAATTCGGCCGGATCGATTTCGAACAGCACCGCGCCTGCCTCAACCGTACCGCCTTCCTCAAACGGCCGCTTCAGAAGCGTTCCGCTGACGCGCGCGCGCACGTCGACGCGCTGGAAAGCTTCCGTGCGTCCCACGAACTCTTCCGATCCCGCGACATTCGTGGCGGTGACCGGTTCGATGACGACGCTCGGCAAAGGCGCGTTCGCCGGCTTTTCCGGACCGCTGTCACCGCACGCTGTGAGAAGTAGGGGGACCGCAAGCGCCAGTTTTCCGAGCATTGCGGGAAGTCGTACCCGTCTAATGTGCATCACCAACTCGTTCCGCATAAGGGTTCCGCATAAGGATTGTCACGGTGATGCTAGCCTAGGCGACGCGTGTGGGGAATTCGCAATTGGCATGAGGGCCCCATTGGTGGACAGACACGTCTCCAAAGACGCATCTCGGAAGGCGTGAACGAGGCTCTTCATGAAGCACGCAAAGCTGTTGCAGATCTTGATCCCAATCCTTTTTCTGGTTTTCGTTCAACCGGTGGACAGTGCGGGATCTGCTGAGCAATCCCGGACGATACGCACACTGCTGACCGAACGCCTGGTCATCATGGAGCAGGTAGCCATGTTCAAGTGGAATGAGGGACTGCCGATCAACGACAAAGACCGCGAAGCGATCGTTCTTGAGAAGGCAATAGCCAGAGCTGTTGCCGAAGGCTTGGTACCAAAGCTCGCGACCCGGGTCATGACCGCGCAAATCGCCGCCGCAAAGGCTGTGCAACGCGAGCTGTTTCGCAGGTGGCGCGCGGAGGGGCGGGGAAAACATCCCGAGGTTCCAAACCTCGTAGCAGGCCTTCGCCCCAAGATCAGTCGACTATCGAGCGAATTGATTGCCGCACTCGTTGCGGCGCGCAACGATTTGGACGGTTGTCTCGCGCGACACGTCCTTAAATCTCCACCAGCCGAATTGGTGCAATTCCCCAAAGCATGGGTGCTCGCAATTGATGGCGCACTGGATGCTCTGCGCCCCTGTGACGGTCAATGAGAAGGTGAAAGTCCCCGTTGTCGACGGGTACGCCGATACTCCAAAACAGGCACAGCTTATCGGTCCCCAACTTATGCCGGTGCAGGCGGTAGCATTGCACCGTGCAGTCTGACTTCCCGATGTGGATAGGGGATGCTGATGCCGGATGCCTTCAATGCATCCCACAGCGCTAGATATGCGGCACCGCGAATATTCGTCAGGCCCTCCTCAGGATCGGCGATCCAGAAGCGAAGAACGAAGTCCAGGGACGACTCCCCAAAACCCACGATATGGCAAATCGGCGGCTGACGGTCGATAACCCGTGGCAGCTTCTCTATCGCCGCTGCAGCAATCTTTCGAACCTTGTGCGGATCACTGTCGTACGAAACCCCGAACGTGATTTCGAGTCGTATCGCTTTATCCGAATGCGACCAATTAATAACGCGGTCGGTGACGAACGTCTCATTTGGGATAAGGAACTCGACACCATCGCGCGTGACGACCGACACATATCTTGCCCTAAGAGACGTAATCCAACCGAAGGTCTCGCCGACGGTGATCACGTCGCCCGGCTTGATCGATCTGTCGATAAGAATAATGATCCCGCTGATTAGGTTCGACGCAACTTTTTGAAGTCCGAAGCCGATTCCGATCCCGACGGCGCCCGAGAAAAGCGCAAGTGTCGTAAGGTCGATATCCGTTGCCAGCAGAACGACGAGGAGCGCGCCAACAATCAGCGTGCCCTTGACGAGTTTGCTTAGAAGGACTTGCGCCGTCGGCGAAATCTCCAAGCCATGCCGAATTCTTTGTTCCAGGAAATCGCCGACGACACCCGCCAGCCAGAGAAGCACTGCAAGAAGAACGAGTGCCTTGCCGATCATCAAGAGCGACACACGAAAGTTGCCGACCGCAAAGGCGCTCCGGTCAAGAAACGCCAGCGTCTCCGGCAAAAAACCAATGATGTTAAGGGCAACTAGCGTCCAGGCGGCGACCGCAATGATTCTGCCGATCGAACGATTTCGGACAAGGCGTGAGGCAATAGAAATGATAACCCAAGCGGTGGCGAGGTTGGCGGTAACGGAGAGTAAGTAGCTTCGGCTCAGTCGTGTCAGCTCAGATAGAAGCTCTGAAGCGCACCAAAGCAGGATCGCAAAGATGATCCAGTCGAGGCGCCGAAGGAGCAATGCCAGGGCGCGGACAAGTCGCGGCTGACGATGGATGCGCCGCAACTGCTCCTCAAGTGGCGGTGTTAGCCAATGCGATGCAAGCTTCGCCAGCAAGTAGGCGAGCAATATGATAGCGAGCTGAACCGGCGTCCAGGTCGTGACGAGGCGTTCGAAATATGGGCTCAAGCTGTCGAACCACGCCGACAACCGCGTGCTCCAATCGGTGTTGACCGAGACGACAAGATCGTCGGTCATTTCACAGCACTCCTCTGCATCTCCGTTATGGAGCCACTCTCATTGGATGCCGGTTCATCGGTCTGCGCCTTGTTCTTCGCCGGACGAGCTTGGACGTGAAATGGGATAGGTTCGCATCACTCGGACCTAGATGATTTCATCCTCGTCGAAGAGCGGATCCGCGCCGAGTTGGGTCGCAAGACTGTCGATGGTTTCCTGAGCATTGTCGGACTTGCCGATACGAGCGATGTGAAACAACCCGTCGCCTTCGTTGACGATCGGCAGGTTCGTGCGGCCGATAATCAACCCTGTATCTCCTGCAATGACATCGGTTTCCGACTCCCCGAACGGATCGGAAATCATTCCCAGTACGTCGCCCATGGTGACTTCCTCACCGATCGTCTTAAATGTGCGAAGTAAACCGCCAGCAGGGGCTCGCAGCCAATTGCTAGAGGTCGACCGGAGCGGCGTGGCTCTCGGCTTGGCAATCTGTTTTCCGCTGACCATGCCGAGATGGCGCATGACCCGCAGAATCCCGCTCACGCCCGTCCTGACGGCGTGTTCATCGAAACGCAAGCCTTCGCCTGCCTCATACAATAAGATGTCGATATCCTTTTCCGTCGCCGCTTGCCGCAATGATCCGTCGCGCAATGCTGACATGAGGATCAACGGTGCCCCGAATGCTTCCGCCAAAGCTAGGGTGCTGGGTCTCCCGGCAACCACGCGTATTTGCGGAAGGTTTGTTCGGTGGATAGCCGCGGAGTGAAGATCGATCCCGACCTGGGAGCGAAACACAATCTCTTGAAGAAATAGGTTGGCGAGACGGGCGGCGAGCGAACCGGTCGAACTGCCTGGAAAGGAGCGATTTAGATCTCGCCGGTCGGGCAGATAACGCGAATGGTTCATGAAGCCAAAGGCATTGACAATCGGTACGGCAAGCAGGGTGCCTTTGAGGCTGGAAAGACTGGGTGCGCGTAGTAAGCGTCGCACGATTTCTACGCCAATAACCTCATCACCGTGAACCGCAGCGCTCACAAACATAGTCGGTCCCGGTCTATGACCGTGAACAACCTGAACGGACATCGTAACGGGTGTGTGGTCCGAAAGAACACTAACCGGCAGATCAACTGTCCGGCGCGCGCCGCTCTCAATCCGTTGTTCCCCAATCTCGAAGGGTGCGGATGCTCCCATCAACCCTTGCCTTTCGTCTTGGTCCGATTGGGCTTTGCGTCCTTTTCCAGAAACTCAATGATCTGCCCGGCGATATCAATTCCGGTGGCGTTCTCCACGCCTTCCAGGCCCGGCGACGAATTTACCTCCATGACGACGGGCCCGTGATTGGCACGGAGCATGTCGACGCCACATACGTTGAGACCCATCGACTTTGCCGCTCGAATGGCTGTCGAGCGCTCTTCAGGGGAAATCTTGATCCGCTCGGCGCTGCCTCCGCGGTGGAGGTTTGAGCGAAATTCGTCAGGAGCGCCCCTGCGCTGCATCGCCGCTATAACTCGACCGTTGATGACCAGCGCGCGAATGTCGGTGCCCCCGGCCTCCTTGATGAATTCCTGAACGAGAATATTGACGCGGGCACCCCGGAATGCCTCGATCACCGATTTTGCCCCGCGGCGCGTATCGGCCAGCACGACACCGATCCCTTGGGTCCCCTCCAACAGCTTGATGACCAGCGGTGTTCCCCCTGCCAGCTCCAAAACCTCTTCCGTCTGTTTGGGGTCGTACGCAAAAGTGGTGACTGGCAGTCCGATCCCATCGCGAGCCAGGAGCTGCATAGAACGCAACTTGTCGCGTGAGCGTCCGATGCCAACCGACTCGTTCAATGGAAATACGCCCATCATTTCGAACTGTCGCAATACGGCCAAACCATAGAACGTTACCGATGCGCCGATGCGTGGGATTACGGCATCGTATTGAGGCAGCTTCTCCCCGTTGTAGTAAACTTCCGGTCGACGCGATGCGATGTTCATGTAGCACCGCAAGGTGTCGACGATATCTAGCTGGTGTCCACGCGCTTCCGCAGCTTCCTTGATGCGCTTGTGAGAATACAGATTAGGATTGCGAGCAAGCATGGCGATTTTCATTTTTGGCTCCTAGGTATTGACCGTTCTTTCCCGACGGGTGGCGGGCCAATTGCCGGGTCCAGTTGTCCCGAAGACATTGGTGTACTCAAACCAGACACTCCACGTTTGCGCGGTGATCGTTTGTGAAGGTGTTGACACACATGATCACAAAGAAGCTGTCCATATCTAAGAGGACGTCGCCTTGCTCGACCATTGCTCTCGCCAGATCGCGAACGTCATCCTCTTAAAGTCTACGGCAGCCGGACTGAACGCTAACCAGCTTTGCCGCCACGCGGTACCGGCCAGCAGCCTTCCCGTGGAACGGCGGGTCGTTGAGCTCACAGAGCCGGTCGGGGGTATTCACCAGGGATTGGTCAAACCGCGCGATTGCCGGTGGGTAACATTGACAATTTTTCTTGTCTATAGATAATATAGATATATCCATAGGCCTAACTATGTTTCTTGCGGTGCCGTCCCGGCCGATCGGCTGCACATCGAGTCGCAAATCGGATGGTTTTAAGGTTGAGTGATGCGGAAGGTCCATCGTCTGACGGACTTTGAGCAAGGGGGCGGTCTACGGCCTGTGATCCGACACCGAGCATTATTCCTTGTTGAGCCAACCCCGGCGGCAGCCGCTGCGATGCGAGGATGGGTTTCGGCGGGTCATGAAATTGCGGCGATATGGATCGGATACCGGTCAAAAAGTCGACTACTTCGTACCGATGCGCAACTGGCCAGAATGGCCCCTCAGTGGTCCGTCAAAGCCGTTGCAAGGGACCACGCCCTCGACGTTCGCCAGGTTCCGAGGCTCTCGACATGGGATCAACGGCTCGATGCAGTCCGCTCCGTCGAAGCGGATGTGCTCATAAGCGTCTATTTTCGATTTATAGTCCCAGCAGACGTCTTAGAAATCTATGGTCCCAATGCTGTAAACCTGCACCCGGCACCGTTACCTCGCTATCGCGGTCCCCATCCGATTGTTGCAATGATTTTGGATCGCTCCATCATGAGCGATGCAGCCATGACTCTCCATGTGATGTCACGCGAGTTGGATGCGGGCAACATAATCGCCCGCCAGCCTATTCGATTTCCAAAAAGTCGAAGCTTTACACGTTTAAGATTGGGCACCGCACGCGCCGGGCGATTGTTGATCGAAACAGCTTTGCCGAAATATCTCCAAGGCAAGATCATCGCTGAACCACAGCAAGAGAAACAGGCAAGTGTCGCCCGCGTGAACCATGATGATCTAGCGCTCGGTCCCCATCTAAATGTGGAAACCATTCAATGGCTCTGCGATATGATCGGCCAAAATTGGTTCCTGCGGGTCGCCACGATGCCTAAAATCGAAGTCGTCGGCTTCTCACGCAATCTCGGCCCACCGTCAGGCGCAGCCCCGAGGGTTGGACTTATGGCTATGGAAATGGATGTCGCTGACGCCCGAGTCCGCCTAGCACTTAGGCGGCGCTGGTCGAAGTTGGCGCGCAAACTACGCGAACTTGCAATCTATATCGACGAAAAAGACAGAGCCTGAATTGCCCTCGCTCTGGTGGATGGAATTTCCCCTACCAGGTCTTGTTTAAGCGCGCCGGTTCACCCGCATCGCAACCCTGCTTGCAACTGCTTTGGTGGTCCGGGCACTTCTTTGCGGAGCCCATGTATCCTTCGCGGGCCTCGAGCTTGGCGTAGCCGTCGTAACATTGCTGCAGGTAATCGTCGCACGTTGCTTTGCATTTGGCGATTTGCATCGCGGCGTCATCTGCCGATGCGGGAACACTGAACGCGAGTGCGGACAGCATGAGGAGTGCGGCTGTTGACCTGCCGATATACATGATCGCTTCCTTGGGGTTGGCCGAGGCCCGCACAACCTTGTCGGCTTCGGTTGGGTGTCGAACGCCTTCTGGGCGTTAGTGACATTCACGCAATCCGACACACTATCCGGAGTGCACCAAACCTCAAGCGCCTTGACCGCGTGGTCCGTGCCGAGGCGAAGTTGTCGCCAAGAAAGTCAAAACCGCGTTCGATCGCAAGCGGAGCAAATGTCCGCTGATGGGCCTGACGCCGAAAAAAAGTGATGCGGTGTTCTCGCGCCCCGTGTCCCCACTCTCTTCATACTTTCGGGTGCTGACGCACCGCGAGGCGTGCTGTGCATGTTCTGCTGGGGAACCCAGTCTCTAAACTCGCTGAATTTACTGGTGCCGGCTAAGGGACTCGAACCCCTGACCCCTGATTACAAAATTTCTGCCAATTCAATCAAATCAGTCACTTAGAAGTCTCACGCCTTGGGATTTGCCGGTATCTATGTAGCAAAAGTCTCACGCCCTCAATTTTGGAGAAACTCAAGAAGGCTCCCCAGGAACTCCTGTGAAACGTTGGGCGCGACCAAGCGTGACCCCGACAAGCTTGGCGCAAGTGGCTGATTGAGGCCGCCTTGCACTAGAATTTTTCGAACGGATGTTTCCGGATCCTCCGGCAAGAAGTGGTGTACGCAAAACATGTTGTGTGCCTTTGCCTCGGGAAGTCCAGTCGGGGCACCTTCCGCTAACAGACTGCGAACAACGAAGCGTTTGGGTCTTCCGTCTCCCTCGGGCAAAAATCTATCGATGACCAGATCCTTGTTGGGCGCGTACTGCATTGAATATCCGAGCTGTATGAGCTCGATGTGGTCTACACCATGCTTCCAGAAGAAGGTCGAGTACGGAACCTTTACAAACCTCCGCTCTGGCGGCACCGGAACCAGAAGCTCAAAGCCGCCACCGTACCTAAAATAGTGCGGAGTATGATCCGTTAGCTCTTCAAGAAACGCAATGCTGGCACGGGTTAGCCACACAATGACGTTTCGTTGGTACGAGTTGCTCGGTCCTTGAAATCCCGAAACCTCAAAACCGATTGTCCCAAGGAAATGATCTGCCCCAGTACCCTGGCATTTTACCTTGTGTCGGGGTCCCCAGTCCTTCTGCCGCGTCAAGTAGTCCTGCACCCCGACATGGCAGTTTACTTCATCGCAATTCATTACGTAAAAAATGAAGCTTACGCTTTGGAGTTCCGCATCTGATAGGCCAGAGTTTTCTACAATCTCC
>Ga0315534_1001796_pt1 | contig 14773 bp, 14 predicted proteins | sample SalMarSW160240MG_FD_203094 | JGI IMG/M metagenome (GOLD analysis project Ga0315534, IMG submission 203094) | Salt marsh sediment microbial communities from the Plum Island Ecosystem LTER, Massachusetts, United States - Salt Marsh Sediment SW1602-40 ... | reverse complement strand
ATATAACGCCGCGCCTCACAGGCAGCGAGGTAACGAGCGGTCCTCGTGCAGGCGCATGTTAAGCCTTACCCTTCGACACTTCAAAATGTGCTTGGCAAGGCTGTCTCTAATCTTTTGGTGTCTGGGCACTGGTTGCGCAGCCTTTGTGGTTTGCTTCTGATACCAATCGTGCCTCTCCCTGTGCAAATGTCGTGGATGCCCGCCAGCTTTAGGACGCGAGGGGAAACCCACGGACGATCACGTACAGCAAGAGACCGCTCAAGGCCCCGTAGTAGTATACGAAAACTTTGTCACCTGGCGATGAGATAGAAGAAAAAACGAGCACTGAAAAGCACCCCCAGACCACGAACTCTCCCACCGGAATACCGGTCGCCCGGCGCATCACCTCCAACACCAGCATTAAAATGATGCCCATGGCAAACCCGCTCAAAAATCCCACAACCGTCGAAACTTCGGCGGTGCGTCGAAACAGTTTCCGATTGAAGACGTATAGGAAACTGCCCATAACCAGTGGAAACAAAGAACCTGCCAAGCTGCGCAACCCTATGGTGAAACTCTGACTGAATGCCTGAATGATCAAGTAAAAGCCAATGAGGGCGAGAAAAATAGGGGTCCCGTAAACCGTAAGGGATCGAGCGAAGCCATAGATTGCCTCAAGCTTAGTACGATCGGTCTTGGACGAATTTCCGTTGGTCATTACATCCCTCCCGTGGTTACTCGTTGTCTTTGTTTCCTGCGCTTAACGACGCTGCTCTCTGGCGCGAGGAACGAGCGTCCGGAGCAGCAGCAGGTTAACCATCTATCTCTTCTGGTTTGGGGACCATGTTTGGAAATTCATAAATGAACTTAAGCAACATCTCGATAAATAACAATAAATCTCTAGCATCGTCTCGTTCCATTAAGACAATCTCATGGTTAGCCTCATTCCCTTTTTTTCTTATATGATCGACCCAGTGTTTTCCATTTGGAGGGACGTAACCTTTGTCTGAAAGATAACTTACATAAAATAGAAAACTTTCACCCTCCTTAGCTCCTTGCTGTACACCAATATGCATTAATATCTTTCTGCACAGAAGGATTGCTGCTGTATAGGCTGAGCTACTAGTGCATTTGCGTGCTTCATTATAGATAGCATTTAGATTATCAGGCACGTGCCCTACAGTTGACCCGAAAGCAACATCTGGCAGATGATTTCCCTGCATATTAATGAATGTTGGTCCTCCGCAATGTGGGCAAATGTAAATTGCGGCAACTTGTTTCCCGCCTCCGTCACCGCTCGCTCCAACTTTGTAGCCTAGTACTGAAGAAACCTTGTTGCCACAAAAGCCACAATTATATTCCAGCGATGGTAGGCTTTGCTTTCCAGCCCAACCGTAGGGTTTTGGTATAATTTGTATCGCCATCTTTCAGTAATTCCTCTTGAATGGTTAACATTAGTTATTAAACAGAAATCTTCTTTTTGTCACGATCCTGCTTAAATCATTTGATACACCAATTTCCCCTTCAAGGCAACAAAATCAAATTATCTTAAGAATAATTAGGCGGTTATAAAAAATCTAAAAAAATTCTAATATCTCCAAATATATTAAAAATGCTGCTTTTACTCCCATATTGGTATCTTTGATAGAAATCTTTTAAATTGTTACATTGTATTAACAAGGAGGTATTATGCAAAATTTTAGCGATTATTTAGAGACTAAAAGAATAGTAACAAAGAAAAGAGTTCCTTATTATGTAGCCTGGGTGTCACAATTTTTTGATTTGAAAACTACAATATGTTGGATATGGTATCTTCGGATCGGAATCTGAGATACCTGCTATTTATCCGAAATTGATACAACACCTGAAAACCTGTTATAATCCCTTTATATGAAAACATCGACCTTGAACCTTTTAATGGAAAATGGGATCGCAGAGGTAATAGGCGGAATTTTTACGTATTCCGTAAGTATGCATAATTCTATATCAATGCTGAAATTTCTTCAAAATTCAGCATGCTGCTGATAGGGTAAAAGGAATTTTTTGATAATTTAAAATGATTTTTTCCGATTTTATCCCCAGTATTCCGATATTCCCTGGACCCCCACAACATTCAATGAGTTAGCATAGCCATCCATAAGGCCATGAGCGATCTTCTAAGCAAACAAGCCACTATTTCAGTCAATTTATATTGAAACAGCCTTGACTTTCGTTCATTTTTCTGTATAATTAACCCATGAAAAGATTCATAGAGGAAAATTTAATAAAATGGAAAGATGAGAAGGCGCGTAAACCTCTTATTCTTTCAGGGGCTCGTCAGGTTGGGAAGTCCTACGTAATCGAACAAAATTTTGCTCCTCATTTTGAGCAATTATTGACTATCAACTTTGAAAAGCAGCCTGAATTCAATAGCTGTTTTGAATCAGGCTATAACCCTGCCATGATCTTGAGAAGGATAGAAGCGCTTGCAGGGCAGAGATTGAAGGTTGGAAGTGCGCTTGTTTTTTTTGATGAAATTCAATTTTGTCCTGAAGCTATCACTTCTCTTAGATATTTTTATGAAGAAATGCCGGACCTGCACGTCATTGCTGCCGGTTCATTGCTCGAATTCACTATTGAAAAAATTTCAGTGCCTGTTGGAAGAGTTACATTCCGACACTTAGGTCCCATGTCATTCGAGGAGTTTCTCTATAACTCAGGGAACCAATTTCTCCTTGATGAGATAAGGGGCCATTCTATCCGTATGCCATTTCCTGAAGCGCTTCATAACAGGGCCATTTCTTTGCTTAAGGAATATATGGCTATTGGCGGTATGCCTCAGGTTGTGGAAAGCTATATCAAACATCAGGACTATTTACGATGTCAGGAATTATTGTCTGACCTTCTTGAATCGTATATCAAAGATTTTCCGAAATACAGTTCAAAGCATTCTGATTTGAAATACATTGATACGGTATTTTCCAGGATTCCGCATCTTGTCGGCAATCAATTCAAATTTGTTCAGATTTCCCGTGATGTTCAGTCGAAATATTTAAGGGAAGGGCTTGATTTACTTCATAAGGCAGACCTTGTTAAATTAATATACAAAACCAGCGGGATTCCTTTGGGCGCCAATTATAACCCACAGCGTTTTAAACTGTTGTTTCTTGACATTGGCCTTATGCAAAGAGCTTGTGATCTCAACATATCTCGCTGGATTACCGACAGTTACAATTTGATTAATTCAGGTCCTGTTTCTGAACAGTTCGTTGGTCAGGAAATTTGCGCAAATTCGAACTTTAAACGGGAAAAGCTTTACTACTGGGCCAGGGATAAACGCGGAAGCTCCGCAGAAGTTGACTACATGATTGAGCAAGGTCATGGCGTGATCCCTGTAGAAGTCAAGGCCGGGGCGTCGGGAAAATTGAAAAGTATTCATCTATTATTAGACAGCAACCCTGACATATCTGAAGGGATCAAGGTATCACTCGATAATTTCGAAAAACAAAACAATATTCAATCCATTCCTATTTACGCCTTTGGAAGCTGGCTGGAAAAAGAGATATAGCGGGACGGCGGGCGTGAACCTTAGAACTTTGAACCTAAGTAGTTACGAACATATTTATAAACAGAAAAGAATAAATCCTATGGTGAAAACAGAAGAATCTAGTATTGACAGAACTGGATACAAACAATGAAAAGGATTATGGGGTTTAGGCATCGACGAAAGATTTATCGTTAAGACAGGGCAATCATTAAAGAAATAAGGTTAAACAATAAATTCTAATAACAAGAAACATTGCGCTAAAAATCTTATAGAAAAGGCGTGTATTTCGGAGAGGAAATACACGCCTTTACAATGATTTATGCAATTCCTAAGTGAAACTTAAGGGAACGCAGGGTATTTTTCATCAGCATGGTAATTGTCATGGGTCCAACGCCACCAGGTACAGGAGTAATAGAGCCAGCAATCTCTACTGCCTTATCAAAATCAACATCACCCTTTAGGATTGCAATCTTCTTGCCTGTCTTCTCACTAATCTTCTCACCTACCCTATTTACACCAACGTCAATAACGCATGCACCTGGCTTTATCCACTCTGGCTTAACGAGACCAGGCACACCAGCAGCAACCACCAGAATATCGGCCCTCTTGCAGTGAAAAGCCAAGTCTTTGGTCCTTGTGTGAGCTACTGTTACTGTAGCATTCGCACCTGGGGCCTTTTGCAATAATATATTGGCAATAGGCTTTCCTACAATATTAGATCTACCAACTACCACAACTTCGGCACCCTCTATTTCCACTCCAGACCTGACAATCAACTCCTGGATACCAGCAGGTGTACAGGGGAGAAATTTCACCTCTCCCCCACCTATCATCAATCTCCCGACGTTAACCGGATGGAATCCGTCCACATCTTTATCCGGGTCAATGGCATTAAGAACCTTCTTTTCATCAATATGCTTTGGCAATGGGAGTTGAACAAGGATACCATGAATGGAGTCATCATTATTGTATTTGTCTATGAGTGCAAGCAGATCATTCTCGGACATGTCTTCTGGTTGATTATCCTGCACCTCTTTATATCCAAGACCCTGGGCTGTTCTGATTTTGGATGTAACATAGGATATCGATGCTGGGTTTTCACCAACAAGAATTGTTACAAGGCCGGGGACAACCCCATGTTCTTCCTTGATTGTATCAACCTCTTCCTTAAGCTCTTTTAAAATCTCATCTCTCACTTCTGTTCCCTTTATAATTTTAGCAGTCATTGTTAATCTCCTTTCATTATTTAAAATAAACGTAACTAATTAGGTTCAAAGTTCCGGGGTTCCCAGTTCAGGGTTAAACAGATGAAAGAGAGGTTCGATTCCGAGCCGAATGCTAAAGTTTATCCTGTTATTGCGATACACAAAGCGTTCTTGCATGGAAGTCCAGAGTGAACCATATGTCACCCTGGATCCGCCCAACCGTGAACTATGAACCTTGAACCTGACAACTTGAGTAACTACAAGTAAACTATTAATGCTAAATCCTTCTTTTATGATAGGATTTATTTGATTTGCTCGATACCATAAATAAATCCAAATATCAAATCCTAAAATGAAAAAACGTATCTTTTACCTTTACCCTTATGGCATTCCCTTCTTGACCAAGTACTCCATTTAAGATACTTTTCGTTGTATGGAAAAAACATTCAATGAATTAAAAGAAATCATTGCTGGCTCAAAAAGGATAACAGTCCTTACAGGGGCAGGTATCTCTGCAGAAAGTGGCGTACCCACATTCAGAGGTTCCGGGGGTATATGGCGAAATTATCAGGTAACAGATGTGGCTACACCACAGGCATTTGCCAGGGATCCGGAACTGGTATGGGAATTCTATAATTGGAGAAGAGATCTCATTAGCAAGGTTACCGTTAATCCTGGACATAAGGCCCTTGTTACATTAGAAAAACATGTGAATGATTTCACTCTTATCACCCAGAATGTCGACGGACTCCATAAAGAAGCTGGAAGCGAAAGATTGCTTGAGATTCATGGCAATCTCTGGGAGGTTAAGTGCATGAAATGCAGCCTGGTAACAATGGATAGATCTAAAAATATGGGCACATTACCTAAATGTAGCCAGTGTGGGGGACTTCTAAGGCCAAATGTTGTCTGGTTCGGCGAATCCCTTGATCCTGATATTATACATAAAGCTATTGAGGCATCACAAAATTGTGAGTGTATGCTTATTGTTGGAACATCTGGCGTCGTTCAGCCCGCAGCCTCACTTGCCTATCACGCTAAGGCAGAAGGTGCTGTAGTGGCTGAGATTAATATAGAACAGACGCCCCAATCAGGCCATATGGATTTTGTTTTAACCGGTAAAGCCGGAGAGATTTTACCAATTCTGGTTGAAACTGATTAAGGGGTAAAGGCCTCATTACCGGTAAAAATATACTCGATGTTATAAACCGTGTGATTGCTAACTCCTTATCGAGGATTTCAATTGAAACCATCAGGAATTATTACCCTCACTACCGACTTTGGCGAATGCGACCACTATGTAGCAATGATGAAAGGTGTTATCCTTTCTGTTAATCCAGATGCAACAATTATAGATGTAACCCATCAAATTCCTTCCCATTCAATTAAAGAGGGGAGTCTGATAATAAAAGCGTCGTATACATACTTCCCTTCAGGCACGGTTCATGTAGGTGTTGTTGATCCCGGAGTCGGAGGTACACGAAGGCCTATAGCCATCCTCGTTGACAACCATTTCTTTGTAGGTCCTGATAACGGCTTGTTCTCACCCATAATCGAAACACAACGTCATCCAGACGTTATCCATCTAAAGGAAAAAAAATACTGGATGCATAATATAAGCCCCACCTTTCACGGAAGAGATATCTTTGCACCTGCTGCTGCACACTTATCCCTTGGGGTCAACCCCTTTTCTATGGGTGAAAAAATTGACAATCCTACTCACCTTGCCTCCCCTCTTCCCCAAAAAAATAACAGCGATCTCGTTGGTGAGATTATACGTGTGGATCACTTTGGAAATCTCATCACTAATATTACCGAGGAGCACCTCGGCCCATTTCTTACAGCAAAGGAACTCACTATTAGGATTGGCAGGGTAACGTTAAAGAAAATCAGCACCACCTATAACGATGTTCCAGAAGGTCAGCCTTTAGCACTGATAGGCAGTTCTCACCTATTAGAGATAGCAGTTAATATGGGAAGAGCAACAGATTATTTTAGCCAGGATACGGTAATCGGCACAAAGGTAGAGGTTAGTTCTCTTGTCTGATTCCGCTTACCCTATCCCTCTTCTGCAATTTTTATTACAGCATTGCCCTTAACTTTTCCTTGTTTAACTCGAATCAGTACATCTGAAAGCTCATCGAATGGAAAAACCTCAATAGGTGCTTTAAGATTTACTTGGTTCGCAATATGCAAAAATTCAACGCCATCTTTTTTTGTAATATGTGCTAAACTAATAACGGAGCGTTCCTGCCAGATCAGGTTATAGTCATTAATTTCTATCGGAGTCATGGTTACCGGCCCTAATACAAGCTTCGCACCACTCTCTAATTGCGATAATGCATAGGAAACTAAATTTCCAGCGGGTGGAAAAATGATGCCTCCATCCAACCTTTTCGGAATTGTGTCCTCATACCCACCAACCCAATGAGCACCAAGCTGCTTTGCTGCCAATCTGTTTTTTTCATTGCGCGTAATTACGTAAACTTCAATATTCTTATACTGAGCCACCTGAAGTACATACGTGGCAGTGGGACCAAAACCATACAATCCCAATGTATCACCTGACTGCAACTCTGTTAAACGAAACGCACGATACCCAGCGATGCCGGGACACATCAACGGTGCTATTTCTAGAAGCGATTGTTTTTCGCCAAGATGAAAGGCAAAATCAGCATCGATAACACTGTACTCAGAAAAACCGCCATCTGCGTTCCAGCCAGTAAACAGCGCCTGAGGGCATAAATTTTCTCTGCCTGATAAACAAAATTTACACTGTCCGCAGGTGCTGTTGAGCCAGGCAATGCCGGCTCTATCTCCAATTTCGAAATTGCTTACCTGATCTCCTACTTTATCTACTATGCCCACTACCTCATGTCCTAAAACGAGCGGTGACTTTTTCAGCGGCAAGTCGCCTTCAGCTACATGAATATCTGTTCGGCACACGCCGCAGGCAATATTTTTTATCCTTATCTCATGCGCTTCTGGATGAGGAGTGCGAATCTCCTTTAGTTCAAGTGGTTTCTCTTCAATTGGCGCCTGTTTTTCAAGAACCCATGCTTTCATGTTTTCTCTTACGCCCTCCTGACGCTCTCTTTTATTCGCTGAATATGACCTCTGCCCAATCCCTTGACCTCGCAACCTAATTTAAATAATCTTTCTATCTTTCTGTCATCAAGGATACCAAAGCAATCGATTACTGCTAAGGGGCCACCTGCCATTTTAACAAGGTCATCTGGCTCGAGTGTAAGGTATTCCTTGTGTCTGACAGCCAAAACCACTGCATCAGATTCTTTTAGTGCCTCAGCTATTGTCGGACACATCCTCAATTCTTTAAGGTGCTCCTGATTTCTAAAAAACCGGGAACGACTCTCCCCTACTGCTGGGTAGGTATCCTGATTTTCAAATTCCCACCAGTGCTCAACATAGGGATCGTGTACCTTGATTTCTGTACCCATCTCAACTAACTTTCTTACAATGATCTCCGAGCCACTATACCTCGTATCTCCAACGTCCTCCCGGTAGGATGCCCCGAGGATTGTTATTTGGGATGCTGCGACAACTTTACCCATGTTGCGCAGTGCATCTCTCACCAGCTGTGCAGCATGTAGCGCCCTGGTATCATTGATATTTATGGCATCAGGTGTAATCTTAAATATCTCATTTTCAAAACCGAGAAGATGTTTGTATGACCACAACCCCAAACCCCCATCTTTTGGCAGACAATATCCGCCAATTCCAGGTCCAGGAAATATTATGTTACTGTGAGTGGGTCTAATCTTGATGGCATTTATGACCTTAATCAGGTCAATTCCATTTGTTTCAGCAAAAAGGCTCCATTCATCCAAAAAGGCAAGTATAGTAGCCCTGTAGCTATTTTCTACAATCTTACACGTCTCACTCTCAATGGGTTTGTCAAGAACGGTTAAGGGGAAATTGTCAACATCTATAACCTCATTTAAAAACGATACTACCTTTTTTTCACTCTTTTTATTTATACCGCTGCACACCCGCCAGAAATTGCGTATGGATTTTACATAATCTCGCCCTGGCATAACCCTCTCAAAAGAGTGTGCTAAAAGTGGTTCGGTCTTTATTCCTCTTTTTTTAAAGGCCGCTTTTATAACTGGGTAGGCAATATACTCGGTTGTTCCTGGAGGAACCGTTGTCTCTATCAGCACAAGACAATGAGGTTCGATGAATTTCCCAATGATCTTGAAACTATCCTCAAGTGCTCCCATTTCAACATAGCCACTGTGAAGATTACCAAGCTCCTCTTTTAAAAAATCACACTGAACATCAACTACAAGGACATCTGCGAGTTTTAGAGCATCATAGGTATACGTAGCCATCAAAGTCTTTTTATCTATGACACAACGCCGAATCAACTCTTCAACAGTAGGGTCTTCCGCACTCACAGGAGAAATGCCCTTGTTGAATAAAGGAATTTTCCAGAAGCTCCGCGTGCTCGGTCTTTGCATGCCGATAACAAATTTAGTGGGCTTGCCTGTTTTCTTGTCCACGCTGTCTGCAACAACCGCTGCCATAACAGCTCCAACAAAGCCGAGTCCCATGACAACTACTATCTCGTGCCCTTTTTTTCTCTCTTTTTGCGTAATTAAAGATATTCTCTCAAACTCAGTCTTGTAATCATTCTCTTGAGGAATGGCAAATCGTTCTCCATCTGGACTAATTGAGTATTCCATAATACCCCCTCATATAAATGCCTAAAATTATAAATCCATTTAATCCCTCAATTGCTAAATTACATTGCCTAATTTCTCTATTAATTCCTTTGTTACTTCTTCAACGCTATTTTTTCCATCCAGTTCCACAATGGCAGGGACACCGCTTTTGACTGATAAATTCTTGAAGTAGTTGACCGCGGCAATCGTGCCATTTTCTCCATCGTAGTAAATATCATGTCTTTTATCAATTGCTACTTCATCCTGGTCATCGTCTCGCTTGAGTAACTCCCCGCCGCATATTCTGCATCTATCGCCATCTGGCCTGATAGCCTCTATATTGGTATTATTTGGGTGATTGTTATCATTTACACAGAGTCTTCTCCCCATAATCCTCTTTTTCGCTATCTCCCTATCCAGGACAATTTCAATAAGAACATCTGCATCAATACCTTCACGGATTAATGCCTCATTCAATTTAACAGCCTGATTAAGGTTTCGTGGAAAACCATCTAAGAGCCAGCCATTACTGCAGTCTTCCTCCTTCAGTCTATTGAGAACCATCGGTATAGTTATTTCATCAGAAACCAATTCTCCTCTGTCTATAGAGGACTTGGCCAATTTCCCTAAGTCTGTGCCTTTTGATATGTTCTCCCGAAATATCACACCTGTTTCAATATGGGGTATTTCCAATCTTTTTTTTATGATTGCCCCCTGGGTACCTTTTCCACTTCCGTTGGGACCAAAAAAGAGTATGTTCATTCCCTATTCTCCTTTCAAGATGTTTTGCAAAAAATCTGGAAACCGGACTATTTTATTATTCCCATCCAGACAGGCATGAATTGTATAGCCCTGTACAACTATGTCTTCTCCCCTATAAATAGTATAATCAAATCTACTGCTTGCCCTTTTTACAAAACCAAGTATGGTTTCAATTGTTAACAGATCGTCATATAACGCAGGCTTACAATATTTGAGACACGTTTCTGTTGTCGGTAGAAAAAATCCTCTATCTTCAACCTCCCTGTATGTAATACCCGCCTCTCGTAATAGCTCTGTTCTGCCTATCTCAAAGAATTTGAGATAATTTGCATAATATACAATGGCCATTGAGTCACAATCACCATAAATGACCCGATAATGGGTAACATTCTTTGCTGGTGAATGTTTTTTTATTGCTGTTTTTTCGCTGCTCATCGATTATTTGAAACCAATTAATACAACCTCATTAGAAATCTTTTGGGAGCGATTTTGGCCGGTTCTGAAAAAAGATTCAAACGAATATGATTACTTAAAGTTTTGCGTGAAGTATAAACTTTGAATATCAAGAGCCGTGCTATATATACTTTTTCAGTTCAGCTTTCAAATCCTCATAAGATTCAATAACAGGGAAATCAGTAAATTCCTTTTTTATGTTCTCAGGTGGTTTAAAAAGGATGCTTTCATCCGCCTCATTTAACATAGTAGTATCGTTATAGCTATCTCCAATAGCGATTACTTTATATCCTAAGCCCTTTAAAGCCTTCACCACATGCCTTTTGCCATCCTTCTGGCGAAGTCGATAATCAATAATTGTTCCATCCATACCAATGATAAGAGAATTACAAAAGAGCGTAGGTCTGTTTAGCTTTTCCAAAAATGGACCTGCAAACTCGACAAAAGTATCAGAGACAAGAATAAGCTGAAATCTCTCTCTAATCCATTCCAAAATTTTTATAGCACCATCCAGAGGATTCATTGACTGTATTACCCTTTGGATATCTGTGATCTTAAGGTTCTCTCCTTTGAGGATCTCCAGCCTCCTTCTCATCAATTGATCATAGTCAGGGATATCTCTCGTCGTTAACCTGAGTTCTTGAATCCCTGTCCTCTCTGATACATTGATCCAGATTTCAGGTACAAAAATCCCTTCAAGATCTGGGCATACTATATACATTTAGCTTCCTGTCTTTTTTTCCACTCTAAAAAGAACTGTCTTATCAGTTACAATGTCAAGCTCATCAATAAGCTCTAAAGATTTTCTGACGTCACACTCTTGCGCTTCATGAGTAAGCATTACCACTGGTACAGATCCATTTACCTCTCTCTTTTTCTGGATAACAGAGGCAATGCTTATATTATGATCACCCAGAATTCCAGATATCTTCGAAAGGACCCCCGGGCTATCTACTGCGGAAAACCGAAAATAGTAATCAGTAATTATCTGATCCATAGGTTTAATAGTGAGTTTCTTTGCTGGAGAGCGTGCAAAGGACAGCGGTGAAATCCTTCTGGTAATACCTTTAATATGATTTCTGGCTATATCCATTAAATCAGAAACCACTGCACTTCCAGTAGGTTTTCTACCAGCACCGAGACCATAAAAGAGAGAAGGCCCTATAAAATCACCTTCAACATACACAGCATTATATGCCTCATTGACATTTGCCAGAATATGGTCAAGAGGAACAAAAGCCGGGTGAACCCTAGCCTCAATTTGGCCATCCGCCTCTCTTGCAATAGCGAGCAATTTTATACAATAGCCAAACTCACCTGCAAACCGTATGTCTTCAGGGCAAACATTATTAATTCCTTCCTTATAAATATCCTCATACGTAAAAGGTTGCCCAAAGGCCAGTGAAATAATAATGGTCAATTTATGGGCAGCATCGCTCCCATCAATATCCAGGGTTGGATCTGCCTCTGCATAACCAAGTCTTTTGGCTACAGAGAGTGCCTCATCAAAAGGAAGCCCTTCTTCTGTCATCCTCGTCAAGATATAATTAGACGTTCCATTCAAAATGGCCAAAACTGCCTTAATCTGGTTTGCTGCAAGGCCCTCCCTAAAGGCTCTCACAATAGGGATACCTCCTGCAACACCCGCCCCAAAAGCAATATCAACATTATATTTTTCGGCCGCCTCAAACAAAATTTTGCCATGTTTAGCTATCAGTGCCTTATTGGCTGTAACCACATGTTTTCCTCTTTCCATAGCCATCAAGCTATATTTCATCGCCTGATCATAGCCACCGATTAATTCGACAACGACATCTATCTCGGGATCATTGATTATTTCCAATGCATCGGTTGTAAGTAATTCAGGGGCAATATCTACTCCTCTATCGGACACAATATCCAGGTCTGCAATTTTTTTTACTACTATCTCTTCACCAACCCTACCCTTTATCAGATCTTGGTTATGGAGCAGAAGCTCCACCATGCCTGCCCCTACTGTTCCAAAGCCAATCAAGCCAACATTTATCTGAGACATCTGCCTACTCCACTATAATATCTTTTTTATCCCTCTTATGGCCTGGTTAATTCTATGGTTATTTTCAACCAGGGCAAATCTAATATATCCTTCACCATATTGTCCAAAACCTATACCGGGAGAAACTGCTACTTTAGCCTCTCGTATAAGCAATTTCGAAAATTCCAAGGAACCCATTGTTGTAAAATCATCAGGGATTTTTGCCCATACAAACATGGTAGCCTTTGGTTTTTCTATCTTCCAGCCAATTCTTTCCAAACCATTGATCAGGGTATTTCTTCTCTCCTGATAAACTTTTGCCATCTCACTCACATATTTATAGGGTCCTTTTAAGGCAATAATAGACGAAATTTGTATAGGCTGGAAAATACCATAATCAAGATAGCTCTTTATCTTTCTTAATGCTGCTATCATTTTACTGTTCCCAAGACAAAAACCTACTCTCCAACCAGGCATAGAAAAACTCTTTGTAAGGGAATAAAATTCTACTCCTATATCTTTGGCCCCAGGTACCTGAAAAAAACTTGGGGGCTTATAGCCATCAAAAACTAAATCTGCATAGGCAAAATCGTGAATAACCATTATTTCATGATCAGTGCAAAACTCAACTATCTTTTCAAAAAATTCTTTATCCACTATATTGGTAGTTGGGTTATGGGGATAGGATATTATCAACATCTTTGGCCTTGGCCATGTCTGCTTCGTTGCTGTGAGGAGATCTTCAAAAAAATCTCTATCAGACCCAATAGGAATCCCTCTGAGGTCACCACCCGCAATAATTACTGAATATGGATGAATGGGATAGGTAGGATTAGGAGCAAACACCACATCACCAGGAGATATAGTAGCTAAAACTAAATGGGCTATACCCTCTTTGGCACCAATAGTCACAATGGCCTCTTCCTCAGGATCTATCTCAACCCCAAAGCGAACCTTGTACCAATCTGAAATAGCATGACGAAGTTTGGTTATCCCCCTCGAGGCAGAATATCTATGGTTTTTCGCTTTTGGGACTGCCTCCACCATCTTATTGACAATATGCTCAGGTGTTGGCAAATCTGGATTTCCCATCCCCAAATCAATGATATCCTCCCCTTTCTGTCTCGCTTCCATCTTCAACTCATCAACGGCAGCAAACACATAGGGAGGCAAACGGTCAATCCTCGGAAACGTATACATTTTTCCTCTCCCTGAAAAAGTTTGTATTTATACTACACAAACCATTAAATAGTCAAAATTTTCTTTTCTTTTTCACTCCCTCTCTATTTTTACTCCGCCATACATACAATTTCTATCTTGTTCTGTTTTAGAAAATTTCAGACACCAATACTCATAAAAACAAACTAAAATAGAAGATAATTGTTGAATTTCATCAAGAGATAAGATAGCAGAAAGATGTTTTTAAATTTTACCAATCCACTTATTTTTTCACGTTTGAAGAATCGTGTGATAGTGTAAGGAGCATTAGTATAATTTAATTGAGGTTTTAAACCCATGACAGATAAAAAAAGAAAAGATAGTTACGCAGATGCTGGTGTAGATATCGATGCAGGTAAAAATTTTGTTGAAATGATAAAGCCCATTGTAAGCAAGACATTTAAATCAAATGTCTTGAGTGATATAGGAGGCTATGCCGGTCTTTACTCCCTTAACGTAGGAAACATTAAAAAACCCATTCTCGTTTCTTCTACTGATGGTGTGGGCACAAAGTTAAAGATCGCTTTTATGCTCAATAAACACAATACAATTGGAATAGATCTGGTTGCTATGTGCGTCAATGATATCCTTGTGCAGGGGGCAACCCCACTTTTTTTCCTTGATTATCTTTCAATGGGAAAACTTAACCGCAATACAGCAGTAGAGATCATAAAGGGTATTACAAGGGGTTGCAGAGAGGCTAAATGTGCCCTCATCGGTGGAGAAACAGCTGAAATGCCTGGATTTTATGCCAACAAAGAATATGATCTAGCCGGTTTCGCTATCGGACTTGTAGATAATGATCGAATCATTGACGGCAGTGAGATCGCAATTGGACACCAGTTGATCGGAATAGGTTCGAGCGGACTTCACAGCAATGGCTATTCTCTTGTCAGAAAAATATTCTTTGATTCCCTCAAAATGTCTGTAA
>Ga0315534_1001793_pt1 | contig 14780 bp, 11 predicted proteins | sample SalMarSW160240MG_FD_203094 | JGI IMG/M metagenome (GOLD analysis project Ga0315534, IMG submission 203094) | Salt marsh sediment microbial communities from the Plum Island Ecosystem LTER, Massachusetts, United States - Salt Marsh Sediment SW1602-40 ... | reverse complement strand
AGCACCGTCGTCATCCCCAGGTCGCGCCCTGGTTGTAGGTTCCGCAGACGATCGTCAACGAGCAAGCACTCCTCGCCTCGCACCTGAAGCAGTTGGAGCGCCTGACGATAGGCCCTCACGTCGGGCTTGGGTACGTAACCCACAGCCTCGATGTCCAGGATGCGCTCGAAGTGCCTGTCTACTTGCAGCGCCCGCAACACTCGCCAGGCGTGCGCAGCAGTGGCGTTGGTGAAGATGGTCTTCTCTGCCTCCAACCCTTCCAACATCTGATCCAATCGGGGATCAGGCTGAAGCACATCCTCTACGGGCAGATCGTGCACGAATTCGAAGTAGTCGCCCACGTCTATGTCATGGTGCAAGTAAAGACCGCGGCCTGTCGTGCCATACTGTTCGTAATAGCTCCTACGCATTCTGACCACGTCCTCCGGGTCGATGCCCAGCCGCAAGGACATGTACTCGTTGATGCGGTCACTGATGAGGTCCATGATCCCTGTTTCCGTCGGATACATGGTCTCGTCCAGATCGAAAAGCACGTGGTGTATGGAGTTTCTAGTCCTCAAGACACACCTCTACTGCCGTCATGCCTCCAGAGCCAGTCCTCGCTGGACCCGCCCGCCCTGTAGCGACGCGTAGATGCCGGCCAGGATCAAGCAGCCACCCGCCAACTTGAGCAGCGTTGGCGCCTCCCTTAGTAGAAAGTAGGCGAGAATCGCGGAACCCACGGGCTCTCCCAGAGTGGTAACACCAACCACCGCCGCCGAGAGGTGGCGCAAGGCCCAATTGAAGGACGAATGGCCGATGATCTGAGGACCCACGGCCAGCAGTACGAACATGGTGTAAGTCTCAGCGGAGTAGCCAGTGAGGGGCTGCCGTGTCACCGCCGACAGCAAGAGCGCCCCCACAGCCGCCATCGAGTATACCACAGTCACGTAGGCCAGCAGCGAAACCTTCGGCCTCAGTCTTCTCCCCGCAATGAAGTATCCTCCCGCCATCGCCGCACCCAGAAGAGCCAGGAAGTCTCCCCACAGGGCGCTCCCTCCAAGGTCCAGGTCATTCCAGCCGATGATCAGTCCGCCCGCGATGGCCAGCAGGATGCCGGCGAACGTCAGCGGCGATAGCTTGTCCTGTAAGAACAGGTGAGATGCCACGCCCGCGAAGAGCGGGTTCGTGGCCACGAATACCACTGAGCTGGCCACCGTGGTGTGATCCAACGAAGCTATCCAGAAGGCGAAGTGCGCCGTCAGAAAGGCGCCCGACACGACCGCCCAGAGGAGATCGCGGCGGTCCAGCGCTTTGAGCTCCTGACGGCAGCGGACCAGCCCTGCGGGTGCCACGATCAGAGCAGCCAGGGTGAGCCGGTAGGTGGCGGTAACGAGGGAGGGAGCCTCCGCCAGGCGGATGAAGATGGCGGCGAAAGACACCGCCACGACAGCCACGAGCAACACAGCCGAAAGCCTGACACGTTCCCATGCTCCCATCACCGGTCAGAGACCCTCTTCTGCGTACACGATGTTGCCGTCGAACACCGTGGCCATCACGCGTGTCTCCAATATCTCCTCTCGTGGTATCTCGAAGACGTCGTTGGACAGAACCACCACATCGGCCAGCTTCCCCGGAGTGATCGATCCCCTGTCTGCCTCCCAGCCGCTGGCGTAGGCCGCGCCCAGGGTATACGCGTGCACGGCCTCACCCACAGAGATACGTTGCTCAGGATGCCAACCCCCTTCCGGCTCCCCATTGGCGCGCTGTCTGGTCACCGCTGCGTGAATGCCTACCAAGGGGTCCATGGACTCCACAGGTGCATCGGAGCCAAAGGCCAAATGCGCCCCCGTATCAAGGAGCGCCCGCCAGGCGTAGGCCAGTTTCGTCCGCTCGCCCCAGTACTTGTCGGCGATGTACATGTCCTGGGTGGCGTGAATGGGTTGCATCGAGGCGATGATCTGGAGTTCCTTGAAGCGAGATACGTCATCGGCATGCAGAAGTTGCACATGCTCGATGCGATGCCGCAGTCCCGGCCCCAGCCCTACGCGGCGCACTCTCTCGAAGGCGTCCAAGACACGCCGATTGGCTCTATCGCCGATGGCATGCACCGAGCAGGCGATGCCGGCCGAGGACGCCTTGTGGACAACGTCCTCCAGCTCCTGCTGCGTTATGGCCGCTACTCCCCTGTTATCAGGCTGGCCCAGGAATGGCTCAATCATCTCCGCCGTCTGGGAACCAAGCGTCCCGTCGCAGAAGAGCTTCACGTTGCCCACGCGCAGATAGCTGTCACCAAAGCCAGTTCTCAGACCGACCTTGATGGCCTCGTCTAGGTTGCCTCGTGAAAGCAGCATGAACACCCGCACCCCGAGGTCATCCCTGCCGATCATCTCCTGGTAGTCGCTAAGAGAGTGGTCATTTACCGATTGCCAGTCGCCGCAGTCATGGATGCCGGTGATGCCCAGGCTTCGCGCCTCCGCCACGGCGTTTCTCAGCATGGCGTGGCGCTCTTTGGCGCTGGGGGAAGGGATAGCGTCGCAGACCAGGTGCATGGCCTCTTCTTTGAGGATCCCAGTGGGCTGTCCTGTCTCTGAGTTTCTCTCGAGCACGCCCCCGGACGGCTCGGGAGTGTCTTCGTCGACTCCAGCTCTACGCAGCGCCTGCGAGTTCACCCAGATGACGTGTCCATCCCTCCTGGTCAGGACCACTGGGTGCTCTGGTGCCACTCCATCAAGTAGCTGTCTCGAGGCCACGCTGCCGGGGGGCCAGGCGCTGTCGCTCCAACCCGAGCCGCGAATCCAGGCCCCTGGCTCAGCACGTTGCACGTATTCCTGCACGCGCGCGAGAGTGCCCTCCAAGGTCAGTTGTCCCTCCAACGACAGACTGGAGGCCTGCAAGGCGTAAACCAGGAAATGCAGGTGGCAATCGGTGAAGGCCGGCAAGACGGCCTTGCCCTGCAAATCTACGACGCGCCACTCTCCCGCAGCCGCCAGGCCCCTCAAGTCCTCGTTTGTCCCCACGGCCTCAATCCGTGAGCCCTTTGCGGCCAGCGCCTGGGCGCGAGGCTGAGAGGAGTCCATAGTGTAGATAGTACCATTCAGCAGGAGCAGTCCATTGTCCATTCAGCTATCTCCATGGGGATGGTTCGATTCTCTTCGTGTGCGCATGCAGTCCACGTTCATCATTGTCCACCTTGTCGGGATATTCAGCGGTCGCCCCTATCGGAGGAGCAGACCTCTGCTTCTCAGCTCCGCAAGCAACTCCCTCGCCGCGCTGGTGGCACGGCCAGGAACGGTCTTCCCTGATTCTCGCTCTGGACCGGCGCTGGTGTGATCCAGCGATGCTATCCAGAAGGCGACGTGCAGTGTCAGAAGAGCCCCCGACACGAATGCCCAGAGGAGATCGCGCAGAGCTTGACACGATTCCTGACTGTCATGATCGGTCAGAGATCCTCTTCTCTATAAACGATGTCGCCGTCGAACACCGTGGCCATCACGCGTGTCTCTAGTATCCCCTCTGGTCGTATCTCGAAGATATCCTTGGACAGAACGACCAAGTCGGCCAGCTTTCCTGGACTGATCGATCCTCGCTCCCCCTCCGAGCTACAGGCGTAGGCCGCGCCCAGGGTATACGCGTGCACGGCCTCTCCCACGGAGAGACGTTGCTCAGGACGCCAACCCCCTTCCGGCTCCCCATTGACGCGCTGTCTGGTCACCGCTGCGTGAATGCCCGCCAGGGGGTCCATGGACTCCACGGGTGCATCGGAGCCGAAGGCCAAACGTGCCCCGGTATCGAGCAGAGCCCGCCAGGCGTAGGCTAGTTTCGTCCGCTCGCCCCAGTACTTGTCGGCGATGTAGATGTCCTGGGTAGCGTGGATGGGCTGCATGGAAGCGATGACGTCCAGTTCCCTGAACCGTGGCAGGTCCGGCGCGGCCAGCAACTGGGCATGCTCGACGCGATGGCGCAGGCTTCTGCCCCTCCCGCTGCGGCGCTGCTTCTCGAAAGCATCGAGGACCCGGCGGTTCGCTTTGTCCCCGATGGCGTGCACGGAGCAGGCCAGGCCAGCCGCCCCCGCGCGTAGGACAGCGTCCTCGAGGTCCTCCTGGGTGATGGCGGCCACACCCCTGTTCTCGCCCTGGCCCGCGTAAGGCTCCAACATCTCCCCGGTCTGTGAGCCAAGGCTACCGTCGGAGAAGATCTTCACGTTGCCAAGTCGCAGGTGTTCGTCGCCGAAGCCGCTCCTCAGGCCCAGCTTGATCGCTTCATCGAGGTTGTTGCTGGGAATCATGATGAAGACTCGCAGACCGAGTTCTCCTCTCGCCAGCATCTCCTGGTAGTCGCTCAAGGACGCGCTTCCATCGCAGTCGTGGACCCCTGTCAGGCCCAAGCGCTGGGCATCGGCAATGGCGGCCTGGAGGGCTTCTTGTCTCGCCTGTGGATCTGGTGCCGGGACCACATCGGAGACGAGAGACAGAGCCTCTTCCTTGAGAATGCCTGTCGGCTCACCGGTCGCCTGGTCTCTCTCCAGCACGCCGCCCTGTGGCTCGGGCGTATCTCTGCTCACCCCGGCCTCACGCAGTGCGAGGGAGTTCACCCAGATCACGTGCCCGTCCTTCTTGGTCAGCACTACCGGATGCTCTGGAGCGATCTCGTCCAGCAGTTGCCTGGAGGGTACTTCGTTCTCTCCCCAGGTGTTGTCACTCCAGCCCCAGCCACGCACCCAAAGGCCAGGCTTGGCCTGCTTCATGTAGGAGGCAAGGGAGGACAACGTCTGCTCCATGGTGAACTCTTCTCGCAGAGGGACTCCGGAGGCTTTCGAAGCATAATGCTGCAAGTGCAAATGGCAGTCTGAGAACGCTGGCAGCACCGTTCTGCCATGCAGATCGACTACCTGCCACTGACCGTGCGATGTCAATCCACGCAACTCGTCGTCGGCGCCCACAGCGAGGATCCGGTTGCCCCTGACGGCCACAGCCTGGGCGCGCGGCAGAGACCCGTCCATGGTGTAGACGTGGCCATTCAAGAATAGTAGTCCGTCAGGCATAGAGAGTCTCCTTGCTCCAGTGAAGCCTCTTCACCCCTCGACCACCACGATCGCCGTGGGTGTTCGTCGGTCCAAGGTCGGCGATACGTTCTTCCATCCGCTATGACTGGAGCAGCCCTCTGGCCTTCAGTTCCTGGAGTAGCTCCCCCGCGGTCTGCTCCGGCTCGCCGGTGAGAAGCCTGCCTCGCTCTCGCTCGGGAGCGGCGTAGCTGGTCTTCACTTCGGTACGAGTTCTTTCCGCTATGGCCTCGGGCGTCAAACCCAGATCCTCGGCCCGCCAAAGAGTCACGATCCTCTCCTCGTAAGCAGCGATCGACCCCGACAGGCTTGGGTGGCGGGGTTTGTTCGCTCCTTGATCCACCGAGACGACTGCGGGAAGTGGGGCCTCCCACGTCGCGTAGCCCGAGGAGAGCCTTCGCCGGGCGGTCACTTTGCCATCGGCAACCTGGAGCCCGCTGGCTCTCAGGATCTGGGGTAGGCCCAGATATTGGGCCAACCGTGGGGCGAACTCACCTGTGCCCTCCCCGGTGGATCTGTGACCGGTGAGGATCAAGTCATAGTCGCCTATCTTGTTGATGGCCTCTCCTACGATCATCACCGCTGCCGAGGCGTCCACAGAGGAGAAGGCCTCGTCAGCCAGAAGCACCGTGTCGTCCACGCCCATGGCCAGGGCCTCTCGGAGCATATCCTCGGCCTCGGCAGGTCCCATGGTCACAGCCACGACCTGCGCGCTCGCGTCTGCCTTGAGGGCCAACGCTTCCTCGAGCGGGTACCTGTCCGCCGGATTCATGATCAGTGCCGCTTCCCGGGTATCCAGAATTCCCCGCGAACGGCTCACGCGCACGGTCGCCAGATCGTAGACCTGCTTGATGGGCACGATCACCTTCATCAAAGTTCCTCCTCCTAGGGCTCGACGCGCACTCCCAGGTTGCGGAAGGCCTCCATGGCGATGACGACACGCTGTATCTCGTTGGTGCCTTCGAAGATCTCGGTGATACGCGCGTCGCGATACATCTGCTCCATCGGATAGTCTCTCATGTAGCCCAGTGCGCCGTGGATCTGTACTCCTCTGTCCACTGCGCGGGCAAGGACCTCCGATCCAAAGAGCTTGCAGATTCCACCCAACTGCCGGTATGGGCGGCCGGAATCAGCGAGCCAGGCGACGCGATAAACCAGCGACCGCAGCGCCTCCATCTCTGTGATGATGTCAGCGATCATGAACTGGATAGCCTGCTTCTGTGCGATGGGGACGCCGAACTGCTCGCGATACTTGGCGTACTCCAGGCAGACGTTGAGCACCCCTTGCGCACCGCCCAGGCAACCTGCGCCCAGCCCGTGACGACCGTGATCGAGGGTACGCATCGCGGTGAGAAAGCCCATGCCCACCTGCCCGATGACGTTCTGTGCGGGAACACGGCACCCATCGAAGACCAACTCCGCCGTCGACGAGCCAACGATGCCCATCTTCTCGTCCATGGTGCCCAGAGAGAACCCTGGGAAGCCCTTCTCCACCACGAAGGCGGTATGCCCACCCCGATAGCCTAACGCCTTGTCGGTGACGGCAAACACGCTGAAGATCTCTGCGTCGCCACCATTGGTGATCCAGATCTTGGACCCATCCAGGATGAAGCTGTCGCCCTCTCGCACGGCCGCCAGAGAGATGGAAGCAGCATCTGATCCAGCGTTGGGCTCCGTCAAGGCATAGGCAGCGATCTGCTCCCCCCGGCAGAGGGGCGGGAGGTACTTCTGCTTCAGTCTCTCACTGCCGTCGAGGTATATGGCCGTGGTCCCGATGCTCGTGTGCGCCCCCACCAGCACAGCCACCGAGGGGTTGCCCTGCATCAGCTCCTCCATGAGGATGCAGTACCCGATCTCTCCAGCTCCAGCGCCGCCATACTCGGTTGGGAAGGGCACGCCGAAGAAGCCCAGATCCGCCATTTCCTGGCGTAGGTCGAGCGGTATGGCATGGGTCTCTTCTATCTCTGCGGTCCTGGGCGCGATGACCTGCTGTGCATAGTCCCGCACTGCGCGCCGAAGCAAGTCATGCTTCTTCTCGAAAATGAAGTCCATGCTTCCCCTCCCCCACGCCAAGTTGCAGAACGTAGGACGTCAGCTAGGAGACCGCGAACCTCGCCATCCGTTCTACGTTCCCGTTCAGGTAGATCTCCACGCGATAGCTGCCTCGCGGCCATGCGCTGGGACTCGTCAACTCGAACCCCACGCAGCCAAAACCGCCTGTCTGGACCTCATAGTTGATCTCCTCTATGAAGTCCCCTCCGAAGTACCACCGGCTGGTGACAGTCGAACCCTGTCTCAGATTCGATACCATCACCGAGCAGTAGAAAGCGCCATTGGGAGAGAACGTGGTGACGTCGTCCACGGGGCAATAGTCGGCGTCGAGCGCGCTGGTCAGGACGATATCGTCGATAGAAGCAGCTCCGCCTAGCGCGTCACAGGCGGAGGTCAACAGCAAGAGAGCCACGACACAGACCCATCGCAGGCCCACCCTCAGCATCACCAGGAGCCTCCCTTCCCGCCCCTTCCAGGGCAGGGTAAGGATACCATCGTTTTCGGGCGGCGTCAAGGCCACTAGCGAGTGCAACGAAGGATGGTTCGAATGTAGGCCGATAACGGACTCGGGCCCCCGAATCGCGGCTTCGCAGAAAGGCGAGCGGCACTGGGGACTGGTGTGGTGAGATCTCTCCGCCCGATTCTGTACACCGAGCGGAGCATTTGCCCGGCGCGGTGAGCGCGTGCTATAATCGCCTTGAGCTGCACCTCACCGTGTCCGTCGTGGTTGAGTTCCCACTCAGGTTCCTCATCCCCAATCCGCTCCCAAACAGAGATCGAGGGTGGGGCGAGCGAGACTACGGAGTGAGCGAAACGAGCTGGAGAAAGCACCTCACCGACTACAACGAGGGCCTGGGCCTGGTCTACGAGCGTCTGGTGCTCAACAACTATCTCAGACGCTTGAGGGACACCTACGAGATCCAGACGGTCCTGGAAGCGCCGTTGTTCGGCATGGCCGGCGTCTCCGGCATCAACAGCGTGCACCTGGCGCAGCAGGGATGCGAGGTCACCCTCGTAGACGTCAACGCGGAGCGGTTGGAGGGCATCCAGCGCATCTGGGAGGAGCTGAGTCTACCCTGCCGGTTCGTGCTCAACGGCGACCTGACACGGTTGCCCTTCCCTGATCAGAGCTTCGACCTGGCATGGGAATGGGCTGGGCTCTGGTATCTGCCAGATGCGGGAGCGCTGCTCAAGGAACTGGTGCGCGTGTCCAGGCATCTGGTTTTCGTGGCTATGCCCAACAGGTTGCAGATCGGGTACTGGATGCGCAAGCTGCTGGTCGATCGGGAGTTCTTCGAAACCGTGGACGAGCGGTGGGTGAACATGGGTCTCATCAAGCGCACCCTTCGCCAAGCCGCAGTGACTCTCGTTGAGGAAGGCGTGCTGGACGTACCGCCCTGGCCGGACACGGTGATCCCAGCCGCGGAGCTGCTCCGCCGCCTGGGCATCAACTCCAAGAAGCTGGAGACACGATTCAGTGGCGATGACTGGCAGTGGAGTACAATGGACTACTACCTGGGGAGGAGGCCCGAACTGGAGCAGATCATCCATCGCTACGCGTTCCTGGAGAGGCTGCCGCTGCCGTGGAGACTGAAGGTCGTGTGGGCCCACCACCGCTACGTACTGGCCAGCAGGAGGTAGTCCACCTATGAAGATCCTGGTCACGGGGGGAGCTGGGTTCATCGGAAGCCACCTCGTAGATGCTCTGCTGGCTCGGGGCGACGAGGTAGTGTGCGTTGACAACTTCAACGACTACTACAGCCCGGAGCGTAAGCGCAAGAACCTGGAGAAGGCCACAGCCTCGCCCTCTTTCCACCTCTACGAAGCCGACGTCCGCGACTTCGAGGCTCTGGAGCGCCTCTTTGTTGCCGAAGAACCCCAGAAGGTGGTCCACCTAGCGGCGATGGCGGGGGTGCGCAACTCCGTCAAGGAGCCTCTGCTTTACGAAGAAGTCAACGTCAGAGGTACGCTCAACCTCCTGGAGGTGGCTGCTCGACATGGGGTCGCCAACCTCGTGCTCGCTTCCACTTCCTCCGTGTACGGTGCCAGCAAGGAGATACCCTTTCGAGAGGACAACGCCGCGGCCTTGCCTCTGGCTCCCTACCCGGCCACGAAGAGGGCGTGCGAGTTGTTGGCTCACGTGTATCACAACCTCCAGGGCCTATCCTGCACGGCCCTACGGTTCTTCACCGCCTATGGTCCGCGCGGAAGGCCGGACATGACGCCGTATCTGTTCACCGAAGCCATCTCCGAGGGCAGGGAGATCACGCTCTTCGACGAGGGACGCCCAAAGCGCGACTTCACCTACATCGGAGACATCGTGGAGGGAGTCCTGGCCGCTACCGATGCCGATCTCGGGTATGAGATCATCAATCTGGGCAACTCCAAGCCGGTGAGAATGAGGGATTTCGTCGAGATCATCGAGAAGCTTGTGGGCCAGAAAGCAGAGATCCTCTCTCCGCCTCTTCCACCCAGCGAACCCCCACTGACCCACGCCGACATCTCCAAGGCCCGCCGCCTGCTGGGATACGACCCGGGCACGAGCATCCACGAAGGCATGGACCAGTTCATTCGTTGGTACCGGCAGGAGGCGAGCTGAGGTGCTGAGGCTGCTCCCTCGCCTTCCCGGATACATGGCCTTCCGCCGATTCGGCGCTCCCAGGCTGCTTCCCTTCAACCTGGTGCTCAGTCTCACCTACAGGTGCAACTCTCGCTGCAAGACCTGCAACGTCTGGCAGCGCTCTGCCCAGGAACTGACCAAGGACGAGTGGCGACAGGTGTTCGCCAGTCTCGGCCATACCCCCTACTACCTGACCTTCAGTGGTGGGGAACCGTTCCTTCGAGATGACGTAGCAGAAATCGTGTCTTCTGCCATGAGTTTATGTCAACCCGCCATCGTCACCATCCCTACCAATGGTCTCCTGGGTGGAGTCATCGTGACCAAGGTGAACGAGATCCTGGAGCAGGCGGGGAAGGTGCAAATCGGCATCAACCTCTCGTTGGATGGCATTGGGGAGCAGCACGACGCCATCAGGGGCGTCAAGGGGAACTACGAGAAGGCGCTGGAGACCTACCGCCGCCTCAGGGAGATCGAGCATCCCAACCTCACCATCAGTATTCACACGGTGGTCTCCCGTTTCAATGTCGAGCAGATCGAAGAGATCTACAGAGTGTTGTCGAGGCTGGAGCCTGATTCCTACATCAGTGAGGTCGCGGAGCAGCGAGTCGAGTTGCAGACGATGGACTCGGAGATCACACCGTCACCTGAGGAGTACGCCCGGGTTGCGGACTTCCTCGCCGCCCAGGCCAGGCATAGCAGCGCCACAGGCCTGGCCAAGCTGACCCAGGCCTTCAGAGCCCAGTACTATGATCTGGCCAAGCGGATCCTGTTCGAGGAGAGGCAGCTCATACCCTGCTATGCAGGGTTCTCTTCCGCCCACATCTCTCCCGACGGTGATGTCTGGGCTTGCTGCACCCGCGCAGAGCCGCTGGGCAACCTTAGGGACACGAACTACGAGTTCGCGCCTATCTGGTTTGGCCAGCGCGCAGAGTCTATGCGCCGGAGCATCGTGGCAGGCGAGTGTTTCTGTCCTATGGCCAACGTCTCCTACTCCAACATGCTTGTCCACCCGCCGACGCTGCTTCGTGTCGCACGCCAGGTACTGTTGCCCTAGCAACCCCGGATTTGGCTGAGGTGCCGATGCTCCAGAAAGCGCGCCAACTGTACGAGGAACATAGCAGCTTCGTTCTGTTTGCGGTGCTCTTCCTGGCCTTCCGGGTTATGGTGCTGCTTCTGTACCGTCCGGGCGGCTTCTTCGCCGACTACTCCGACTACAACACCAGCTATCTCCCCTTCGCCCAGTGGTCCGACAAGGGTTTGTACCCCTTCGTGCACTACTGGCTGGAATGGCCGCCACTCTTCTCGTGGTGGGTCGTCGGCGTCTATCGTCTGAGCCTGCTCGTTCCATCCTGGACCGATCCCAGGCTGTGGTACAACACGCTGCTGGGCCTGTCCTTGCTGCCCTTCGAGGTGGGGAACTTCGTCCTGGTTTACCTGACGGCTCTGGAGCTGTACGACAGGGCCAAGGGCCTCAAATGCGCCTTGATCTACGCCTGTCTCTTCAGCCCGCTCTACATCTGGAGCGGCTGGAACGACTGTATGTCGTTGTTCTTCCTGCTCCTGGGACTCTATCTCTGCCTTTCAGGCAGAGCCGTGTTTGCGGGGATCATGGCGGGAGTAGGATTCTGGGTCAAGGTTATCCCTATCCTGGTGGCTCCCGTAGCTCTCAGGGTGCTGGAGGGGTTGCGCCGCAAGGCATCCTTCGTGACGGCTACCTGCGTCACGCTGGTGGCGATAGCCCTGCCCTTTCTCCTTTTGAACCCTGGCTTCCTGTGGGCGTTCTTCGCCAACCTGCTGGGTCGCTCCTCGTGGGAGACGGTGTGGGCTCTCCTGGACGGATACTACTCCTATGGCGTGGTCACCGCTGACCGTTTGAGCATCCCCACCGACCACACTGCGCACGCTTCGTCGCTGCCCTGGCCTGTGATCACGGCGGCCTTCGGCTTGCTCCTGATCTGGCTGTACTCTCGCCGGCTGGATTACCGTTCCAAGCTGAACGTAGTTGCCCTGACCGCACTGACTGTGAACATCTTCACCTTCTACAGCAAGGGGTACAGCCCCCAGTTCATCATGCAACTGATTCCCTTTGTGGTCCTCCTGCTGCCCAATCTCAGGGGCGTCTTCTACATCATCTTGCTGGAGTGGATCAACTTCCTCGAGGCCACGATCTACTTCATCGTGTTGCCGGACCAGCACTGGCTGCTCGTGACCACTATCCTGTTCAGGACTCTGCTGTTGGTGGCGCTCAGTGTGGAGTACGGATTCGTCCTCTTCGATGCTATCTCGCCTCGCCTGCGGGTATTCCAGCGCCGCGGTTCGGTGGCGTTGCTGGCCTGCGTCGCTGTGGCTTTGTGCGCCATGCTCTACCCGCTGGGGCAGGCCTATGCGGCGGCACGCTACGAGGCCGAGGAGTATCGTCCCGTGATCGAGGTGATCGAGGCTCGGTCCGCTTCTGCCCTGGGTGGACTGATTGTGGACGACCAGCAGGTCTACCAGCGGTTGTATCCATTCCTGAGGGGATCGGTGTCGCTCTACCTGTCACCCGACGAAAGGCGGATGTCCGCCATCGGTTCCATCCACGATGAGCTCTGGCTGCTCACGACTCAGCCTGGGTCCAGCGACGCCTGGAACTGGCTGGCCCAGAACGCAGAGCAAACAGAGACCTACGAGTTCGCCGGTGGAAAGCTGCTCAGGTATGATCTCCCCTAGGAACGGTGATAGAACCGTAGCCGTCGCTCTCTTCCTGTTGCTCCTATCCGTCTATCTCCTTTCCTACAGCGGCGCTCTCCACTCCAGCGACGGGCAGGCCATGTTCTCCGTGGCGGAAAGCCTCGTCAGGCGCGAAGACTACGACATCAACCAGATACGCTGGATGGGCTTGCAGCAAGGGACCTTTGGGCCAGACGGGGACCTATACTGCCGCAAGGGGTTGGGCACATCGCTCCTGGCCCTCCCCTTGACCTGGCTGGGCCTGTTCGTGCCCCTGTGGGGGGTGGTGCAGACCACCATGCTGCTCAACCCTCTGCTCACAGCCCTCACCGGCACGTTGGTCTTCCTCTACGTACGACGCCTGGGGTACGGGCAGTCCACCGCTGTCGTCACCGCATTGGTCTTCGGGTTGGGGACCATGGCCTGGCCCTACAGCAAGTACTTCTTCAGCGAGCCTTTGAGCGGACTGTGCCTGTTGGGCGCGGCCTACTTCCTTCTCGGCGAAGCGTCTGGGCGACCCGCCTACAGGTCTCTCGTCCGGATAGCACTCTCCGGCTTTGTCCTGGGGCTGGCGGTAGCGACGCGATTCGCTAACGCCGTCCTGGTGCCTCTCTATCTGATCCCGCTGCTGGGCTACCATCTCCGCGCCCAGGCGATCTCCCGTCGCTCGTTAGGGCTGTGGCGGCTTCTCTCGCCGAGAGCGATACAGGACGTCCTGGCCTTCGGAGTCCCTCTTCTCGTATGGGCGGTTTTCATCTGCGCCTACAACTACGTACGCTTTGCCAGCCCCTTCACCACAGGCTACCTGCCGGAGGAATCCTTCTCCGCGCCCTGGCTGACGGGCATCGTGGGGCTACTGGTCAGCCCCGGTCGAGGGCTGCTGTTCTTCTGTCCCGTGCTGGTGCTGTGCTTGCCGGCTGCCCCGGTCTTCTTCCGCCGGCATCGAGTGGAAGCGGCCCTGGTCTTCCTCGTCTCTGCCTGCTACGTGCTGCTCTACGGCAAGTGGTTCATGTGGCATGGGGGCTACGCCTGGGGCCCCAGGTTCCTCGTGCCCATCTTGCCCTTGCTGTGTCTCGCCCTCGCGCCGCTTTTCGACGGGTGGAGAGGCATGAGACAATGGGTCTTCGGGGGCTTGTTTGCCCTGAGCGCCGCCATCCAGTTGCTCGCCTCCAGCGTGGACTTCTCCCTGCATCAGGAGGCGCTGCTGGAGACGGGCATTCCTCTCTTCGACCCGGTCACCTTCTTCGATCCGCGATACTCACAGCTCTGGGGCACGCTCTCTTTCTTGAAGCCTGAGACCCTGGACTTCGCGTGGATCCAGAGTGAGCCGGCGTTATGCGTCGACGTGCTGGCTGTGGCCACGGGCGTGCTGCTGGTCGCCCTGTGTGTGGTTGGTCTGGTGGTCGTGTTGCGGCAAGCCGCCTCCGTCAGGCAGCAGCAGGCACTTGTACTGGTGGTGCTGCCCTTGCTCGTGGCGACGGGGTGTGCGCTCTCGCTGGCCTGGTACAAGGACGGCAGCCACGTCGACTACGTACAGATGCTGGAGTTCCTAGAGCTAAACTCCCAGCCCGGCGACGCCGTCATCCAGAACTCGCCCACGGAGACCGCTCTCTTCCAGAATCAGTACAAGGGCCACCTGCCGACCTACGGCACGTTCGAGGGAGAGCAACCTCTCTCCTCGGACACGGCAACACTCCTGGAGGGGCTGGGGAGCGCTCATACCCGTTTCTGGCTTATCCCCGAGGGCCTCCCGCCTCAACTAAGCTCCCTGGACCGCTGGTTCACCGACAGGGGCTGGTCGCCGAGTCATTACAGTTTCGGAGACGAACGGCTAACGCTCTACTCCCGGCCCTAGCCGCGGGGACTGGTGCGGACCAGTGATCGGCAACTTGCCCCCACAGTGGCGAGAGGTACCGATCGCCGCGACGCATGCCTCGGGGTCTTCCACCGGCCCAATGACTCGTTGCTGCGCCCCCCGGCCTATGATAAGATTAGCGCCGAACAACAACCAGGCAGGAGGCCTCCCTTGGCCCTTCTCAAGCGGAAGAGAGCCCTCACCCAGCTCGTCCTGATCGCCCTCTACCTCGTCTTGACCCTGGTCCTCACCTATCCCCTGGTGACTCACTTCAGCACGCACGTCCTGGGGACCGATATCTGGGCCTTCGACGAGTACACCTTCATCTGGAACATGTGGTGGTTCAAGCATGCCTTGCTTGAACTCCAGTCGAACCCCTTGTACTCGGAATACATCTTCTACCCGCTGGGCATCAGCCTGGTCCTGTACACGTACAACCTCTTCAACGCTTTGGTGTCGCTCCCGTTGCAGCCCTGGCTCGGGCTTCCTGCCCTCGCCAACCT
>Ga0315534_1001791_pt1 | contig 14783 bp, 15 predicted proteins | sample SalMarSW160240MG_FD_203094 | JGI IMG/M metagenome (GOLD analysis project Ga0315534, IMG submission 203094) | Salt marsh sediment microbial communities from the Plum Island Ecosystem LTER, Massachusetts, United States - Salt Marsh Sediment SW1602-40 ... | reverse complement strand
TGAGGTCGAGAGCCTTTCCCCGGCCTCGATCCTCACACCAAGGTGGTTTTCAACAGGGGGTAGTGGACAGGTGGCGAATTCAGTAAAGGCGCAAGGGGGATTGTAGGCGCGGTTGAAATCAAGTTCCACCGCCCCATCCTCGACCGCCTCGGTCGTCAGGTAACGCCCGGAGGCGTAGGTCGTTTCCCCATTGGTCTGATCTTTGAAGAGTACCGATAGCCCGGCAGTCGGATCACCGGTTGCGTGCACTTTGGCCTGCACACCATCAAACGTGAAGGTGAGACGCCCGGCAGACGGTACATCCGTTATCTCGCCGATCGTGCTCACGATTTGCAGGTTCCGATGGTGGTGTTCCGGTTCGAAGACCGCCAGAAATCGATATGCCGGATCGATGGGATACCAGGTTCGTCCCAGGAAACTCAGGAGTTCAGGCCGACTGTTATCCCACAGACGGAGAGCATAACGGCCAGCACGCTCGATGAGCATGAAGGTCAGCGGGCCAAAATGGACCGTCGTCGGAGACTCGCTCGTGTCCGGTCTTAACCTCATCCGGGTGTGATCATGACCCTCGACCTTGACCCGGAAGGGATCGAAGATCGAGAGATCCACCCCCTCTTCCTGCATGCGGATTAGACCGAGCGCGGCCGGCGCATGTTCCGTGTTCAAGACAATTTCCGAGTCAGGATCGCTGCCGATCCGGTTATCACCCTCATTCAGCCAGAACAAACCAGCAAGCGCCAACCAGCTGTCATGCGTGCGCAGCGCTTCGTCCAACGTCTGCCGAAATTGTTCAACCGAGGGAGCCTGATCTTGTCCAGCCATACCGCCGCCTTGGGGATCGTTGAGAGCCGGCCAGCATTATGCCAGCAAGTGTTCATTTAGAAAAGTAAGCAGTGGTATGCCGGGGTAGATCACGGCCAGGGGATATTGACCGGCTCGGTATACCCGTGCTTCTCTACGGCCCGCACACTCCCACTGGAGGGCGAACTGCAGTTCTGCTCATCATGGAATGGGTAGGAAGTGTTGTTCGTGGCTACGGTGACCTCATACAGGTAACCGTTGCGGCATAGGCGCGCCCGCAGGAAGTAACCGCGATCATCATCGAGGGTCATATCGACCTTGGCCCAGGTTACGATGACCTCATCACCCTGGCGGTCCGCCTTCACCCAACTTGGCGGTCCGTACAGTTCTGACCACGGGAGTTGGCTCGTGTACTCGACAACGCTGAATGGGTCTCCGTCGACCTCAACCACTGAGGCGGAGATCCAGCAGGGCCATGGCTGTTTCTCCCACTTCACCCAGTACCAGCTTGCATCATAGTTCCGATTCCACATCAACCCGCGGTCACCAGGGTAGAAATCGCCGGCATGCAGGTACGCAGTCGTCGGCCCATAACGGCAGTGTGACGGCATGAGCACGGTGACGTCAGGAAAATCGAAAGTCGCCGTCGGGGTTACAGTAAAGGTGGCGGTCGGGGTCGGGGTCAGCGTGATCGTCGGGGTCAGTGTAACCGTCGGAGTCAGGGTCTGGGTCGGCGTTGCAGTATGGGTGGGCGTCGCTGTGGAAGTCGGAGTTTCGGTCGGCGTCGGGGTTGGAGATGCGAATAATGCCTGGACCGGGCTGCAGCCGGAAAGCAAGATCCAGCCGCAGCCAGCCAGCCCAAATCTGCGGGCAAAGCTGATGATCCTGCGCCTGGGTTCTTGCAGTGAACCTCGCCTACTGCGCATGTTCAACATCGTGGGCATTGTACGTGAGCGCGGTGTGTGGGTTCAATGGCCCGATTGGACTGCTCAGCCTCGGGAGGGCAAACTAGATTCGGAAGAAGCGGCAGGTTCGGCTCGGATGCTCAACTACCCTCCTGTTCTAACAAACGGCTTGATGCGGCTCACGGCCCGATCACCGGCTCCACGATCGCCCAGCTGCTGCCACCATTTTGACTTTTCACCAACGCCAACTCTGTCCCTGAGCGGGCTACTGCGAAGATCGTCTGGCTGTCAACGACGTTGAACTGGCCATCCCAGATCACGGTGGAGATCTTTGTCCAGCTGCTCCCCCCGTCAGTCGTGCGGTAGATCTCTTTGCCAAACGCCCACGCGTTTTGCGCGTTTAGAAAGTAAAGCGAGCCTCCGGGATAATCTTTGATCGACCAGTTCGCCCCGCCATCTGTCGTCTGATATAGGAAATGCAGGTCCTGGGGTGGATCATCAAAGGTCCGGCAGTCCATCGCAGCTATCCATGGTGTTGCCGGGATCAGGATCGGCGAGTGCGCCTGGCAGCCGGCATTGCCCGCCAGTCCGCTGTAGCTGCTCGGAAACGGCAGTCGCACTTCGTTCCATGTCAACCCGGCATCCGAACTCCAATCGATCGCCGCGCTGTCGATCGGACAGGAACCAATGCTCACCAGCCCGGTATCACCCTCAAATATCCAGCCGGTCTTCGGACAACTCTGCAGGTACAAACCCTGGTATGGATCAATCAGCGTCTGCCAGCTCGCCCCACCATCGCTCGTACGCAGGAAGTAGATCGGATAGCGGTTCATCCCCGCCGCCCCCAGTTGGAGCAGGATCCAGCCATGCTGAGCATCAATGAAATCCAACTCTGGCAGCGCCGTCGTCGCCCCACTTAGATCTACAGCAAGCGGCGCGCTCCCGCTCCAACTTGCCCCGCCGTCCATCGTAAGCCAGACGATGAGCGCCATCGAGCCGCTGCCGTCCAAGCCATCCTGCGGATGGAACACAACCCATCCGGTGTGCGCATCAAGGAAGAACGCAGTCGCAGCCTGGGGAATTCCCACTTCTGCAGCCTGCGGGGGGGTTACATCACGCCAGTTCTCACCGCTATCCAGTGTATTGAATATATGGTCTGAGTGTCCGGATGTCCCCCCGATCGCCCACCCCTGCGTTCCGGAAATCATCGCGATCCAGGTCAGGTCGATCGCAGTTCCGGGAATCAGGTGTGGGATCGGCGTTACATTTGGCTGCGGTTGGGCAGTGGTCGCAGTCGGTGAGGGCACGATTTCCGTGGCCATCATTGTTGGCGAGCTTGTTGTTTCTGACACCGGGGAGCTGGTGCTTTCAAACAGGATCGGTGTAGGCCCGCCGCTCCCAGATCCGGGCATGTTGCACCCAGCCAGGATTCCCATGCTTAGCATTGTCAAGGCGAATACGGCGATACGTGAGGGTGATCTCATCCAACCCCTCTCCTCTGCTGATCGAGCTGCAGCAATTCCTGCGGGATAAGTAGTTGCTAGTATACGCCAAACCAGTTGGCGTTTTCCTAATCCTTCGCTTCCTCTAAATCGCCCGGATCGAACCGAAGCTGGGTTATACTTTGGGCTTCTCGACAAGGCCCGGCGCCCATCGAAGCCATCGACACAAACGGCGATTATGCTCGGACAATTCCGCAGAACATACCATGATTTTCCGCGTTCGTTCTGGGCGCTTGTAAGCGCGGCATTCATCGATCGCCTGGGCGGGACATTAATCTTCCCCTTCTTTGCTCTCTACATCACCCAGAAATTCGATGTCGGCATGACCCAGGCCGGCGCACTGCTCGGATTGTTCTCCATCTCCGGATTGATCGGGAGCACCATCGGCGGCGCTCTGACAGATCGGTTCGGTAGGCGGGGGATCGTCATTTTCGGGTTGATCGCCAGTGCCTTCACCAGCATCTCACTGGGCTTGGTTAACGAACTGAGCATGTTCTACCCGCTCGCCATCCTGGTCGGGATGCTCTGGAATGTCGCTGGACCAGCGCACCAGGCCATGGTCGCTGACATGCTACCACCGGGCAAACAGGCCGAGGGATTCGGGATCTTGCGTGTGGCCGCCAACCTGGCCTGGATTTTTGGCCCCAGTATCGGTGGATTCCTGGCAGGGTACTCTTACCTACTGCTCTTCATCCTCGATGCGATCAGCAGCAGCATCACCGCCTTGATCGTCTTCCGCTTCATCCCTGAAACCAAACCGGCTCTGGGTGAGGGTGAAAAGCCGCAAAGCCTGGCTCAAACCTTCTCGGGGTACGGCAAAGTGCTCGCCGACCGGCCATATATCGCTTTCCTGATTGCTTCGATCATCATGTTGATCGTCTACCAGCAGTTATACAACACACTCTCCGTCTACCTGCGTGATGTCCATGGCATTACCCCGCAAGGGTACGGGTTGATGATGAGCCTCAACGCTCTCACCGTGGTGGCGCTTCAGTTCTGGGTTACCCGCCGGATTGCGCCCTACCCGCCGCTGCTGATGATGGCCTTCGGGACAGCCTTCTACCTGGTCGGATTTACAATGTACGGCGTTGTCTCGGGATTCTTGCTCTTCATGCTGGCCATGTTGATCATCACGATGGGTGAGATGATCGTCGTGCCAGTGGCACAATCGCTGGCAGCCCAGTTCGCACCCGAGGCAATGCGTGGCAGGTATATGGCCTTTTTCTCGCTCACGTGGACGCTGCCAGCCACCATCGGGCCGCTCGCTGCTGGCCTGGTGATGGATAATCTAGACCCGGATTGGGTCTGGTTCGCCGGGGGGTTTCTGTGTGCAATCTCGATCCTGCTGTTCTTACGATTACACAGGATCGCCTATCAGCGGCTTGCGGCTGTGAGGCAGGCCAGCGTGGATACCACGCCTATTCCCAGCGGCGTAGATTGAACCCATCCTGATCGCACACAGAACACGTGCGCTACCTTGTAAAGGAGAGATCCTGTGACAGATTCGAGAATCAAAAATCTGGCTAAAACGATCGTCCATTACAGCACCAGAGTCAAGCCTGGCGACCGGGTTGCCATCCGAGGCTTCCCGCTTACGCCAGCCGCTGCACCACTGATCAACGAGATCAGCCGTGAAGTATTGGTCGCAGGTGGCTATCCGCATGCCTTGATCGAGCTTGACGAATGGCAACCAATGCTCTTAACCGAAGCCAGTGAAGAACAGCTGGCCTACGTCCACCCCTGGTTGAGGATGATCTCAGAAGCGTTCGAGGTCGACATCCGCATCTCCAGCTCAGCGAATACACGCGCCCTGAGCGGAGTCGAACCTTCCCGCTTTAACGCGATCCGCACGGCGCAGAAACCTGTTGTGGACACCTGGTTCAAGCGCTCTGGAACAGGCGAACTGCGCTGGGTCGTCAGCCGATTCCCCACATTTGCTTATGCGCAGGAAGCGGAGATGAGCCTGCGCGAGTACGAGGATTTCTTCTACGCCAGCTGCTATGCCGATACCGGGAATCCGGTTGAACACTGGGAGGCGATAACGGCGAACCTCGAACGACTCTCCAGCCGGCTCAATACATACGGTCAGCTGCACCTGCTCGGTCCGGATATCGATTTAGAACTGTCTGTTTCCGGGCGTACCTTCCTTGGGAGCGCGGGCAAGCACAATCTTCCCGATGGCGAGATCTTCACCGGCCCGGTCGAGGACAGCGCTCAGGGTTGGGTGCGTTTCAGCTACCCCTGCATCTTCAACGGTATGGAGGTGGACGGAGTCGAACTGCACTTCGAGGCCGGACGAGTGGTCAAGGCGCAGGCCTCGAAGAACGAGGCCTACTTGCTGGCCACGCTCGATGCGGACGAGGGCGCCCGTTACCTGGGCGAACTCGGCATCGGGATGAATGAACAAATCCAGCGTTTCACGCGCTCAATGCTCTTTGATGAGAAGCTCGCCGGAACGATCCACCTCGCCCTTGGCGGTGGTTATGTGGAGACAGGCTCAACCAACCAAAGCGCTATCCACTGGGATATGCTCGTCAACATGCAGGCTGAGAGCGAGATCATCGCCGATGGCGAGCAGATCTACCACGATGGATCTTTCCTGTTTGACGGCTAGGTTGTGAATTGATCCCGATTGCTCTAAGCGCAAGAACGTACCCTCTCCAGCCAAGTTCTCAAAACCGCGGATCGGCAGAGGAACTGAGGGAAGGTAAGATTACTCCAGCTAGTTCCACCACTCAAGGTGTTAGCAAGCAGCGGTCCAGCGGGATGCGAGCCGAACCCCGCGCAGCGCACCAGCCTGACTGAGCAAAAGGGTTTTCGACGATGCGGCCGTGAAATTGATAGCCCGAGGTCAGCTTCTCAAGATAGAAGATTGCACCATCCGTCCACGGTTCTCCAACGGCACCCTCCACGCGCTCGCCATCTAGTGAGACGACCGCCTCGATCAGGTGCGGAACGCCGTCTGCAGCGTAGAAGTACCCACGCAGAGCGATCCCAGATTGGGCGATGACAAGCACCTGCTCCGTGGTCCAGGTTGCAGGCTGTACATGACGCCACGCTCCACTCCAATCCAGGATAGAGAACTCCCGGTTTTCGGGAACCCTGATAAACAGGTAGACCTGTCCCATGGCCGAGCCATCCGGGCCGGTGATCTGCCATAAACTGCGGTACTCACCCTCTTCGTCCGGCGCTCGAAAGAATGCCGCCAGATCAGCCTCTTCACCCGGCGCCAATTCAAATAGTCTGGTCTTCTGCCAGAGTGGTTCATCAAGCCTGGGTTCCAGGACTGCTCCAGGTTGAAAGAGCATCACTGGCAAATCGACTGGACCGGATAGAGAGTCCCCCGAAAGGAATTTGAAATGGATCTCAGTCCTCCAGGTGCAGCTTCCGGTATTCTTAATTCGCCACTCCTTGAGCAAGATCGAGCCGGGATCGAAGCGCGTGCCATCAATGATGCGTATGTCTTTAATGTATTCGGCGCGATAACAAGGGACTGTCGGCGTTGGCCAGGGCGTTGGCGATAGTGTGCCTTCAATCGGTAGAGTGCCGTCCAGTGTGGGCAGAACATCAGATTCGGTGGCTGTCGGTTGTGATGTAGTTGGGCTCGGGCTGGCTGGGGAGACCGGCGACGGGAATCTGGGTACCTGTGTATTCAGTACTACAGAGGGACTGGCCGTCATCTGGGGGAGAACAGCAAGGACATCACAGGCTGCCACGAGTGTGAATATAATCCCGCAAGACAGGTATATCAGCGTTCGATGCATACCAGATCCAGGCATCCTCAATAGAATGCGATCACCGGCTCAAACCAGCCTCTCCCCAGAAAAAGGCTTTTACAGCGCCGTGAACGCATTCTTAAGTGGGCCGGATTGGAAGTCAGGGCAGCCAGGCGATACGTCCGCTGAGCTCTCTGCGCCTGGCAATCGGGGTAAAAAAGAGCAGCAGCAGGACCCCGATTAAACCGCTGATGGCCCATCCATTCAAGGCCAGGCGTTGCGCGAAACCGATCGCCAGCACGCTGTCGACCAGGTTCCCTTGCAAGATGAATAAGGAGCCGCTGAAATGAGCCAATCCCCAACCTGCGACGGTCAACAGCAGCCATTCGCCCCGCTTCCAGGAGGGTGAGTTAAGCAGACCAACCTGGAGCAAACCCGGCGCAAGCCCGCCCAATGCGCCAGCCATCAGAGCTGTCAGCGGGAGGGACGAACCACCCAATACATGGGCTGCGATCCAACCCCCTACTCCAATCCCAATCGCCGTGAGCACGATCCACAAGCTGCTGCGGGTGATGCTCCTGTTCAGGATCAGGAGTTGGGCGATTGCTACCAGAACCCCAGTCAGCATAAAGGATCCCACCAGAAGCCCCTCCGAATCGGAGGGTACCCCGAAACTGACGAGGATCGCCGAACCCGCCAGCATGCCGATAGGGAAAGCGATCGAGGTGACGATAAACCACTGCAGGTAGATGATCAGATGTTCCAAGAGTCGATTCATAGCCGGTCCTCCTCTCGATACATGTTTCTTCAATAATACAACAGCGAGTGGGATTCAACCGCAACAGCGGCCTGCTCAACGCAAGCCGCTGTCACTAACTTGTGCAAAATCACAAATATCAAGTCTAAGGTGTGATCCATGCCATGATGAAGTCCGGGGCAGCCGGGAAGGGAAGATCGTCAACCTGCACGGGCTGCCACACACCCGCTTCGACGATGCGTAATGCTAGTTCACCGCTTGTTGTCGAACGAATGTAGGCGAGCGAACCACCATCTGGACTCCAGGTCGGTTCCAACCCGCTGTCGACCAAGGTCTCCTCGCTGCCATCGGACCGCATGACCCACAGGTTGGGCGCCCTGCCGGCAGCGGGTTCCTCGCCAAAGGTAACAAAGGCGATCCAGCTCCCATCCGGGCTCCAGGAGATGTAGTGTGGGAAGCTTCCACCCCCGGAAAGTGAGAAAACATGCATCAGCTTGCTGGTCCCCAGATCGAGATCAATGACCGCTAAACCGAGTGCGGAACTCCCATCCTGGCGAAGGTCTCCCGATACCTCCCAGGCTAGATAGCGACCATCAGGTGAGAAGGATGGTTGGAATATTTTTTCAACGTAGAGCCCATAGTCGGCTGGATCGAATACCTCGACACCGGCATCCCAACGATAAAGCCAAGTCGTAGATTCGAACCCGCCGTATGCGATGGCACTGCCATCTTGAGCAAGCGAGAATGACCCACCATGCTCTGGATCGAGGATGCGATACCCCTCGCCGTCCAGCCTAACTACTGTAGGATTGTCGCTGCTGCCCATCCCTTGCTCGACGCCGGAGATGAAGAATACAAGCTCGGGGTGCGCTGGCCACCAGGTAGGCAGTTCTTCATGGCGGTCGCTGGTATTGGTCAAATTGCGCTCTTCACCAGTCGCAAGGTTGCGCAGCCAGATGTCGGATAAGCCCGTTGTTTCATCCGGCCTGGCGACGAGAATCTGCTGCCGGTCGCTGGCGAGCTGTGCTCTCGGCTGATCTGCCAGCATGACCACTTTACCGGCTGAATCCATGTACCACGTCTCAGCGGGACTGCTCAACACAAGCCCTGATGCGGGGTGTGCGGCTGAGACTACAGCCTGTTCGGTTGGCTTTGGCACGCTGCCGGGCTGCTGATCCTGACTCAGTGGCGCTGTAGCTTCAACCTGCGGTGAGCTCTCTATGTTCAACTCCAATTGCCCACAGGCCGTGAGTGACCCTATGAATAGAACTGTGACAATCATGACTCCAGGAACGCGATCCATCATCATGGTGCTTGTTTGCCTCCTCAGGCGAATTTGCACAAGAATACCTGCGCCAGGTCACAAGTTGATGATCGAAATGTGTCAAATCGGAAACATAATACGCTGAGTACGATGTCGATCGGCGTGAAAACCCAAAAGCCCCCGCAGAGCGCGGGGGCTTTTGATTCATGGTCCATAGGTATTAGAGGATGACGACGTTGGCTGCCTGGAGACCCTTGGGGCCCTGCTCGATAGCGAACTCGACCCGCTGGCCTTCTTCCAGGTTGCGGAAGCCATCAGCCTGAATGGCGGTGTAATGTACGAACACATCATCGCCGCCTTCAACCTCGATGAAGCCGTAACCCTTGCTGCCATTGAACCACTTGACCGTACCCGAAACTCGTTCCGACATGATTGATGCCTCCTTAGGGCATGTTGACTTGGAGGTGCGTGTCTCGTTCCCGGCGGTCGGGTTCATCGAACCGACTCGGCCTGAGCATGGTCAGCTCAGGCCGTGGTCTTACGACTTCCAGACAGAACGTGCATGCAACCTTCACGCCGATATCCTATCAAATTTTCGTTACTGTGAAAAGAGGGAATATAAGGACTTTATGAGTACTCTTGTACCCACCTTATAAGGTACTCAATCATCACTAAACACGCTCTAATTAACCTACGCTGGCTTGAAATTCTACTCAACTCCATGCTCTGGGGGTTGCCATCATTCATACACGCCATACATCGGATCCGGTCCAAGCGAGTCCGGGAATCGCTCACGCAGAGCCAGGCGAGCTTCATAGCACATGTGGCAGGCGTCGGCATACTGTTCACGATGCGGCAGATGGAAGCGCTCGATCAAGCCGACGGGCCCATTGGCGTGTAGAGGGCCAACGATGGGATGGGAGATTGGGTTGAATCCCTCGCAAATCTCTAGTAGAGATGCCTTGAATAAATTCCCGATTACCAGGCCTTGGCAAAGATGCAAATTCCCAAAGGGATCAATATGGACCCGTCCGGGATCTTCGAGGTTTTCAAACGGACATGCATCAAACTGTTCCCAGGAAACACCCGATGCCTCAGAGGCCAACTTTTCAGCCGCGCGGCCCCGGTACATCAAACCCGATTCTCCGGGCGGCAATTGACCTACCCCATAATCTGCGTCCTCCCGGGGTTGTGCAATTGCGATTTTCCCAACCGGGATCCCCAGCTCTTCGGCCGCTTGCACGGCAAAATCGACAAGCTCGCTTTGTGGTTCCGAGTGATGGAAGAGGTCGCTGCTGATTGAAAGGTCCGAGATCAAGCCTGTCAATGGCCGCAGCCAGGACATGGCATCCTCGACGGAGGTCGCCCAGTAGGCGTTCGAGACGATCCCCACTTCAAAGCCCTTGTTGACAGCAACCTGAACAACGTCGATCAGCACAGGGTAGAACAAAAACGGCTCACCGCCCTCAAAGTAAATCGAGGTGACCGTCCCCAGTTCGACCGCCTGATCAAGTATTAAGCGGATTGCCTTGCCGGTCATCGTGCCGTTCTGCCATGGGCTCCCCCACACAAAGCAATGGTCGCATTCGTAGGTGCACTGGTAGGTCAGGAGCAGGTGAATACCTTGCAGGTCCATGCGATCCGCCCTTCCCTGGCAAGCAACGTCAGTCGTTTCCCGGGTTAATGAATTAGCTCACAGTTCACCGAACACGCGGGAATCCTGGATGGGATTCAACCCATTTTCGCACAGCCAGGCAGCGCAAACAATCTTTCTAAGCCGGTTGTGATCATCCCATCAGAAGAGTGAGAATCACTGTTGGCTGCCTTGCGGCCTCAATCCAGCAGCGCAAACCGGATTTCCATCTGGAGAGCTTCGGGGGGCGTGTCCTGTGGGTCGTTGAGGTAATACTCGTAAGCGACGCCGGTCGGCGTCTCGCCGTTCTCTTCAACCCACTTGGTCAACGCCTGGTATGCGGGCGCGATCTGATCATACGAGCCCACATGAATGCAGATCGCATACCGGCCGCCCGGGATTTCCCCCGGGTGGAGATCATCATTACCCGGAAGTGGGGATGCGATCGGAAAGCCGATCTCAACATCGAGATCCTGCATATCCATATTGTAGTAAGCCGCAAAGGGCGGACCTGCGGGGAACTGCCGGTTGGCCTCGAGGTAGGCAGCGATCGAGCCATATACGCTGCCCAACAACCCGGGTAAGCCATCCACCGTTGTACGCGTCCGCCTGGAGATCACGCTCTGCGCCGGATACTGCTGGATCTGAACCTTGTAGGCCATTTGCCTCCCTCCTTTAACAGTCAGCAGGTCAACGCACCTCATACCCGAAAAGAACATTTGTTCTATAGTAGAATATTATTCCGTCGGTGTCAATACCTTTCGGCATGAACCTTCACCGCCACTCAGGTATAGTAATCATAGCCAATCGATCGAGGCACCGAGAATGCGCAAACTCTGGGTGATCATATTTCCCGTCCTGCTGCTTTCGGCCTGCCAGGTGAGCAGCCCTCCCACAACGACCGCGGCGACGACACCAGTCGTATCATCCGAATCCTATTTGCGAGTGGATGGGTCAACCTCTACGCTCCCGCTGCAAGTAACGATCGCATGCCGCCTGCTGCATGTCACTTGCAGCTGGCAGGAGGGCGACTTTTTCACAACCAACTGGCAGATCGTGCCCGAACCAAGTTCCGATGTACCGCAGGCGTCGATCGATGCTATTTACCAGCTCTGGCACAGTGGGACCCACAGCGCCTACGAGAATCTAATCCAGGATAAAGTGGATTTGATCCTCGTCGCCAGAAAACCCTCGGCGGATGAACTTGCTGAAGCTCGACGTCACCGGGTCAACCTGGAAATCGTTCCGGTCGCCCGCGATGCGTTCGTCTTTATCACCCATGAGGAAAATCCGGTTATAAGCCTCTCGCTGGAGCAGATTCGCGCCATCTACACTGGCGCCCTTGGAAAGTGGTCCCAGGTAGGTGGTCCGGATCTGCCGATCAACCCGTACCAGCGTGATCGCAACTCGGGCAGCCAGGAACTTATGGAGGAACTGGTCATGCGCGGCACAGCGATGATCGACGCTCCCGACATGATCCTGGAGGGCATGATGGGGCCGATTCACGCCATCCTGGATGACCCGAACGGGATCGGCTACTCGGTCTATTACTTTGCGACCCGAATATTCCCCCAACCCGAGCTGAAGCTGCTCGCTATTGGAGGCATCCAGCCCGAGTTTGAGACGATCTCGAACGGGACATACCCGCTGACGACAGAAGTCTATGCCGTCGTGCGGGCCAGCCTGCGCTTCTCGCACCCTGCTCGCCAGGTTCTCGAATGGCTATCGTCACCCGATGGCCAGTCGGCCGTGGTCGAAAGCGGGTACGTCCCACTCGAGACAGGTGGAAGTTAATCGGGCAGAACACCAAGCATTGGAATGAACGCAGCCCTCTGCTTGAGCGGAGGGCTGCTGGTTTCAAATAAATGGTGAGGTAAGGTTGATTTAAACTGGCGCCAGGGTTCCAGCGAAGATCTGCCAGGCAAGCGCGGTCTTGGCCGCCAGGCTGAGGATGATATACACGCGTTCCCCGTACAGGTAGTCTGCCCAGCGCCCGACCTTCTTATACTGCAGCACCATGTTCACAGCGAAGATGTTGAAGAAGACGAAGATCGTCGGGATGATGGCGTACACAAACGCCGGCGGCTTGGCGCCGGAAGAATTGAGTGCACCCAGGAAGTACATCATAATCACGATCCACGGGACAATCCCTGCGATCGAACCATATACGAACGACGTCCAATTCGTGCGCTCGGTATGCTGGTTGTGATACTCCATCATGATCCCGAACAGGTTCATCATGGCGTTCAGCCCGAAGATCAGGATCAAGCTGCCCAGGTCCCACATCCCGACCAGCATGCCGATGAGTACGATCATCAAGGAAGAGCTGAGCGCGTATTCATAGAAGCGCACCGGGTTCATGCCCTTCTTTAGATTGTTCACGTAGGAACCGTAGCCAACGGTACCCAGGTAGAAGTGGGCGACAGCCGAGAGTAGCAGAAAGACCGCTACAGCGATCCCGAATGGGAGTTCGTAGACCAGCTGTGTGTTGGGCACGAGGGATAAAGTGGACGTATCAAACTTCAAGTAGTTGGTGAAAATGGGGTAGGTCCGGTCGTTGCTCACGATGATCATAAAGACGCCCTGCAGTAGATGCATTGCACCCATGATCAGGTTAAACCGGCGTAACCTGCGGAATTTCATCTCTTCAGACATTGCTTCTCCCTTTCAATATAGAATATATCGTTGCAATTACCGTGCGTATAGTAGACGATTTTCGATATTCTGTCAAGGGTCAAGCAAGCCTATATGCCAGGGCTGCATGCCCGGGGAGCCATAATTGTGATGATTTAATGATCCTAATGCTCAGGAAGCACCGCTCGTCAGATACTGTACGAATTCTGCCAGCGTCAACCCGCTCGATGGCAGGATGAGCCCATAGCTCAAGATGAATTGCCCTGCCGGACGGAACCGCAGGGACGGCCCGCGTTCCCCTCCGGGATCAGCGCTCCTCCCATCGATGAGTGAGGGTGTAAAGTAGGAAGCAAACTCCCTACCCCACCCATGCCCTGGCTGTGAGTACTCACCAGACTCGCGGATCGAGGTCGCTCGTTAGACCCAGACATGTGGACAACATGTGAGTTTTTCTTCTTTTTCATGCCCCCCTTTTTTTATGGTTTCCCTCTTTAGACGCGAAAAGGACTGCCCTTTTGGGACAGCCCCTTTTGAAATATCACCCCTTAATTAAGTCGGATCATCAAAAACAACTACGGCTTATGTTTTTCAGGGGTAAGCCGTCTCATCTTCTCCCATAAAGCACGGCGCCAGCGCAGCTCTCGAATCCAGTAATACACGATCGACCACCAGGACACATGCCGATCGTCGAATTCATACTTGAGCCCCAGTTCTATCCGTGGCTCCTGCATAGCCCCGGTCTTCTTGGGTTCGCCAACACTTCCATCGATTTCCAGCTTTGGATCGAGTGTATTACCCATCCCATCCACCTTGTTTTCGACAGCCTAGCTTTGGCTGATCAGACAAGCCTTTACTCCAGTGCGTCAGTACGTTGAACCTTGTTGCCCCGAATAACATTGATTTATTAGACAGCATGGATGTAGGTGCAGAAAACATGCCAGTCCTTGTTTCTTGTGGAAATGGGGTATTGGCTGATCCCTTCCAACGCATTTTTCTCTAACATGGAATAGATTCAAGGGTAGTCTTGTAACTCAGTAGGCGTGCTTGGCCGGTATCGAGACTGCTGCAGAATTGATGGTGATCGCCGCGATCACGGCGCCGAAAGCGTACGGATAGGACGACGTAGTCGTCAAGACCCTTTCATTAGATGACCTCAAAGGTGTACACGATTGGATGATCCAGTGTGCTGAAAAGCAGGATATCCCCAGCTTCGTCCGCGGCGGTAAAAACGTGCTCAAGTCGGGGGCGCTGGTCCGGATCGGGATCAAGGAGGCCGCCGTCGGTGATATATACTGCTCTGCTTGTGGCTCAGAGACCTGTATTGTCATCAACACCGTCGATGGCGAGTTCCAGGGACTACAATGCGAGCTGCGAGAGCTGGATATGGGCATCCCGGTCTCTGTGAGCGGTAGGAGCAAATTCTTCAACCGCTGAACAAGGATTAACCCCAAAAAAAGAACCCTTTCGGGTTCACACATGAGCATCCTGACCAGGATGTGCCTGATCATGCAGTGCTTCAAGCATCAGGTGATCGCGTCAACAGGCTCCTGCTTTTTCTCTGGGACGACATA
>Ga0315534_1001790_pt1 | contig 14783 bp, 12 predicted proteins | sample SalMarSW160240MG_FD_203094 | JGI IMG/M metagenome (GOLD analysis project Ga0315534, IMG submission 203094) | Salt marsh sediment microbial communities from the Plum Island Ecosystem LTER, Massachusetts, United States - Salt Marsh Sediment SW1602-40 ... | reverse complement strand
TATAGAATTCATCACCTTCTGCCTGACCATCAAGTTTTTTAGAGAATGATGATGATATTTTTTCCATCACTGTTCTGATGAATCTATAACATATTGGATATGGTAAAACTACCTCGAATGATATCTCTCTTATAGAACATCCAGGCCATAGTACAAAGTACAAGTACAATGCCAAAAACCATACCTTCAAGGGTGTATGTGAATAATGAAATACAGTACCTGTTTTGTCATTGAACCATCTTTGACACTGTTTACAAAAATATTTTTGGTATGACCTGTAGAGACCATCCTTTTTGATGTTATACGACTGACAACGTGGACAAATTACGGAGTTATTCCATCGAACATTTCTTAGTAAACTGGTACACCAATTTTCATCAGGAAGTGAGGAAGTTAATGCAAACACATCTTAATTAGATGTTATCCGGCTTTAAACTTGGCTGAAACATTTGTAAATAAGAGCGAAACGATTTAGCATCCAGTAAACAGGAATGGACTACCACTCAGGGGGAAGTATTGATTGTAAGAAAATGCGAAAAAAGATCCCAATAAAAATATATTTTTACACACTCATGCACAAATGAGGATTTAAATTAAGTTAACATAAAAGGTACATATAAACACAGGACAAGAAAAGGAAAAAGAACGTTGGAAAAAACAACCAGAAATATACTGGAGAATTTAAAAGATGTACTGTAGTACCTATAGACGAATCATTCTTTTTATATGATTGTCTTATCAGGAAAGTATGGAATATAGAAGACGAAATAAGTATTATAAAAATTAAAAGATCATTTCAGGAATCTGTGCTTTTTGGTACTATAAATTTGGAAATGAAACAAAAGTTGTTCAGACAGTATGGCTGACTTGATAAAAGTACATTTTTGGATTATCATAAGCAAAAACATAGAAAATTTCCAAAATGTTATATGTTCTTCAATAAATCATAAAAAGATTATAAATCACACAAGGTACAACAATATTTTACTGATAACAATGGTAGTCTAATTCCAATATGTCCTTTACTAGCATCTTCCGAATTCTTGGACGTGGAAGAATTATAGAATACGGTAAAAAATATCTTTTTTGAAATACTACTAATAATTTACCTTTATAAAAATAAATTATCTTCAACTTTTAGAACAAACATATTGCATAACATCATATAAGAACAAAAAGCTGTAACATCATAAAATATTGATAACAGATTTAGAAGAGGGTGTAACTATATTTGTTATGATATAGATAATAGATCTAAAATTTTTCAATGAATTAATTGTTTCCTATGATAGAGATTTTTATTATTTGTTACATTTGAATCTTATTCTGAAGTTTTTACCGTGAATGTTCTGTAAGCCACTTTCCAACTTCCGGCCATAGTTTTTTGTGTGCAGTACGGCTAATGCATAACCCGACATGTCCAATTGGAAACTCCAGTATTTTTTTGTCTTTACTTGAAATCAGCTCAGTAGTAATTGTTCTGCTAGATTCTGCTGAAACCAGATCATCTGCTGTTCCAACTATGTTTAGAACAGGCATAGTAATTTTTTTCAGATCAACAAGTTCTTTACCTAGTTTTACTTTATTTTGAATTAAAAGATTCTTTTTGTAAATATCGTTGATTATTTGCTCAAATACCTTACCATTTATTGGAACACTATCATATAACCATGATTCTACTGCTATAAACTGTATAATTTCTTTTACGTTTCTAAACTGACCAAAATAAATTGGATATTTTAATAAAACCTCGAATGGATTGCACATTAAAAAAGTGAGATTAAGAAAATAGGATGGAACATTAACAAAGATATGTACCAATCCCTCTACATTCATACTTTTTATCCATGATTCTAATACTGTTGACGATCTACCAAAATCAACTGGAGTTGCATGTAAAACCAAATTTCGCACTTTTTCAGGATGTAACGCAGAATAAATCAAAGACAAAATCCCGCCCCAACAGTATCCAAACAGTGTAACATCCTTAGAATCTGTAATCTCTTCTTTGTCAACAGCATTTTCAAGATACTCCTGTACACACCTTTCAAGGCTCATATTTCCATCCTTATCTGTGGGAACTCAATCTGTAGCAAATACCTCAAAGCCTAATTGTTGAAAATGGCGAACTATACTTATCTCGGGGAGCAAATCGAAAATATAATGTCTGTTGATCAACGAACCTACCATAAGTATTGGAGTTCTGAACCGTGGTGATGAGGATGTTTTTTAATTGTGAATTTCAAATCTCCCACCCATTGAAATCACTTCGGATGGTGTCCTATTAAGAACGTCACGAATTGGTTCTACCATTGAATCTAAATTATTTATAATTGATTGAAAGGATCTATATGATTCACCGTGATTCAATATATGTGTCAGTTTTGTATATGAGTTCATAAAGTCTGCTAACGATTTGGAAAATTCCGTTTTCTTTAACATATTTTTTAATTCACTATCAAAAATATATCGAAATTTATCTTGGAATTCCTTACCATTCTCTCCTTGAAAATCAGAAACCATAACCTCGATAGTCTTAACCCTGGAATGTACTAAAGATGAGCTATACTGTGTTTGAAAATTAAATGAATTGTCATGAAATCATTATAAATAGGAAATAGATTAAAACCGGTTTGAAATGTTGAATCTGACAATTTAGTTATAATTGAGGATTAACAGAATTTTACTATAACTCAATTTTGGATTTGATTTCTTTTTCTATCAATATGTTCTTCACAGTTGATTATACTTATTATTAGACAAAATTGCAAGTATTATCATATAGTTATGCATCTTACATGTTAGTATAAACTAAACATCTATCAGTTCATGGCAATTAACACGATGTTTTGGAATATAAAATATATCTTTGTCTAAAATACCTTTTGCAGTTGTATCATATTTGAAAACTATTTCTTGAACTCGAAGTTCAGTATATCCTATATCTACTTTGTTTATGATATTTTGTATATCACAAACAAAAGGAGAATTATTTTCCAATATATTAGTTGGTAATCTGGCTTATTTAAGATATAAACAAAGGATTTATGTGTACCCCCATGCCAATTTCATAAACTATATGATTTAATTATGATATTCTTTACAAATCCAACAATTCCAATAAAAACTATAATAAATTGGTCATTTATAGTGGATATAATATAACTCCTTTTTCTATATATAATCAGTAGAAATATTCATTAACAGTTTTGAGGATTGAGATATAATCTGAATGTAGCTAGCAAATAGATTTTGTTATCCCAACAGTTTATGATTTAAGAGAATTTTATCTTGCGCACAAACGAAATAATTAATGATATTATATATGGATTCTAAAGTAACGAACAAAAATATATAAGAAAAAAATAATAAATTATTTATTTATTGGTGATGATTCTTTATTTTCATAACAAGTATCTTTAAAAGACCAAAGGATAGAATACATGTAGAGGATAACATAACTATTTTTACAAATCTTTTTTTATATATTAATATAGGTTGAGGTATAATGGAAAAATTTGACCTTATAGTTATAGGTTCTGGGGCTGGGCTAAAGGTCGGTACTACTTTGGCATCTGAGAATGGATTAAATGTCGCCATTATTGAAAAATCCAAATTAGGAGGAACCTGTCTAAATGTAGGAGGTATACCTTCAAAATTACTTATTTCTAGTGCAAACCTAATTGAAATAATTAAAAAGGCAGAAACTTTTGGTATTCATGTTAATGAATATTCAATTGATTTTGAAAAGATAGTAAGTAGAGTTACTAAAATTATTGATAAAGCAGCCAATCAAATTAAAAAAGATTTACAAAAAAGCAATAATCCCCGTTTATTCTTACAAGATTGTAAGTTTCTAGGAGATAAGAAAATTACATTAGAAAATAATGAAATTATAACTGCGGATAAAATTCTCATTGCATCAGGAACTAGACCCAGTATTCCAAAAATCAAAGGCTTAGAAAATGTAAATTATATAACAAGTACTGAAGCATTATGTCTAAAACAACAACCAAAATCTCTCACTATAATAGGCGGTGGGTATATTGCCTGTGAATTAGCTCATTTCTTTGGTGCTTTGGGCACTAAAATTAATATAATACAACGTAATAATTTGTTAATCCCAAATGAAGATATAGATGTTTCAAGAAAATTCACAAAGATATTTAAAAAAAAATACAACGTATTTTTGGGATGCAATCCGAAACTTGTTCGTTATCATTATGACAATAATATTAATCAAAACATCTTTAATTTAATAATAAAGGACAAGTTTGGAAATTCAATGAAAATCGATTCAGAACAATTACTAATTGCAACAGGTAGAACACCAAACTCGGATGAATTAGATATTGAAAAAAGTGGAATTAAAATGAATAAAAAAGGTTTCATACTTGTAGATGAATATTTAGAGACAAATAAACAAGGGATTTTTGCAATAGGTGATATTATTGGAAAATATCAATTTAAACATAATGCAGACAATGAAGCGAATTATGCGTACAATAACATACTTTATCCAAACAACAAATTATCTGTAAACTATAATGCAATACCTCATGCTATTTTTACAAGTCCACAAATTGCAAGTGTAGGTTATACAGAACAACATCTGGAGAAAGAAAAAATAGGATATGAAAAATCCGTTTACCCATATATTCAAACAGTAATGGGTCAAGCAATAGAAGACAAGGATGGATTTGTAAAATTTCTAATTAATAGAAAAAATAAAAGGATTCTGGGATGTCATATTATGGGAACGGATGCATCAATTTTGATTCACGAAGTATTAGTTGCAATGAGAATAGGAGAAGGAACGATAACGGATATAAATAATACTATTCACATTCATCCTTCATTATCTGAAGTAGTAAGTAGAGCGGCTTTTGTTCCCAAGTACAAAGTCATCACAAATGTCGGTACACCATAACTCAAATCTGTTATGAAGATATTCTGAAATCGCATTTTTTTGTTCTTCTGTTATGGTATATAGACTATTTATACATACATCTTATTTTATATGTTGACTTACACTTCTATCAATTGGACTTGTAGAGTGTTCTTTAGAATATCGTGGGGTATGCGTACATACTTTCTTCCTATTGAAATATTCTCTTTAACTTAAATTATATAACGCATGATCCCATACAAGTACAATTCTATTCCAACTATTTTAAATTATGTGTATCTCGATATTACTCAAATTAGGTATAGGAGCAGTTGAATGTGATTTGTAATCGAAATCATATAAAAATGGAAAATGGAGCAAGGAGTTAAGGTGAAGATAATAATTTTTTCTTAATGAAAAGTTTCAATATCACATATCTTTTTGGATTAATACAAAAATAAATATTTTTTCTAACTATATTGACTAGAAATGTCACATATCTTCTAAGGTCTTCTCTTTAGATGTTTGACAAGACAGGATATTCTATAGATCTTTTTCATGTTTGATTTGAAAATAAAAATAATATCAGATGATCTAAATAGATTTAATTATCATAATAAATTGAAATTGTTTTTTTGTAGACATGAAACCTAAAATAAAAATGAATTAATAATCAAAGGAAATTAAGATAATTGTAGTATAATTTATTTACCATGATTACTATTAAAATTTGTGAATAATGATTTTGAATCAAACGGATTATGATCAATTAAATACTGACCCTAGACCAATTCACCTTACTGATAAACAAACAAAATTGGGAAGAGATCTATTTGTATTATACAAGAATATAATATCAGAAGCTGAATTATTAAAAGAATATTTTCAAGTTCAAAATTTGTATTTTCAATCAAATAACAAATGTTGTGATAATTTATTCTGTTATTTAGCATTAAGGAGACGTAACATAGAACAAATTCAATTAAGATTGGCTCAAGATGGGGTTTCTTCTCTTGGGCGGTTAGAAGAAAATGTGCTAACCAGTCTCGAACAGATTCTAAAACATTATGGCTATTCACCAATTCATATAACATCTCTTGGAAAAATAAATCAAAAAGAAGCTCAGGGTATCATTTCAGAACGCACGCAATTGCTACTGGGTCGTCCTAGAGGTGACAGGATCACTCGTATAATGGTAACGGTCGATAGTGATATGACTTATCAACCAGAATTATTAGAAGAGTTGTTAAAGAACGGAATGGATATTGCTAGGATAAATTGTGCTTATGGTACTCAACAAAAATGGAAAATGGTAATAGATGCTATTAGAAATGCAGAACAAAGATTGAAGGAACAAGGCCACGATATAGGCAGAAAATGTAGGATTGTTATGGATTTGGCAGGGCCAAAAATACGAATCAAATCTACAGGCATAGGAACAGAGCCTTTGAAGATTAAAGTTCCAAAGGACACATATAGAAAACCAATTAAATTAATCGAAGGATTCTTAGATTCGGAGGCACAGTATACCAAAAAAACAAAATTAACTGGAGTTCCTGAAAGTTTTGTAATCTCTATAACTGACGGAATACAAGAACTCGCAGATTTGGAGATTGGTGAAACACTATTTTTTTATGATTCCAGAAATAGATATCGAACTATTACTGTTCTGGAAAAGATCAGTAAAAACAAAATTAGAGTTGGTATAGAAAAATCAATATTTTTAGATTCTGATATAATTTTATACAGAAAGAAATATTATGAAAATTTTAATCAATGTCCACTCCCCAGAAACATGGAACACATAATGGTAGCTGGAAAGATTGAATCCCATCCGTTGGCTATTGAGACAAAAAAAGGAGATAAAATAATATTATTGAAAACAGAAATCGAAAAATTACCAAATTCAGATAATTCTCACCAAATTAATTGTACCATGCCTGAAGTCTTAGAAAAAATAGAGGTAGGACATAGGGTATTGATTGATGACGGAAAGCTAGGTGCAAGAGTGATATCCAAACACAATGATTTTTTAGAATTAGAAATAATATACCCTTCTGATACCACAGCACGTATAAAAACGGACAAGGGTTTAAATTTTCCTGATTCAAATCTAGATAATCAAGCCATAACGTCACAGGATATTGAAGATTTAAAGTTCATAGTAAAAAATGCCACAGCAGTTGGTATATCATTTGCACATTCGCAAGATGATATACAGAATTTATATCAAAAATTAATAAACCTAGGTCATCCTGATTTTGGAGTAATTGCAAAGATAGAAACTCGTACTGCTGTACATAACTTGGGAAGAATTCTTCTAACAGGATTATCTTTACCTAAATTTGGTATCCTAATTGCAAGAGGTGATCTTGCTATAGAGATGGGTTTTGAAAATTTATCTTTAATTCAAGAGGATATCTTATGTCTATGCGAAGCGGCGCATATTCCAGTTATTTTAGCTACCCAGATTTTAGAAACACTATCTAAAAGTGGATTACCTACCAGAGCTGAAATTATCGATGCGGCAAGAGGACAAAGGGCAGAATGTGTAATGCTAAACAAGGGTAAATATATCGTGGAAGCTGTTAGGATCCTTTCAGGATTATTAAAAACCGAACAACAACATAACATCAAAAAAAGACAAATATTTAGAGAATTCACTCACCAGAATGTGGTATTTGATATCGATTATGATGCTATTAACAAAAATAATACTGAAAATAAAGTTCTGTAAGGTACAAAATTCATGAAAATTACTATCTGTGTGATGTAATCTTTTTCATATCAGAAATAGTATTCTATTATAATAAGATTTAATATTATCGGAAATAATATTTGCTATATACGTTACCTTTTCATAATTTTAGTTTTTCATTCTTTTTTTATTTTTTCTTTCTAGTTAACTGATGCAAACTTTATTTGGCTGTTTTATGATGAAAAATGATATCTGTTAGGACATCGCTTCAGTGACAATCTCATTATCATCCGTAGTGAGTATGTTTACTTTGAACCTAGCCAACTGGACTGGACCCATGTTTTTGGGAACACTTTTCGCATTTTCATATAAATACTACTATTTTCTCTACCAATATTTATCACCTTCTCCTTCTCATTCTCCTTATCAATAATTTGTTGTTGCAGTTTCCATTTTGAAATAAACTCATATGGTGTAAGATACTGTAGTGCAGAATGTATTCTGTTCTGGTTGTAATCAGTGAATGCATCTCTGATTGCTGATTCTGCTTCCTGATAGTTCTGGAAATCATTTGGCCAAATATACTCCTTCTTTAGTGTCTTGTGAAATGATTCAATGTGTCCATTCTGTTCTGGTGTATTGTAGTAGATATGTTCCAGTTTCAATCCCAGTACAGAGATAGATTTTCTAAATGCTTTGCTTGTATACTGTGAACCGTTGTCTGTTCTGATAACCAGGTTTTCAGGTAATATACCTTTATGTTTTACAATAGCATTCTCTATCGCTATTATTGCATTTTCCATTACTGCAGACAGATCAAAACAGTAGTCAACCCATTCTCTTGTAAATACATCAAATACGTTAAAGAGATAACCTCATCCATCAATACCACATTGTACGTAGGTAAGATCTGCTTCCCATACCTGATTTGGTCTATTTGCTTTTACATTTGATATTTTGGTACGAAGGATTTTCTTCTTACTTTTAGATGGCGTAATGTAACCCATCTTTCTGAAGATTCTTTGTACCCTCTTCCTGTTGATGGGTATTCCTAATACTCTTATCAGCATTGCAGCCATTCTTTTGGTACCATAAGTTGGTCTTTGTAGCGAGATTTTTTGTATCTCTTGTTCTATCCTTGTTATTGATGGTGTTGCTGCAGTTACTGCAGTTACTGCAGCTGCTGTAGTAATAGCATATCTGTTACCTTTATCTCCGTAGTACATATTTTTACTACAGCCAGAATATCTCAGTGTCTTTCTAATGCTAATTCTTCTTGTTGTGATGTTATTGTTGTCTACTATTGTCCTTACCACTGCTAACCTTTCCTTCCTGTTTCTAACATTTTTTTAAAAGCATCTATTGCTATTGTCTGTTTACCAATTATCCTCTTTAGACGTTCATTTTCTGTTTCCATAACTTTGTTGATGATATCTTTACTGGAACCTGACAATGCACTCTTACCTCATTCTATGAATTTCTGTTTCCAGTTATAGAACACATTTGGATTTAGATTGTACTTTCTACATAGTTCGGCTACTGTGATGTTTGTAGTCAGTTATTCCATTACAATCCTTGTCTTGTCTTCTCGTGTCCATCTTCTCCTACTCTTAGTATTGCTGTTGTGGTTATTGTTTTTATTAACACCTTGCATCTGTCTGACCTCGTATTCTATTAACACTCTTAGGAGTAAAAAAGTCTCCATTACAAGGTGTTCTCATTTTTAATGGGTCCAGATCAGTGTAAGTGTATTGAGATAATTTTTTTATATGTTTTTTTAGATAAAATCTCATTTTGCGGTCATGAGATGAGAGTATTAGTATAATGACAGAATAGTTACATATAATTTTGAATAGTAGTATATATATTTTGAAAGAATAATATTAAAAAACATATCATTACCTAAAAAAAGGTAATATCTGAGGGTTTTATAATATCATTTTGTATGTTACCTCTAAGATGTAATTTTAATAATCTCGTTTATCCAACCATTACTCTCCCCATCATCCATGGATGTATTGAACAGTGATAACTAAATGTTCCTGGTGTATCAAAGGTATTATCCCATGTCATTTCAGGTGGAATGGGACCAGAATCAAATGCAGGTGAGCCTGTTCCTTCAGCCGTTACTGTGTGTTGTGTTGTATCCTCGTTTGTCCATACAACTGTACTGCCTGGGGGGACTTCAATTGCAGCTGGAGAAAAAGGTTCGAAATTTCCTTCATCTGCGGCCCCCAAAGTAATCGTTACAGAATTGGACATTTGAGAATATGCCGTTGTAGGATTGGATAAAATTCCAATTGTTAACATGCTAGTCATTATGAGACTCATAGTTAAGATCTTTCGATTATTCATACGTCTTTCTATTTATTTTAAATATAAAAATTTTAGTATAGTGTCTTTTAGTAAACAAATTATAGAAAATAATTAGAGCATTATAAAATAGAGATTAATTATCCTTGAATATTATATAAAATTATACCATTACTAAATAATACCTTAAAATAGATACATCAAGAGAATTCTAGTCTCAATCAGATACAATATTAAATTCCATTAAGTTCTAAAAGAAGAGTATTATCAAGAGTGAGTTTTGTATGTATTAACGTTAGTTTAATTTTAAAACTAAAATAATGTCTTATTTAATAGATACTATATATTTTGATTTTTGAATATCTGATTTAAAAAATATAATAAATAAAAGCGAGCTTTTAAATTAACAAGAAAATAGAATTAGTAGATATTATTTTTATAATATTAATGGATTAATTTAGTAAAGCCAACGCCCGCTTTAATTTCACAATTTCAGTATGAATTGCTGAGATATCATTAAGATCTGTCGTTTGTCTTGATAGATTTTCACAGGCCTTAATTTGGGCAAAGAGTAATTGTTGTTTATCAATACATAAATTATGATAAAGTTCAACAATGGAGTAGATGATATTAGTTTTTCTATGGTATTTTGATGTTCTAGCTTCTATTTTCAAAGGATCTTCTGCTTCTAAGATATTCATTTTTTGTAATCACTAAAGATAATAATATTAATGGAGATATTTTATTTTTAGGTCAATAGACTATTTAGATGTCATAAAAAAACAATTATGTCTTTAGTTAATAGTTAGAAATTAAGGATAGATAGCAAGGTATAATCAATTACCCTGTTTCTTTTTACACTGATGATTATTTTAGCTCCAATCATAAAGGCTTTTTAAAACTTTTCACTTCAAATGATATTTTTAATTTATTATTAATTAAATTCTCATGGCAAAAGATATTTAATTTTCTCAGTCTCCTCTATCTAAACTATTAATCGCAAAAAATGATTTTTTATCTTTACTACTCAATACAGTTTAGGAAAAATTTATTTTTTATATACTTTATCTTATCTTGTCTAAATTATATTTTTTTAAAACATCTTTATCAAAATACCAGTTTTAAATAATAAAATTCTCAGAGTCATTGTAGAATATTTCTGATTTACAAGTAAAATGCCTGGAGTTAGCTGTTATAATCATCTGTATAGACATATTTTATGTAGATAGAAAAAGGAGATTACAATATTCATATTTTGATGATTACAAAACCGGAGTAAGTAGAAAAGGAACCGATAATTTTTCTACTCTCCGGATTTTGTCAGTATATTCAAGTTGGCGACCGTGTATATTATTAGATCAACCAGTTTATTTTAATTTATAATATAAAATATTTAATGCTATATGGATCTAAATAGTCTGAAATATTATTTTATATTTAATTGCGAAATAAAGGTTCCTAAAATGTAAACTCAAAAGATAAAGATCTACTACGTTAAGAGGTTTAAATTTCTCTTTGTATCATAAATATAAAAAATCCAGCATTAAACAAATAGGTTGGAGACTCTTATAGTTAGCTTTATAACTTAATTTATATAGACATAAACGATCTATATTTCTAACTATTTTTAGATGCTGTCTAAAGTAACTAATTGGATGTTTTTTTAATACTTCGGACTATATCTAATAATGTATAATTAGGATGATATATCTGCCATTTAAAGAGTTTAGGTTTATCAACACTTCAAAAAAATGTTGTGTTGGATTTATTGATCTGGTAAATTCAACAGCAGATGCACTATCTATTATTGATGAGATAAAATTAGAAGCTTATTATTCTTTATTTATTAACAATACAACTAAAATAATAAAGAAATATGATGGAGAAGTAGTGAAAAATATTGGAGATTGCTTGTTATTTTATTTTCCTAAGACAGATTACAAAAGAAATATAAATGAATTAAATAAAGTTTTAGAATGCTTTATTGAAATTCTGCAGAGAAGAAACAGACTAAATGACGATCTAATTGAAGAAAACCTTCCTCCTTTCAATTATAGGATAACCATAGATTACGGTCCTTTATATTTTGCATTAACTGGTGTAGTGAATCAAATAGACATATTTGGTTCGATAATAAATATATGTTCTAAATTAAAATCCTTGTCTATGCCTAACACGGTAAATATAGGAGAGAATCTTTATCTTCGGTTATCGTCATTTCCTATATTTGCTCATATTTACAAATTTTCTTATAGTGGAGAATACACAATTACAGATAAAAATAATTATGAACTTTACACTGTTACCAAAACTAAGGAAAAGTCAAACTTGAAAAATAACCGTTTATATTGTTTTTCGGTTGGTCATCGTTTTGACGCTAAAAATACTTTAGATCATAAACCAAAACCTAAGAAACAGAAAGAACAGATAGGTTTTTCATTACACAATAGCAATAAAAAGACAAACCCTGCAAGAATAATAATAATTGATGACGATAAAGACATTGCATTAACTTTCAAAGCTATGATTCAGAAACTTAATGATCAATATCAGATAACTACTTTCTCAGATTCTTTGCCAGGATTAAAATATTTAAAAGAAAACATAAATTCTTTTAACAATAACAGTCATGAAAATCATGAGAACTTATTGGTTATTCTTGATATCCGAATGAACAATATTAATGGAATACAACTTTATAAACAAATAAAATGTTTGGACTCATCCGTAAAAATATTATTTGTTACTGGAATTGATATAATAGATGAAATGAAATCTATGATTCCCGGATTAACAAATGATCAAATCAAGAAAAAACCAATTGATGAAAAGACACTACAAAATACAGTTAATAAACTCTTAAATTAAATTAATCTAAAAGTTTTAAATATGGATACATAACAATAGGAATATTACTTAAATTCTCATATTATCTAAGATAATAGTTATTTCACTTAAAATAGTTAATAAAAAATTCCATACAACTGAGTCATTGAGTAATGAAATAATAAGGAGATTCTAATAGGATATCTAGTTTTGTTAATCTATCAATATCTATAATAAATTTTTAAAAAAAAAGAAAATACCCTGGATTCAAAAATCTGCTCTTTTCAGTTATTATTCGACTAAATTATCCGAAGAAAAATTCAGCCATTTTGGATAACCAAATGAATGTGCTCTACTAAGTTTTAAGGGAAAATCTTTTAATATAAATTCAACTGTTTTACGAAAAATTAATTCCTGATTTTTCTCTCCATAACCTTCAAATCCTAAAGACCACCAAGTTTGATCATTTTCAGTAACTTTAGTTAGTTCACATTGCAATCCTGCTTCTATCCTTAGATTATTACCATGGATGGATCTACATGTATCATTTTTAATTTCATATTTTCTTAAATTTCTCGATTTTTTTACCGTTACTATGTCAATATCATTTAAACAAGTTAACTTTAGTATATCATTATTATTAATCACTACTTTATCATCCATTAAAACCCAAGAATACTTGATCCACTTTTCCAAATTACCATAGATTGATTTCTCTGGGAGTTCAAAATTAGATATGATATGTTTTCTCAACTTTATTTCAATTGAATATAGTAATTTGTTTCTATTCTTATAGTTATAAGGCCTAAGTTTTATACCTATGTCTTCACAATGAGGTAGAAAAAAATATTGATCTTCTCGAATTTTTTCTATCACAAATCTATCGTCAATACCTTTAAACCATTCCAAGGCCATCGTATATTTAGATAAATTATTATCAAACCATCGAATTTCCCATGGCATGATTAAAGTATTGTCTAAGAATATAAAAACAATTTAATTTATAGTCTGAAATGCTGGTTTAGTTTTCCTAGTTTAATGCTTGCTCATGATTCCATAAATTTTATTTTGATTAGTTCAATAATCTTGTTGAAAATGATTTCATTTATAAATGAGATTGCAGCGAAATCTAATTCAGTTTATCTAGTCATATATATTCTGGCTTGTCTAAGGTTGATGACATATAATATTACATTAAACTCCTTTGGAAGAAAGATTAAACTATTGCATGATATATATGAATTCAACTCAAATATTTAGCCTGTGATCAATATAGAACTATTGGAAAAATATTAGTAACTATAATTAATACCAATAATCTATAATGAATTAAGCAATAGCCTTTACAAGTCATTTTCGGAGTATTCTTTTTTGTATTTCGAATACTCCGGAATTATGTTTTTGGATCTTAAATTATTTATTCGTTGGATTATTAAAATATCTTTTTCAAACCATGCACTGCTCAAAGTCTCATAAATGTAATATACCATTACAAAAAAATTATTAAGATAACCCATAGATTGAATAGTTTGAATCAGAACTATTCAAAATAAGCATAAGTTGATTCAATATAAATAAGTGATTAAACGATATAATCAATTGTAAAATCCTTCTGTTAACAGTTATATTAAATATGATAATCTTTGAGCTCAAATTAAACTTTTCTAAATAGGATCCAGATCCAGACTAGATCAATCAAACAGCATTTTTTAAAATTTACAAGCCAAATCCTTAAAATCATACTTAAAAAAATTAGTAGTAACAAAATTTTATAATTCTAAGTATCTAATATCAAAAAATATTTAACATAATTTAAGATTTCAATCAAATTTAGACTCAAATGGTTGATGCAATAACTTGATTTATATAAACAATCAAACATGTAGAACCAAGAGACATATGTCATCCCTCTCCTACAACAACAGGTATTGATAATATTCTGTCCAGTTTAAGTACTTTTACCAATCTAGCATAGTATCCTGTATCTCTCTTTCCAGAGTACCTTTCTTCAGGATAGAATCCAGTAGTAGATACTTTCTTGCCATTGTTATACCAGTC
>Ga0315534_1001789_pt1 | contig 14783 bp, 11 predicted proteins | sample SalMarSW160240MG_FD_203094 | JGI IMG/M metagenome (GOLD analysis project Ga0315534, IMG submission 203094) | Salt marsh sediment microbial communities from the Plum Island Ecosystem LTER, Massachusetts, United States - Salt Marsh Sediment SW1602-40 ... | reverse complement strand
CCGGCGCCGATCATATTCCTTGGCCCAGAAGGCAGCGTCGTCCACCAATTGCGCCGGCGGAAAGGCGTCGTCGTCGATGTCGCTGCTCACGCACTCCGGATCGATGACGACCGAGCAGCTTTTCGACCCGTCGAGATCCTGGCGGGTATGGTTCCAGGGGGCCTCGCCATCGCGAGGATTCTCCGGCTTCTTATGTCCGGAACCGATTTGGCAGCGCGAATAGAGGTCCGTTCGGTAAGCGACGGAACCGTCGTCTTTGCGAATGCGAAACATATAGAGCTGGTGGTCCCAGCGCGCGAAATCCGCGAGCGCGGGATCATCGGGATCGCTCTCCCAGACGCCGCTGCCGTCGGCTCTTTTTGTCAGCTTGAAGGCGTGCTTTGCGCCACCTCCATCGCTCCAGATGTATCCAGTCGCGGGATCGCCAATGACGGCATCGACCTCGCGCGCGCTTGGAGCCCAAACGGAAAACATCAAGGCTGGATTCCTCGCGCCGTTGCGCCGAAGCTTGTTGGCGCCGAGGCGGCGGCATTGGGTGAACCAGTAGCGTTCAACCTGCCCGTCCGAACGGAGTTCGAAACTACGCTCCTGCACGCTCGAATTCGGGTCGCCGACCTCGGTCGGGATGCCCCACGCGCGTGTCTGCTGTGGGGTGTCGACGATGACGCCCCAGCGGAAGGTCCACCCACGCTGCGCATCATCGAACCGCACGTCGGCGCGCCAGGCTGGACAACCATCCGGCGCCGTGAATTTCTTCATGGCGATGGTGCGCGTCTGGTCGGAGTAGCGGCCATGGCGGTCCCAACTGCCGACCAAGCGCACATTGCGGAAAATCGGTTGTTTCAGGCCGGTAAGCCATTCGAAACGCACTCTCAGGCGAGCCATGGGCCCCTCTGTGGTTCGCCGCACACACTTCGAAAGATGTTGTCGAACAGCCGCCAGATGCCCCGCGCGCGCAATGTCATGCCGGATTCCCCATTCGCCCACCCGCGGTCGAACGTGATGTTGAACAACCGGCCATGACATTATTGACGCAGACGATGGTGAACTTATGGTGCATGTCCATCTCAACCTCCATAGGCAAATGGTCGGGGCAAGGCCTAAAATTCGCTGAGGATCAACCCAGGCGGCACCGCTTCTCCGTACAGACTGAGTCGTTCAGCGCGCTCAACCGGTACGACGTTTCTGACGCGGCTAGTCTTGGCAGGCGCGACTCCGCATTTCTCCAATTTATTGGCGATCTGATTGCGCAATGATCTTGGCAGGTCCACACGCCGGTCATCCACCGCTCGAGCAGCCCGCAGAAACAGCACCTGCGCCTCTGCAAATTCCGGGTCGCTCCAATCAAACCGGCGCAATGCCTCGTAAGCCTTTTCCACGAGCGCCGGCGGCGGGACGCATTCCGGTCCGCCGTAGAAAGGAGTCCGGTTGAGGAGCAATCCCAGCGCCGCGAGGTAATGCGCGCAATGCTTTTTTTGTGATGCGAGCTCTACGGCCCTCTCGATGAAATGCCCGACCAACTCGGCCTTGAGTTCATGGCCGATGCGTTCGAACGAACCGGCCATGCGGATCAGTTCGGGGGCAACATTCTTCTGCTGATAAATCCTGTCTTTCTCGTCCGCCAGCAGCGCCTCTTGCCGCTCGCGCGACAGGCCACCCGCCACCCGTCGCCATAAGATGTACTCCTGAAGTTTGCTGCGCTTGCCTGGAAAACGCAGTCCGTCGGAACGGAGGGTCCATAGGGCGTCGATGCGAAGTTCATCCATCGGCACGCCGAATCCGGGCCGCAGCAGGAAACCGGCGAGGATCAGCCACGCCTCTTCGTGATCGGCCGAAAGCGCCCGTCCGGACTTGCTCGCCTCCAGGCCTGTCCAAAGATCTCGCAGGAGGATCGCATTCCAATCGCCTTTGGATTGACCGAGGATCTTCTCCAAGCTCTGAAGGAGTCGCGCCGCAGTGATTTTTTCGCGCTTGCCGGGCTGTCGCGTGAATGCGGCGGTGATCCGCTGTGTCGCGGCTGCAAGAACGTCCGGCGCGACGATGGGTTCGGCCTGCGTCGGCTTTTGGGGCTCGACCGCCGGCCGCGCAGGATCGCGCTCGTGCGGGCGCAAATTGAATTCGAGCGGCCAGGAGTGCGGGATGTCTGGGACAAGGCTGTGACAGGACACCTGCAGTAGGCCCAATTCGTTCATTTTGGCATTCAGCGCGACGGGGATCGCGGGGACCTGTTCACTCGCCAGCTCTGGGACCGTCGCGACCGTCTCGAGCGGGGGCAGGGCGGAGAACTCATCCGCGGACAGTTCGACAACGTCGCCCGCTTTAGTCGCGTCGTGGCGGGTCGACGTGTAGATCTGGAAACGCACCAGCTTGTTGACGCGGAGGTGCAGATCGAGGTCTGCGAGTTCATAGGACCGCTCGGAAGGGGCGCCATGCGGGAGAATGCAAACCAGCGAGCGCTGCGTGGGCTCTCCGCCGCCCTCGGCTGACGTCCTGTGCGCTTCAAGAAAAACCGCACGTGCGGCGCCCGCTTCGATACGGCCGCTTTTCTGCTGCAATCGCCAGCCGGCATGGGCCGCACCACGCGCAACCGCAAGATCGAGCTGAGCGTTCTCCAGGACCTGCGGCAAACGCCCGTTCTGCCACTTGCCGATCTGCTCGCGCAGCTTGTCGCGCAAGCGGGGCGGACTCAGCGCGCCGCCGTTGAACAGCACGGCGTCGATGCTGGGACGACCGTGCAGAAACGCGGCGAGGTGTCGGGTGATCGCGCCGTCGAAAGCGTAGGGGAGCCCCCACTCCTTGATTGCGCCGAGCGCCCGCCTTGGCCGGTCGTCCGGCCGGCAGTCGGGAAAGAAGCCGTCGAGGAGCAGCCCTTCCAGCTCCGCGCGCGTCACCTGCGCAGACAGCGCGCCGGCGAGAAGGTTGGAACCGCGCCCGGGAATCGAAACCGTGAAGGTCTCATCGGGCGCGGCGTCGCTGCTCAGCACCCTTTCCTTGAGTGACCGGCATCCGGCGACCAGGTGGTCCCACTGCCCACCTGCAAGTCCGCTTCCGCCGGCCGCAAAACGCGGCTCCAGTAGATGGGCGATCGCAAGATCCATGTTGTCGCCGCCGAGCAATATGTGATCGCTGACGGCAATCCGCTTGATGACCGGATCACGGTCGCCCTCATCTCGACTCAACTCAAACAGGCTGAAATCCGAAGTGCCGCCGCCGACGTCGATCACCAGAACATGGCACGCGGCGGTTTGCGTACTTAATAGCCCGGCCACCGGATCGCCGCTGCCAGCGTGCTGTTCCAGCCACCGATAGAACGCCGCCTGTGGTTCCTCGAGCAGGCGCACATGATCGGGAAAACCCGCTTGCTTCGCAGCGTCAAGCGTCAGCCGCTGCGCCACCGCATCGAAGGATGCGGGAACGGTGATCGTGATGTCCTGAGCATCGAACGCGAATGCGGGTCCTTGCTCGGCAAAGCGAGCGTCCCATGCGGCGCGAAGATGGCCGAGAATCAGCGCCGAGGCGAAGACGGGAGAGATCTTCTCCTCCTGCGTCAGCGCGTCCGATCCCCACGGCAGGAATGGCGCCGAGCGGTCCGCGGCGTGATGGCAGAGCCAGGATTTCGCCGACTGCGCGACGCGTCCGGGCGTTTCGCTGGCTTTGCGTTGCGCCAGCCTGCCGACGATCCACCCGCCGATATCGAGGCCGCGACCTCGGAGCTGCGCGGCAATCGCCTCTTCCGGAAGATAGAGGAACGATGGAACCGTCGCGGAATCGATCACCGTCGAGGGCGTGTCCCACTGCGGAGCGGCAAGAACGTCCGAGCCGCCGTCGCGAGAAAGCGGAGAATACGCCAACACGGAGTTGCTGGTGCCGAGATCGATGCCGATGCTGAATTTAGGCTGCGCCATCAGCTGTCCATGGGCGACCCGTCCTAGAAATCGAGTGGCTGGGATCGAGTGGCTCGGTGGGCCTTGCGGGCTATTCCGTCCTGACGAGGAATTCGACCTTCCAGCGGCGATCTGATTTGGTGTGCTTCATCCAAAGCTCAAGGGTGCCGACCTCGGTAATGACGGAATTGATCTGCACCGGCACCGGCTGTCCTGCCGGAATGTCCTCGACCGCCTCCAGATTGACCTCGATCAGGCTGATTTCCAGCAGTTCCTTTTCGGCATCGGGTATGATCTGGCCCGGCGCGTCGCCGCTTCTCACTTCCGATGAGAAGAACCGGAAGTCCGCCGGCTGTCCGGTCACCAGGGCAAGGTCGCGCGCGTCGATAAACACCTCGGATCCTTCCTCCATCCCTTGTGGGACGACGCACAGCGCTTTCAGCGGCGGACTAAATCCAGGCACCGCGGGCATCGATGTCTCTAACCCAATATAATAGGAGCGCGACGCGCCCGCCTTGATGCGTATCCCTTTTCCGGTAATGCGGTTGCGTCCGTAGAAGGACGCTCCTTTGGCCACCGCCAAATCCGGTTCATGTCCCGCAAGTTCCCGAACAGACTGGCCTTCGTTCCACGCAGTCAGCAGATCGAGCACGCGCCGTCGCAGCGCGGCGGCTTTGAAGACGCCGCCATTGAACAGGACGGCGGTCGGTGCCAGAAACGACTTCGAACGAGACTCGGCGCTGACCAGCGCGGACAGCGCCTGACTGGACTGCACGTTCTCGAGGCTGCGCGTGAGAAATCGGGCCAGATGCTTGCTGATCACCGGATCGGCCGCATAGGGCAGGCCGAACTCCTGCAGTCCCGCGCGTCGCGTTTTCTGCGGAAGATCATCGATGCCCGTGGTCGCGAAGAAACCGTCGAGAACAATCTGCTCCAGCGTTTGCCGCTCGAGTTTCGTCGACACCGTCTTGCCCAGCAGACTCGACCCGCGGGTCGGCACGGCGATGGGAAACTCGGTCATCGATTCGTCTTCAAGCATCGCCACCTTGGCCTTGCCGGCGGAATGTGTGAGAGACAGGAGTTGCATGTCGCTGATTGATTTGCCGTCCGCCTCCAGCTTGGCGCGGAGCGCATAAGCAAGCGCCAAGTCCATATTGTCGCCGCCAAGCAGGATGTGCTCGCCGACGCTGATGCGGTTGAGGTCGAGGGCGCCGTCCTTCTCGGAGATCGCAATCAGGCTGAAGTCGGCCGTCCCGCCGCCGACGTCGCAGACGAGGACGATGTCGCCGGGCCGAACATGAGCGCGCCAATCCTTTCCGGCCTGCGCCGTCCACGCGTAGAACGCGGCGAGCGGCTCCTCCAGCAATACGACCTTGCCGAGGCCGGCGGCTTCTGCAGCCTCCGCCGTCAGATTCCTCGCGATGTCATCGAAAGACGCCGGGATGGTCAGCACCACTTGGCCGTCCGCCAGGTCCAAGTCTTTGCCCTGATTCCGAACCGCGTAGCGGAAGCTTTCCCTCATGTGCTCGAGATAGCTGCGCGAGCAGTCAAACGCGGACAGTTTCTCTTCGTGGATTTCTGATTTCCACGGGAGGCTTCGTTGCCGGGGATCGATATGCGGGTTCGACAGCCACGACTTTGCCGATGTGACCAGGCGGTCCGGAACCAGCGCGCCGTGATCGCGGGCGAAAAGGCCGATGATCGAGCGTGTGTTGCTTGGCCACGGCAATGGGAAGGCGCCCTCGGGGAATTCGTCGGGATGCGGAATATAAAGAGCCGAAGGCAGCGTCGGCTTTTCGCCGATCTGATTGGGCCCTAACACCTGGGTGATTTCGATAATATTCGTTTGATCGCTGTCGACCTCCGAAAGCGCGATCGCGCTGTTGCTTGTGCCGAGGTCAATGCCGAGACTGAATCGATGCTGCATGGAGAAGCGCTACGTTGTTGCCGCTAGGGATGATCACGAAGCACGGCGATGATGGCGCTATTCGGGATGTGCGGCCCTGTCTCGCAAAAGACGGCGCCGACGCCGCTCCCAGTCAGCCGTTATCGAAGTTCGACCTCGGCCGGAGCAATCGCCGGCAAGCGGTCGGCGCTTGCCCGCAGCAGGCGCGGCAGCTTCACCCATTCCACCCGCCACCCGTGATGGACGAGCGTCCCCGCGAACGGCGCCTCGCCGGTGATTTTGCCGACCAGACGGTAGTCGTCCGGAGCGTAGCCGGTCGGGATCGTGATCTTCGATCCTTCGCCCTCTTCACGCATTGGGCGTATCCCGAAATGTTCGAGGAGGACCGCCTTGCAGCCCTCATGGAGAACGCGTCCAGCAGCGCCAACCTGGGCGTCGCTGTAAGCGGTGATGTCGTCCATCAGAAAATCGACGAAGCGACCTCTCTCCTGCAGAATGGCGAGAAAATTGACGACTTCGGAGTCGGCTTGGTTCGCAAGCGGCGCCGCTGCGACGGGGGCGGGCGCTTTTGCAGCCGGCCCGGCTGATTCGGCCTTCGAACGATCGGCGAGGATGGCGATAAGCAACAGAACGGCGACCCCCGCAATCGCCTTCGGCAAGATGTCTGCATAGGGCGTCGGGACAGCGCCTGGCGTCAGCGCCAAAACGGATAGCGCGAGGAGGATGACGGCAAGAACGATGGCAAGTGTTCGCATTGCTCTTTGACTTTTTCCTTCAGGGCGTTCCCAACCGCCGAATCAACGAAAAAACGATGGGGTCGTCATTAGGTGCGAGCAATCTACGAAGGATATCGTCAACCGGCGATAACGTCTAAAGCGGCCTGTTCACGATTCGCGCCAGCGTCAAGCTGCACCAGTGCATTGACGCGCCGGGTTGATTGACGCTCCGCCGGTTCGGGGGTCGGTTTTGCCGCTGCTTCCATCGCGACTTGCGCCAACACCTCGCGCTCGGCGATCAGCCAAAAATAGGTCGCGTCGCCTGCCTTGGAGGCATCAAGCCACAAAAAGTAAGCGCGCTCGCGAATGCGGTCTTCCAAATTCAAATTCATGCTGAGCCTCCCGTTGCTCAGACAAGTCCAAGGCGTCTCCCATGTCGTGATTATTGTTGACGATCTTTGAATGCGCTGACGGAGCGCCGGTCGGGCGCATGTCGAAGCGAATCGGACCGACGGCCGCTTCGTTGATCACGGGGGTCCTTTACAATAGGCCACAATCTGGCGCAAGCGCTCCCGCGCCTGTGCAGGGTCGATGGTTTCTTGTTGTGGGGCAACTCTTTGCCAACAGGAGGCAGACGGCGAAACTCGAAATACAGGCAAGCCTTGGCAAGGCCGCCCCGCGAAGGACGAAACCGCGGCTCCGTGGCCGGGGTCTTGCTTTGTCGTGATCACATCCGTCAGTTCTCGACTCCGACGAGGACGTCGGTTGCCTTGACGACGGCAATTGCAGGTTGGCCGTTGGCTAGTTTGAGGTCGTCCACGGCTTCGTTGGTGATCGATGCGGTCATGATAACGCCGCCGATGTCGATGCGGACATGCGAGGTGGTCGCGCCTTTGACGACATCGACGATGGTGCCCTTGAGCTGATTGCGGGCGCTGATTCTCATGACTCTGATCTCCGACTTGAAATGCCCGCCCCAGGGCGGATATAACGTTATATAGACAGACTATATGACGGAACGCGAGCCCAATTAATGGCCATCGAAGCGAGCGTCACGCTGCGCAGTGAGCACGTCCCGAGCGTCGGCCGCGACCGCATTCGGCTGCTTCAGGCCGTGGCGCGCGAGGGCAGCATCACCGCCGGCGCCAAAGCGGTGGGCCTGACTTACAAGGCGGCCTGGGACGCGCTCGACGCCATGGCGAACCTGTTCGGGCAACCTCTGTTGGAAACCCGGACCGGCGGCCGCTCCGGCGGCGGGGCTCGTCTCACGCCGACGGGCGTACGGGTGATCGAAGCCTTCGGCCGGCTCGAGGCGGAAATGACCCGCGCGCTGCGGGGGCTTGAACCGGACCTCGCCGGCAGCGGAATCTCGCCGTTCAGCTTATTCTCCGGGTTCTTCATGCGGACGAGCGCGCGCAATGCCCTGCGAGGCACGATCACGGCCATTAGGTCGGATACATTGGCTGCCGAGATCGCCGTCGCCGTGTCCGACGACAAGACGATTTACGCCCTCATCACTAAAGAGAGCCTGCGTGAGCTCGGTTTGTGCGTCGGCCGCGAGGCGATCGTGCTGATCAAGGCGTCCTTCGTCGTGATCGCACCTGGCAATGACCCCCCGGCGGTGTCGGTGCGCAACTGCCTGCGCGGCGTGGTGCGGCGCTGCGAGCAGTCGGCGGTCAGCGCCGAGGTCGTGCTCGATATCGGCGGCGGCAAGACGATTGCAGCCACGATCACGGCGCGCAGCGCGGAAACGCTCGGCCTCTCTCCTGGGAAGCCGGCCTGCGCGCTGTTTGACGCGGCCCATGTCATCGTCGCGATCGACTGATGGTCAAGGAGACGCTCATGAAGATCGCTGGCCTGCTGCGGCTCACCTTCATTGCCGCCATTGCGGCTGTCGTCGGCGGCAACGCCTTTGCGGCCGAAACCAATGTCGCCGTTGCCGCCAACTTCACCGATGCCGCAAAGGAGATCGCTGCGGCGTTCAAAGCGGAAACGGGCCATCAAGCGGTGCTGAGCTTCGGCTCGAGCGGGCAGTTATATACGCAAATCACGCAGGATGCGCCGTTCCAGATCATGCTGTCGGCCGACGACGGGCGTCCGAAGAAGCTGGTGGATGATGGATTGGCCGTGGCCGATAGCCGTTTTACCTACGCGATCGGCAAGCTCGTGTTGTGGAGCAAGACGAAGGACTACGTGAACGGCGAGGAGACGCTGAAGGCAGGGGCCTTTGCGAAGCTCGCGATCGCCAACCCGACGGCTGCGCCCTACGGCGCCGCCGCGGTCGAGACGCTGAAAGCGCTCAAGCTCTACGAGGTGGTGCAGCCGAAAATCGTCCAAGGCAACAACATCGCGCAGACCTTCCAGTTCGTCGACACTGGCAATGCCGAGCTGGGCTTTGTCGCGCTGTCGCAGCTCGCCGGCGAGCCGGCCGGGTCGCGCTGGGTCGTGCCACAGACGCTCTATGCGCCGATCCGCCAGGACGCCGTGCTGCTGAAGAAGGGCGTCGGCAACGAAGCCGCTGCGGCCTTCCTTGCCTTCCTCAAAGGACCGGAGGCACGCGCCATCATTGAGAAATTCGGGTATGGGATCGACGGCGGCCGGAGCTGACGAGGCATGAACGGCCTGCCGCCTGACATCTGGCAACCGGTCCGGCTGACGATCGAGTTGGCGGCGATCACCACGATTGTTCTGCTCGTGGTGGGGACTCCGATCGCATGGTGGCTCGCCCGCTCGAAGGCTTGGTGGAAGGAGGCGGCAGCTGCGCTCATCGCCATGCCGCTGGTGCTGCCGCCCACGGTGCTCGGTTTCTACCTTCTGCTTATGCTCGGTCCAAACGGACCGGGTGGCCTGATCGCCGGGCTCTGGGGGGCGCGCACGCTCGCCTTCACCTTCGAGGGCCTTGTCGTCGGTTCGGTCTTCTACTCGATGCCGTTCGTCGTCCAGCCGATCCGCAATGCATTCGCCGCGATCGGCGATCGCCCGCTGGAAGTCGCAGCGACGCTGCGCGCCTCTCCGCGGCGCGCCTTCTGGACGGTTGCCGTCCCGATGGCGCGGCCAGGGTTCCTCACCGGCGCGGTGCTGGGTTTTGCCCACACCGTCGGCGAATTCGGCGTGGTGCTGATGATCGGCGGCAATATTCCGGGTGAGACGAAAGTGCTGTCGGTCGCGATCTACGACTATGTCGAGACATCGCAGTGGCGCGAAGCGAACATCCTGGCCGCCGGCATGGTGGTGTTTGCCTTCGCGGTCATCCTCAGCATGACCCTGATCGAAAAGCGCGTTGCGCGCACAGGCGCATGAAAGCAGCCGAGCCCAAGACCATTCGCACCGCCTTCCGGGGCACGCTTGGGCGCTTTGCGCTCGATGCCTCATTCACCGTGCCTGCGATCGGAATTACGGCGCTGTTCGGTCCATCCGGATGCGGCAAGACCACGGTGCTGCGTTGCATAGCGGGGCTGCAGCATCTTCCCGACGGCTTGTGCGTGATCGATGGCGAAGTGTGGCAGGATCAGACATCGTTCCGGCCGCCGCATGAACGCGCGATCGGCTACGTGTTCCAGGAGGCGAGCCTATTTCCGCACCTTTCGGTGAGGCGCAATCTGCTCTACGGCGCGCCGCGCGGCGAACCGGTCCCGGGGTCGAGCGCCATTGCGTTCGACGAAGTGTTGGACCTGCTCGGCCTCGATACTCTACTCGACCGCTCGCCAAAAAATCTCTCGGGAGGAGAGCGCCAACGCGTTGCCATCGGCCGCGCATTGCTGTCGCAGCCGAAGCTGCTCCTGATGGACGAACCTTTGTCCGCCCTCGATCGCCTGACGAAGGATGAAATCCTGCCTTTTCTCGAACGGTTGCACGAACGGCTTGCGCTCCCGGCCATCTATGTCAGCCACGACATGACCGAGCTCGAGCGCCTCGCCGACCATGTCGTCCTGATGCAGGAGGGCGGGGTGATTGCGGCGGGCCTGCTCAATGTCGTGCAGAGCGATCCGTCGCTGCCGCTGGCCATGGCCCGTGACGCGGCCGTCAGCTTCGATGCGGTCGCTGAAGCATACGATGAGGCATACGGCATTCTCGCGTTCCGGATCGCCGGAGGGCGGCTGCTCGTTCCCGGTGCGCGCGTCGCCATCGGTGAGCGCCGCCGGGTGAGAATCGCGGCAAGCGATGTGAGTCTGACCCGCGAGGCGGCCAAGGCCACCAGCATCCTGAATATCCTGCCGGCGCGCATCGTGTCGAAGACGCCGACTGGACAGAATGAAATCATCGTTGTCCTGACGCTGACCGCGGACGGCGGCAGCGCGCGGCTGTTGGCGCGCATCACGCGACGCTCGTCGGAGCTACTCGGCCTCGCCGAGGGAATGTCGGTCTTTGCGCAGGTGAAGGGCGTTTCGCTTGCGCGGAAGTAAGGTCGCATAGCGGCCCGTCACGCGCCGACGACGACAATGTCGTCGCGCGCAAGGGAGTTTCCAATGGCGTAGTGTGGAACCGATCCCCATGGCGTATCGTTAAAGAATAAGAGATAAAGCGAAGTCGACACGGCCGAATGCCGCTGTGGATGCCACCAAAATTCTTGAAGCACGCCCGCACAGCCTGCGATTATGACGAGGGGAAACCCTCAGGTGCGGCTTGCGCAATGTTCCAAAATCCACAGATTCATGATCGAAACTTACTTTTCGTTCGCGATCGCGTCCCCTGAGACAGCAGGGCGATAGTCCGTTCTCATAAACTCCACAGTAGCAAGGCGGGAGGGCCGGTAGAATGGCGACGAATAAAACGAAACAGGTCGACAAAGTCAAAGCTGGTGAGCCCCGTACACAGGCAGCCGCTCGCGACATCACCCAAGGCTCATTCGAATTTGATTCGACCCTATCTACCGCGGTCAGGAAAAACCGAGATCGCCCGCTGACGCAGCAACCGCCCAACGGCCCGCTGTCGCAGGATCTGCTTGATCGGATAAACCGCTACTGGATGGCGGCCAATTACTTGTGCGTCGGGCAAATCTATCTCGCGGACAATCCGCTGTTGCGAGAGCCGCTCACCGCGCAGCAGATCAAGCCGCGACTGCTCGGGCACTGGGGAACTTCCCCTGGCCAGAATTTGATTTACGCGCACTTAAACCGGCTGATCAAGGAACGCGACGTTAGCGTGATCTACATCGCTGGCCCAGGACATGGCGGGCCATCGCTCAACGCCCATTCATATCTTGAAGGAACCTATTCCGAGGTGCACCACGACATCACGCAGGACATCGCGGGCATGCGACTTCTCTTTCGCCGGTTCTCGACGCCCGGTGGCGTGCCCAGCCATTGCGGGCCTCATGTTCCGAACTCGATCCATGAAGGGGGCGAACTCGGCTATGCGCTGCTGCACGCCTTCGGCGCCGCTTTCGATAATCCCGATCTTCTAGTTGCCTGCGTCGTCGGAGACGGCGAGGCCGAAACATGTCCGCTCGAGGGAAGCTGGAAGAGCGTCAAATTCCTGAACCCGGTGCGGGATGGCGCGGTGCTCCCGATCCTGCATTTGAATGGCTACAAGATCTCCGGGCCAACCGTGCAGGGCCGTACCCGTGATGATGAACTGATATCGTTATACAATGGGCACGGATACAATCCATGTTTTGTTGAAGGCGACGAACCTGCTGTCATTCATCAGCTCTTCGCGGAAGCGCTGGACAAATGTTACGCCGAGATTCAGGCGATTCAAATTGACGCCAGACAGAACGGCTTCAAGCGCCGCCCCACTTGGCCGATGATTATACTCCGCACGCCGAAGGGATGGACGGGACCGAAAGAGGTCGATGGAATTCCAATTGAAGGCACGTTCCGAGCCCATCAAGTGCCACTAGCCAATGTCCGCGACAACCCGGACCACCTTCGGCTGTTGCAGTCATGGATGGAAAGCTACCGGCCCAACGAGCTTTTTGATCACGACGGGCGGCTCATTCCAGAACTCCAAGAACTCGCCCCTCAGGGCGACCTTCGCATGGGGGCCAACCCGAGCGTCAACGGCGGACGTGTCCTCGAAGCACTCGATCTTCCGAAATATACCGACTATGCGCTCGACGTGCCCGGGCCGGGGCAAGTCGTAGCCGAAGCGCCGCGCAAGACAGGCGAATTTCTCCGCGACGTCATCAAATTGAACCCCAAGAATTTCCGATTGTTCTGCCCGGACGAGACCAATTCCAACCGACTCAACGCCGTATTCGAAACCACGACACGCTGCAGCGTCGAGGAAACCGTTTCGATAGACGACCACGTTGGTCCCGATGGCAGAGTGATGGAGGTGCTCAGCGAGCATTGCTGTCAGGGCTGGCTCGAAGGCTACCTGCTGACCGGACGCCACGGTGTTTGGACCTCTTACGAAGCATTTGCTCAGGTCGTCGACTCGATGCTGACGCAGCACGCGAAGTGGCTTGAGGAGTCCCGGAAGTTCCCCTGGCGCAAGCCGATCGCGTCATTGAATGTCTTCCTGACGAGCCACGCCTGGCGCAACGATCATAATGGCTTCAGCCATCAAGCGCCCGGTTTTGTCGACAACGCTTTGGCGCGGCGGAGCGAGGTGGTTCGCGTCTACTATCCGCCGGACAGCAATTGCCTGCTCAGCGTGATCGATCACTGTCTCCGCAGCCGTAACTATGTGAATGTCGTGACGTGCGGCAAGCAACTCGAACTCCAATGGCTGAATATGGAGCGCGCGCGACAACACTGCTCGCAGGGCGCGTCCGCATGGGCGTTCGCCACCAACGACGAAGACGCCGAACCCGATGTGATCCTGGCCTGTGCCGGCGACGTGCCGACGCTCGAGACCTGTGCGGCGTCGTGGTTGCTGCAGAAATACGTTCCCGGCATCAAGGTGCGTGTCGTGAATATCGTCGACCTCAGCGTCTTGATGTCTCCGGACGATCATCCCCATGGAATGGATAACCTTTCATTCGAGGCGATCTTCACCAAGGATATTCCAGTGATCTTTGCTTTTCATGGCTACCCGTGGGTGATTCACCCGATGGTCCATGGGCGGGCGAATGAGGATCGCTTTCACGTGCGTGGGTTCATGGATCGAGGCACCACGACCACGCCGTTCGACATGGTCGTGGTGAATAAAATGAGCCGGTTCCATCTGGCGATGGACGCGCTCAAGTACCTTAAGCGACAACGATCACGGGTTTCTGAGGTTATCGATATGTTTGACCGTAAGCTGTACGAGCACCAATGCTATATTAGAGCGCACCTGCAGGACATGCCGGAGATCACCAACTGGCAGTGGACGGCTGATTTCAGCGAGCCCACGAATCCACCGCCGCTGGCTAAGGGTCATCGCGTCGGCCAGGTGTTCAGTGATGCCTAGAGGTCGGTTCGACGGCCTTAGAAAGTTACAACTCCTGACGCGTGGGCCGGAACAGGATCTCGTTCACGTCCACGTCCTCCGGCTGACCGATGGCGAAAGCAACCGCCCGAGCGAATGAATCGGCGGGGATCGCGAAGGTCTCATAGAACTTGTGAAAGTTCTCGGCGACGTCCGGCTCGGTGATGCTGTTCGGCAGTTCCGTGGCTACCGCGCCCGGCGAGATCACCGTCGTGCGGATGTTGTAGGGCTTCACTTCCTGCCGCAGCCCTTCGGACAGGGCCCGCACCGCATGCTTGGTCGCCGCATAGACCGCGCCGCCTGCGCGGACCTTATGACCCGCCACAGAGGAGACGTTGACGATGTGCCCGGTTTTTTGCTGCTTCATATAAGGCAGCGCCGCAGCAATGCCGTACAGCACGCCCTTGATGTTCACGTCGATCATCTGCTCCCATTCGTCGATCCTGAGACGCTCAAGCGGCGACTGAGGCATCAGCCCGGCGTTGTTGATCATCACATCGATGCGGCCGTATGCCTGCACGGCCGCGTCGACCAATCGTTTGATTTGGTCGCAGTGGGTAACGTCGGTAGTTAAGGCCAATGCCTTGCCGCCGGTCGCGGTTAGGTTGTCGGCCAATGACTGGATGCGATCAGCCCGCCGCGCGCCGAGCACAATGCTTGCGCCCTGCGCGGAGAGATGCCGAGCGGCCGCCTCACCCAGCCCGCTGCTGGCGCCCGTGATGACGACGACTTTTCCTTCGATGTTATTACTCATAATTCTGACTCCTGACCGCGGAAACCGCCGCTCAGCGACCGACCAGCCGTTGCAGATGTTCCGGGTACCGGGCTCCTTGCACCGTGATCTTGGAAACGGCGCTGTCGATCTCACGCAGATCGCCAGACGTAAGCTCGACGGCGGTCGCTCCAATATTCTCTTCC